>Ga0302324_100020352_pt1 | contig 12981 bp, 13 predicted proteins | sample Palsa_T0_1_FD_201949 | JGI IMG/M metagenome (GOLD analysis project Ga0302324, IMG submission 201949) | Peat permafrost microbial communities from Stordalen Mire near Abisko, Sweden - Palsa_T0_1 | ecosystem: Environmental > Terrestrial > Soil > Palsa > Peat permafrost | place: Sweden: Abisko...
TGCCAACCAGCGCTCGATCTGTTCCTGCTGCTGAGCAGAGACGGCGAGCGGTAAAGAAGATCGCGGCATATCTGAGTATGCCGCAACCCAACTCCAATTGTCCAGCTATTTGTTGGACACTACACTAGGAAAGAATGCATGAGGTGCCCAGGCGGAGTTTAACCCGCCTGATGCATCGGCCCTGAATGAGGATTGTTGCGCTTCGCGATCTCGTCCTTATGCACCTTCCGGCGCAGGAAAAAAAGCATGACCCACGTGCCCCCCGTGATTGCCATGGAGATCGACGCGATCAGCTCAATAGCGAGCTTCAAAATCTGTGTGGTGTTCATTCATACCTCCCGTTCATCCCAGGCTTCCCTCCCTCGTTTAACTCCGCAGGAAGTCCACTCGAAAATCATCCCGAATGTGAAGGAAACGGTAACAGCAACCCCTAGGAGCGTTACATGTTCCCAACTAACCTGAGAATTCTTCCAAAGCTCCAAAGGAATAAAAACCAGTCCAAGAACAGCGGCCTCGCGCAAGAACTCCCCCGCCATGTGGAGCCCGCTCTGGAGCGCAGCTAAGCAAACGCTTCCAAACGATAGACGTTTTCGCGGCAACTCTGGCTCCAAAATCTGGTTTTACAAGTTGTAGACCCCTTATCGTCAATTCGTACTGCCTTTTTGTGGTAACTTTAGTACCCAATAGATGTAGATGCCGATTAATAACTTTGGGTCGATTTCCAGGCTGTGGAAAAGCATCTACCCTACTACCGCTTAGCGACACCCATTCCTCTCACAAGACCGGTCTGCCGATGAGATGATCGCCGGCCAGGTCGAATTCGCCGAGATCTTCTTCTAGGGTAAGCAGGCCGTCCGGCGAGCGATACCAGATTTTGCGGCGCGGGTCGCCAGCGCTTTCGGTTGCGGCTTTGTCGCCGGTGGATGCGGTGCGGCTTGAGACGCGGCGTCCCCAGAGCGTCGCGACCATTTGTCTGCGCCCGCTGCGATAGCCCGCGAAGACGCAATCGATGCGCGCGCCGGGCCAGCCGCGCATCTGCGCCGAACGCACGGAAATGACCTCGATTCCGCGGCCTGGGTGGCGCGCCTCCAGCGCCTGGCGGACGCGTTCGGCGGTGTAGCCCATGCGCGCCGCCTCCGCGGTGACGCCTTCGCGCAGTTTGCCGGCGATGCTATCGAGAAAGCGGCACACGGTGTCGAGCCCGTTGAACGCGCCGCGATGGACCCTGCCGATGAGGCGCTTGCCCGTGTAGAGCAGGCGCAGAAATCTCAGCCGCACTGTGAACGAGGCGGCTGTGTCAGAGGTCTGTCCGACGAAAAGGAGCGTGCGCAGGGGCAGGTCCCAAAAGGAACAGCAGCCGCGGTAATAGACGCCGAGGAACGGCGTGCCGAGGCAGGCACACTCGCAGATCTGCATGAAGCCGGCCTTGCCGATGACGAGCGCAGAGCGGCGCATCATTTCAAATAGCACGGTTTCCTCGGGCATGGCCGTGATGTGGATCTTCTCGCGGAGAATGGCAGGCAGTGCGGCCAGGCGCGCTTCGGCGGCTGCGGGGCGCGGCGTGACGAGCAGGAAATCGCACGCCAGCCTGGGCAGCTCGCGGAGCATATTGACGGCCAGTTGCTCGGCCCGCATTTCATAGCCAAGCACGGTGACAACGCGCCTGGCGCGCGGCCAGATGGCATCGAGCGCGGCGGATGCGTGCTGATTGGCGGGGCGAATGAGCGGCGCCACTCCGCAGTAAGAAGCCGGCGGCCGCCGCATCTGAAACGAGCTGGGCCCCATCAGCGCGATGCCGTCCGCGGCGCCGCCGTGGTCGCAGACAAACTTCCTGGCATGCCGGGGGCTGTAGGCGTTGTCGAGGACGACGGACGGAATGCCGAGCTCGTTGGCGGTGACTGCGGCATCGAGCAGCACACTGCCCAGGGGCGCATCGCCGATGACCACGACGTCGGCTCCAAAGGCGCGGAAAGCCTTGCGCAGGCAACGGCGGCGGTATCGCGAAGAGGGGTGCAGAAATGCTTTGAAAGAGAGCCTGAAGAAGGTCAGCTTGTCAAGCGCCTCAACGACGGTGGCATCGCGAAAGCTGCCGTGGCCGGCGCAGAGAACAGCGACGCTGTGGCCGCGCCGGTGCAGTTCCAGGCCGATGCGCAGGCAGCGCTTGTAAGCGCCGATCAGCGAGTCGCCGTTCGCGTCGTTCATCATGCAATACGTGGCAAAGACAAACTTCATGAGCGGGCTCTTGGACCTCGCCTGGTAGCAGAAGTTTACTAGAGCATTTTCGCTTAAAGTGTGTACAGTCCAGCACTCAGCTTCTGTGGTTCGGGTGCAGACCGACTACGAAGGCGTGGTCGAGCAGACCTGCACGAATCTGCCGTTTGGGGATGGAGCAACTTGCGGGCCGACGCCCGATGAAGAACTCTATGCGGGATTGGAGCGGGACTCGGAGTCGGGACTCGATCACGCCATGTTCCGGCAGTACTCCTCGACGTTGGGCATGTGGACTACGCCCGATCCCTATGGCGGGAGCTACAACTGGTGCAACCCGCAGAGCCTGAACCGCTATGCCTATGTGGGCGGGTCGCCGTTCGGTGGTGTCGATCCTAGCGGGCTGAGCATATTCTCCCTAGCGCTCCAGTGGTGGGGACAACCTTTAACAGAAGAGCAGCTTACTGGCGGATTGAAGTGCGAACCCCCCACCCAAATACAATCGCAAAACTGTGGAGCATTTGTCTCGTTCTCATAACCCTAGACTGCCGCACTGGTGCGTCTAGCGTGTGAATCGGAGGCAACAGACGCAGGCCATTCAAACATTCAAATGGTGCCGCGTCTCAGCATTCTAGCCACCCCGCCCGAACATGTTGGCTGGAAGTCGCGCATCGTGGCGCAGAGATGGTGCATTCACCTCGTCCCCTTGACAACGGGAGCGACATGGTTTCTATTGAATTGTTGGTTGTGGTGACGGAGTTCACCCTTAACCGCTGTCCATCCGATAGGCCGGACAGATGATGACTCCTGACAGGGATTCCTGCCACGGAGTTGTGTCCCGGCCCAATCCCTGATCAGAAAACTTAGGAGTTTGCGCTCATGATGAAGACTTGGGCTCCGCCCCCGCGTTTTCAGGCGAGGAGTGAAGCGATCAATCCTGAATTTCGGCCTGCATTTTGGATCGTCGGGCCTGTGGCATCTTGTTCGCATGCACGCTCTCCCTGTTTTCGCGTTCCCGACGGTCAAGCCGCGGAACTTCAAACAGGATTATCAAGGGAGGCGCTCTGATGACACGAACCGTTGTGTACAACCTCATTCAACTCCTGTTCGTGATCGGCTTCGGCCCTTTGTACGCTGGTGTGCTCAGCCGGTTCAAAGAAAATGTCCAGAGCAAGCGTGGACCAAGCATCTTTCAGCCATACCGGGATCTCTGGAAGCTCTTCCACAAAGACGAGGTCGTTTCTTCGGAAACGACATGGATTTTCCGCTTCACTCCCTACTTGGTATTTGTAATCCCATTGTTTGTTGCGAGCCTGATTCCGGTACTGACCGATTACCCGCTGGCATTTGCTTTCATGGGGGACATGCTCGCCGGAGGCTTCTTTCTCGCGCTCGCCGGGTTCTTCGCCGCGCTCGCGGCAGTCGATACCGGGAACCCTTATGGGCCGATGGGAGCAAGCCGGACGCGGATGGTTGGATTCCTGGCGGAGCCAGTATTCATGATCGTGTTCTTCACGGTATCGTTTGTGGCGCAATCCACCATACCGTACATCGTTCAGAAAAAATGGGTCGCCAGCCCCGCCGCCTTCTTCTCTCCGGCGCATATCCTCCTGTTGATCGCGTTTTTCATGCTGATTTTGGCTGAAGGGGGAAGAATTCCCGTGGATAACCCATCGGGGCACTTCGAATTGGCGATGATCGATGAATCCAAGGGGTTGGAATACTCAGGCCGTGGAGCAGCCTTGATGAAGTGGGGCGGGCAAATGAAGTTCCTGGTGCTCACCTGCATCTTTCTGAATGTGTTGCTTGCACCCTGGGGCTTGGCTGATGACCTGCAACCTGGACACGTTTTGCTTGCGATCCCTCTGATCCTTATCAAGATTCTTCTGTTCACGGTAGTTCTGGTCATGATCGAGACTTCCCTGGCCAAGTTGCGCCTCTTCCGCATCAGCGAGTTTCTCGGAGCCGCGTTCATTATTTCCGTCGCGGCAATGATTGCTAGCATTTTTTCAACTTCGGCTGTCTAGAAAGGGGGTAGCAGTGGCCGGCTCTCAGACACAGCTGATCGAAGGACTCAACGCTTTATCCGCGGGGCTGATTCTGCTCACCGCATTTGGGATGGTGGCGACTCGTCAGGTCCAGGGCGTGATGCGGTTCTTTATCGTGCAGTCTCTCTTTCTGGCTGCGTCCGCATTCCTGATTGGGTTTAACCGCGGATCGATTCATCTTTTGGCTCTCGGCGCGATCACGATCGCCGCTAAGGTTATTGCCATCCCGTGGGTTCTCAAGCGCACTCTCCCGGGCGACCTCTATGAACGCCGGGAGATTAACCAGGTCATCAATATTCCCTCGTCTCTCTTGCTGGCGCTGCTGTTGGCCATCGCGGCGGAGTTCTTGGTTAGCCCCCTGCTCGCGACCACAGCTGACCCGGTCATCCACGCGAATTTACCCATCGGCCTGGCCGGGATTCTCATCGGCGGGTATTCCCTGATTGCCCGACGCGAGGCTCTTCCCCAATTGATCGGCATCCTGGCCATGGAAAATGGAGCCTTCTTTGCGGGCATCGCGATCGCTCCCGATCTTCCCCTGATTGCCGAACTGGTAATCGCGATCGATGTGGTCCTCATCGCGGTCGTCGTTGGCGTGCTCACGCGGAACATTACGCAAACGATTGGGACTAGCGAAGCAGCATCCATGAGCGAACTGAGAGAGGAGCCTCGGCCATGACGCTGATCGCTGCCATCTTCTTTCCACTTCTGTCTGCTTTGCTCTGCTGGTTCAAGCCCCTGCGCTCGATTGTCTGGGGCATAACCGTGTTCTGCCTGACGATCAGCTTCGCCATGGCCGTCATGACTGCCGGGCAGGTTCTGCGCAATGGGAATGCAGTTGCAATTCCGGGCTGGATTGAAGTGGATGGCTTGGGTTCTCTCGTGCTCTTGCTGGTCACTTTTATCTGCACGCTGGCTGCAATCTTTGCTGGCGGCTACATGCGTCACGGCAGCCAGTCAAGAGAAAGGCTGTGGTGGTTTTATTCGAACTCCAACCTGTTGGTTTTTGCTTTGGCCGTCGTGCCCGCTCTCGCCAGCCCAAACCTGGCATGGGTAGGCGTGGAACTGGTGACCCTGTTCGCAACCCTACTGGTAGCTTACGAAAGCACCGCTGGCGCACTTGAAGCCGCGTGGAAAATGGCCATCTTGACCATAATGGGAGCGCCGATCGCGCTGCTTGGATTTCTGGTGCTGTACTGGGCATACCACAGCAGCGGCGGCGGAACGGCAGAGACCTGGGCTGCCCTCTCCGCGATGTCATCGACGATGTCTCCGAATCTGCTCAAGTTCTCTTTTCTGCTGGTGTTTGTAGGATTCGGGGCAAAAGTCGGCCTTGCACCCATGCATACCTGGTTGCCCGACGCCCATAGCCAGGCGCCCACGCCGGTATGCGCGGTGTTGTCCGGGATCAAGACCACCGTACCCCTTTATGTGATTCTGCGGTTTCTTTCCATCATTCTGGCGTCGCCGGAAGCGCGCATTGGAAATTGGATGGTGGTGATAGGGCTCTTCTCCGTAGGGATCGCCGCCTTCCTGCTTTTGCAGGTCCACGATTACAAGCGGATGTTTGCCTTCTCCACTGTGGAACACATGGGCATCATCCTGGTCGCGGCGGGCTTTGCAACACACGAAGCAGATTATGGAGCCGTCGCTCAGATGCTCAATCATTCCATCACCAAGTCTCTTTGCTTCTACACGGCAGGCATGGTACTCATGACCCTCGGAACCCGCCAGATCAGCGAGGTGCGTGGGCTCTTCCGAACTTCGCCGTTCGTGGGCGGAGCGTTGCTGCTGTGCTCGCTGGCTATAGCAGGCGCTCCGCCGTTCCCGATATTCCTGAGCGAATTCTCGATTCTCTCCGCAGGTCTCCGTTCTGGGCACAATGTTGCCGTCGCGATTCTCGCAACTCTTATAGTCGTTGCGTTTGTAGCGATTATGCGACATGTGAACGGCATGTTGTTTGGCAAGCCCGAGGCGACTGCGCCGGTGGAGCGGGTGCCTCTAAGCTGCCGAACGGCGGTGCTGCTGGCCGCGGTACCGGTCGTTGTCCTGGGGGTCTACATTCCCGGCCCAGTGCATTCGCTTTTGGAGCTTGCGGCACAACAACTGGGAGGACATTGAAATGGCAGCCTATACTTCACCCGTTGAGGGAGACGGAAGAACTGGTCTGAGCGATTTGACCGCCGCGGTCGGAGAGCGCTTCGGGAGCGTTCTCTCTCCGATGCCTGCTGGCCATGGCTATGTGCTCACACTCTCCCTGGCGCAGCCAGATTCGCTGCCTTCTTTGTGCAAGTTTCTGTTTTGGGATCTGGGCTGCCAGTTTGGAGGCATGATTGCCGAAGAGCACGCCAGCCTTTGGCAACAGCACTACGCATTTCTTCTCCCAGGATCGGGATGGATCGACGTGCTGCTCTCCTTGCCGATCGAGACAACGACCGTTCCAAGTATCGTTGCCGAAGTGAATGCGGCCGACTGGCACGAGCGCGAAGTGGAAGATATGTTCGGGATTCATTTCGAGGGACATCCGCGGTTGGGCGACTTTATCCTTCACGATCAGATCTGGCGCGAAGGCATTGAGCCGATGCGCAAGACATTTTCCGCGACCCAGCCCGCGTCGGGGCGGCAGCTCGATCTTGAGTGGGAGCCGCTGCTGATCGTTGGAGACCCCGGTTCGTTCGCCATGCCGGTGGGTCCGGTGTACGATGGCGGCCTTGGCGAGTCACTGCACTTTCTGCTGGAAACGGTTGGTGAAGACGTTATTCGCGCGTTGCCGCGTCTTTTCTACAACTACCGCGCCGTCGAAAAGATTGCCGAAGGCCGATGTGTCTCGGATGTATTGTTGCTCGCGGAGCGCTTCGCCGCAACATCCGCGTTTGCACACTCGCTAGCATTCTGTCAGGCCGTGGAGAAAATCCATTCGGTCGAGGTGCCGCCCCGCGCAGCAATTTTCCGCGTCCTGATTTGCGAACTGGAGAGATTGAGGCATCACGCGGGCGCAATTGCCGCCATTTGCGAATCGACCGCACTGGCAGTGTCCACGGCACACGCCGCCATCATCGAGGAGGAGTTGTTGCGCGCCTCCTGTGTCTTTATCGGACATCGCTATCTCTTCGGACTAAACGTTCCGGGCGGATTGAGCCGCGACTTTGGGGCGGAGGAATGCAAAACCCTCCTCCTATCAATCGACAAGGCGGAAAAGGATCTGCGCATCCTTGAGAATCGGCTTCGCTACAGCAGCAGCTTCCTGGATCGTCTCGAAGATGTCGGGGTCGTTAAAGTTGAGAGCGCACGGTATCTGAATCTCGTGGGTCCAATCGGCCGTGCCTCGGCGCAGCACTGCGACCTTCGAAAAGCCTGCCCGTATTCGGGTTACGAGCGATACGTGTTCGATATCCCTTGTGAAACTGAAGGAGACGGATATGCTCGGCTGCGCGTGTTGTTCGCGGAAGCAACTCAATCTGTGAAGTTGATCCACCAGGCGATCGACGCCCTGGAGCCTGGCGCTATCTGTGTTCCCTGCGAAGGCAGTTACTCCGGCGCAGCGCTCGGATGGGCCGAGGCGCCACGAGGCGCGGCTCTGCACTGGGTAAGTCTTGATGAAAAAGGTTTAGTCGAACGGTACCACGCGATCACACCATCCTTCAGCAATTGGCACGGATTTCATGAGGCGGCCGAAGATTTCGCGTTTCAGGATTTTCCGATCATACTCGCGACTTTCGGCCTGTCCGCAACCGAATGTGACCGGTAGAGGTGAAGTGGAATGAGCTTTTGGTTCTGGCACGGTTTGCGCAGGGGCATTCAATCGACCGGCTATCCCCGGAGGGCGGAAGCGGCTCCTGGAGTTTCTCCGGGGCGTCCCGTCAACACGGATTTCACCTCTGCCGATGAGGCTCAGAGCGCTGCGGCCATCTGCCCAGTGGACGCGATCATTGCTCAAGGCAGATCGGCCTTCGTTGATCAGGGCGAGTGTGTGCATTGCCAGCGTTGCCGCCTGTCGATCCCTTCGCCGATGAATTGGGATCCGGGGTACGAATGGACAAGGCTGCCTGCTGAACAAAGTGAGTGCGCCACTCTTCCTTCGGCCTTCTCCAAATCCATGCACATCATGGTGGTGGATGCCGGGGATTGCGGCGCCTGCCTCCATGAAGTCAAGCAGCTAAACAATCCTCTCTACAACATGCACCGGCTGGGATTCTTCTTTACGGCCACCCCGCGCACGGCCGATCTTCTGCTCATCGTAGGCCCGGTGAGCGAAAACATGCGCGGACCATTGCTCAAGACTTGGGAAGCCATGCCCACTACCAGACGGGTCATGGCAGTGGGCAGTTGCGCCATTACAGGCGGAATATTCGGCCGCAGCTTTATGTGCGCAGGAGGCGCCGGTTCGGTGTTGCCGGTAGATTTTGAAGTTCCGGGAAATCCGCCGCCACCTCTGGCGATTTTGCATGGACTGCTTGTTGCCACCGGACGCAAGTCTGTAACTCAAAACGAACTTGTTTCCGAAGGGAGATCTTAATTTATGGCTTCGGTAACCGGCGCTTCCCTGGTCTTGTTCTTCCTGGCCTGTGCAGGAGGAATCCTACTTTCGGCGTTATCCGGCCGGAAGCGTGCCCCGCTGGTCATTGCCATCGCGGGGACATTCTCGTCATTACTCATGGTTCTTGCTTCCGCGACCGTCCTTGTGTCAGGCCAGAGTTACGAAGCCTCGCTCTGGACGCTCAATGGGTTCGGCCGGCTTACTCTTCGTCTCGATGCGCTGAGCTCCATATTTCTGCTGGCCGCGGGAATCGTCTATTTCTCGGTCTCTCTTTTTGTACGAAACTTCATCAATGACCAACGAGAGGCCGCATATCCCACGCATCGCTACGGCGTCCTGTACTTTGCCTTGATGGCCTCGGTTGTGCTGATTCTCGTCGCCAGCGATGCTCCGCTCTTCCTGATCAGCTGGGAGTGCATGTCGATCCTGTGTTTTCTGCTGCTCAACTACGACCTGCGGCGGCAATCGGATAAGACGGCAGGATACATCATGCTGGCTATGAGTGAGGCCGGCTTTCTGGCCGTGGTCGTTGCCTTCCTTGTTCTGGGCAGGACCGCGACGGATCTCTCGTTTTCCGCCCTGAGTGCGGCCTCTGTCGGGCTTTCGCCGCAAGCGTTGTGGAGCGTGTTTCTTCTCGGATTTTTTGGGTTTGGAGTAAAAGCCGGACTTGTTCCGGTCAATTTCTGGCTGCCACGGTCCTATACGGCTGCCCCATCTATCTTCATACCAGTTTTCGCCGGCGTGACACTCAATCTCGGCTTCTACGGAATTCTCCGGCTCAATGCCGATCTAATTCACACTGGCTACGGAACGGGCGTGCTCGCATTGGTCGTGGGGAGCATCACGGCGCTGGTGGGAATTCTCTACGCCACAACTGACAACGACATGAAGACGATGCTTGCCCATAGCTCCATCGAGAATGCGGGAATCATCGTGGCCGGCCTCGGGGCCTTCCTGATCTATCGCGCATCCGGGCATCCCGTTGCGGCTGCCATTGCCCTATCGGCGGCGCTCTATCACATGCTGAATCACTCCATATACAAGACGCTCCTCTTTCAGGGTACGGCTTATGTGGAGGCTGAAGCCGGCACACGCGACATGGACCAGCTCGGCGGCCTGTCTCGACTGCTACCAGGCCTGTCGATCATCTTCCTTGTGGGCTGTCTGGCGATTTCCGCTTTGCCTCCGTTCAACGGCTTCGTCAGCGAATGGATGACGCTGCAGGCGCTGTTACGGAGCGCTGTCCTATCGTCCACCTCGATCAGAATTGTCTTCGCCCTCTGTGGCGCCGCCCTTGCACTCACCGCCGCACTGGCGGTGACCTGTTTTGTGAAGGTGTACGCCATGAGCTTTCTCGGCATCCGCAGGGGGACGTTGGAGCCGCGGCTGCGCGCACGCGCGGGTGCCCGATTTTCTCTGACGTTTCTGGCTGTGGTCTGTCTCCTGCTGGGGACGCTTCCGACTTACATTCTCCCCATACTCAACCGGACCGTGGAGCCGCTGGCCGGCGCCAGCGTCACCACTTCCCTGGTACAGCCGTTCTTTACGGCAATTGCTGAGAACGGACAGCTTCCGGCGCCATTCCTCCAGGACTTCCACAACCTGGGCGCACAGTCAGGCAAGGGACTGTTGCCAGGCCGCGGTCTGGTAGTGCTGCTGCGCGGTCTGGAGGCAAACCCGGTGGTATTCGCCATGTCGCCCTCTTACAGCGTCATCGCTCTTGCGGTCCTGCTGCTGCTGGCGTGGTTTGTCTTCACCGGGCTGACGCGGCGACGGAAGGTGATGCGGCGCGCACTCTGGGCTGGCGGAATTCCACGGCTTCTTCCGCAAATGACCTACACCGCAACGGGATTTTCCAATCCGGTGCGCGTGGTCTTCCAGGCGATCTTTCAGCCCAACATCACGGAGGACACCCGTCAGACTGTCGCGGTGCATTTCCGCACCGCCATTCACCGGCAACGCGAGGAAACGCATGTGGTGGACCGCCTGTTCCTGCAGCCGGTCGGTGCGGCCATGCAATGGATCGCCGGATTTCTGGCGGGCATGCATCACGGCCGGCTCAACGCCTATGTGACCTATGTCCTGGCTTTCTTCCTGCTCATCCTATTTCTGTACCGAGCAACTTAATAAGTGGCTCTGTTCATCAGTTGGATCGGCCGGACAGGGTCTCGAAAATGGGCAATAAGGCTCTTGCCTTCGAACAAACTCCGATTCCGTAGCGTCTCTCTGTTAGTGCCAACAGTTCTCCTAGAATCGCTTGACGGAGAGCCTGGATTTGGCATAATCTAAGCTGTTGTGGTGAGGGAGTTCACCCTTAACCGCTGTCCATCCAATAGGCCGGACAGATGATGACTCCTGACAGGGAAGCCTGTTGCGGAGTTGTGTCCCGGCCGGTTCCCCGATCAAAAAACTAGGAGTTTTCTTTGATGACGAACACTTGTGCTTTATCCGCACCTTTGGCGGGTCTGGCAAAGGCCGCGCTGCAGTTCGCCCCCGGCCGGAGTGAACGGCAACGCACCCGGTCGATCCCTCCGCCCATGCTTGCCTCCGATGCCGTCCACCGGCAACTCGTCGAAGTCCTCACAACTAGCGGCCTTGCGGCCGGGAAGGCGTAATCATCATGTCTGAAATTGCGAAACTTGAAGCCCTCGAAATCCTCGATTCCCGCGGGAATCCAACATTAGCAGTCACAGCGACCCTGTCGAACGGCGTGAAAGCAATTGCAAAGGTACCTTCCGGCGCTTCAACCGGTAAACGTGAAGCCGTCGAACTGAGAGACGGCGATAAGGCGCGGTACGGCGGCAAGGGCGTACTCAACGCCAGGGACCATGTGAACGGTGAAATTCAAAAGGCAGTTCATGGATTCGATGCTAACAACCAGAAGGCATTAGACAAGAAGCTGTGCGAACTCGATGGCACACCGAACAAGGCGCGCCTTGGAGCCAACGCGATTCTAGGCGTTTCGCTCGCGGTTGCACGGGCCGCCGCCGCAGACCACGATCTACCGCTCTATGCAAGCCTCGGAGGCGAGAAGGCCAACCTTATTCCTGCGCCGTGGTTCAACGTCCTCAACGGCGGAAGCCACGCCGACAGCAATGTGGATTTTCAGGAGTTCATGATTTCACCGGTTGGCGCGCCTAGCTACAGCGAAGGCTTGCGAGCGGCTGCTGAAACGTTCCATGCGCTGAAGTCTGTTCTGCACAAGAAGGGCTACAACACAGGCGTCGGTGATGAAGGCGGATTCGCTCCTCAGTTGAAGTCGAACGAAGAGCCTATCGAGCTGATTCTCGAAGCGATCCACAAGGCTGGCTACAAGCCGGGGAAGGACCTGGTCGTTGTGCTGGACCCGGCAACGAGCGAGTTCTTCGACGACGGCACGTACTTCTTCGAGCGCTCGGACCAGAGCAGGAGATCCCCCGAGAAGATGGTCGAATTCTGGAAAGGCTTGCTCGACCGGTACCCCGAGATCTGGGCCATTGAAGATGGAGTCGCCGAAGACGATCACGCCGGCTGGCAGCTCCTGACCAAAGCGCTTGGCGGTCGGATTCAACTGATCGGCGATGACAACTTTGTCACCAATCCAACCATTTTTCGTCAGGGCATCAAGGACGGAATTGCCAACGCCATTTTGATCAAGTTGAACCAAATCGGCACACTGACGGAAACGCTCGAATGCATTCAGATTGCGCGTGAGAACGGGTACGGCGCGGTCATCTCGCATCGCTCGGGCGAAACCGATGACACGAGCATCGCCGACCTGGCCGTGGCTTCAGGCATGGGCCAGATCAAGACGGGCTCGACCAGCCGTGGCGAGCGCATCGCGAAATACAACCGCTTTCTGGAGATCGAACACGAGCTCGGGGCAAAGGCTCGGTACGCTGGAGCCAGCGTGTATGAGCGGTGGCACAAGGCAGTGAACGCATAGAAAGCAACCGTGGGTGTTGGAGTCCACCGAAAACCGCTCAACTGGGCAGATGACTCCTCGAAGCAGAGAATACTTGGAGGAGTCATGCCCAAATCAGGACTAGAAATCGTAAAAACGCGACCCCCGGGGGAGCTGAGCGAAACCCAACAGCGACGCCTGATCATCACCTGCCAATACATCGACAAGATGTTGAGCGAGATCGAACAAGTTCTCCATTCCGCAACATCGCTGTCCCCTTTTCCCCGTTACGTCGTTGACATCAC
>Ga0302324_100020353_pt1 | contig 12981 bp, 11 predicted proteins | sample Palsa_T0_1_FD_201949 | JGI IMG/M metagenome (GOLD analysis project Ga0302324, IMG submission 201949) | Peat permafrost microbial communities from Stordalen Mire near Abisko, Sweden - Palsa_T0_1 | ecosystem: Environmental > Terrestrial > Soil > Palsa > Peat permafrost | place: Sweden: Abisko...
GGTCGAAGAGTTCGCGTGCTGCGCGATATAGCAAGTAGGCCGCTGCAAGCATCGCAAGAATAGAAGGAATTCTGAGCGCCACCTCGCCCGTTCCCGCAACCTTGGTCCAGAGCCAGAGAATGTACGAATACACGGGAACATCCGGCCATCCCTGGCGGGACATAATCTCTCGCAACCCGCCTTTGATGAGGAAGAAAGAGACAGTCTCATCCAACCAAAGCGGTGAGCGGATGGCAAGCAACCAGAGAGAAATGGCGACCGCAAGAGTCAGGGCATAAATTGCGTATTGCAACCTGGGTGGAGTAGGGTGAACGGTCTCGGGCTGCGGCCGCGGCTGCCCGGAGGCTCCGATCTTCGTGCCTAAACCGAGGTTGGATACTTCCAAGACAATGCTCCTAAATCATTCTCAATTTATTGCCTTGCACCGCCATTTGTTAACTATGTTCGGGTTCCTGCCTTCGTGCCTTGAGCCGCGACCGGACCCGCTCTACGATCCGGGAGTCTCTCAAATACCGATGCCCATCAGACGGGCCCAGCGCTAGCAACTGAAGCAGAACCGCCAAGGGCTGCACGGGCTCGCCGCGAGCGGCGGCGGACAATGCAGAGTTTACCGCGATCGAAGCCATCGCAGCGCGCTCCACCGATGTCCGGAGCTTACCGGTGACCGGCCAACTTCTTAGGTGCCGGAAAAGTACCGTGGTCAGCTGCTGTTCCCACTCATTTGGCTGCAGTTTACGCGCCGCAGTCTGTGACGCCGGATGGACGCGGAAGGCACTCAGTGTTTCTTCGATGAAGCGTACCGGGCCAAGCGCCCCCAGGCGAAGCCAAAGATCCCAATCTGCCGAAAACCAGAGCGCTTCATCCAATCCGCCCGATTCAATCACCGCGCCTCGCCGAAAAACCGGGGAATGGATAGCCATGAAGTTTTGCACCAGAAGACGCTCGAGGAATTGATCGGACGGTATGATGCCATCCGAAAATGGGCAGGTCCAAGGCCCCACTCCTCTCCCGTTCGGATCAATATACATGGCATTGTGAATGATGAGCGCGCTTTGGCTGCTCTCCATCTCAGTGCGCAAGCATTTGAGCCTGCCCGGAAGCCAAAGATCATCCTGATGGAGAAAGCAAGCCCAATCGCCGGCGGCTTCACGCAAGCCGAGGTTCGTGACGGCCACCCAGTTTCCTAATCTCGCCGGGGTAAGCATGCGAATGGGAAGGCTATCTGCGAAACCACGCACGATATCGAGGGTGCGATCCGTCGAGCCGTCGTCAACGACTACCAGTTCAACCCCGTCATCGCACTGCTCGCGTACACTTTCCAGCGCAGCAGCGATAAATTGCTCGCCATTGTACGTAGGCATAACAACTGACAGGTAAGGAGCCATGGTTTTGCGGATACCTTTCCGCTTCGTCGATTACTGCTCTGCTCTTCGAACCAGCACAGCGACGTTGTTACGCCAAGGCGGTACCGTGCTGGTCTCGTGGACTGCGCCCGGCCCGAAGGTGTCAGCTACAAATGAACCGATGCCTTCCCGAGTGAAGTAAATGACGTTATCACCTGTGAGATAGCGATCAGACATGAGGCAAAGCCAATAGATGGGGGTGGAGGAGATGATCCAGTCCTTGAAGATCAGACTTCCATTTGGGGTCAAAGCTTGTCCGATGGCATTCATCAGCGACCCGCGGGCGCCGGGAGGCACATGGTGCATGACATCCGCCAGTATGATGAGGTCGTAGGATGCCGGTTTCCGTGCTGCTACAGCTTCGACCGTCTCTTTGCAGAAGGTCACGTTTGCAGCCGGTCCCCGGAAAAGCCGGCCCACCTTAGGCGTGATATCGATGGCGGTCAGCGCGGCAGCCGGATAGATTGCGGCGATTCGCTCTGTCATCGCCCCTTCTCCGCAACCAACCTCTAAGATGTTCTGAGCATGAGGCACCCAGCCGTGCATAAGTGTGGCAAATGCATCAAGATCGACAAAGATACTGCGGTACGCCTCTGCTACGGTGCGCTCGTAGGGACCGAATAATCGCCTGATTAGAGGGCCGACAGCCATTGAGATCCAACCTTTCTATGATCTGTATTTTTTATGGTTGCGAATCGCTCAACCCTTTTGACAATTCGGTTTCATAATGTCGACTCATGTTGTCCTACAACCGCTTTTTCGTCACTATCCGCTTCCGTCGCACGTGGAATCTTGACCCGCCGCGCTCCCAACACGATTGCGGCGCATAACGCGACGGAGATATACGACACTGCTATTAGGATCCGATTGGCGACTGCCCAATCCGCGCCGACCGTTAAGGGAGTTCCGAACATCTTGAGCGCAGTTACGGAGGTAAGTTCGTTCACGCCGAGCCCACCTGGTGTCAGTGCGAGGACGGACGCAATCACCACAAAAGGCACTGCCGCGGCCATTTGCCAGAAAGGAATATGAACCCCGATCGCATCCGCCGTTTCGATAGACATCAGCACGACAACCGTAAAGCGAAGAATAGAGAGCGTGACCAGGCGGCGCGCCAACCGTGCATTCAGCAACCCTGAATGTTGCAATTCGGAGAGGCTCTGCAAGATTGCTGCCAACTTGTTTCGAGAGCTCATACTGCCGGATGCGACTAAGCGGGCAAGCCGCCGAATCAACCGGACCGAGGGTTCAACCGCCAGCAGTACCAGCAGCATCGCGCCAGCGGCAGCCAGCATCCACATCGTGCCTCCGCCCCTGTAGAAGCGGGTAATAGCCGATGCAGCCGCGAGGAAGCAAACGGTAAGAACGTCGAAACTCTGCTCGAGGAGCGTGCCGGCGGCCCCGCGCTTCAAAGGTCTACCGTGGGTTTGGGTTCCGAAGGTGCGAGCCATCGACATGGCGAGTTGTACCGGGAGGAAAATCCCCAAAGCAAGGCCCGCACTGGTGTGTGTAAATGCTATGAGTCGCGAGGGGGCGCGATCAGAAGGGCGACGCCAAGCAGCGTCAATGCTCCGCCATTTTTCAGTGGACAGATATACCAACAAGCAATTCAGCAAGAATAGTTTTGTAAAAGAGAACCAGCTGACGGTGCGCAGCTGCTCCAAGGTTACGCGAAGATTGACCTTGCCCACCTTAACCAGCACGAGGATCAGGAAAAGGGTCAGAATAGCCGAGCCAATTCCCAGTAACCAGCGCCGCAAAGTCATCGGCGCCGCCGAAGCCCGAGGATGCTCAGGAAAAAACTGCTGAAGGTAATCTGCACGCCCATGGTCAAAGCGAAGACGGCAGGCATAACGATGCGTAACGTATGCTGTGTATCGAGCGCTCCAAATCTCTCCTTCGCCCAGTCCGAGACGGCAAAGATGGATCCGCCTACACCCAGGAGGATAAGCAAACCGCCGACAATCAGTCCCGTTTCCAGCGTGACCCAGCGAAAGATTCGATTCATCCGGGGATCCTCGGGCAGGAGGCCCTCTGTGATCGCGAAAACCTTCGTAAAGGTTGCAAACGCGATCAGCTGAAAACCGAGCATCACGGCGGCGAACGCATACAGCAAAGTATGCACATCGAAGCCAACACCATGGAAGACCAATGTTCCGGGAAGCAGCAGCGCGCATCCCACCAGTCCGAGCAGCATCAGGATGATGCCGGGATAGAAAAACAGCCAACGTGGGCTGTACATAAGAAGAAAGCGGAGATGCCGCCAGCCATCGCGCCAGGTCCGCAAATGTGGCGGCCGGCTGCGCCCGTCGGGATTCAGGGTCGTGGGTACTTCGCTGACACGCATCCCCAAAAGGGTGGCCTTCACCACCATCTCGCTGGCGAACTCCATGCCGGTGGAACGGATATCCATCCGCAAGAAGCTGTCTCGCCTAAAACCGCGCATGCCGCAGTGAAAGTCTCCGCAAGATGAACCGAAAAACAGCCTCCCGATGCCGCTGAGCACAGGATTCCCGAGGTAGCGGTGCAGGAAGGGCATGGCCTGGTCGGATATGCCGCCTTGGAAACGATTGCCCATGACCAGGTCTGATCCGATACGCAATTGCTCCAGGAAACGGCGAGCATGACCAAAGTCGTAGCTATCGTCGGAATCCGCCATCAGCACGTATTCTCCGCGTGAAGCAAGAATCCCTCCTTTAAGAGCGCTACCGTATCCTTTCTCCGTAACGTTTACCACCCTGGCGCCTTCTGCCTGCGCCAGCTCCACCGAGCCGTCGCTTGAACCATTGTCGGCAACAATCACTTCGCCCCTTATGCCCGCCTCGCTCAAGGCGAACATAGCCTTGCGCACGCACACGCCCACGGTGTCCCGCTCGTTGAGGCACGGCATGACGATGGACAGCTCAACCAGCTGTCCGCTAGCGTCGAGCGCGCCTAATGGGCAGCCGACGGCCTTTTCAAGTTGAGACTCACCGACGAGTTCCACGAACGCTCCAACCGAGGGAAATGCCGGAGAAATTTCCCTCCAGATTAGCAGCGGCGCGCACCTGGTCCGCAAAAAAACTTCGCTTATCATTCACCGGAAGAATCACTTAGCAAACCGCAGCAGGGAAAGAAACCTTGTCTTCATTACGCCTGATGGTTGCTGCCATGGTGGACTTTGCGGTTGCCACGGGGCGGCCGGTTGCCCCCTAACTCGCGTCGTGGAAGATGATGCCGAGCACCTGCCGGTGACCTGAGCGCACGCGGCTCACACCGTGTCTGAGGTTTACACGATAGAAGCCCTTGCTCCCTTTGTGGGGGCGATGGTGAACCGCGAATGCCACCGCATCCCCTTGCCGCAGAGGGACGACCTCGGGGCGCGACTGCATGCGAGGACGCTGTTCGGTGAGCACGAACTCGCCTCCCGTAAAATCCCGTCCGGGTTCGGATAGAAGAAGGGCGACCTGGATAGGGAAGACATGCTCTCCGTAGAGGTCCTGGTGGAGGCAGTTATAGTCTCCCGGCCCGTACTGAAGCAGCGGAGTTGGGCGCTCTTGCCCAGCCTCATGGCACCTGCGGAGAAACGCTTCATGTTGCCCGGGATAGCGGACGTCGAGCCCCATCGATTCGTTCCAGCAATTCGCCAGCGGGAACAACCGCGTGTAGAGCTCAGTTCTCAAACTCTGGATAATGTCCGGCAGCGGGTAGGCGAAATATTTGTACTCGCCGCGCCCGAACCCGTGCCGGCTCATGACGACTCTACTCCGAAAGGGCTTCTCAGACTGATACAACTGCGCGATGGAAGAACACTCCTCGGGAGAGAGCAAGCCCGTCAACACTGTGCTGCCTTGGGTGTCCAGTTCCTCCTCCAGGGCGCGCCAGTCGAGCTTCCTGAGGCGCTCGACTGGCGTGTCTGTAAGGCGATCCGCTGCTTTCTCCTCGGACGCGATCATGCTTGTTTCTCCTTATGCAGCAACGTGCGCTTCCGCTCGACTCCCCAGCGGTATCCTGATAGCGAGCCGTCGTTGCGGATGACCCGGTGGCACGGAATCGCAATCGCCAGCGAATTCGCGCCGCACGCCTGAGCCACGGCCCGTACTGCCCTGGGCATGCCGATCCTCCCTGCGACTTCCGTGTAGGTCGCGGTCGTGCCCGGAGGGATCTGCTGGAGCGCTTTCCAGACCCGCTTCTGAAACGCCGTTCCTTGGATGTCCAGCGGCAAATCGAAGCCGGTTTTCGGGTTCTCGACGAGGCCGACGACTTTAGCCACCAGGTCCTGGTACGCGGGTGCGTCTCCAACCAGCTTCGCATTCGGAAAACGGTCCTGGAGGTCTCGGACAAGCTGCTCGGCATCGTCGCCCATGAGGATCGCGCAGACGCCGCGCTCCGTCTGAGCCGCGAGGATGATCCCCATCGAGCATTCCCCGACAGCGAAGTAGATCTCGGAGTTAGCTCCCCCGGCACGATATTCGGTTGCTGTCATGCCGAGCACGCCGTTTGCACCCTCATAGAAACGGCTGCTGGAGTTGAAGCCTGCGTCATAAATTGCGTCGGTCACGGTCTTGCTCCTTTCAAGCGACTCGCGCACGCGAGCCGCGCGTTGGGCGGAGGCGTACTCCGCTGGTGTAATGCCCGTTATGGACTTGAATGTCCGGTGGAAGTGAAAGCGGCTCATGCCGGCCAATTTGGCCAGGGATTGGAGCGAGGGCGTGCTTTCCAATCGCTCGATGAGGCGGCAGACCTTCGCGATCCTGGCTGCGACCTCACTTGCGGGGTGCAGCTCATTGGGCTTGCATCGTTTGCAGGCCCTATATCCTGCCGCTTCCGCATCCTCGATTCTGGCGTAGAACTGCACGTTTTCCGGCCGAGGCGATCTGGCCCCACATGAGGGGCGGCAATAGATCCCGGTGCTCGCCACCGAGTAGAAAAACTTGCCATCGGCGTTCCGATCGCGCCTCACCAACGACCCCCAGCGTGGATCTTGAAGCACTAGCTCTGCCCGGTTGGAACTTCGCTTTTTCATCATGTGCTTCGTTCCCCCTTCGATATTCACTCTACGCAACGGGAGCAACGGGCGAACTCCGATCATTGCGGTCGAATTCAGAAGGATGTTTTCCAGCATCGGCAGGAAGCCGTCAGGATCGGTGACATCAATGCGCTAGACCTGGCGCTTCGGTGCGGGGGGGGTGAATCTAGCTAATCTTCGGCCGCGTGTCGGGGAGAGAGTAGGCCATCTCAGTGTGGATCGACCAGTCCGGCATATCTTTGAGCTTCTCGCGCAAGACCGATTCATCCCCGCCGCCCACCAAGAGCATTTTGGGTGACTGATCGATGACCTTAAGACCTGGAATCGTCCGAATGCTCTCCAGGTGATCCTCTGGCATCGATGAAGAACCACCGTAGCGAAGGATGAATTGGCTCATACGGGAATACCTCCTGCCGCGTCAGACTGAGATTATTCCTTTGCCTTCGAAGGTTGCGCCAAACCCTAGAAGCTTGCAAGCATCCGCGATGGCAGAAATCATCGCAGACGCCCGATTCTGGTCGCGGGGCATCTTCAGGATATCCGCTTTCGTCGCGAGTAAGCGTGCCGCTGCGCCTGTTTCGGCAGGCGTAGCCATCGATGTGCCGCTCATCACGCCAAACCCTTTTGGAATCGTGGATATCACGCCGACCCCAGGCCCGGTCAGGTCCGTCTCCGGGCCCACATTTGAAAAGCTCGCGATGAAATTCTTTTTGTCCTTTCCGAAGGGAGCGGCTACGAATTCGATCGGCTCGGTATCTTTAGGGAATGTGCCCAGTCGTCCCATGGCGGACACGGCCTGACACATGCTGTTGGCAGCCGGGAAGCTGACAGCCTGCCGGTTGCCGTTTCCATTGGCCGCAAAGACCACGATACCCGCGTTGTGCGCGGCCGTCAGCGCATCGGCCGTGAGGGAGTCCGGATCTCCTCCTCCCAAGCTCATGTTGATCAAATCACACTTGTCCGTAACTGCGGCGTCGATTGCCTTTGCGATCGCAAAATTCGACGATTGCTGGGCGCCTTCTCCGAACACTCGGTAGCTGCGCAAGCTCACTCCAGGCGCGACACCGCGAATCCCAGATGGCGGCGTACCTCGGGAGGCTATGATCCCGGCAACATGTGTGCCATGCCCATCGGTCCCATTATCGCCAAAAGCCCCAGGCTTCTCGCCGGTCACGGTGTTCTGCCCCCCTTGAACCACCAATCCTGCATGGTTTAAAGCTACGCCGCAGTCGATGACGCCAACCGTTACGCCTTGCCCGAACGTCAAGTCGTCTCCGCCATAGAAGGCGCGGACGCAGTCAACGAATGTGAGATCGATTGCCTGGAGAGGAACCGTGGTGCCGGCCTTCAGCGTGATATTTTCCACAAGCGCCGGCCAATAGCCCGATAGCGGAGACACGTACAAGCGTTCGATCTTCTTGCTGCTGCCACCCAACGCGAGAGCTACCTGGCCTCGAGCATTTGTTGTTCCGTGGGCTCCGGCTTGGCTGGCAAAGTCCGTGAACGCGTCGACCGTCGCCCCGGCGACGGGCTTCCCGGTGTCCGAAGCAAGGATCGTGATCGAGATAGCACTCGGTTTGGCGGCTGCCTTTGCCGCGACGCGAACGGCTGCTGCACGCGGCCGCGCTTCTACCTGGTGCCCTATGACAGCCCGCTGGTAATAGACGACCGGCAATATCCGCACGGAAGGATGGCTGCCCCGTAGTGCCGGTAGGTCCTCGGGGTGGCATTCGATAAGTTTTGCCTTGTTTTCTCCGATTGAGTCGAGGACTTTCACCGGCAACAGACCGGTGTGGGTGGACATCCTGTGCACCTTTGTCCGTGAGGAGAAAGTCTGATGCAGAGACTGAAAAAACTGCATCTGTTGCGGATTATCCTCGGCAGCGACGAGGCCGCTTGCAGGGACTACGATGTATTGGGTTTTCTTGGATGGCATAGCAGCAATCCCTCCTTGGATTGCTCTCTTGACCCTTGCCCGTTACTTCGAGGCCCGATAAGTGCCCAAGTACAATCACACTGCAACTGAGCTCCAACGGTTATATCGCTTGTAGATTTGCGCTCCCACTTAAACCAACTAAGTCGCGGGACGGCGTCACCCGTCTCTTAAATTCTGTGGTAAGAAATGTAGCGGCCTAGTTCCCATCCGTCAATGGCTTACTTCCCGGCGAGTTGTTCACTAAGTGGATCAGGGATATCTGTGGGCTCCGACAGTTCAGCGGTTGCTCCAGAAGCACAAGTCAATGCGTTTCGTTTATCTGGGTACGGGGCACGAATTCCAACACTTTGACTCCGTCGAAGGTGCCCAGGTCGCGAACATTGTGCGTTGCCGCGGCATTCTTTCGCAGCCAATCGAGTGTGCCGTAGGACTGCAGGAATGCCATCGCCAGAAAACGTTGCTGGGCTGCTTGCTCTATCCACTGCGAACCGGCGCGCATCGCCTCCTGGTTGAGAGACCGCGGTAAGGCGATCACCGGCACGCTGAGTTTGTAATAACTCAGCGAAGGCAGGATGCCGCTCTTCCCAATCGCGGAGGCGGCCGGCATGGGCATGTAATCGGCCTCCGGAAGGTCACTGCAGATCAGCACCGGAGCATCGTCCGCAGAGGCGTTCTGCTGCACAAACTCGAGCGCGTACTTCCAGCTGTACTGGTGACGCCAGGACGAAGAAGAACCCAAAGCGAAGCACGCACTGACCGCAACCAGGGCGGCGCAGAACCAGAGTCGCAGGTTACGGGAATCCATTCGGTTGACCAACAAACCCCAGCACAGAGCGATCCCCGGCACGGCAGCCAGCCGGTAGCGGGGAATGAAGACATGGATCGATGTTCCGACGCTCAAGCTGTACAGGATCACCAGCGGGACCAGCGCCAGGGAGGTACAGAGCAAAACAATTTCCCGATTACCAGATGGGCGGAGCAAATGCTTTTTGCCGGCAATTAGGAGGAAGATCACGAGAACAATCACCAGCGCTCTTATCGTGAGCGTCGAAACCAGTTGTATGAGCCTCGGCGCTTCAGAGAAGACATGAGTGGTGCTGGTATGCAGCATGTATTGCAACCGGGGAACGGCGGGTAGGAACGCCAAGGCAAAGGCGGCCAGAGAAACAGAAAGCTGCCGCCACAGAATCTTGCGGTCGCCCACCTTGAGCGCGACCATGCCGATGGCCAGAGCCGGCAGGATGGCTCCGAAGAGCAATTGAAAGTCGACTGCGCCCGCCGCAGAAAGGCCGAAGAAAGCAGCCAGCCAGTTGGAGTCGTTATGCCGCAAGTGGACCAGGGCCAGAATCGAGGCGTTGAGCGCCAGGACCGCGAACGCATAAGGGCGAATGTCGATGGCCGCAAAAACGACGATGGGATGAAGACAGAAGACAATGGCAGCGATGATCGCCACGTCGCGGTCAAATAATTCTCTTGCGGCGCGATATAGCAGATAGACCGCCCCCAGCATGGGAAGCACAGAAGAAACTCTGAGCAGGATCTCGTCTGTGCCCATGGCTTTGGTCCATAGCCACAGCAGGCAGGAGTACGCCGGGGAGTCAGGCCAAACCTGGCGCGACATGATCCCAGAGAAGCCGCCTTGGATCAGGAACATCGAGACCGTCTCATCCAGCCAAAGCGGCGAGCGAACGGCGAGCAGCCAGATAGAAATGGATACAGCCAGAGCCAAGGCGTAGATCGCGTACTGCCAGCGGTTTCGGGTTTGTATCACCGCTGCAGTGTCGATCGCTGGCAAAGCATGCTCCTGGCGGAAACTCCTACGGGCGGGCCGAAATCGACTGCGGGACCGTACCGTCGGCCAGCAACCGCTCGCTGGGCGCGTCTGCCAGGAATGAGGGCTTGGTCAGCCCCCAGCGCTTCAATCGTAAATCCAGGGCTGTGCCTAGTACGCCGAAGCCATAGGTCACGCTGCGCTGGAAGTTGATCGAGGACGCCTCTTCGAAATACTTGGTCGGGCAAGAAATCTCGCCAATGCGAAAGCCGAAGTAGACCGCCTGCACCACCATCTGATTATCGAAGACAAAATCGTCCGAGCAACTCAGCAGCGGCAGTCGCTGCAGCAACTCGCGGCTCCAGGCGCGGTAACCCGTGTGATACTCCGACATTTTCTCCCGGATCAGCAGGTTTTCAATGAAAGTAAGTCCCCGGTTGGCAATGTACTTATACAAAGGCATACCGCCCTTGAGCGCGCCGCGGCCAAGAATGCGCGAAGCCAGCACGCCGTCGTATTCGCCGTAAGCGATCATCGAGGCCATGGCGGATACCAGCTTCGGCGTGTACTGGTAGTCGGGGTGCAGCATAACCACAATGTCCGCGCCGCGGGCTAGGGCCGCCGCGTAGCAGGTTTTCTGGTTGCCGCCGTAGCCGCGGTTCTTATCGTGGCGGATGGTAATGAGGCCAAGCTCCAGGGCAATGTCGGAAGTGTTGTCGCGGCTGGCGTCATCGGTCAGGATCACTTCATCGACAATCTCGTAGGGAATCTCGTCGACGGTACGGCGCAAGGTCTTGGCTGCGTTGTACGCCGGCAAAACTACGACGACTTTCTTGCTATTCAGCATTTGTTACCCCTGGAGTGATGTTTGCTCATTTTTTAATAAGTTCCATTTTTCGGCCGCCCGGATCGTGAACCGTGAAGAGCATGTGCTCCCCGGTTTTGAGGCTCCGGAAGCGCTCCGCCTCTACGCTGAAGTTACCTTCCGGCCAGGGCGGATAAGGCCAGCTGCGGCCAATGCCAATGAGAGTCAGAAACAAAACCGCGCCCCCCGCGTAGCGCGCCGGCAGATTTCTCCCACCCGATGCGCACCAGGCCGCCGACCAAAGAAAGATCAGCGAGGGCAGGAACCAGTAGCGAATTCCGGTGGTGTTCGCCAGCACCTCCCAACGAGGTACGCTGCTCACCAGCACCACAGGATCCTCTAGCGAGGCGACCAGAACCAGCATCGCGAAGACGATCGAGAGCCTTCCTGAAAGAGGCGCGCCTTGCCAGCCGCAAAATAGAATAGCGAACCCGCCAAGGGCCCCGACCACAAGCAGCGGAACGGGCAAATAGCGTCCGCCGGTCCCAGTCATACTATCGACAAAAATGTTGCCCGCGATGATGCGCAGGAACACCAGCGGGTTTGCTCCGAGAGGCGCCGCTGCCGGGTTTCTTACCGAATGCAGAAAGCTCAGCACCTGGACCACCCCGCATAGCAGCATGATGCCGAGAACAGCCAGTGTCCAACGCTGCCGGCGGATCCACCAGTACACCGCCGTGCAAGGCAGCAGAAGAAGGCAGAACGGGCCGCTGACGCCCCCAACGGTAAATCCGAGGATGTCCACGACCCGCCCCCGCCAGCTCAGCGGAGGCAGAGAAAGGGCAAGCAGCACTTGCAGCAAAGCCAGGTGCCACATGGCATTCGTGATCACGACGTGGACTTCCGGCGCATCGGGGACGGCAAGGTAGAGGACTGCCATCAGCACGCGCACGGGCAGCGGCCCCCACGGCGCGCAGCGGCGCGACAGCAATGCTGTAATCGGCAGAACCTGGATCACAGCGCCCGACAGGTTCATGATCAGAGGCGCCCACTGCATCGGAAAGAGCAGCGCAAACCCTGCCACCAGCCGGGGAAGGGTCTGGAGGTAGCCACCATGGGTTATACCCAGCGACCGGAACCAGCTCAGGTTGTAGGCTTGCTGGTACCAGATCCAACCGTCTTCGGCGAAAAATTGCGGGTGCAGCAGAGCCCCAGGGAGACGACTGAAAATGGCAAGCAGCGCGGCCAGGAAAACCGCCGCCTGCCATCGCCAGCTCAGACCTTCCTGCCCCTGCCATGCGCGCCAAACGCCCAAGGCTGCGGACCATGACGCCGAATGCCGTTGCAGGATGTGGTTACTGCCGGCAGCGCGACCCATCGTGTCGGCCTTTCACTAGAAGCTCGCAGCGAGCAGCGGTTCCGCTTCGTTTGTCCGCGCATAGCCGGCGGCAAAAAACGCGTCCACCTCGGCGAGAACAGCAGCGCCGCTCCTGGCCTCGTAGATGCTCTTGCGCAAAATGGCTCCGCCGGGCACGCCGTGGGTAAACCAGGAGGCAAACTGCTTCATTCTGCCGCTGATGGCGGCCGGTTCCTCGGTTTCCTCCATCAGCATCACGAAGTAGTCGCGGATCATGCGGTAACGGTCGCTCGAGGTCGGCTGGTCATACACTCCGAGGGCCGTATATTGCGCGATTTGGCGAAAGATCCACGGGTTGGCCGGCGCGGCGCGGCCAATCATCACCGCATCGCATCCGGTTTCGGCCACCATGGTGCACGCATCTTCCGGCGTCCGAATGTCGCCATTCCCGATTACCGGGATTTGGACCGCGTCTTTTACCGCAGCGATATACTCCCAACGCGCTTGGCCAGAGTAGCCCTGTTCCCGGGTGCGGGCGTGCAGCGCCACCGCGTTCAGGCCGCTCTCCTGCGCGAGCCGGGCCAAGGGTACGCACACAATGTGCTGGTCGTTCCAACCCATGCGGAATTTCACCGTGAAGGGGATCCGTACCGCGGCTCGAACCCGCTCAAAGATGGTGGCGATATGGGGCAGGTCGCGCA
>Ga0302324_100020356_pt1 | contig 12980 bp, 11 predicted proteins | sample Palsa_T0_1_FD_201949 | JGI IMG/M metagenome (GOLD analysis project Ga0302324, IMG submission 201949) | Peat permafrost microbial communities from Stordalen Mire near Abisko, Sweden - Palsa_T0_1 | ecosystem: Environmental > Terrestrial > Soil > Palsa > Peat permafrost | place: Sweden: Abisko...
ATCGAGCTTGTCGCGCTCGCGGGTCAGCGTCAGGCGCTCCTTCTTGGTGTAAGCCTGGGCCTCGCCGGAGCCGAGCATCTCCTCGAGCTTGCGCAAGCGCTTGATCGATTCGGAGATCGTCTTCCAATTGGTGAGCGTGCCGCCGAGCCAGCGCGAATTGACGTAATACTGTGCGGACTTCTTGGCCGCCGCGGCGACCGCGTCCTGGGCCTGCCGCTTGGTGCCGACGAACAGGATGCGCCCGCCCTTGGCGACGGTGTCGCTGACCGCCTCGAGCGCGCGATGCAAAAGCGGCACGGTCTGGGCGAGGTCGATGATGTGGATGTTGTTGCGGGCGCCGAAGATGAAGTTCCTCATCTTCGGGTTCCAGCGATGGGATTGATGACCGAAATGCACGCCCGCTTCGAGCAGCGTGCGCATTGAATAATCAGGCAGCGACATCGTTCTTCTCCGGTTGTTCCGCCGCGGACCCGTGAGCGTAACGACGACCTTGACGGTCGCCGGTCGGCCACCGGACGGCTTTTCGGCCAAGATCCGCGTGTGAGATGGGCGGCTTATAACGAGGTGATACGGGGGATGCAAGGCAAAGCCGTCACCAACGACGCCTTGCGGCCGCACCGGCACGAAGCCTCAATTGGGCTCTCGGACCCGGATTTCAAGAGGCAGGGTCCTGCAGACGGGCGGGTCGCATCACCGTCGACGCGCCCTCCCAGCCTTCATCCCGCTGGCCTTGATCCGGACCACCCATTCCACCCATATGAGACCGGAATTTGCGTGGCGGGAGAATGAACAGCGAAATCGCCTATGCGCTCGCCGCACTGGTCTGCTACGGCCTCGGCGATTTCATCTACAAGCGCGCTGCGAGTGCCGGCATTGCGGCCGAGCACTTTCTCATGGGGCAGGCGTGGTTCTTCTGCCCCGCGGTAATCGCCTACGCCTTGATCACCCAGACGCTCGATTTCGAACCGGCCGCCATGTGGGGAGGGCTTGCCGGCGTGTTCATCCTGGTCGGCTTCTTCTATTACGTGCGCAGCCTGCGGTCCGGCGCGGTGAGCATCGTCGCGCCGGTGTTCCGTCTCAATTTCATCGTCACTGCGGCGCTCGCGATCGGTTGGCTCGGCGAGCCGGCGACGGCGAGCAAGTTCACCGGCTTTGCGCTGGCACTCATCGCCGGCTGGCTGCTGCTCGGCGGCCCGCAGCCCGGCCGCGTCGGCGATCCGACGGCCGCGCGCCGCTCTCTCGTTCAGGTGATCGTGGCGACGGTGGCGATGGGGGCGGCGAATTTTTCACACAAGCTCGGCCTCGTCGGCGGCGCGACGCCGGAGACCCTGCTGGTTGCCCAGGCGATCGTATTCAGTGCCCTCGTGACCATCATGGGCTATGCGATGAACGGCACCGTGCGGCTGCCGGCGGGCGTCGCCATCCATTCGGGCGCGGCCGCCGTCGTCCTGATCGCGGCGTTCCTGTTCCTGCTCCACAGCATGCGCCATGGCGACGCCAGCGTCGTCGTCCCGATCTCCCAGATGGGCTTCGGCGTCGCCGCCGTGCTCGGCATCGTGTTCTTCAAGGAAGCCCTGACGGGCCGCAAGATCGCGGGCCTCGGCGCCGCCGCGCTGGCGCTGCTCGTGCTGGCACTGGGGTGAGCGCCCGGGACAGAGGCCCTTTCGAAAGCGTCGCTAAGGCTACGAGCTACTTTGCATGGGGTTGTTTTTGAAAAAAATGAATTCCACCCCGGGGCTCTCGTGTTCCTGCGCACGGTCGAGCCGAAGCGCTACCGGGCGCGGGCCGTCACGAATGCCCCGATGTCTTCGGGCGTGCCGATCGCGGTTCCGGTGGCGCCGTCGGCGATGCGCTTGATGAGCGCGCTGAGAACCTTGCCGGCGCCGACTTCGTAGAAACCAGTGACCCCATGGGCCACCATGTAGGAGACGCATTCGCGCCAGCGCACGGTGCCGGTGACCTGGGCGACAAGGCAGCGCGCGATCTCGGCCGGATCGGTGATGGCGGCGGCGAGCACATTGGCCACCAGCGGTACCGCCGGCGGGCGTATCGTCACCGCGGCGAGGGCTTCCGTCATCGCCTCGGCCGCGGGCGCCATCAGCGCGCAATGGAAGGGAGCGGAGACCGACAGCAGCATCGCGCGCTTGGCTCCCATCGCCTTGGCGAGTTCGACCGCACGCTCCACCGCCGCCTTGTCGCCCGACACCACCACCTGCCCGGCGCCGTTGTCGTTGGCCGCCTGGCACACGGCGCCCTGGGCGCCCTGCGCGGCGACCGCCTGGGCGACCTCGAAATCGAGCCCGAGCAGCGCGGCCATCGCGCCGGCTCCGACCGGAACCGCCTTCTGCATGGCGAGGCCGCGAATCCGCAACAAGCGGGCGCTGTCGGCGATCGACAGCGAGCCGGCCGCGGCGAGCGCCGAATATTCGCCGAGCGAATGGCCGGCGACATAGGCCGCGTCGCGCGCGAGGTCGATGCCGGCCTCTGCTTCGAGCACCCGCATGACCGCGAGCGACACCGCCATGAGGGCGGGCTGGGCGTTCTCGGTGAGCGTCAGCCGCTCCGGCGGGCCCTCCCAGATCACCGCCGACAGCCGCTCGCCTAGGGCGTCGTCGACCTCCTCGAACACCAGCCGGGCCGCCGGGAAGGCCTGGGACAGCGCTCGGCCCATGCCGACCGACTGGCTGCCCTGCCCCGGAAACACGAACGCCGTCGCCATTCTCATGCGCCTCCCGCCGAATGGCGCGGAAAGACACCGGCAGCGGGGCCGCTGTCAAGCTCGGGCCGTCGCCGCCATGTTCCGGAATGGACATGAAAATCCGGTCCGGCCGCGCCGCGGCGGCGGTTTGCGGGCCAGCGCCGGCGATTCGCGCCGGGCCTTCAAACCGGCGGCACAACCCATTGCATTCCCCGGCAAAGGCCTTATAACGCCGGCTTCCGCTCGATCCCGGCCGGGAGCTGAACGGACGGCCGTGACCCTTTCACTCGGTGTTGAGTGCCGGGGCCCCGGCAGGACCGCATGGTCCGCCGTCCCGTGTTCCCGCCTTCTAGCTTTCGAGCCTTTCCCGAAAGGCACGAGGGGCTTGGCGCCGGATCGGCGCAACGCGAGGAGAGGCATAACCATGCCATTGTACGAGCACGTCTATCTTGCGCGGCAAGATCTGTCGCAGCAGCAGGTCGACGAACTGACCACCCAATACAAGGGCGTCATCGAGCAGCTGGGCGGCAAGGTCGCCAAGACCGAATATTGGGGAGTGAAGTCGCTCACCTACCGCATCCGCAAGAACCGCAAGGCCCATTTCACCTTGCTCAATGTCGACGGCCCCCCCGCCGCCATCACCGAAATCGAGCGCCAGCAGCACATCAGCGAAGACGTGCTGCGCGCCATGACGGTGCGCGTCGACGAACTCGAGGAAGGCCCGTCGGCGATGATGCGCAAGGTCGACCGTGACCGCGATCGCGACGAGCGCCGCGGCGAACGCCGCCGCGACCGCGACGACCGCCCCCGCAGCCCGCGCGGCGACGACGACGTCGAACCGACAGAGGAGTAAACGCCATGAGCTTCGCACAAAGTGGCGCTGGTGGTGGCGGCGGCGGCGGCGCTCGGCGTCCGTTCTTCCGGCGGCGCAAGACCTGTCCGTTCTCCGGCGCCAATGCGCCCAAGATCGACTACAAGGACGTGCGGCTGCTGCAGCGCTACATTTCCGAGCGCGGCAAGATCGTGCCGAGCCGCATCACCGCGGTGTCGGCGCGCAAGCAGCGCGAATTGGCCCGGGCCATCAAGCGGTCGCGCTTCCTCGGCCTGCTGCCTTACGTGATCAAATAAACGAGGCCGCCGGGGACCCCCGGCGTCCGATGGTTGGGGCGGATGTTCCGTCTCTAACCGCTCAGTGGTGCGACCCCAAACAGATGTCTCCATCTGTTTGGGTAAGTCGCCCCACTAATTCAATAGCCAGTGGGCTGACTTGTCCCGACATTTGGAGACCAAATGTCGGGGTCAGACCACTGGCAACGAGCGGGACAGCTTGTGATGACGCAGATCGTGTTAGTTGGCCTCGGGGCCGGCGCCGCAGCGGCATTGCTGTTTGCGTCGGTGACCTCCGGCGCGTTCGTTTCCATATTCCTGTTCTATCTCGCGCCATTGCCGATCCTGATCGCGGCGCTGGGATGGAGCCATTGGTCCGGCCTCATCGCCGCCGTCACCGCGGCGGCGTGCCTCGGGCTCGCGTTCGGCATGATGTTTTTCGTGGCGTTCCTGATCGGCATCGCCGCGCCGGCCTGGTGGCTCGGCTATCTCGCGCTGCTGGCGCGCCCGTCCGCCAAAGGCACCGGCGATGTCGAATGGTATCCGCCTGGCCGGCTGGTGCTGTGGGCGGCGGCGATCGGTGCGGTCGTGGTCGCGATCGCACTGTTCCAGGTCGGCACCGACGAAGCGAGCATCCGCGACGGCCTCAAGGCCGCGATCGAGCGGGTGTTGCGCCTCGAGACCGGCGTGGCAGCCGACGAACCCCTGAGCTTCCCCGGCATCACGGAACCGGAGCATCTGCTCGATCTGTTCGCCGTCGTGATGCCCCCGGTGGCAGCGGCGGCCAGCGTCCTCACCCTGACCCTCAATCTGTGGATGGCGGGGCGGGTGGTGAAGCTATCCGGCCGTCTCAAGCGGCCATGGCCCGACATCCCCGCGATGACATTTCCGCGCTACGCCCCTGCCCTGTTGGGCGCGGCGGCGGTCGTCTCCTTCCTTCCCGACCTCGCCGGCCTCGTCGCAAGCCTGTTCGCCACGACCTTGCTGGTCGCCTTCACGATGCTCGGCTTCGCCGTGCTGCACGCGCTGACGCGGGGCCTCGCCGGGCGCACCGCCATGCTGAGCGGCGCCTATGCCTTCGTCGTCGTGCTCGGCTGGCCGGCGCTACTGGCGGTGCTGGTCGGGGTGGCGGAGTCCATTTTCAAATGGCGCGCCAAGGCGGCCGGGCGCGGCCCGCCGGTGGCGCCGCCGGGCTGAACCGATCATTTCGCCCACACCGCAACGATCAACAGCAACATCAACGATGGAGAACGTGTCATGGAAATCATTCTGCTAGAACGGGTCGCCAAGCTCGGCCAGATGGGTGAAGTCGTCCGCGTCAAGGACGGGTTCGCCCGCAACTTCCTGCTGCCCCAGGGCAAGGCGCTGCGCGCGACCAAGGACAACCGCACCAAATTCGAGTCGATGAAGACCCATCTCGAGACGCGCAATCTCAAGCTCAAGGGCGAGGCCGAGAAGGTGGCGGAAAAGCTCGACGGCCAGAGCTTCGTGGTGATCCGCCAGGCCTCCGAAACCGGCCATCTCTACGGCTCGGTGTCGCCGCGCGATCTCGTCGACCTCCTCGCCGGCGGCGGCTTCACCGTGTCGCGCGGCCAGATCGCGCTCAACGCACCGATCAAGGCGATCGGGCTTCACAAGGTACCGGTCGCGCTCCATCCGGAGATCGACGTAACCGTCACGATCAACGTCGCCCGCAGCAACGACGAGGCCGAGCGTATCGCCCGCGGCGAAGACGTCATTTCGCGGCGCGACCAGGAACGCGCGGAGGAAGCCGCGGCGATCGAGGCCGAGGCGTTCTTCGAGAACCCGGAGGCGGCCGCCGGCAAGGACGAGTCCACGGAAGAGCCGGCGCCGGAACAGAAATAGCCTGCGGGCCGCAGACGGCTCGCCGCAGCCGTTGCGGCGGGACGCGGCGTCGTGTCAAAGACGCCAAGCCCCCCGGCGGACCGAGACGGCTATTTGGTCGAGAGGTCGGGGGCGGCGGCGCTGGCACCCGGCGGCGGCGCCTCGGCCGGCGCGGAAGCCGCCGGCAGCGGGTCCGGCGCTGGCGTGGGGTCGGGCTCCGCAGGCGCAGCGGCGACCGGCGGCGCTGCGGCATCGCTGCGGCGATGGGATTTGCCGGAAACCAGCTTCGGCGCTTCGGCAGCGGCCTCCTCGGCGCCGGCTCCCGAGGCCGCGTAAGCACGGATGCGGGAAATCGGATCGGCGGACTCGCGCGCCACCACGGGAGCGCCGGACCGCGCATAATCATGGAGCTTGGCGACCGGCGGGCTGGACTCGCTCTCGGCATTGTGCCCGCGCGCCGCTCGCGCGTTTCGCGGCGCTGCCTGCGGTTGGACGGCGGCTTCCGCGGCCGGGGGTTTCGCCGGCTCTTCATTGCCTGTACGCCGCGACCGTGAGGACTTTTCACCGTCGCCGGAGAGATCGCTGTTGCGACGCCGCCCCTTCGGCTCCTCGCCTGATTTTGCAGCCACCCCTTCCTCGCCCGACGGCGCCGTGACCGGCGCGGCGCGGAGGGTCGCAAATCCCATTACATACTTGGCGAGAGCGCCGGCGCTGTCCGGCTTGGTCGTGTAATGCTCCAGCAGAAAGCCTGCGAGCGAGCCGGTGTCGTACCTCTTGCCGAGGCCGTTGGGCTGGTGGTGGCAGGTCGAGCAATCGGAACTGAAGAGCTGAGCCGGCGTCTTGCCCGCGGTAAAATCCTGCGCCGCAGCCGCGCCGGCCGTCAGAAAAATCACAGGAATGACCGATAACCATTTGACGTATATGATATTCACCTCGTCGCGACCCTCTTTGACATGCCGCCAGTCAAGCCCTCTTTTAAACCATTCGGCCGGCGGTGCGAGCCCCTAATCGACGGGCCCACGCCGTCATGCGCCACGCGATGAGCGGATATTGATTTGCGTCATGGCGGAATTTTGATTTCAAATCCTAAATTATTGTTTGCGCCCGCCGTGCGGGGCGCAATCTGATGGTCCCGGCTGGGATTGGATTGTCACCCGACCGGGGACTCGGCAGTGGTCGAGGTCGACTATGGACCGGTTGTTGCAGGCGGCATTGGGGCATATCAAGCGCGGCAATCTGCAAGTGGCGAGCGCGGGCGGTGCGGTGTTTTCGTTCGGGGACGGCACCGGCCCGCCCATCGTCGCGCGTTTCAAGACCGCGGCGGCGCAGTGGACCGCGCTGCTCGATCCCGAGCTCAGGCTCGGCGAAGCCTTTATGGACGGCACCTTCGTGATCGAACAGGGATCGATCGCCGATTTCATCGACCTCGTCATGCGCGAACAGGCGGCTTCGCCGCCCTGGGCGGCACCGCTGGCGGCGATGCGGCATGCCTGGCGGCGGCTCAATCAGCTCAATTGGCGCGGGCTCGCGCGGGCCAATGTCGCCCACCACTACGATCTCGACGGGCGGCTCTATTCGCTGTTTCTGGATTCCGACCGCCAATACAGCTGCGGTTATTTCGAATCGCCCGGGGATTCCCTCGACGATGCCCAGCTCGCCAAAAAGCGCCACCTCGCGGCCAAGCTGCTGGTCCGCGACAATGATCGGATTCTCGACATCGGCTGCGGCTGGGGCGGCCTTGCGCTCTATCTCGCCGAATATTGCGGCGGCGAGGTGACCGGCATCACGCTGTCGCAGGAGCAGCTGCCGGCGGCGCGCGGCCGGGCCGGCGAACGCGGGCTCGCAACGAACGTCGAATTCAGGCTCACCGACTACCGCGACATCGAGGGCCATTACGAGCGCATCGTCTCGGTCGGCATGTTCGAGCATGTCGGCGTCGCCTTCTACGACACTTTCTTCGACAAATGCGCCTCGCTGCTGGCCGACGACGGTGTCATGGTGCTGCATTCGATCGGGCGGTCGAACGGTCCCTACGCCACCAATCCCTGGCTCCGCAAATATATCTTCCCGGGCGGCTACATCCCGGCACTGTCGGAGGTCGTGCCGGCCATCGAGCGGGCCGGGCTGCTCATCACCGACATCGAGATCCTGCGCCTGCATTATGCGGAAACCCTCGCAGCCTGGCGCGACCGCTTCCTCGCCTATCGCCGGGACGTCGAACGCATCTATGACGCGCGCTTCGTGCGGATGTGGGAGTTCTATCTCGGCTGCTCGGAGACCGCCTTCCGGCACCTCAACCTGATGGTATTCCAGATCCAGATCGCAAAGCGCCAGGATGCCGTCCCGGTCACCCGCGACTACATCATGCGGGCGGAGACCCGGTTGCGCGCGCTGGAAGGCAACAACCGTGTACCGCTGCGGCTCGCCGGCGAATGAAGGCGCGGTCTTTGCGGGCCCGGCGGTGCAGCGGTGGCGCGCAAGCAGGGGCCGCACTTGGGGCCCGCGCCACGGGACACTCGTTCCCGTCACAGTCAAGGGCGCCGGTGCGGAGTCGAAGAAAATAAAATCTTGCCCTGGTGATAAGTAGGAAAATCGAAATCGATCGTTTCCAAGCGCCGCTTTGGCGTTTATTCCAGCGGGTGGGAGATGCGTCGAGGTGATTGGTGTCGAGGCGATGTGGTCGAGGTGAGTGTTGTCGTCGTCAGCATTGTTGAGTGGCTTGGTTGAGTGGCTTGGCAAAGCAAAATCAAAATAGAAACGGGACGTCATGGCGCTCGAATCCACTGCACGCAGGCAGCTTGCCGAAGCAACGCCGCTTTATCGCACGGCACCACACAACATCGAGCTGGAGCAGGCGCTGCTGGGCGCCATCCTGGTGAACAACGAGGCGTTCTACCGGGTCTCCGATTTTCTCGAGCCGCGGCATTTCTTCGAGCCGATCCACCAGAAGGTCTATGAGGTTACCGCGTCGCTGGTGCGGGTCGGCAAGACCGCGACCCCGATCACCCTGAAGACCTTCCTGCCGCCCGACATCGACGTCGCCGGCCTGACGGTGAGCCAGTACCTCGCGCGCCTCGCCGCCGAAGCCACCACCGTCATCAACGCCGCAGACTACGGCCGTACCGTCTACGACCTGGCGCTGCGCCGCTCGCTGATCTCGATCGGCGAGGACGTCGTCAACACCGCCTATGATTCGCCGGTGGATTCGCGGCCCCAGGACCAGATCGAGGAGGCCGAACGCAGTCTCTACGAGCTGGCCGAAACCGGCCGTTACGACGGTGGTTTTCAGGGCTTCGCCCATTCGTTGACCAGCGCCGTCGAATTGGCGGCCCATGCCTATCAGCGCGACGGCAAGCTGTCCGGGGTCGCCACCGGCCTGCGCGACCTCGACCGCATGATGGGCGGGCTGCAACGCTCCGATCTCGTCATTCTGGCCGGACGCCCCGGCATGGGCAAGTCGGCGCTCGCCACCAACATCGCCTACAACATCGCCAAGGCGTGGGTGGGGGACGTGCGTCCCGACGGCCGCATGGAGTCCGTCAACGGCGGCATCGTCGGGTTCTTCTCGCTGGAAATGTCGGCGCAGCAGATCGCCACCCGCATCATTTCCGAGCAGACCGAAATCCCCTCCCACCGCATCCTGCGCGGCGAGATCGATCCCGGCGATTTCGACCGCATTGCCGAGACGGCGCGGGAAATGGAACAAATCCCGCTCTACATCGACGAGACCGGCGGCCTTTCCATCGCCCAGATGGCGGCCCGGGCGCGCCGCCTCAAGCGCCAGCGCGGCCTCGACCTCCTGGTGGTCGACTACATCCAGCTGCTGCAGGGATCGTCCCGCCGCGCCCAGGAGGGCCGTGTTCAAGAGGTCACGGAGATCACCACCAGCCTGAAGGCGCTGGCGAAGGAGCTCAACATCCCCATCCTCGCGCTGTCGCAGCTCTCCCGCCAAGTCGAGAATCGCGAGGACAAGCGCCCCCAGCTTTCGGACCTGCGCGAATCCGGCTCGATCGAGCAGGACGCCGACATCGTGATGTTCGTGTTCCGCGAGGAATACTATCTCAAGAACCGCGAGCCGCGCCCCGGCAGCGAAGAGCATTTCAAGTGGCAGTCGGAAATGGAGGCCGTCCATGGCCGCGCCGAGGTGATCCTCGGCAAGCAGCGCCACGGCCCGACCGGCACGGTGCCCTTGCAATTCAAGGCCGATGTGACCCGCTTCGCCGATCTCGCCGGCGACGACCACATGCCGGCGCGGATGTAGAGATCCCGGTCATTCCGGGGCGCCGCGCAGCGGCGAACCCGGAATCCAGACAGTCTCGCCGCCCGCACCGCAGACTGGATTCCGGGTTCGCGCGAAGGGCGCGCGCTCCGGAATGACGACCAAAAATGATGCGCCAGGAAACTCATGCGCCGAGAAATCAGAGCCTTGAGCCCCCTCCCCTCGCAATCTGCGCGCAAAACGCCTTAAATCCGTATTATAAGGCGTCGAAGCCGAGCCAGAGGGGGACTTGACCTTGCTGACCAAGACGCCAACCGACACTGCGACGGCCGCAGCGCCGCAACCGATCACGGGGGGGCCGCCGGAGCTCGAGACCGGCGCGGTGTTGACCATCGATCTCAGCGCCATCGCCTTCAACTGGCGCTCGCTGATGCAACGCGCGGTGCCGGCCGATTGCGCGGCCGTGGTCAAGGCGGACGCCTATGGCTGTGGCCTCGAGCCGGTCACCGCCGAACTCGCCAGGCACGGCTGCCGGACGTTCTTCGTCGCCCATCTTGCCGAGGCCCGCCAAGTGCGCGCGGCGGCCCCCGAATCGACGATCTATGTGCTCAACGGAATCGCGCCCGGAAGCGCGTCGGCCTATGCGGAGATCGACGCGCGGCCGGTGATCGGCAGCATGGTCGAATTCGTCGAATGGGACGCGTTCCGCCGCGCCAGCGGCTGGCCGGGCGGGGCCGCGCTGCATTTCGATACCGGCATGCACCGGCTCGGCCTCGCCGTCGAAGAAGCGCCCGCGCTCGCCGCCCGGGTGAAGATGCCCGACCACGGCATCGCGCTCATCATGACCCATCTCTCCTGCGCCGACACGCCCGGCCACGAACTCAACAACGCCCAGACCGAGGCGTTCCGCCAGCTGCGCTATCTGTTCCGCGGCGTCGCCGCCTCTCTCGCCAATTCCTCCGGCATCTTCCTCGGCTCCGCCGCCCATTGCGACATGGTGCGGCCGGGCGCGGCGCTGTACGGCATCAACCCGACACCGGCGTCGCAGAACCTGATGGAGCCGGTGGTCACGCTCAAGGGCCGCATCGTTCACGTACGCCATGTCGAGCGCGGTGCCGCGGTCGGCTACGGCGCCGCCTGGACAGCCCCGAAGGCGTCGCGTATCGCCATCGTATCGGTGGGCTATGGCGACGGCTATTTCCGCGTTGCCGGCAGTTTCCCCACCGCCAAGAAAGGTTCGGCGCCGGCCGCCGCCCAGGCGGTCGTCGCCAACAAGCGCTGCCCGGTGGTCGGACGCATCTCCATGGACCTGATGGCGCTCGACATCACCGCGGTGACCGAGGGCGCCGCCCGGCGCGGCGACTACGCGACCTTGATCGGGGACGGCATCACCGTGGACGAGCTCGCCGGCTGGAGCGGCACCATCGGCTACGAAGTGCTCACCCGGCTCGGCCACCGCTACCATCGGGTGTGGACGCGGTAGAGCTTTTTCCGCTCCCTCTCCCGCTTGCGGGGGAGGGTTGGGGAGGGGGCTCTCAAGCCGGGTCTATGCGGTGGAAGCACCGCTTCCCTGACCCTCCCCCGCAAGCGGGAGAGGGAAGAAGAACCGGGAACGCCCAGCGCGCCGTCGCATCTGACGGCGCCCCATCCCACGGGAACCATGGCACGCCGCATCCTGTCCTTCGTGTGCCAGAACTGCGGCGCGGTGTATGGCCGCTGGCAGGGCAAATGCGACTCCTGCGGCGAATGGAACACCATCACCGAGGAAGGCGCCGGGCAAAGCCCGCCGGCGGCCGGCCCCGGCCGTCCCGCGCGCAAGGGCCGCCCTTTCGCGCTGCATCCGCTCGCCGGCGAGACCGATGACGCCCCACGCACCCCGTGCGGCATCGCCGAACTCGACCGCGTCACCGGCGGCGGCTTCGTGCGGGGATCGGTGCTCCTGGTCGGCGGCGATCCCGGCATCGGCAAGTCGACGCTGCTGATCCAGGCCGCGGCGGCGGTCGCCAAGGCCGGCCACCGCGCCGTCTACATCTCCGGCGAAGAGGCGGTGGCGCAGGTCAGGCTGCGGGCGGACCGGCTCGGGCTCGGCGGCACGGCCGTCGAGCTTGCCGCCGAGACCGCGGTCGAGGACATCGTCGCCACCCTCTCCGAGGGCAAGACGCCGCGCCTCGTGGTGGTGGATTCCATCCAGACCATGTGGACCGATGCGGTCGAATCCGCCCCCGGCACGGTGAGCCAGGTGCGCGGCGCCGCCCAGGTGCTGATCCGCTTCGCCAAGCGCTCGGGAGCCGCGGTCATCCTGGTCGGACACGTCACCAAGGACGGCCAGATCGCCGGCCCCCGCGTGGTCGAGCACATGGTCGACGCGGTGCTCTCGTTCGAGGGCGAAGGCGCGCATCTGTTCCGCATCCTGCGTGCGGTCAAGAACCGGTTCGGGCCGACCGACGAGATCGGCGTGTTCGAGATGACCGGCGGCGGCCTGCAGGAGGTGGCGAACCCGTCGGCGCTGTTCCTGTCCGAGCGCGACCTCGGCGCGCCCGGGACCGCGGTGTTCGCCGGCATCGAAGGCACAAGGCCGCTCCTGGTCGAGATGCAGGCGCTGGTTGCGCCGACCACCCTGGGGACGCCGCGCCGCGCGGTGGTGGGCTGGGACCAGAACCGCCTCGCCATGGTGCTCGCCGTGCTCGAGGCCCATTGCGGGGTGCGCCTGTCGGGCCACGACGTCTACCTCAACGTCGCCGGCGGGCTGCGCATCCAGGAGCCGGCCGCCGACCTCGCCGCCGCCGCGGCGCTGGTGTCGTCGCTCGCCAATGCGGCGCTGCCGGCCGACGCGGTCTATTTCGGCGAAGTTTCCCTGTCGGGCATGGTGCGCCCGGTCGCGCAGGCGGCGGCGCGGCTCAAGGAGGCCCAGAAGCTCGGTTTCGCCCGGGCCTTCGTGCCGGAGACATCGCGCGGCGAGGCGGGCGATCTCGCCCTTGCGCTCACCACGGTGGGGCCGCTGCTCGACCTGGTCGCCCAGATCGCGCCCCCGGGAGGCGCCCGCCGCCAGGCCGGGCGCGAGCGCAAGTCCTGAGGCACGTTCATGAAACTGTTGCCGGGCTGCAACCGGTC
>Ga0302324_100020357_pt1 | contig 12979 bp, 9 predicted proteins | sample Palsa_T0_1_FD_201949 | JGI IMG/M metagenome (GOLD analysis project Ga0302324, IMG submission 201949) | Peat permafrost microbial communities from Stordalen Mire near Abisko, Sweden - Palsa_T0_1 | ecosystem: Environmental > Terrestrial > Soil > Palsa > Peat permafrost | place: Sweden: Abisko...
CATTCAGCGCGCCCACCATAGCGGAGCCGGCCAGCGCGCAGGCAATCGCGAACAAAAGTTTCGCGGGGGTGCCGGCAGCAGGCGCCCAAGTGGTGAGGCACAAGCCGGCGATGGAAGTAGCCAGCGCGAGCGTGCTGCCCACGCTAAGATCGATGCCCGCAGTGAGGATAACCAGGGTCATCCCGACGGCCATGATTCCGATCTCGGAGACTTGACGCAGAATATCGGTCAGGTTTCCCACTTCCAGGAAAATGCGGCCGCCCGACGCGGATCGGGGACTGGTTAGCACCGCCAGCAGCAGGATGATCAAAAGGCCCAACCCGCTTTGCAGATTTACGAAACTGAACCGTGAGGGACGCGGCATTCGGAGGTGGTGTTATCATCTCACCACAAGTTGGCGGGGTGAAAGAGCTTGAGTTAGGACTGGGTGCGGCGGGGCAATCCTGCCCGCAGCCGCCCTTTTCGGGCGGCTTTAGACCAGCCCGAGGCTTGTCCCACACTAGAACACTAGACGAAGCATCATTTGAATCGACCGGGGACCGGCTTGTTCGGCCAACTGGCTCGACGAAATCAAGCCGAAAGAACTGCTGGCCACGTTCATGTTGGGATCCGCTTTGTTCAAAATGTTGAACAAATTCGCGAACTGCGCTTCGTACCTTAGGGCGAACCGCTCCGTGATCGCAAAAGATTTTCCCGCGGACATGGAGAAGGTTACCGTTCCAGGCCCCTGCAGAATGCCGACGCCGCAATTGCCGAAACGCCCGATGTCGCTACCGGGAATAGTGAAGGCACTCGCGTTGAAATAATCAGCGGTGGTGGGATTCGATAAATAGCCGGTCTGTCCCGCGGTGCAATCCGGACGCTGTTGCTTGACCGAACGCGACAGCGGGAAGGTGCCGGATGGATCGGCAAGGTTGCTGGGGAAGTACGGAGTTTCGAACGGGCCGCTCTGGGCCAGAGTTATGCCGGTGACGTGCCATCCGCCGACCAAGAGGTCGCCGCCGCGGCTGACGTTTCCGAAATACTTCTTGCCGCGGCCGAAAGGCAAGTCGTAAACCAGCGTGCTGACGAATCGATTTCGCCGCGTGTAGTATGCATTGCCATAGTCCGCGTTAATGTTGTAGTAATTATTCACGTTCTCGCCGTTGTCGCCCTGGCCGCCCGTTGGGATGGCCGAATTCGGCGCCACTCCGAGGGCGTTCGAATTGTTCTTGGCCCAAGTGTAATGGTTCGAGAAAGTGAGATCGCTCGAGAAGCGCCGATTCAGTTCCAGAGTCATGGCCTCGTACTTGGCGCTGGTTCCGTTGTCGCGCGTCAGAACTTCGCGAAAGTTCGGGTATTTCAAATTCTGGATGCGGAGTGCGGGAGTGGCAGTCAACGCTGCGTAGCCAAAGGTGTTGGGCGCAACCTGATTCAGGTCCGGACTATAGATCAGGTCATAGGTGTGCGAGCCGGTGTAACTGGCGCGCGCCAATGTTTTCCAACCGAGTTCATGATCGATGGAGAAGTTCCACTGGATTACCCGCGGATCCTTGAGATTGTAGTCGTTCGCGCGGCGATATCCGGGATGAGCGGCAGCGCTGCCGGCGCCGGATGGGAAAGCGTCTGGAAATGTAGTGGCTCCGTAGTCCGCATAGTAGCTGGTGTCCACACCAAGCAGAGAATAGAGCACCGCACCGAGGACGGGAACCGAGTATATGCCGAATGAACTGCGGACGGATGTTTTGCCCGAGTTCCCAGGGCTCCACGCCACACCCGCGCGCGGCTGAATGTTTCCCCAATAGGTGTTGCGCAGGGTGTCAGGGAGGCCAACCTGACTCGCGGTAACGAAGGGTGTGTTCCCCACGGCAACTCTCCATAACGGGTTAATCAGGTTGGTCTCTTCGTTCTGGATAACCAAACGGCCGCCCGGGTAGTTACGATCAAAGTTGCCGAGTTGATGTGTTTGATCGTCAAACGGCGGGTTGACTTCGTAGCGGAGGCCGAGGGTCAAGGTTAAGTTGGGCCGGATGCGGAACTCGTCCTGGGCAAAACCGCCGTAGTGATATTGGAAAGGCTTACCGTCCGGTCCATTTTGCGCCTGCTCCGCGTCATCGATTCTGCCCAGCAAGAGCGAGGCGAACCCCGTGGCATCATTTCCGTTGTAAAAATAATCGCCGTACTCGTCGCCCAGGTTGAATGTGATGTTGTCCTCATAGGTCAGCTTGCGAAATTCGAACCCGAACTTTAGACTATGCTTCCCCAGAATCCAGGACACATTGTCGCCGATCTCTGTGATGGTGTTTTTATTCACCCGCGGATGCCCGAAGGGGTTGGTCGCGCCGCCCAGCAAATCGCCGATATAGAACACCGGAACTCCGCCCAGACCGTTCTTCGGCGGCCCCGGCAGCCCTTCGATGCCCAGGCTGGTGACGATGGCGTTGCCCTGCGCCGCCTGCGGATAGCTGAACGTGTAGTTGGCGCGAGTATAGCCGAAACGGAGATCGTTGATCAGATTCGGCCGGACAATCCAGCTATAGGTGGAGGCGATGTTGGTGAGATCCGAGTCCGTCGAGAACGGGCCCAATAATGGATTGTAAGTGGTATCTCCGGCGCCTCCTGCGCCTAGCGCGGCGTCGGTGCCGATGGAAGCGATCGTCTTCTGAGTGACCCGTCCCGATATCCTGTGATTCGGACCAAAATTCTGGTCCAGGCGCCCGTCAAAACCATCGACGGAATAGTTGCCCGGGAAACTGGTGACAAGATTCGGGACCGTGAGGGCGGCCTCGCCATTGGTAGGGCTCGGGAAAAAGAGCGGGATCAGTTTCGCGGAGACCGGGTTAATGCGGTTGGCCGGAATCATGTTGCCGGGAAAAGGCTTGCCGGTGGTCGGATCTATGATGGTGGTTCCGGACCCGCTGAAGTCGCCCGTGCGCCACTGCGCGGGTGGTGTATTGGTGCTGATGGACGAATTCGAGTCCAGCCGGACTCCTTCGTAGTCGAAATAGAAAAAGGTTTTATCCTTTCCGTTGTACAGATGTGGAATCGTAAATGGACCGCCGAGCGATGCGCCGAAAGTATTCGCGTTCCCGGTGGGAACAACGCCGCTGATCTGATCGGCCGAGTTCAGATCCTTGCGTTGGAAGTACCAAAATCCGCCGCCATGGAACGCGTTCGTGCCGCTGCGGCTGATGACCGTCAAATCCGTGGGCTGAGCGAATTCGGCGCTATTGCCCGATGTATTGACGCGAAATTCAGCGATGCCTTCCACCGAAGGAAACAGATCGCGGTTGGGCCCGCCGACGCGCGGATTCTGGGTGGAAACACCGTCGAGCGAAAACGAAGTTGCCGTAGGCAGTTGGCCGGCGATGGTCATGTTGCCGCCGCTGTCGAACTGCACGCCCGGCGCCAGTTCAGCGACGACGATGGGACTGGGGCTAGCGATGGCGCGGAAATTAAGCGCCAGGGAGTTGATCACGTCTCCGGACTTCGAGTCGGATCGGGTGAGCTGTTCGCTTACCACCGGCGTGCTGACTTCGATTACCGTCCCAGCGGCGCCCGCCACGGGAAGTTGCAGATCGGCGCGGACCAATTCACGCGCGAGCAATGCCAGGTCTTTCTTCTCCGCTTGAGCGAAGCCTTGCGCACTGGCCGAAACCGCGTACGTTCCCGGATCCAGGCTGAGGAACTCGTAGAACCCCTCGGAGTTGGTGGTGACTGCCCGAACCGCGGAGGTGTTCTGGTTGGTCACTTCCACCTTCGCGTTGGCAACGACGGCACCGCTCGGATCCGTGATCACACCCGTTATGGTGCCGTAAATAGATTGACCGATCGCAATGGCCGAAAACACGATTGCAGTGACGGCCAGCAAGCATACTTTTGATTTCAAGTGGACATCCCCCTTTTTGGATTGCTTGAGTGTACTCGCGGATTGTTTCAACAGCGCGAGAGTCGGATGAACAATTGAATGAACAGACGTTTGTCATGCGGTTTTCATAAAACAGTTCTATCGTTAAGAATGCCGCGGCGAGCCAAAGTAGCAGTCATCGGAGGGGGCATTCTGGGGCTGGCGCATGCTTACGTGGCGGCACGGCGGGGACATCAAGTAATTTTGTGCGAACGAGGCCGCGCCGCAACCGGCGCATCGATCCGAAATTTCGGGATGATCTGGCCCATTGGCCAGCCTGCGGGTGAGATGCACCAAATGGCGCTGCGCAGCCGCGCGATCTGGCTCACGGTATTGCAGGCCGCGCGGCTGCCGCATCTCGCCACCGGATCACTGCATGTGGCACATCAGGACGACGAAGCTGAAGTGCTGCGTGAATTCGCCGAAATCGCGCCACGCGCAGGATATGCATGCGAATGGCTGGATGCATCGGGGGTAATCGAACGCAGCGCGGCGGTTCGGCCCCCGGGCTTGCAAGGCGGTCTCTGGAGCGCCACGGAATTTACGGTGGACCCGCGGCTGGTGGTTTCCCGGCTTCCCGAATACCTGCGCGAGTTGGGCGTAGCCGTGCATTTTGGGAACGCGGTCACGCACATCGAGTTGCCGTGGATCGAAACGGGAGCGGGGTCGCATGAGGCGGATGTAGCCATTGTCTGTTCGGGTGACGATTTCGAGACGCTATTCCCGGATGTCTTTCGGGCGAGCGGGGTGACGCGTTGCAAGCTGCAAATGATGCGGACCGCGCCCCAACCTTGCGGATGGCACTTGGGTCCGTCGCTGGCGGCCGGGCTGACGCTGCGTTTCTACAAGACATTTCAAATGTGCACGAGCCTGGCGAAATTGAAAGAACGCGTCTCGCGCGAAAAGCCGGAGTACGAAAAGTATCTCATTCACGTGCTGGTATCAGAAACCGCCGACGGCGCCATCACGCTAGGAGACTCGCATGAATACGGCGCGTGTGTGGATATTTTCGATAAGGAGGAGATCGACGATCTGATATTGCGCGAGGCCGAGACGTTTTTGCAGCTCCCCGATTTTCGCGTAGCCGAGCGCTGGCACGGCGTGTACAGCACGCATGCGGAGAAGCCGTTTTTTGAGGCGGAGCCCGCCGCGGGAATCCATATCGTGACGGCGCTGGCGGGCTCAGGGATGACGCTCTCGTTTGGATTGGCGGAGCGCACCATCGCGAGGTTGGGTCTGTGAACCTGCGCGCGGTGATTCTGGATTGGGCCGGGACGGTAGTGGATTACGGCAGCCGCGCACCGGTGGCGGCGCTGCAATCGGTATTCACGGCGGCGGGCGTTGCGGTTACGGTTGCCGAGGCGCGCGAATCGATGGGCATCGCAAAGAAGGCGCACATCCGGGCGATCCTCGAAATTGAGCGCGTGCGGGCGGCCTGGACGTTCGAGCATGGCGGGGAGCCTGGGGACCAGGACATCGACAAACTGTACGCGGAATTTATCCCGAACCAGATTGAAGTTCTGGCGGATTATTCGGAACTGATTCCCGGGGTCGCGGGCGCGGTGGCGAAAATGCGTTCGCGCGGGCTCAAGCTCGGAACCACCACCGGTTACAATCGCGAAATGCTGGATTATTTATTGGAGCGCGCCGCCGCGCAAGGCTTTGCACCGGATTGTGCCCTATGTCCCGGGGATGCAGGCTCCGGACGTCCCAAGCCGTGGATGTGTTATCTGGCGGCGATCCGCCTGGAAGTTTATCCCATGGCGGCGATGGTGAAGATTGGAGACACGCCCGCGGATATCGAAGAAGGCCGCAACGCCGGCATGTGGACCATCGGAGTTACGCGCACGGGCAATGAGGTTGGGGTCACTGAGCTGGAGTGGTTGGGGCTGCCCGGTGTGGAACGCGAACGGCTGTTGCAAAACGCCGGGCAGCGCTTGCTGGACGCCGGCGCGCACTACGTCGCCGGCAGCGTCGCGGAGTGCGAAACGATTTTGGATCAGATTGAGGCACGCTTGGCGGATGGGGGAAAACCGTAAGAGTTCGCAGGCCCAAGCGCCTGCGCCAGTCGTTGAGGCCCGGGTCTGGCAGGCGGTGACGGTGGCGCTGCTGATGACCGGCTATGCCGGCTACTACCTGTGCCGTTCCGATCTTTCGGTGTCGTTGCCGCTTCTGATTCAGGAAATGGCCGAACACGGCATGCCACGGGATGAAGCCACCACACGGCTCGGCACCGTCGCTTCGTTCGGCGTCCTGGCCTATGCGATCGGAAAGTTTCCCAGCGGCGGGCTGGCCGATTTTCTGGGTGGACGCCGCAACTACCTGTTCGGGATGGCCGGTTCGGTGCTGTTCACTTTTCTTTTTGCGATCTCCGGCGGCATCCCGCTGTTTACCTTGGCGTGGATGGGGAACCGCGCCGTCCAATCGCTGGGCTGGGCGGGCGTCGTCAAAATCACATCCAAGTGGTTTTCGTTTTCAAAGTACGGTTCCGTCATGGGCGTCATCAGCTTGAGTTTTCTTTTCGGCGACGCACTCTCGCGACAATTCATGAGCGCATTGCTCGCGCATGGCCTGGGCTGGCGCGGCGTGTTCTATTGCGCGGGCGGCGTATTGACGGCGCTGCTTGCGATCAACCTGCTGCTGGTGAAAGAATCTCCCCGGGAGCTTGGTCTTCGGGAGCCTGCGGTCAATCCAGACAATCTCTTTGGCGACGCCGGCGAGCAGCATAGGCCCGCCAGTGTGCGAGAGCTGCTGCGGACGTTCGGGAGCAGCCGCGTATTCTGGCTGGTCTGCATCTTGTCGTTAGGCATGACGTTGGTACGCGAAACATTCAACCTTTGGACTCCCACCTATTTCACGCAGGCAGTGGGGCTGACCACTGCCGACGCGGCGCAAAAGAGCGCGCTCTTTCCGCTGTTCGGCGGGGTATCGGTGCTACTTTCAGGATTCCTCAGCGATCGGCTGGGGCGCAGGGGCCGTGCTGGAATTATCCTGTGGGGCATGATTCTGGCGGGGGCCGCGCTTCTGACGCTAGGACTGGCTGACTTCAAGAATGCGGGTTGGCCGGTGGTACTGGTGGCGGTGGTTGCGTTTCTGATTCTCGGCCCCTACGCGTATCTGGCAGGCGCCATAGCGCTCGATTTTGGCGGCAAGCAAGGCAGCGGAACCGCTTCCGGTCTGATTGATGGCGTGGGCTATCTGGGCGGAGTGCTGGCCGGAAATAGCATGGCGAGCATCGCGGTAACCTGGGGATGGAAGGGCGCTTTCGCGGTGCTGGCGGGCGTCACTTGGATTGGAAGCATCGCCGCCGCGCTGTACTTTGTGCAGCAGCGGCGACCCGGCGTTGAACCATCATGAATGTCACCGATCAGATCTTTGAGTTATTCCATGCCCGCGGGCACGATGCATATTTTGGCGAAGGTGTTTCGCAACAGGAGCACGCGCTGCAAGCGGCCTGGCTGGCTGAGACCGCCCAGGCCCGGCCTGCGCTGGTGGTGGCCGCGCTGCTGCATGATATCGGTCATTTAATCCACGGATTACCCGAGAACATAGCCGATCAGGGCGTGGACGGCTATCACGAAGCTGCCGGCGCGGCCTGGCTGGGCGCGCATTTCGGTCCGGAAGTGACCGAACCGATCCGTTTGCATGTGGATGCCAAGCGCTATCTATGCGCAACCGATCCCGCGTATCAGGCGATGCTTTCGCCATCCTCTATCCAGAGTTTGGCCCTGCAAGGGGGCCCCGCAAAGCCGGAGGAGGTGCAGGCTCTCGAAGCCAATCCGTTCTTCGCGGGCGCTGTCCTGCTGCGGCGTTGGGATGACGCCGCTAAGGTTCCGGGCCTGGCAGTGCCGGATTTTGAACATTATAGAAGGGTAATTAATGCTCTCGTTGCGTGATATAAATTTTAGCCAACATGTCAAAAAGTCCGTGAGCTAAGCAACTTTTACCTTTACCTTTCGGGTGGACCTGAAGTAAGTACATTGTGTAACATGAGGTTATCCTTTGGAAGGATGCTTGCACTAACAGCCGAGAGGAGATTGTCCCATGACACTTCGCAATACACCTGCATTCCTGGGTGCCCTAACAATCCTGTCCCTGACGGGCGTGGGCTGCGCGACGAAGAAGAACGTCCGCGAAGCAATTGCACCGGTACAGGATCAAGCTACCAAGACGCAAACTCAGGTTAGCTCTTTGCAGAAGCAAACCGATGAGAACAAGCAATCCATCGGGGACCTGGATCGGCAAGTAGCCACTGCCGACGAGAAGGCAGTGGATGCCGGCAAGAAGGCAGCCGAGGCGGCCGATTCGGCGGCCAAGGCAAATGCCGCGGCTGCGGAAGCGGCACAGCGGGCGGATGCGGCGAATACCGCCGTTCAGCAGACGCAAGCGAAGCTGGATAACTCGCTCCAGAATCTGGACAATTATAAGCTGGTCTCCACGCAACCGGTCTATTTCGGCGTAAACCGGATCACGCTCGCGAAAGAGCAGCAGCAGAAACTGGATGACGCCGTCCAGAAGATGAGCAGCATGAAGATGTACATCGTGGAAGTGGAAGGCTTCGCCGACCGCACCGGACCGAGCGCCTACAACCGCGATCTGAGCCGCAAACGGGCGGATGCAGTGGTGCATTATCTGGCGGTGGAAAAGAGCATCCCGCTACGTTCGATTCGCGAATTGGGCGTGGGCGCGGACTTTCCGAACGCCGATAACAAGACGCGAGCAGCCCGGAAAGAAAACCGGCGCGTGGACGTGAAGATCTACTCGTTGGACGTCACCGGTCAAGCGCCGACTGCGGAATCCTCGATGAATAGCGCAAAGCCGTCGGCCCAGTAAGTTCGTCAGTGGTAAGAAAATCCACCGGCTCCCTGACGGTCACACTCTTTCGGCCGTCAGGGAGCCGGTGATTTTATTTCCGTAGACTCGCTACCAGGTCGTGCGAGAGAACCTCAGCCCGCTCCGCCAAGCTCTTAGCGGCCCCTAATTCATCTTTGCGTTTTTCCTGAGCCTGCTCAATGAAATTCTGAATCTGCGCTACCGTAGCTTCCTGTTCATTGGTGAGCTGGCGAGTTGTGATGTAGCCCAGGCTGGCTTGCGCGTGGGCCAAGCTGACATCGATGGCGGCGTTGTATTCGTGCTGCTGGTCGGGAGTGAGAATATCTCCTAACCGCGGGGATTCGGCAGGCGCAGCCGGGCTTTGCGGGACGGCGGCCGCAGGCGCGGGGTTGGCTGGCCGTGACGCGCGCTTGGGCGGCGTTGGCTGCTCGGGCGGCTTGTTCTTTTGGTATTTCGACTCATCCTTCGGGGCCTGAGTTTGAGCGGGCGCCGGCGTAGTGCTTACCGGAGGAGCGGTTGTGACCACGGGCTCAGCGGGCGCCACCGGCTGCGCAGGCGCTTCCGCTGCCGGCTGCGTCGCAGGGTCAGAGGGAACCGGCACAGCCACCAGCTTCTTGTGACAGGCGGATGCTGTGAATGCCAGTACAATCGTGAGAACTATCGCACAGAGTGGACGGCGAGTGGAAAAAGGCATGCAACGGGAATTGAATTCACGAAGTGGTGGTTGTGGCTGAAATGCGCGCTTCACCGTGATAATCCGCCATCCCCGGAAAACGCAGCCGGAAAGTCGTGCCTCTTCCAGGCTCACTGACAAAATCGATTGTACCACTGTGAAGTTGAACCACCCGGAAGGTGGTTGCCAACCCAATTCCCGACCCTTGCTGTTTGGTAGTGAAGTATAAATTGAAGATCCGGTCCTGAATCTCGGCCGGAATGCCGGGGCCGCCGTCCGAGACGCGAACCTGGCAGTCATCCCCGATCCACTCGGTGAGGATTCTGAGTTTTCCGCCCTCCGCCATGGCTTCCAATCCATTGTTGACAACGTTCAGAATGGCCTGTTCCAAAAGATCCGGATCGCCGTTTAGCCACAGCTTGCCGGTAAGCTCGGTTTCGATCTGAATATTCTTGGCGTCGGCGTGCACTGAAACCAGCGCCACTACCTGCTGCACCACCTGGTCTAAATCGAACGGTACGGCCTGGAGTTCGATGGGGCGATTGAAGGTGAGAAAAGTTTTGACGACGTTATCCAACCGCCTGATTTCCCGCGCAATCACCTCCACCTCCGGCTGCTCGGTTTCGAGTCTCGATCGCAGCACCTCCAGATGCAGCGCCATCGCGTTCAGAGGGTTCTTGATTTCGTGCGCCACGCCTCCGGTAAGCCGGCTAATGGCGGCCAGCCGGGATGAAATGTCGAGCTGGCGCTCCAACTGATTCCGGCTGTCCACATCACTCAACTTGACGAGTGTGCCCATTTGGTCCTGCCCGGGACCCTTTCCGAAAACATCCACGCTCACCAGCAGCCGAACATTCCCGGAACCGTCGCGGGAGATGGTGACGGGTTGGCTACGCACGGATTGCCGCGTTTGCAGTGCATTCCCGATCACGCCTCCCAACGCTGTGGCGGGGGGGAACAATTCGTCCAGGGCATGGCCGATCATTTGGTCGCGGCTCTTGCCCAGAATGCGTTCGGCCGCATCGCCGGCCATCACCAGGCGGCCGGTATTATCGAAGAACAGCACGGCCACCTCAATCTTTTGCAGCAACTGCTCCACGTTGCTGCGCAATTCCAAGGCGTCCTGCCGGGCGCCGCGGAACTGTTCCCCCAGCAGGCTGAGTTTGGAGTGAACGGCGGCGAATTCGCTGGCTTCGCGCTGCAGCGGGAGCGTGGCGTTATCGAACTCCCCGGCACGAATGCGATCGATCTTGCGGCCCACGCGCTCCAGCGGAAGGAGCATCAAAGTGGGTAACACCGAACCGAGGAAAATTGCGATAAACAGCGCCGCGGCGAAGGCCACCCCCAAAACCTTGAGCGTGGGGTAGACGTCATACTTGCGCAGGAATACCGATTGAATCAGAACCGTGACGTTGAACAGGACCACTTGCTGGTTATTGCCGGAGATTCCGATGGGCAGCGTGACGGAGTAATTCTCGCGGCGAGTCATCACGTCCCGCAGATTCTGGATCCAGTTGCGGTTCTTCAACTCTCTAAAATCCTGGACGCGCCCGAGCATGCCTCCCAGCATGGTGGAGCCGGAAGCGGCCAAAACCCGGCCGTTCTCGTCGGTAACCAGGATGTCGCCCACGAGTTCTTCGTCGCCCAATGTCCGGCTGAGCAGAGCGGTGACGTGAGGATCGCCGCGAATAATCTCGGTGAACGCCAGTTTCGATTCCTCCAGAGAAGCCGGGTGCAGCGCACGCGCGGCCGTCTCGCGCTGCAGGTAATCCACCAGGTTATTCTTGACTTCTTTGGCAACGAAGTCCGCGCGCTCAGCGGCGCTGGTAAAAGTGGTGGTGGTGAACGCATGCAGGTACAGAGCCGACATCCCAATCACCACCAGGGCGACCAGCGCAACTATCGCGATCCTGAGCCGGGCCTTGATTGACATCTAAAAGTGTTCGGCGGCTTCTAGGCTGTCCCGAGCCCCGCCTCTGCTTCGGCGGCCCCATACTCCTTCAGTTTATTGAAAAGAGTCTTCAGGCTGATCCCGAGGATTTCAGCGGCGCGTGTCTTGTTGTTGCGGGTATGTTGCAGGGTAATCTGAATCAGCAGCTTCTCCGCCTCGCTCACCGTGGTTCCCACCGGAAGCCGCACGGCATCCGGTTCCGATATTGGCTCCGGCGTCCGGGACCCCGCCGGCACACCGAAATCGCGCGGCAGAACCTGCGAGGTGATGGTGCCTTCGCCCGTCAGAATGACGGCGCGCTCCAGCACGTTGCGCAGTTCGCGCACGTTGCCCGGCCAGGAGTAGCGGGTGAACTGTTCCATCACGTCCGGGGCAACATCCACCACGCGGGTATCGTGCTTGTGGTTCATGGACTCGATAAGCGCTTCGGTGAGCAAGGGTAGGTCGCCCTGCCGCTGCCGTAGAGCCGGCAAGGTGATTTGAAACACGTTCAACCGGTAATACAAGTCTTCGCGCAGCTCGCCTTTGCGCACCGCTTCCTCGATCACTTTATTGGTGGAGGCGATCACGCGTACATCCACCGCGATTTCCGTTTTTCCGCCCAGGCGGCGAACGTAGGAATCCTCCAGAACGCGCAGGAGCTTGGCTTGCGTGCCAACCGGCATCTCTGCCAACTCATCCAGCAATAGCGTGCCGTGCTGGGCCAATTCAAAGCAGCCGGCGCGGCGTTCGACAGCGCCGGTGAACGCACCCTTTTCGTGGCCGAAGAGCTCGCTTTCCATGAGAGTCTCCGGCAGCGCGGCGCAATTGATGGCGACAAAGGGGCCGCTCGCTCGCGTGCTCAGATGATGAATCGCGCGCGCCACCAGTTCCTTGCCGGTGCCGCTTTCCCCTCCGATCAACACCGCCGCCTTGGAGGGCGCTATCTGGCGAATCAAGGAAAATACCTGCTGCATGGCGGGGCAGCCGCCCACCAAATCCACCAGCACGCCTTTGTAGGAAAGTTGCCGCTGCAGGCGCTCGGTTTCCTCTTCCAACCGGCTTTGATTGGCGGCACGCTCCAGCAGGACTTTGAGCGCGCTGGCCTGAATCGGTTTTTCGAAGAACCAAAATGCCCCCAGATCGTGCACCGTCTGGACCGCCGTCTCGATGTTTCCGAAAGCTGTCAAAACGATGGAGGGAGGAGCATCGCCCTGGGCCTGGAGACGCTTCAAGAGTTCGAACCCATCCACGCGGGGCATCATCAAATCGGTAACCAGGACGTGGACCGGCGCGTGGCCCAATTTTTCGAGGGCTTCCTGGCCGTCCGCCGCCGTTTCCACCGCATAGCCCCAGGATTGGATCATCTTGGCCAGGCCGGCACGCTGGTTTTCCTCGTCGTCGGCGATCAATACGCGGGTCTGCGAAGCGGACGAGGGGCTGGCCATCACCTACAATCTTAACTTGCCGTGCAAATCTTCGCGATGAGACGTGGGGCAAGCCTCCAGCTTGCCGGTTTTCAACAGGCGAACCCAAGAAAAGCCGCCTGAAAGGGTGGCCGCGGGCAGGATTGCCCGCCCCACATTCGGACGCACTACCCTAGGTGGATCGGATTGCCGACGGCAATGCACGAGGCTTGCGCTCGGGTGCGGCCGAC
>Ga0302324_100020359_pt1 | contig 12978 bp, 6 predicted proteins | sample Palsa_T0_1_FD_201949 | JGI IMG/M metagenome (GOLD analysis project Ga0302324, IMG submission 201949) | Peat permafrost microbial communities from Stordalen Mire near Abisko, Sweden - Palsa_T0_1 | ecosystem: Environmental > Terrestrial > Soil > Palsa > Peat permafrost | place: Sweden: Abisko...
TTTACGGGATGTCGCCGGGAGCGCACGGTCAGGACGCCACCAGCACTCCGGAGACGACGGGGGCGCTTCAGGAAGTGACCGTCACGGCCACACGCCGCGCGCAGGCGCTGGAGGCGGTGCCCTACAGCATGTCGGTGGTCAGCGGGGACCGGCTCGCCGAGAGCGGAGTGACGGATCTGGCTTCGCTTGCAACCGATGTCCCCGGCCTTAGCATGTACGAATACGGCGCGCGCCTCGCAGGAGCCACGGTCCCGATCATCCGCGGCATCAACGCGACTGGTGAGCCGACCCGCGGTTTCCGCACCTTTGAACAGGCCCCGGTCGGTACCTACATCGGCAATTCCCCCATCGACGGCTACTATCAGCTGGATGATCTGAAGCAGGTCGAGGTTCTGCGTGGACCGCAGGGGACCCTCTACGGCGCCGGTACGCTGGCCGGTGCGCTGCGCCTCATCCCCAACTCCCCGGAACTGAACACGTTCTCGGGCCAGGTTGAGGGGGGAGCTGGCCGGCTCGATCACTCCGACGGGACCCCGTATCTGCTCAGGGGTTTGGTCAACGTGCCGCTCGGTGATGTGCTCGCCTTTCGGGCCTCTGCGAAATACACCTACGAGCCGGGATTTATTGACACCTACGGTCTCTTTTCCCGCAGCAATTACGGCTTGTCGGGCATCCCTTTGCTCGCAAATCCGGCCGAACCCGTCACAAGCCCTGCGATCTATAACGATCAGAAGGACTGGAATTTCCAGAAGACTTTCACCGGGCGCGCGGCCCTCTTGTTCAAGCCGACCGACGCGTTCAGCGCGGAGGTCGCGGTCCTGCATTCCGGGGCGCAGGGTGATGGCGGTCCCCAGGTCAATCCCGACTTCCCGGGTGGTACGTCGCCACTTGATCCGGCGACCACCCTGCCTTCCGGCGGACGCTACCGCGAGTTCTCGCAGATCGATCAGCCCTGGTCGCGTTATACGAACCTCACGAGCCTCGATGTGAGCTACGACGCCGGGTTTGCCACGGTCTCATCAACCAGCTCTTACTACACGACCACTGGCACCACGCTGCAGGACAATACCTACAGTTTGGCCGGCCTCGCCGGCGGCGGGTATCTTCCCTACTACGCCGGCGTTCCGACGAATCCGCGCTTCGTCTACGACCAGCTATTCACTGATCGGGCGCATACCTTTACGGAGGAGGTGCGCCTTGTATCGAAGTCCGGCCCGGACAACCTGTTCGATTACGTTCTCGGCGCCTTCTTCGAGGATCAGACGCGCGAGGGCGCATGGACCATCGCTATTCCGGGAACTCCGGAATATCAGGTGGCGCAGGGATGCCTGCCGAATTGTGTCTTTGACATCAGTACGGCTCCAGGGGACGTGACGTTCCGCCAAGTGGACACGCAGCATTTCAAGGACAAGTCGGTATTCGGCGAACTGACCTGGCACTTCATTAAGGGCGGTCAGCTCACCGTGGGCGCCCGGCACTTCAGCCAGGAGTTCACGGATGCGCAGTCCTACGACGATTACCCCTTTCCGACGCACCTGCCGGCGACGCCGCATGAATCCCCGGCGTCAAAAACTGTCGGGAAGGTGAACCCGTCCTTCGAATACGCCCAGGATCAGTACGTCTATGCCCTCTGGTCGCAGGGCTTCCGCCGCGGAGGTGCGAAATCGGTGCCGCTGACCGGGCCGTTCCGCGAAAGCCCACTGATCTCGACCTATGCGCCCGATAGCACGAACAACTACGAGGCGGGCCTCAAAGGACGCTTCAGCAATGGCTTCTCGTACACCGCAGCGGTATTCGACATCAAATGGGACAAGCCGCAGATCTCCTCCAGTCTGCCATCCGGCAATCTTGCCGTTTACAACGCAAGTACCGCCGAGTCAAAGGGCTTTGAGCTCGAGTCGAGCGGCCCGCTGTTCTTACCCCAGTTGACCTATTCCGTGAGCTACGCCTATGCGGACGCGCACCTGACGAGCTCCTTTTCGCTGCCGGCGAACGACGGTACTCAGACTGGCACCATCGTTCCGGGGCTCATCCACGGCAGTGACGGACAGCAGATGCCCGGCAGTCCGAAGAACAGTGCCAGCGTCGCCGTTGACTACGACATCATCATGCCGCGGGGGTACGACCTCGCATTGGCAGCGAACGGTGTGTATCGCAGCGCCGTACCGATGCAGCTGACACCGACGCTGGGTGTCACGACGGTGCAGTACTCGTCGACCTATGAAATCATGAATCTCTTGGCAACCTTGAATCACAAGCCCTGGCGGGCGCAGCTATACATCACGAACCTCTTTGACAAACAGAATATCCTGGTGCCGCCGACGCAGTACAACGAGCTCGGCAAGCTGACCAACGACTACGTGGTGAATCCCCCACGGGAGATCGGCGTGCGCATCGCCTACACTTTCTGAAGTCGAAGATCCAAGGGTCGACGCGCGATGTCCGGCGCAGTGGTGCGCCGCACTAGTCATACGGGCTCCACGGAGCTGTTCGCAGACGCTCGGGCCATCCGGCGGGAGTTTTCTCAATGACGACGCCAATTCCTCGTTTGGCGAAGCGCCCAATATTGATTGCCGCGCTTCTCGTGCTTCTGAGCGGACCTGCGGTCGCGCTCGAGCAGTCCACTGCGCCTGCGAAGTGCGATTCGCCGCAGCACCATCAATTGGACTTCTGGGTGGGAGACTGGCAGGTCTTTGACGCCGAAAGCAATGCGCTCGTTGCGTTCGACCGCGTCGAGAAGCAGTACGAGGGCTGCGTCATTGTGGAGAGTCTGACGTTTCTCACGGACATGTATCGACGCCCGGGGGTCAAGGTCCGCCTTGCCGGGACCGCCGTCAATCGGTTCGACGGGGAGCGGTGGCTGCAGATGTGGGCCGACAATCAGTGGGGCGCCATTGTGTTATCCGGTGCGCCTAACGCCGCCGGCAACATGGAGTTCGTGACCGTGATCCCCTCGCGCAACCGCGACGTGAAGCTGGTGTACGAGAAGCATCCCGACGGAACGTTGCGCATCCTGCAGTATGTGGCTGGCGCCGGCAGCGGCAAATGGACGAAGTACGGCGATCTCAAATACCGTCCCAACCGGTAGTGATGGAGCTCTGGCATGCCGGTGCACGTTGAGGAACACATCTGGATCACTTTGAGTGACGGTTGCCGTCTGGGTGCCCGGCTGTGGCTTCCAGAGAATGCCGCGCGCGTGAAGGTCCCGGCGGTTCTCGAGTACATCCCGTACCGCAAGCGCGACGGCACGCGTGCACGCGATGATCCCATGCACGGCTACTTCGCCGAGCACGGCTACGCGGCTATCCGCGTCGACATGCGCGGGTCGGGCGAATCCGACGGCCACCTGGCGGATGAGTACCTGAAGCAGGAGCAGGACGATGCCCTCGAAGTGATCGCGTGGATCGCGAAGCAGCCCTGGTGCACGGGCGCGGTCGGCATGCAAGGCAAATCCTGGGGCGGCTTCAATGCGCTGCAGATTGCTGCCCGCCGCCCGCCAGCGCTCAAGGCCATCATCACCACGTTTTTCACGGACAATCGCTATACCGATGACATCCACTACATGGGTGGCTGTCTCCTCAACGACAACCTGTGGTGGGGCAGCATCATGCTTGCCTACCAGAGCCGTCCGCTTGATCCGCTCATCGTCGGGGCAGGCTGGCGTGAGCAGTGGCTCGAACGCCTCGAGAAGTTGCCGTTCTTTCCGGCGCTGTGGCTCTCCCACCAGCGATACGATGATTATTGGAAGCATGGATCGGTGTGCGAGGATTTCAGTGCGATCCAATGCCCGGTGCTGGCGATCGGCGGCTGGACCGACAGTTACACCAACGCCGTGCCGCGGCTCCTCGCGGGCCTGAAGGTGCCGCGCCTCGGCATCATCGGTCCGTGGGGACATCTGTATCCGCATGACGGCGCGCCAGGCCCTGCAATCGGCTATCTGCAGGAAGCGCTGCGCTGGTGGGACCAATGGCTCAAGGGCCGCGACACGGGAATCATGGAGGAGCCGATGCTGCGGGCGTACGTAGAAGATCCCGTAGCGCCCGACGGCACGCGCAGCTTCACCCCCGGACGCTGGGTCGGCGAGCGCATCTGGCCCTCTGCCGATATCACCGCTCAGCGGTTCTATCTGGGCGCGGACCGAACATTGCGGGAGCGGCGCGATGCGAGCGCGGTGCTCACCGTGCGCTCGCCGCAGAGTCATGGCAAGGCGGCCGGTGAGTGGATGGGTGTCGGCTGTCCGGGGGAGCATCCGACGGATCAGCGGCTCGACGACGGCGGCGCGCTGGTATTTGACACGCCGTCCCTCGGAGCTGAAATTTCCGTGCTGGGTGCGCCGGTGCTGCATTTGCGCGTCGCCGCTGATGCGCCCGTCGCGCAGCTCGCGGTGCGTCTTTGCGACATCGCGCCTGATGAGCGGGTGACACGCGTCAGCTATCAGGTGCTGAACCTCACGCATCGCGACAGTCATGAGCACCCCACGGAGCTTGTGGCGGGGCGCTATTACGACGTGGCCGTGACGCTGAATGCGTGCGGCCACCGCTTCCTGCCGGGCCACCGCATCAGGCTCTGCATCGGGAGTGCCTACTGGCCGATCATCTGGCCCGCGCCCTACGCGGCAACGCTGTCGATCCGCGCCGGTGAAAGCGCGCTCGATCTGCCGGTGCGCGAGGGTAGCGAGCAGACCATTGCATTTGAGCCGCCGGTCCATGGTCCGAGGACTCCCATCACCATCGTCGATCCCGGCAGCGTGCAGCGATTCACGATGCAGGATCACGTCAGCGGGGAGACGACCTACATCACCGAAGGCGTCGGCGGTGTTTTTGGTGAAGGCATCCTGCGCTTTGACGCCGTCGATGTAGAGATCGCTCACGGCATGAAGCGCGAGCTTGTGATCAGGGACGACGATCCGCTCTCGGCGCGCTATGTCCTGACGCAGTCGTACGAAATGGGTCGCGAGGGGTGGCGAACACTGGTCAACACTCGGGCGCTGATGCACGCCGACCGGGCTAATTTCTATCTTTCTGGCACCCTGACTGCTCGGCTCAATGGCGAGGTCGTGGCCGAGCGCAAGTGGGACGTGGCGATCGCCCGCGATCTCATTTGAAGCCTTAAGAGCATCAGCAATCATGCACACGAGCTCGCGCGCTGAAGCGGCGCATCAGGAGATCTTCGGGCAGCCGCGGGGGCTCGCGACGCTTTTTCTGACTGAGATGTGGGAGCGTTTCTCGTACTACGGAATGCGCTCCATCCTGATTCTCTACGCGGTCGCTGCCGTGAGCGACGGCGGCTTCGGGCTCGACGACCGTAACGCAAGCTCGATCTACGGCCTCTATATCGCGGCGACTTATGTGTTCGCCCTGTTCGGCGGCTGGATGGCGGACCGCCTGCTCGGCGCCCAGCGGGCTGTGATCATCGGCGGCCTTCTCATCATGTGCGGCAACGCCCTGCTGATGATCGGCCATGCGCAATCCTTCTTCTTGGGCCTCGTCATCATCGTTCTCGGCGTCGGGCTGCTGAAGCCCAACATCAGCGTCATGGTGGCGGAGCTCTACCCGGAAGGCGGCGCTCGACGCGATGCCGGGTTCTCGATCTTTTATGTCGGCATCAGCGTTGGTGCGCTGCTCGGCTCCCTGCTCGTGCCGCTGTGCGCCGCGCGCTACGGCTGGCGGTGGGGATTCGGCCTGCCGGTCGTCGGCATGGTGCTCGGCCTTGCGCAGTTCATGCTGACGCGCAGGTGGCTTGGGCACCGCGGGCGCGCCGTTGACAGGCCTGAGTCCCGGCGCGCTTGGCTCGCGGTGGTCGCTTTCGTGCTGATCGTGGCGACGATCGTGACGCTTGCGCTCACGGGCGTGCTCAGGATCGATCCGGTAAAGCTCGGGGCCGCAGCTTCGTGGCTGATCGCGCTCTTCGCGTTCGGCTTTTTCGCGTATTTGGTTCTGTTCGCCGGCCTCAATGCCCGAGAGCGCGGCCGGGTGTACGTGATGGGCGCGCTATTTGCCGCGTATGCGATCTTCTTTGCAGGCTTTGAGCAGGGTGGCGCATCCTTGAACCTCTTCGCCGAGCGTTACACGGATCTGCACGTGTTCGGCTGGCAGATGCCGGCCGGCGTCTTGCAGGGCACGACTGCGTTGTACACCATCCTATTCGCGCCGGCTTTCGCTGCTTTGTGGATTGCTCTCGGCCGACGCGGCAAGGATTTCGCGCCGTCGACCAAGTTCGCGGCCGGGCTTACATTGCTCGCGGCCGGATATCTTGTGATGTACGTCGCCGCCGGCTACGTCGCGGCCGGCGTGAAGGTCTTGCCGACGTGGCTCCTCTTCACGTACTTCCTGCAGGAATGCGGGGATCTGTGCCTCTCGCCCGTCGGGCTGTCATCGATGACCAAGCTTGCGCCGCCGCGATTCGTGGGTCAGGTCATGGGTCTGTGGTTTCTGGCACTCGCGCTCGGCAACAACCTCGCCGGTCAGCTCTCGGGCGAATACGACGCGCATGATTTGCAGTCCCTGCCGGCGCTCTTCCTGAAGATCGCCGGCGGGTCGCTGATCACGGCGATCATCATGCTGGCGCTGACGCCAACCGTCAGACGTCTAATGGGCCGCGTGAAGTGAAAGCTCATGCCCTGATTTGAGGCTCGTCACGCGTCGCGTTGCAGTTGCCGCTGCGTGAGTCGCGCCGCCACCCACGCGTGGAAATGATGCGTGGCCGTATCCATCGAGGGCGAGAACACGCCGCCGTCGTAGCCGGGCGATGCGCGCCCCAGCTGCATCTGCTCAACCGCAGTCAGATCCTGCTCGAAGACGATGCGCCATGCGGACAAGGTCGCGGCCCGGCAGGCGCGATAAGCATCATTCGCGGCGCCCTCGTCAACATAGAAGATCCGCAGCTCTTCGCGGGTGCGGTCCGGCGCTTCCGGGATCAGAAGGATCGCGAACGCGTGATCCGCCTGAAAGCCGAGCAACACGTTCGGATACATGGTCGGATATTCGGCCACGTGCATGCGATCGGCTGGCCACGCCGTAAGCCGGGGCAGGTGCGCGCCCGCGATGTCGCTTCCGCGGTAGGAGAGGGAACCCTGACCGGCAAAATCAGCGCCGAGAAAGCAGTAGTGATCCTCGAGCCTCGAGTAGCTGTTGAGTTCCGGGTGCACCCACGGCAAATGATAGGCCTCGCAATAGTTCTCGACTGCGAGCTTCCAGTTGCACTGCGCCGTGAGGCTCAGCATGGAATCGGTGAGGCCCGGCTGCAGCTGCGACCAGCCGCCCGGGCCGAGGAACTCCTCCGTGCGGCGCATCAACTCGGCGGCATGCTGCTCGAACTCAGGGGCATCGCCGCTCAGATTGACGAACAGGATGCCGAGGAAGATGGCGCTGCGCACGGGCTTCAGTCCATGGGTCGAATTGTCGAAGCCGCTGCTATGGTGCTGATCCACTCCGCCGATATGGGGGGTTGCCTTGAGGTCGCCGTTGGTCGCGTAGGCCCAGCAGTGATAGCGACAGGTGATGAGGACCTTAACTTCGGTCGCCTCCGCAACCAGCTTCATGCCGCGGTGGCTGCACACGTTGTGAAACACGCGCAGCGTACCGCGCCGATCGCGCACCACGAGGAGCGGCAGGCCCATGAACTCAATCGGCTGGGCGAAAGGCCGGTTCGGGATGGTATCCGTAAACGCGATTGCCGCCCACGTGCGTCCTATGACGGCATCGCGCTCGTAGCGGAAGTACGCCTCACTCGTATAGGCGACATTCGGCAGGCCGGTGGCTGCGCCAATCGGTCGCAGCACCTGCGCCAGGCGCTCAAACGTGATGGGAGCTGGATCGTGGGATACCGACATCTGGACACCGCATCGGAAGGTTGCACCGGCAGCGGCCGATTCAGACGGTGCGCCGCAGCGTATCACCTTTCCCCGCCCGGGCGACCCGGCTTTCCGGGCGGCGATGCGCTCGCAATGGATCGCCTAAAAAAATCCTACCTGCGACTAAGAAACGCTCGGCCCCAAGCCTGTGCGCCGCCGGCAGATACGCGGACACTCGCTTCACGTTGTCGCGGCCGCTGTTGCTCGACGCTGACGACTCGTTCCAGAGCTCCTTGAAAGCGATGGTCGCAAAACCGACACGATGAAGTCCCATGTGCAGGTGCTGGTCATTGGCGGCGGCGTCGTCGGCTGCAGTGTGCTTTATCACCTAACGAAGCTCGGCTGGCGCGATGTTGCGCTTTGTGAGCGCAGAGAATTGACCGCCGGCTCGAGCTGGCACGCGGCGGGTGCATTCCATTCGCTGAACAGCGACGCCGCGATGTCGCGCCTGCAGGCCTATTCTGTCGCGCTCTACCCGGAGCTGCAGAAGCTCTCGGGCCAGGACATTGGCCTGCACTACCCGGGTGGACTGAATGTGGCCGCCACAAAGGAGCGATGGGATCTGCTGCGCGCGGATGTTGCGCGTCACAAAACCCTCGGGCTCGAGACGCGGCTCGTGAGTCCGTCCGAGATCCGCGATCTGTGTCCCATCATGGACACGCGTGGCGTGCTCGGTGCGATCTACGAACCCATGGAGGGCCACCTCGACCCATCGGGGGCTACGCATGCATTTGCCAAGGCTGCTCGGCTCAACGGAGCGCAAATCCATCGTCACACCCGCGTCCTCGCGCTCACGCCAACCGGACGGGGCAGCTGGATGGTCTCGACCGACCAGGGCGCCATCGAAGCCGAACATGTGGTCAACGCGGCGGGACTCTGGGCGCGCGAGGTGGGGCACTTGGTGGGAGTCGAGCTGCCGCTCGTGCCCATGGAGCATCACTACCTCATCACCGAGGACTTGGCTGAACTTGAAAACGCAGCGCGGGAGTTGCCGGTGGTCGTGGATCTCGACGGCGAGATGTACATGCGTCAGGAGCGGCGCGGCGTGCTCCTCGGCGTGTACGAGACACCCGCGACACCGTGGGCGGTTGGAGGGACCTCCTGGGACTACGGAAATACGGAGCTGCTGCCGCCGGACCTCGACCGCCTGACCGCAGCGCTCGAAAAGGGATTTACCCGCTTTCCGATCCTGCACTCAGCGGGTCTGCGCAAGATCGTCAACGGGCCATTCACCTTCACGCCGGACGGCAACCCACTCGTGGGACCGGTGCCCGGCGTCCCCAATTATTGGGCGGCCTGCGGTGTGATGGCGGGCTTCTGCCAAGGAGGTGGGGTAGGGCTTGCGCTTGCGACCTGGATGATCACGGGTGAGCCGGACGGAGACGCGTTCGCGCTCGATGTGGCCCGCTTCGGTGACTACGCGACCAAGACGTATGTGCTTGAGAAAGCGTGTGAGTTCTACTCGCGCCGGTTCCGCATTGCCTATCCCAATGAGTATTGGCCCGCCGGCCGTCCTTCGAAGACTTCGGCTCTGCACACTCGCCTCGTGGCGAAAGATGCTGTTCACGGCGTGAGCTACGGGCTCGAGTACCCACTCTACTTCGCTCCACGCGACGCGGCGGCTGAGGAGATCCCGACGCTCAGACGTTCGAGCGCGTTCGCCACGGTCGCAGAGGAGTGTCGGGCCGCGCGCAGAGCAGGCGCAGTCCTGGACGCGAGCTCATTCAGCCGATTCGAATTCTGCGGATCCGCCGCGGAGACCTATCTCGACCGGCTACTCGCGGCGAAGCTGCCCGACGTCGGTCGCATCCGGCTCACGCCAATGCTGTCCCCGAGCGGCCGGCTCATGGGCGATCTCACGACGATCCGCCTCGGTCCGGAGCGCTTCGTGGTGTTCGGGTCCGGATACCTGCAGGCCTGGCACCTGCGGTGGTTTCGCGAGCACCTGTCGGCAAGCGACGTCACGATCCGCAATCTGTCCGATGAGTGGGGCGGGATTGCGATCTTTGGCCCGCGGTCGCGGGAGTTGCTGGCGCGCACGACCCGCGAGGACGTGAGTCGCGCCGCATTCCCCTTCATGACCGTGCGCCTCATGGACATCGGACTTGCGCCAGCACTCGTGGCCCGGATGTCGGTGACCGGGGAATTGGGCTATGAAATTCATGCGCCGCAGGTCTACCTGGGATCGATCTACGATCGACTGATGGGATACGCGGGCGAGCTCGGCATCATCGACGCCGGGATGTATGCGCTCCTGTCGCTGCGTATAGAGAAGGGCTTCGGGATCTGGTCCCGGGAGTTCTCGCGCGACTACACTCCAGCGGAAAGTGGTCTTGCGCGCTTTGTGGCGTACGACAAGCCGGGCTTCATCGGGCGCGAGGCGGCGCTGCGTGACCGGGAGTTCGCCCCGGACCGCCGCCTCGTGCTGTTCGATGTCGAGGCGCACGACGCCGAGGCCAACTTTCTCGAGCCCGTTTGGTCAGGGAATGAGCGCGTGGGCTTTGTGACATCCGCGGCGTACGGGCATACCTGCGGCAAGAGTCTCGCGATGGGCTACGTGGCTCGTGCCGCGGCGGCGGCCGGGACTTCGCTACACGTGACGATCCTGGGCGAGCGCCGTACCTGCCGCGTCCTCGGCGAGCCGGCAGTCGATCCTGCCGGATCGCGGATGAGAGCCTGATGCCAACCCTGGTTGTGCGGTGCACCTTTGACGGCTGAGGGCGAACCAGAAACCGGCGCACGACGCCGCAAGCGCGGGCCGCGCGTACGCGCCATGCATCCCGCCGCCGCGCCCTTCATCACGCGTGCAATTCCCCCGTACGAGATGCTGAGCGAGGAGGCGCTCGCAACCATCGAGGACCACGCTGACCGTCTGCTGCAAGACATCGGGTTCGAGATTCGCGGCGACGCGGAGGCCATCCAGCTGTGGCGCGAGGCGGGCGCCGATGTTGAAGACGACTGCCGCGTCCGCGTACCGAAGGGTCTTGCGCGCGCCATCGTGCGCCGCTCCGCCCAGGCAAGCTTCAGGCAACACGCCCGCAATCCCGCGCGCAGCGTCACGATCGGCGGTCGCTCTACGGTGCTTGCTCCGGCGTACGGTTCACCGTTCGTCAGCGACGCAGACGGCGGCCGCCGCTACGGCACGCTCGCGGACTTCCAGAACTTTGTGAGGCTCGCGTATCTGTCGCCCTGGTTGCATCACTCCGGGGGCACGGTGTGCGAGCCGACGGACCTGCCGGTCAACAAGCGCCATCTCGACATGGTCTATGCGCACATGACGCTCTCCGACAAGCCCTTCATGGGCTCGGTCACGACCGCGCCGCGCGCCGCAGACTCGATCGAGATGTGCCGTATCCTCCTCGGGAGAGAATTCGTCGACGCGCACTGCGTGATCCTCGGCAACGTCAACGTGAACTCGCCGCTGGTGCTGGATGGGGAGGCGAGTCGCGTGATCCGCACCTATGCGGCGGCCAATCAGGCGCCGGTCTGCGTGCCTTTCATTCTCGGCGGGGCGATGGGTCCGGTGACCACCGCAGGAGGCCTCGCACAGTGTTTCGCCGAGGCGATGTTCTGTGTCGCGCTTGGGCAGCTCGCGCGACCAGGGTCACCGGCGATCCTCGGCAACTTTCTCTCGTCGATGTCGTTGCGCAGCGGCGCCCCCACTTTCGGCACCCCGGAACCGGCACTGGCGTACTTCGCCATCGGCCAGCTGGCGCGACACCTCGGCGTGCCGTTGCGCTGCGGAGGAAACCTGTGCGCTTCGAAGCTCCCGGACGCCCAGGCGGCGACCGAAAGCGCCAACTCGCTCTGGCCGGCGTTCCTCGCCGGCGCGAACTTCGTGCTGCATGCCGCCGGCTGGCTTGAGGGGGGTCTCGTCATGTCCTACGAGAAGTTCGTCATGGACCTTGACCAATGCGGCCTCCTGCACGTCGTCGGCGCGGGTCTTGCTCTCGATGAGAACGCATTTGCGCTCGACGCCTTTCGCGAGGTCGGGCCGGGCAAGCATTTCCTCGGCAGCGCGCACACGCTGCGCAACTACGAGACCGCCTTCTTTGACGCCGACCTGGCCGACAACAACTCGTTCGAGCAGTGGCAGGAGGAAGGGGCTCACGATATCTGCTGGCGGGCTACGCGTCGCTGGCAGAGCCTGCTCGCGGGCTATGAGCCGCCGCCGCTCGACGCCGCGATAGACGAGGCGCTGCGAGAGTACATCGCGAAACGCAAGGCCTCGATGCCCGATATGCTCTACTAAACTAATCGCCGGGCGAGCGCGGGCGGGCGTTGACAGGGGAGGAGGGGCGCGGCATCGTCAGCAAAAGCCCCAGCGGGTAAAGGGGATCTATGTCCAAGGCCACGGCCGAGCAGGCAAGCGCCAGCCGATTCGAGATTGCTGAGACGCGCGTGGTCGTGCCACCGGAGCTGCAGTGCCTGCAAACGGCCGACGCAGCCCATTCGCAGTTCGCCTCCCGTTACCTCGCCTACCGACATCCGCTGCGGTTTTCCTCGGACGCCCCGGCCAATCGCTGCAACACTTACTATCTCTCCCCGTGGATGGTCATGGTGGTGGTCGATGTCGCCTCCAGCGATCGATTTGAGAGCCCGCTCAAGGGCCAGGACATCATCGAGTTCCACTATCGCATCTCCGGTGCGATCGAGATCGCCGGCTCCTGGGGGGAGTGTCGGCTGCTCGAGCCCGCATGGCTTCTGTGGTTTCAGCCAAATGGATGCGATGATGCCAGCGAGCGACTCGGTGCCGCACATCTCGGGCGGGAAACCTGGGTCAGCCTTTATTGCGACCGCCCCTGGCTCGATCAGGTGAATGCAGGCGCGGCGAGCCGTCTGGAGGGTGCGCTGTGTCCGGGAGAGGATACGCAGCTCACCCCGCGCTTTCGCACCGGACCGCATATTGGCGCGACCATTCCATTGCTGCGGGACATCGTGCGCGCCAACTGCGACGATCCACTGCATTGGCTGTACGCGTGCGCCAAGGCGAACGAGCTCCTGTACGTCACATTGAGCAACAGCGGGATGTTTGCCCCGCTCGACGGGCGTCGCAAGCTGACGGCGCGCGATCGCAAGCAACTGCATGCGATTCGTGATGCGCTGGCCGCGGACTTCGTCGCACC
>Ga0302324_100020361_pt1 | contig 12976 bp, 13 predicted proteins | sample Palsa_T0_1_FD_201949 | JGI IMG/M metagenome (GOLD analysis project Ga0302324, IMG submission 201949) | Peat permafrost microbial communities from Stordalen Mire near Abisko, Sweden - Palsa_T0_1 | ecosystem: Environmental > Terrestrial > Soil > Palsa > Peat permafrost | place: Sweden: Abisko...
TTGGGCTTTCACGGTTAGTTTGTCGAATCGTAGTGTGGCCATGTCTGTCCTCGTCCTAGCGGATACCCAATACGTTCTGCTCGCACCGACAGCCCTGTGTAAAGTGATTTTTTCCGCGCCGCGTGGCGCTCAAAAAAAGGGCCGGTCACCTTCGCGACCGGCCCGCTTTACCCCGAATGCGAATAATTAGTTCTGGCTGTTGGTCGCGACGTTAACCTTCACTTGCTTCGGCTTGGATTCAGCGCGCTTGGGAAGCTCGACGGTCAGCACGCCGTTCTTATAATTGGCGCGGATGCTCTCCGAGTCGACCGTGGTCGGCAGGCTGAAGCTGCGCGAAAACGAGCCGTAGACGCGTTCGATGCGCAGGTACTTGTCCTCGGCGACCTGGGAATCGAATTTACGCTCGCCGCGAACGGTCAGGGTGTTGTTTTCGATGCGAACGTCCAGATCCTTCTCATTGACGTCGGGGAGATCGGCCTTGATGACCAGCTCGTTCTCGGTCTCGTAGATATCGACGGAAGGAGCCCAGGTGGTCAAAGCGGAATTCTCGCCCTGTCCGGCAAAGGAGTCGCGGAAGAGCTGGTTAACGCGGTCTTGAAAGGAATTGGTGCGGAAGATCTGATTCATGAGGAAGCCTCCAGGAGATTGGTATATCAGCACATCGGCATCATAAAATATGCGCGCTTATTTGTCAAGTATTATGCGCAACGATCACCAGGACGCTTGTCCTGCTCGTTTTTTAATCTAAGATCCTTAAAATCATACACTTCAAATAGTATGTCTCCGGCATGGTCAACAATATCGGGTGGTCCAAAGCTTGAGTTCGCCGCTCAACTATCGTGATCGCCCTCTTCGCGTCCGTAGCCGCATCCGCGATCAGCTCCAGGAAGGCCGCTTCCGGCAGATGGTGCGAGCAGGAACAGGTCACTAGGTAGCCGCCGGGTTTGAGGATCTTGATCGCCCGCAGGTTGATCTCCTTATAGCCCCGGACGGCCGCAGGCAGACTGTCGCGGTTCTTGGCGAAAGCCGGAGGATCGAGGATCACCATGTCGAACTGGCGGTCGATTTCATCGTATTTCTTCAAGAGATCGAAGATGTTGGCTTCGCGGAATTCCACTTGGAGCAAGCCGTTCAGCGTCTGGTTCTCCCGTGCGGTGATAATCGCAGCAGCGGACATATCGACGCCTTGGACATGCGTCGCGGCCGAAGCGAGCGTCAGGCTGAAGCCGCCTCCAAAGCAGAAGCAATCCAGCACATCGCCGGAAGCGAACTGGCGAGCGGCGCGATGATTTTCGCGCTGGTCCAGGAACGATCCAGTCTTCTGCCCGTGGAAAAGATCGTACTGAAACTGGATGCCATTCTCGCGGGCGATGATTTTTTCGGGCACGGTTCCCGCCAACACGGAAACTTTCTGTTCCAGGCCCTCGAGCAAACGCACCCGGGGATCGTTGCGCTCGATGATTCCTTTGGGTGCGAAGAGTTCCTGAAGGATTTCCACCAGCAACGGCTTCTCGCGGTCAGCCGTCTGGCTAAGCGTCTGGATGGAAAGGTAGTCGCCGTAGCGGTCCACGATCAGCGCGGGAATCTGATCGGCTTCGCCGTAGAACAGACGAAAGCAGTCCGTGTCGTCGACCACCTGTTGGCGATAGCGGGCCGCGGCGCGCAGGCGTTCGGTAAAGAACGCGCGATCGATGGGCACATCTGCGCGGGAAACAAAACGCAGAGTGATTTGGGAGCGGTCGCTATAGAATGCGCTGCCCAGAAAGCGTCCGCGCTCATCGGAGACGCGAACGATCGCCCCCGGATCGCTTTGGACTCTGATCACGTCGCTGCGATAGATCCACGGATGACCGAAGCGCAGGCGTTCGGATCCGCGCTGATTGACTACTGCGTTTGGCACCGCCATGGTGTTGAAAGCCTTTTGGAAATGGGCGTAGCTCCCGGTTACGGGAGTCCGCTAGCAAGCTTCGATTCGGGTGCGCGTCGATTTTAGATCATTTCCGTTCAGCAAGCGCAGTCAGCGCTTAGAATGATCGGGGTTAGCCGGAGTATCCCTGAGCGTTAGCACTCCAAGCCATGAACATCGCGGATTTCGATTTCGATCTACCACCCGAACGGATCGCGCAGGCGCCTCTTGCGGAGCGCGAAGCATCGCGGATGCTGCTGCTGAACCGCACCAGCGGCGCGTGGGACGATCGCCAGTTCCGGGAGCTGCCAGCGCTGCTGCGCGGCGACGAATTAATGGTGTTAAATAACACCCGAGTGTTTCCGGCGCGGCTGTTCGGGCGTCGCGCGGGACTCCGCGCCGAGCACCACACCGCGCACCACGCTGACCGCGGCGTGGAAGAAAGTGCCCCCGAAGCGCGCGCCGGGGAAGATCGTACTCACGCGGACGCCAGCGGCGCCGAATCGCAAGCCGAATTCTTGAGTTCGCGTATAGAAGTGTTGCTAGTCCGCCCGCTCGAAGCCGCGCTGTGGGAGGCGCTGGTGCGTCCCGGGCGCAAGGTACCGGTGGGCGAGACAATCATCTTCGGCGGCGGGGAATTGCAGGCGAAAGTGGAGTGGCGCGGCGAATTCGGTTTGCGCCGGCTGCGATTTTCTCCCCCTGAACAATTCGAAGCCGAAGTTCGCCGGCTGGGCCACGTGCCGCTGCCCCCTTACATTCGGCGTCCCGATGAACCATCGGACCGCGAACGCTATCAAACCGTGTATGCGCGGGAAGCGCGAGCGCTAGCGGCGCCCACGGCGGGGCTGCATTTCAGCGTGCCGATTCTGGAGCAGATTCGCGCCCGCGGCGTGGAGATCGTGGAAGTCACTCTGGAAGTAGGTTTGGGAACGTTCGAGCCGGTTCGCACCGAGATACTGGAGGAGCACCACATCCACCGCGAAGCGTACGAAATCAGCGAGGCCGCCGCGGACGCGATTGCTATTGCGCGCGAGAAGAACCGGCCGATTCTAGCGGTGGGCACGACGGTGGTACGTGCGCTCGAGGCCGCCGCGAGCGGTGGAGGCGAAATCCGGGCGGGCCGAGCGGATGCAGAAATATTTCTGTATCCCGGAAAACCCTTCCGGGTGGTGAGCCAGCTTCTGACCAACTTCCATCTGCCAAAATCCACCCTGCTGGCGCTGGTGGCCGGTTTTGCCGGGCGCGAGAGGGTACTGGCGGCGTATCGCCACGCGGTGGAGGCCGGTTACCGCTTCTATAGCTTTGGAGACTGCATGTGGATACGATAGCGGGTGCCGGCGGCACCGACAGGCCGCCAGGAAGGCCCCAGGGCAAAAAACCAGGACATAAGTCTTTGAACGGATGCAATTGAGGCTGGCGTCGTTTATAATTCGCCGCCTGCCCGGAGCGGCTCGCCATGCGGCTTTTGATCCTCAGTGATATTCACGCCAACCTTACGGCGCTGGATGCCGTGCTGGGTGCTTGCGAAGGGCAGTGGAATCGCATGGTATGTCTGGGAGATATCGTGGGCTACGGCCCCGATCCCAACGAAGTGATCGATCGCGTTCGTGCGTTGGACGCGACAACCATCCGCGGCAACCACGACAAAACCGGTTCGGGGTTAGAAAGCGCGGAGGACTTCAATCCGATGGCCCGGGAAGCGGCGATGTGGACGCGCGACCAATTGCGCCCGGACAACCGCGAATATCTGGAGAAGTTGCCGGCGGGTCCGCTGACTGTGGAAGGCGTGACGCTGGTTCACGGCGCGATGCTGGACGAAGACGAATACATTTTCGCGGCGCCGCAGGCGCTGGATAGCCTGATTGAAGCGACCACCCCGCTGACATTTTTTGGGCACACTCACATTCAGGGCGGATTCATTTTGCGGGAGAGCAACAATCAGGTGGAAGCGGTGGCGGTGCGTCCGGTGGCGGACCAGAAAGTCTTGAGCGTGACTATCGAGCCGGCCGCGACGTATCTGCTGAATCCGGGGTCGGTGGGCCAGCCGCGCGATGGAGATCCGCGAGCGGGTTTTGCCATTGCCGATCTTGGGGCGAAGGTGGTGGAGTTCTGGCGCGTGCCATATGAAGTACGCTCGGTGCAGAATCGCATGATCGATGCTGGCCTTCCCGGGCCGCTGGTCACGCGCCTGGGACTGGGCCGGTAGGGAATTTCGGGCCACGGAAGGATCGACGATGGACAACACCGAACAGCTGGGCAATGAATCCCCGAGCCGCACCCCGGCATTTCTGATCGGGCTGGTAATCGTCGCGTTGCTCGGTGTTGGGTTGATTTGGATGGTGCGACACTCGTCCGGCGGTGGCGGCACGGCGGTGGCCGACGCGCACCTGCCATTTGGGCCGGCGGAGCAAAAGGCCGCCGAGCACATCTACTTTCACGATATCGCCCTTTCGGAAGCCACCAACATGTTGAATCAGAATTTTACCTACGTGAACGGCGTAGTTTCCGACGACGGCACTGACACGGTGAAAGAAGTGGAAGTGACCGTCGAGTTCAAGAACTCGATGAACCAGGTGGGTCTGCGCGAAACGCGCAAGCTGCTGGGGCCTGGCGCGGTGCCACTGCTGGCCGGCGACCACCGCGATTTTTCGGTCACCCTGGAAGCGGTTCCATCGGATTGGAACCACGAATATCCCTCGATTCGCATTACCGGCTTGCAGTTGGAATAGTCTTCGGCCCCCGCTCTTTCATTCTCCGTTTGTTAGCGTCCTATTTGGCTGCCATGGATCCCTGGAACGATCTCGAACAGGACCTCGCCGAGTTGGCACGCTCCGGCACCGCCGACGTGCATGAAGACACCGTGTGGCTGGCGGAATTTGCCGGCTGGCACTGCGAGTTCCGCCGGCAAGGCAAACAAGGCTTGGTGCACGTGTGGTCGGGCGAGCGCAACCTGATCCGGCGGGTAGTGGGCGTGGCTCAACGCGCGCCCGGCCGAATTATTCTGGGAGTGCAGCGGATGGGAAGATCCAAGCCGGGCCGGCTGGAGATTTTTTCCAAGGAAGCGCCGCGGACGACGGCGCGCGTGACCCGCGAAAAGTTCCGCGCGCGTTTCCGGCGGTTACTGGAGCAGCAGTTTCCGGATGCGCGCATCGACTCGATTACCACGACGCCGGATCGCAATCGTTCCTTTTCGGGAGTCTACACGCGCGGGCTGATGACCGAAGGAAGCTTGCAGTGGGCATTCTTGGGAATCTCCACGGCGGAAAATTCGAGTGCAGTGGACGGCATACTCACTTATGGACTCCTAGGGCTGGCTTGGGCGCGGCTGCACACCCAGAGCCGCGCGGTGGTTGGGTTGCGGATTTTTGTGCCGGAAGGGAAGGGCCAGACGCTGCAACAGCGCACTCCCGGACTTGCGCCTTCCGCGCACCTGCAAATCTTCGAGTTCAGCGAGGAGGCAGGCCAGGCGCGGCTGCTCGATGAATGCGAGGGAGGGATTTCGAAAGTTGGCTCACCCCGCGGCGGGATTGGGACCGCGCGCTGGCGGACGGCTGCGATTTTCTTGAGCGCGTCGCGCTCGCGTGGCAAACACCGCAAACGCGATCGATGCGTCGGTGGCGGCCGCCTCGGGCGAAGTGGTGGCGCGATTTCGCGGGTTGGCATTTGCCAGGTTTAGAGGAGGGAGAATCCTCTACGGGGTAGACGACGATCTCGGCGAATTGCGCGGCGGTTCGTGGGAACCACTGGACGATTTGCTTCGCCAGCTAGATTTGCACCGCGGTGGCCTCAGCGAAGAGCCTGGCCATCCGCTTTATCGAGCCGCGCCGGAGCGATGGCTGGAAACGCTGGTGATGGCCGATCCCGCCAAACTCGATTGGAGCGTAGGCACCTACGATCCGTGGCAAGCGAAGTAGTCAGCGCGGAGCAAGTTGGCTAAAGCCCGAGTCGTCTCGAGCCGATGAACACGCCGCGCACGGCGCGCACGCACTCCAGCGTCAGCGTCAGCGTCAGTTCGGACCATCCCTCACGGCACCATCCAGCCCAGAAAATGCGCTTGCGCGAAAGCCAGCGCGCCGAGCAGCGCCACAAACAGCAGGCTGTGCCAGAAAGTCTCCCGCAGTATCTCGCCCTCCTGACCCACCAGGCCAACGGTGGTGACACCGACCGCGATATTTTGCGGCGAGATCATCTTGCCGGTTACCGCGCCGGATGAGTTAGTCGCCGCAAGCAGTATGGGATTCAATCCTAGGCGGTGCGCCGCGGCCACTTGCAGATTGCCGAACAGCAGGTTAGCAGAAGTGTCGCTGCCGCTCAGGAAGCATGCGATCCATCCCAGGAACGCGCTGGCCAGCGGAAAAAACGTGCCGAGTCCGGCAAGCGCCGCGCCCAGCGTGTAAGCCATCCCCGAATAGTTGTAGGTGTAGGCGAGCGCGACGATCAGCATTACGGTGAGCCCGGGCAGGCGAAGTTGCCGCAGGGTTGTCCATCCCGAGCGAAGCAGCATGGTCGGCGAAGCGCGCAGGACGATTGCGGAAATGAGTGTGGCCGTGATCGCCGCGGTGCCGGCGGCGAGCGGCTGAAAATCGAAAATCGCGGTATAGGGTTTCTGGTAAAGAGTAATAAAAACGGCATGGTCCAGATGTGGGACGGCGAAGGCGACGTGAAATTTCTGAAATAGTTTGAAATACGACCACACCACCATCACCGCCGAGAGCAGCAGCCACGGTGCCCACGCGCCGAGCGATTCGCGCACCGACAGCGCCGGCCTAAGTACTTCGGCCGCGAGCGGCGCCGAATTGCGGACGACCTCAGTTGGCTTCCAGAATCGCAGAAAAATCGTGAGCGCGCCGATGGAGCACAGCGAGGCCAGCACGTCCACCGCGTACGGCCCCCAGTAGTTCGCCACCGCGAACTGCACTCCGGCAAAACTCCCACCAGCGACCAGCGCTGCGGGCCACACGTCGCGCATGCCCTTGCGTCCGCCGAGAAAAACAATCAGGTAGAAGGGAAGAATGAACGACATCAACGGAAGTTGGCGGCCAACCATCGCCGATAATTTCATCATGTCCAGCCCGGTAACGCCGGCCAGCGCGACGATCGGAATCCCGAGCGCGCCGAACGCCACCGGAGCGGTATTCGCGATCAGCGAGAGCACCACCGCCCGCCGCGGACCGAAGCCGAGCGCCATCAGCAAGAATGCCGCGACCGCGACCGGCGCTCCGAATCCCGCGGTGCCCTCCAGCAGCGCGCCAAAACAAAACGCCACCATAACCCCTTGAATGCGCATGTCGCGAGAGGCGTGTTCCTCCATCCAGCGCCGCAAGAGATCGAATTTTCCGGTGTCGACTGCGAGGTTATACAGCCACAGCGCCGCGAACACGATCCACATGATCGGCCACAGGGCATAGACGGCGCCGTAGCCAGCGCTCCAAAGCGCCAGCGTTACCGGCATCCGCCAGACGGCGCAGGCCAGAATCAAAGTGCTCGCCAACCCGGAAGCCGCTGCGCCGTAGCCCGGTTTGCGCAGCCATCCCATCAGGATCAAGACCAGCGCCAGGGGAGTGGCGGCCGCCGCTGCGGAAAGAATCGCGCCGTGCAGCGGATAGAGAGGTTGAGGCCAGGGGTTCATGCTCGCCTTGTGCACGCCTGCGTACTTTGCAGGTATGGGAAGCTATCACAGAATGGAGCTTCCGCAATCGGCTGCAGAATCCGCCCCGCCGGACTTGGGGCAGACTTTCGGTCGGAACGAGGGCAGATTGCGGGTATCTGTGGCGTAGAAAATCCTGTCTGCGCGGATCCAGGTCTGCGGAAATTGCACAGCAACAAACGCGAGTGAGAAGATCGTCTCACCGCGTCTGGACGAAGCGGATCGTTGCTCTAATTTAGAATTTGCAACGCAGGAGGCGCTGGCCGGGCTCGATGCCTGGTGTTTGCTTTCACTCGCGCCCGCCCGATCTTAATGGACGCTTTGAAAATCATGCCCACCGGGATCAGACCTCCGAGCTTGTGAGCGCCGACCGAGGCCAAGCCCATCGATGCCATGCATCCACAGGACGAGCAGTCGGGGTTCCCGCCGAACTGGCACGGCGTGATTTCGGTCTTGAGGTCCGCGGACAACGTTTTGGTGGTCTGCGCAAAAATACAATCGGCAGGGGTTCCCGGCGGAGATGAAAATTCGTGGATGAGCACCTCCGGCATGTCCAGCTTTGGATATATCCGGCGCAACCGCAGCATCTCTGAGATTGCCGTCGCCCGTTCCTCCGGCTTCAGCATTTCCGGCAGGTTGTCGCCGATCTGTGGTGTAAACAGGCTGAACCACACTTTCTTAATTTCCGGGCGGGGCGTCCAGAATTTTAAAAAGTCCTCCAGGTAACCTGGGCGCTTCATCATCTGGCCGGTAACTGTGCAGTGCACGGTGATCTGCTGCCCTTCGATATTTTTAAGGATGCGCTCGTAGGTGGCCGGCGCGCGGCGGATGTCGTGCTCCGGTTGCAAACCGTCGATCGATACCGATACATGCAGCAGAGGCAAGGTTGGCCAGGTCGGGCCCATTGAACGAAAGGCGCTAGTAACGATCTGAACGTGGATGTGGCGCGCCATGAGCTCGGGAATTAGCAACTCCAGCTCGCGATAGCGAACCAACGGATCGCCCCCGACGATCGACAGGTGCATCGGTTTGAGGCGGTCCACCACTTCCAGAACTCCATCCACCAGCGCCTGCCCGCGGCGATCGTTGAGTTCTCGCAGGGTCACCCCGCCGCCCAGATGCGCGTCGTCGTAGGCATAACAACCGGGGCATTTCAGCGGGCATTCACGCGTGATCTCGATCGAAAGGGAGGGATGTTCACCGCGCAGGATTTTGCCCCACGCCTGAATGACTTGCTTGGTCTCCACCGTTAACCGTCCTTTCCGACAGCACTTCGAAGTACCGGGTGAAGCGGGGCCGTGCTAGCAGCTGACCCAGTGAGCGTGACGTTGTGGCACGCGACCGGCCATTTTGTTTTTGCTGGCCTGCGCGCCGTGCAGTCCTCTACATCATACCTGAGTGCCAGCGGCTTGGGGTGTTGATGCATTTTCCCAAGCGGGGGCTGCTTGGAATCTCGCGCATTCCCCAAGCAGTCGATTGTCAGCGATGCGAGAAGCTCACCGAGGCAGTATTTTTATTTCCACGTAGTTCTACGAATATCCATGCCGCTGGAAAAGGCGTAACGTTTTTTTGTGGCGCGCCTCCGCTTGATGCCCAGGAGCGCACGTGGCGTTCATGCTCGACGCACTAACTTCCGTTCTTTTTGCCGCGCCTTGCCGGATTTGCGGTGACCTGCTGGACGACGCGCGCTTGCTTCCCATTTGCGCAGGATGTTTCGACGCATTCCAGGCGCTGGCCGGCCCGCTGTGCGGGCGTTGTGGCCGGCCGCGTGTGGTCGCACCATCGGTTACAATCGTTCCCGCGGCCGGGGTGACGGCGCACGGCGCCTCGTCGGTGGTGCCCGAATTACCAGCAACGGACGAAGTGTGCTGCCGGCAGTGCCCGCTGGGAGTCTACAGATTCGATCGAGCGCGCAGTTTCGCTAGTTACAATCTGCCGATGCGCAAAGCAATCATCCTGTTGAAGTATATGGGCGTAGCGCGCTTACGGGCGTGGTTTGCCGAGCGCTTGGAGAGAATCTACCTGGCTGACCGGGCGCTGTTTCCGGTGGACGCAATCGTCCCGGTACCGCTGTATACATTGAGGTTACGCGAGCGTGGATACAATCAGGCCGAACGAATTGCGCGTCCACTGGCAAAACGCCTGGCACTGCCGTTCCTGCCTCTGCTTTTGGTACGGACCCGGCCGCGTCCCGAACAGCTATTGTTGTCGCGTTCCGAGCGCTGGAATTCGGTGAAAGGGGCATACGCGGCGACCCTCGGCGCGCGCGCCGAAAAATTGTGCATCCTATTGGTGGATGACGTATTTACAACCGGCGCAACGCTGGATGCTTGCGCCCGCGCCCTGTTCGCGGCGGGGGCCGCAAGCGTCTACGCCTTGACGGTGGCTCGAGCCATTCCGCTCTACAGCGGCGCCGACCTGAGTCCCGCGCCCGCGCCTGTCCCGGGTGTGTCACATATTGGACGTACTAAGCGCGTTGCAGTTCTAGCCTAAAATTTACACACCCGCGGGATAGCCATAGTAAGATAGGAGGTATGAGGTTCGGCTTCAGCATGGAGAGGTATGGCTGAAGGCTTGGAGCACGGATTGCGTCCGCGCCCGAGCACCAGCCACAAGCTCGCAGGGAGTGGACTGCGCCCAGAGTCTGTCGTCAAACCACTGAAAGCTCATCCGAACCGCCCCTCTTTAATGCAGGCCCCTGTTCTGGTCCTTAACGCAACTTTCGAACCGATCAACGTAACCGCGGTACGCCGCGCGCTGGTCTTAATGCTTAAGGGCGTGGCCCAAGCCGAAGAAACTCATCCGAGCAACGAGGTTCATTCCACCTCGAAAGCGTTGCGGGTTCCGTCGGTGATTCGCCTGCTTAGCTACCGTCACATCCCTCAGCAGAGCCGTGCGCTATCGCGCAAAAATATTTTGCTGCGCGACCGTAACACCTGCCAATTCTGCGGGAAACCTTTGCCGGCCTCGGAATTAACACTGGATCACGTGGTACCGCGTTCGCGGGGCGGCAGCTCCACTTGGGAAAATCTGGTGGCCTGCTGCTATCGCTGCAACAACCGCAAAGGTGACCGTACCCCGGAGGAAGCTGGATTTCGGCTGGCGCGGCGGCCGCGGCCGTTCACGCTGCACACCTCGCGGCAATTGATGCGCTTGATCGGGCACAAAGATGAGAAGTGGCGTAAGTACCTTTTCTATTAGCATGGTATTCGATCTTTCCGCCGTTGCGGTTCCACCAATTCACGAATATTCTTCCCAGTACTCCCTCTTTTTACGTCGCCAACTTTTCCCTCGCGAAGCACTTTTCGTGCAACCAAATCCCACCCACGGCGTCTAACTTAGTAATTCACTTCTAGGACACACCCCGGGAAGCGGCTACGGTTGCACCAAGGCTGCTTCCCCCTCTTATTTCTAAACCCTTTAGACCAGTAACATTTTCCCCCTGCGTCTCAGTTCGTCCTGACCGTCGATTCCCCTGAATACACATATCCTCACCGGTCTGAGAATAATGCACGAATGCTGGATGGACCATGCAGCTAAGGCGGGAGCGTCAAACTGAGGCCAGGGGACGCGTGCAAAACTGCGCGCGTCCCAGAATCTGGTTTGGGACCGGGAACCGGCGAATCTGCTACAGCGAGCCCTGCTCCTGCTTTTCCTGGCAGCTCAAACAATAGCGAGTCCAGGGCACCGCTTCCAGGCGCTTCTGCTGCAGCTCTTCGTGGCACGAAGTGCATTCGCCGAAGGAGGTATCGCGGATGCGCACCAGCGCGTCGTTCACCAACTGGAGCATGGAGCGGTCGTTGTGCGTCTGCCCAAAGAGAAATTCCTTGGTGTAGGAATTAGCGGCCTTGTCGGCGAGATCCACCGTCGGATCGTCATCGGCTTCGCGGCCTTCCTGTTCGGTGCGAGCGATAATGCGCAGCAGCTCGTCTTTGCGGGTCTGCAGTTTCTTTTTGTAGTATTCGAGACGTTTCTTATCCATCGTGGGTTCCCGTGCGGGCAAAATAGCCCCAATCAAATCCAGCCATATTGCGACGCAGCCACGAAAAAGTCAATCGTCCGCGCCGTCAAAGTGACCGAGAGCATTGGATACTGCCAACAACGAAAAGGATGCAAGCCATCGCGGCGCCTGTTCGCAGCGGCGGAACGCGCGGGCCAAAGTTTAGATGGAGCGAGATTGCCGGCGGGATCGATGCGGTACACTTTCGCCGGAGGGCAAAATGCGAACCATTCTGCTGCTGTGCGTTTCCAATACATTCATGACCTTTGCGTGGTACGGTCATTTGAAGTACCCAAAGCTGCCCATGAAGTGGGCCATTCTGCTCAGTTGGCTGATTGCGCTGGGCGAGTATTGCTTTCAGGTTCCCGCAAATCGCTGGGGCTACGGGGAGTTCAGCGCCTACCAGCTCAAGATCATTCAAGAAGTGATCACCCTGATAGTTTTTTCGGTGTTTGCTTACTTCTATCTCGATGCACCGCCGCGGTGGAACTATGTCGCTTCGTTCTTGTGCGTCCTGGCCGCGGTGGCCTTTGCGTTTCACGGCCACTCCTGATCACAAGCGGGAACCGGCCTCAGGGAGCGTCGGAATACTCCCGCTTGGGATAACAGAAATAAAACGCGACGAACAAGACCACGTACAACGCCGGGATCAAAGCGCTGCCTTCCGGCCCCACGCTGCCCCCGGTGAGCCAGGCCGGTCCGTGAAAACTGGAATTCATTAAGTGGTTTTTTGCGTTCTCGCCGCTGTCCGGGACGCCATACAAAAATGACTGGGAGAAGTCCCACGCGGCGTGGTTTCCCACCGCCCACCACAGATTGCCGGTCCGCCACAGAACGAAGCAGCAAAACAGTCCATCCAGCGCCACCATCAAGATGCCCAGGGGCTTCTCACCCGAATTGGCAATATGAAGCCCGGCAAACACCGACGATGTGAGAACCGCGGCCGGCCAGAATCCTATTCCGTGGGAGAGTGTGTATTGAAGATATCCGCGCAGCAAATACTCCTCCGAAAAACCTACCATGAGGAATGCCAGCGCATACAACAGTGCGCATTTGGCAATCGCGGGACCATGCAGATCGAGCGTGCCAAACGAGAATCCTCCCAGCAGGTGCATCACGCCAAGCAGTAATGTCAGCTGCAAAATCCCCCAAACGGCTCCCTGCCAGAAGCGCGGGCCGAACGCGCCCGCCAGGGGCAATCCGTACCGGCCAAGTGGCCGCTTCTCGATGAAACTCATCACCCAGGAAGCCAGCAGCACCATCAAGAAGGTGGGCACTTCTTGAACCAGTATCGAAGTCTCTGAGATGAACCCGGTCATCAGTTCCAGATGCGCTCGATGCGTGATCGGGAGGTAGTCCATGCCTTTGAAAATCACCGCGCCGAAAATGAAGAGAAAAACCACATATATCAGCAGACGCCACC
>Ga0302324_100020362_pt1 | contig 12976 bp, 7 predicted proteins | sample Palsa_T0_1_FD_201949 | JGI IMG/M metagenome (GOLD analysis project Ga0302324, IMG submission 201949) | Peat permafrost microbial communities from Stordalen Mire near Abisko, Sweden - Palsa_T0_1 | ecosystem: Environmental > Terrestrial > Soil > Palsa > Peat permafrost | place: Sweden: Abisko...
CGGAGCTTCCCGTAAAACTCCTTCGCGCGATCGACATCCGCAACGGGGATGACGATCACCTCGACCTTCATATCGACTGGCGCGACGCTGGTGTCGATACCGCGGACTGCGTTGGTGCTCATAGCTGCCTCCTGAGTTTTGTCATCTATTTGTCTCCCTTGTGATCGAACAGAGTGGCCGGTAATTCGCTCCTCGAAGTTTCTAGCCGAACGTGAAGTCCAGCGCCTGAACGCCAGGATCGAGGAACTCGATTTCGAAGGTCCGGTCCGCGATGGCGCCTTTTTGCCGGACAGCTGATACAGCCGGGGCTCGCGAATTTCGCCGGAGCCGTCCGGCGCGATGTCCCCGCCGCAATTTTCGCCCGGAGCGGCGCCATCCAATCGTACGACGAAGCGCACGGGCCTGGCGTTCTTCCCGGGAGCCAGCACCAGGTGCAGATCGCGGCTGTGGAACCGGAACACGATCTTTCCCGGCACCGCCTGGAGCACGGCGCTCTCGGCATTGACGTTCCACGACCCGCTCAATCCCCAGTGATTCAAAGAGAGGTTTACGGGCGCGTTGAACACCTGGACGGAATCCTTATGCAGTTTTTCGGGCGAAGCGAAATTCCGGGCTTGGCGATATCCGATATATGTTTCGGGAGATTGCCCATCCGTCCAGTCGGGAGCGGCCTCGATTCCCGCGCCGGATACGCTGCTCGCACCGGAAGCGACGCCCGTCGCCCCGCCTTCCTTCAGAAGCAACTCAATGGCGCCCTCGATGTCGCTGTAATCGCCTTCCCCGAAGTGGTGGTACCGGATTCGCCCTTTTCCATCGACGAGATACTGGGCGGGCCAATATTGGTTATTGAACGACTGCCAGATCCTGTAATCGCTGTCGATCGCGACCGGAAACGCAACGTTCAAATGGCGCAGCGCGTTTTCCACGTTCGCCGGTTCATGCTCGAACGAAAACTCCGGCGTATGCACGCCGATCAATACAAAACCCGCATCCTTATATTTTGCCGCCCAGCTTCTCAGGTAGGGCAAAGGTCGAATGGAATTGATGCAAGTGTAAGTCCAGAAATCGACCAGCACCACCTTCCCGCGAAGCGACTTGCGGCTAAGGGCAGCGGAGTTGAGCCAGCCAATGGCGCCGTCCAACTCAGGCATCGCGCCCTCGTCACCTAGCGAAGAGCGAAACCCGCGCGGTAAGCCCGCAAAAGCCGCCAACTTTAGCGGCTGAAATACGCCCATCGGATTGCCTTTCGCTCTGGCAGTATCCATGATGTGAAGCCTCGCGAGCACGTTAACGCCGGAACACAAAGCAAGACCGGCAAATCCCAGGATGCTGGCCAAGCCAAGCGCGCGGCGCGCTGAATGCCGGTCAAATGAATCTCGCCTCACGGCTGTGCCCTCCCCTTTTGAACCGATTAAGGTCGATCCGCATCCCCATCAATCGAATCGGATGCGATGGAATCGCCACATGGGGGCAAAAAGTTTATCCCTGACTGTTTCTTCCACGCGCTAACCGACTGAGACGGGTAATTTTGGGGGGCTATGGGTATACGGTTCCAACGAAGATTCTATCGGAACCGGGAAAAGGATGCGGTTCGCACTTTAAGCCGGAGTGCTGAAAAAATCGCCGAATTACGCAGAGTAATTTACCAGCAATGCATGAAGAAAGCTTCCGCAATCATCAAATTGCCGCAGTTTAAGTACTACTAAAATAATACCGGCAAAGGTGGGGGAATATCCTTCGTCACTGCGCTCCTAAGGATGTGGCCTCGGCGCAGTTCCCGGGAACGCCAATCTCCCGATTGGCGGGTTTGGTTTTTCCGAGGCGGCAAAACGGAGACTTGCCCGTCAGGCGAGGTTCTTCAATAGATCCGCCACAGAAAACGCCCGCGCGGCCTTGAGAGAAACCCCAAACAACCTGCGCGGTTCGCTTTCGTAAGCCAGCGAATAGCCGCTCCCCTGAAACAGCGTCTGCGCAAATTGCTTCAACTCCGGATCGGCCGCCTCGCGCGTAGCCGGGTTGTTAGGCGCCAGAGCCCGGTCGTTGATGAATATTTCCAGGTCCTGTCCGTTGAAGCGAAGCTTCCCCCCCAGCCGCGGATCGCTTTCCAATCGTTGAAATGACGTAAGCGCCGCCCGCGCCGCCTGCCGCAAGCGATCCTGGTTCGATCCCTCCGCGCCGGCTTTGCGGTTGTACCGCACGCCCAGCCGGTCATCCGTGTTGTCCACGCTGTAGTCCGCCTGCAGCCCGATCACCATCACGCCGGGCCCCGCCGGAACATGCCGGTAGTCGGCCACATCCAGCAGAAGCTCCTCAAACACCTGCTGCTGAATCCAGCCATGAAAAATCGGGATCAGCGGCTCGAGATCCACTCCAGCGGGATCCTTCACCAGAAGTTTTACGTTCACGTGCTGTAGAGTCATGGACGAGAGTTCCCGATTTACACGCTGACGGGCGTGCTGAGTTTGTTGTTGCAGCTGTGAGACGCATCGATAAAAAGCTGCGCCTCGTCGATCAAGTAGCGGGTCGAATCGGCCGTGAACGGCTTTCCCGCGTTCTGGTGCGCGTCGAACAGATAGCTGGCGAATTTGCCGCCCGCGAAAGGATCCCAGAATTTCTGCGTATCGTAGTAGCGCGTGCGGAATTCGGAGACGATCTGGTCCGCATCGTCTGAAATCCCGGGATAGCTGACCTTCACGAGTGCCTTCGCCGCATGGAGCATCGCGCCGTAGGCCGTTTGGGCCGCCTTCTCGATCTGGCCGCTTTCAAAGGCGATCTGCGCCTCGAACACTTCCCGCTCCGCCGCGGTCAGCTCAAAATCAATCGGCGACACGACTTCTCCCGCGCATTCACCCACGCCGTGGTCGCTCAGGCTGTATTCCCGCGGATCGCCCCAGTCGCTGAAGAACGAGCGGTCGGAAGCGTTGGGCTTCGTGAGGTCTTCGAGCATGTTCTTCATCTCGACCTTGCCGGTCCGCTTCACGAAATCCTTGAACGTCTCGCCCGTCGTGCGGCCCGCGAGGTAACGCTCGGTCAGCCGCGTCACCACCTTCGGAATATTCTTCGAGGGCACCGCGGCCACGGGAAGTCCATAGGAGCCTGCGTTGTGCTCCCACTCCCCGCCCAATACCACCTGGAAATGCGGCACCGCGTATCCGGCGAATTTTCGGCTGACCCCGTAGAATCCAAGGTCGGCCACGTGATGCTGCCCGCAGCTGTTGTAGCAGCCGCTGATTTTGATGTGCAGCGATTCCACGGCCTCGTCGAATTTGGCCCCGGTCTCGGCCATTTCCTTGCGCAGCTCCGACGCGAGTCCCCGCGAGGACGAAATACCCAGCTTGCACGTGTCCGTTCCGGGGCAGGTCACGATGTCCACGATCGTTCCCGCGCCCGGCGCCGCCAGTTCCACCGCCGCGAGCGCCTGGTAGAGCTCCGGCAGGTCGCTTTGGCTCACCCAGCGAATCACGAAGTTCTGCTCGACGGTGGTGCGGATCGTTTCCTTCGTGAACCGGCGGACGATGTCCGCGAGCGAACGCAGCTGGTTCGCGGTGATATCGCCCAGCGGCAGCGCAATCGTCACCACCACGTAGCCCCACTGTTTCTGCGGGCGCGTGTTGCTCTTCAGCCACTTCCGGAAGTCTTCCGACGCGGGCTCCGGCCATTCGCCCGCTCCCTTCAGCGGCGATTCCTCGAATTTCTCCGCATCGGCGATGAAATCCGTCCATCGCGGATCGTGCGTCAGCGTTTTCCGCTCTTCGAGGACAAGTTCCTTGAATTTCTCGATGCCCAAATCATGCACCAGGAATTTGATGCGCGCCCGGTTGCGGTTCTTCTTCTCACCCAGCCGCGCGTACACCCGCGCAATCGCCTGCGTGAGCGGCAGCATTTCCTCGACGGGCGCAAACGAATCGAACAGCTTCGCCTGGTAGGGAACTGCCCCAAGCCCCCCGCCGACGTACATCGCAAACCCGCGCTTTTCCTGCCCATTCTCCGTTCGTGTTGCGGCGATGAAGCCAATATCGTGCAGGTTCGTGAGGCCGCACGCATGCTGCGCGCAGCCGCTGAATGCGGGCTTGAACTTCCGTCCGAAGTTCTGGCAATCGGGATGCCCTAGCAGGAATTTTGCGAGCGCGCGGGAATACCGAGTCACGTCGAATACTTCGTCGCCGCAAACTCCCGCATACGGGCACGCCGTAACATTGCGTACGGAATTCCCGCAGGCCTCGCGCGTGGTAATTCCCACGGCCGCAAGGCGCCGCATCAGCGCGGGCGTGTCCTCGATATGAATATAATGGAGCTGGAAGTCCTGCCGCGTGGTCACGTGCCCGATGCCGTCGGAATATTCCTCGGCCAATTCCGCCATCGTCTCGAGTTGCTCGGCATTCATTCCGCCGCCAGGAATCTTGATGCGCTGCATGCCCGGCGCGTCCCACATCGTCACCGGGCCTTTGGTCAGGTCGCCGGAAGGGTAGACGATCGGCTGCACTTTCGTGCCGTCATAGCGCTGGCCATTGTCGTAGCGCTGGCCGTAGGTGCCCCGGCGCAGGCGCGTCTCGGCAAACACGCGCTCGTCGATCTTGCCCTGTTTGCGCAGGGCGATCTCGGAATCAAAGATATCGACTTCGCGCTCCAGGTTCTCCGGCACCTTGCCCGCGAGTTTTTCTTTCCACAGTGAATTCGAAACCTTCATCGCATATCCCTCAATAAAAAAACCCATCGCCGAACTTGCGTTCGCCGGTGGGCTCGAATTACGTCTAATCAGCTAAAGATTAGGGTTATTCTCCACACGCCGGCGGCAGGCCGATTCTACAACAGCGGCAACAGATGCCCGCATAGCGAAGACGCGTGTGAAGTGTCGCTTCCATAGTCAGAATGCTGCTCACAGTGACTGGCAATTTGAAAACACAGTATACATCAGCAGCCCGATTTTCGCGCAGCGGCATTCACGCCTCCGGGTCTCCGGTGCAAAAACCGTCGAAGAATCCTGCTGAACCGCAACGGTTGTGCTATGGTTTTTGAACCCCGCGGGCTTGAGCATCTGGTCTGGCATCTCGCGAAACTCGCACTCAAGGATATTTCGAATGTCCGAAAAAATGGTGATGGTCGGCGTGATTCCGGAAATCGTCGTACTCGACGCCGGCGAGCAAGCGGTATGGTATTCGAACGCGGGAAGCATCAAAATTGAATTCGATCCGCAGCGTTGTCCCTTCTCCTCGAACGTCCTGCAAGCACCCGCCGGAATGCGCCTCGCGAGTGGACCGGCGCGCGCTGGCCTGAATCCGGGCTCTTACCGCTACCGCCTGTTCCTCAACGATCTCTCCGTCGCCCAGGGCGAAGTTCTAATTCGAGGCAAGTAGCCCTCGCGAAATCACAGTAGCGGGCAGCTGCGGCGCGTGTTCGCCATAAACTTGCTAAGCGGGTCACGCTCCCGGTACAATCGTGCGAAAATCGAGCACTGGAGGATTGCCATCATGGTCGCACTGGGGAAGAGCTTGAAGAACAACGCCCGTCTCGCCGTCACTTTTCTAGCAGTCTTGGGATTTTCAACATTCCTCATGTTCCCGTCCCTCAAGGCGCAGAATTCCCGCTTCCACGACGCGCCGGCCTCGGCGGACGCCTCGAAAAACCCCTACGCCGGCCAGCAAGCCGCAGCAGAGGCAGGCGGCAAGACCTACGCCGCAAACTGCGCCGGTTGCCACGGCCAAACGGGCCAGGGAACTGGCAACATCCCGCAGCTAGCCGGCGGTCCCGCGCAGACGGCCAACGATGGCGAACTCTTCTGGTTCATCACCAATGGCAGCCTGAACAACGGCATGCCCTCCTGGAAGCAGCTCTCGGACGAGCGGCGCTGGCAGCTGGTCACGCTGATCAAGACCGCCGCCTGGTCCAGCGTCCCAGCCGCCCCCGCTGCAAGCGCGCACGCCGCGCCCGGAGGCATCACCGCTCCGCCTCCGAATCCTCCGTTCACCGACTTCCGCTACGAGAAGCCGGGCAACGTGCGTAAAATTACGGTCGAAGATCTACCAGCGCCCTTTGCCACGCAGTCTTCCACCAATCGCGCGCAGCTGGCCCCCCGGCCCGCCGATGTGTTTCCCAAGGCGCCCGCCGGCTTCAAAGTGGACCTCTACGCAACCGACCTGAAGAATCCGCGCACGATTCGCCGCGCGCCCAACGGCGATTCCTTCCTCGCCGAGAGCGAGCCAGGAAATATCAAGGTCTTTCGCGGCATCACGTCCGATTCAAAGCCCCAGCAGGTCGAAGTCTACGCAAGCGGCCTAAAGCGGCCCTATGGTCTGGCGTTTTATCCTCCAGGGAACGATCCGAAGTGGCTCTACGTAGGCGACACCGACGCCGTAGTCCGGTTTCCCTACCAGAACGGTGACCTGAAAGCCCGCGGCCCGGCCGAGCATATCGTCGATCTCCCCTCCGGCGGCGGACACTGGACCCGCAGCGTGCAGTTCTCGCCCGACGGAAACCGCATGTTCGTTTCGGTAGGCTCAGCCTCCAACGTGGATGACCCCGACACGCATCCGGCGGAGAAGAATCGCGCCGATATCCTCTCCCTCAATCCGGACGGCTCCGATCTGAAGGTCTACGCCTACGGTATCCGCAACTCCGGCGGCGGTCTGGCCATGGATCCCAAAACCGGCGAACTCTGGTGCTCCACCAACGAGCGCGACGCCCTGGGCGACAATCTAGTGCCCGACTACATCACGCACGTCCAAGAGGGCGGTTTCTACGGATGGCCCTGGTGGTACATGGGCGGACATCAGGATCCGCGGCTCATGGGCACTCGCCCGGAATTGAAGGACAAAGTGATCACCCCCGACGTGGTCTTGCAGCCGCACAATGCGTCCCTGGGAATCACGTTCTACGACGGCAAGCAGTTCCCCAAGCAGTTCGACGACGACATCTTCGCCTCCGAACACGGCTCCTGGAACAAGTCGGTGCGCGTGGGCTATGAAGTGATCCGCATCCCCCGTCATCAGACCGGCAAAGCCACCGGCGAATACGAAGATTTCCTCACGGGATTCGTGTTGCCCAACGGGCAGGTCTGGGGACGTCCAGTAGGGATTGCCGTCGCTCAGGACGGATCATTGCTGGTCAGCGACGACGGGTCCAACTCGATCTGGCGGGTCAGCTACACCGGTAAGCAGTAACCAAGCGGAAGAGAAGAGGGCCAAACCCGCGAGCCGCCGCAAACCACCGCGGCTCGCGGGCCGCGTTTAGTTAGGTTTAATCTAGTCCCCAGCAGCCGCGGCGTAAGCAAGCCGGCCTTCGGTAAGCGAATCCGCCAGCACGCGCCTCACGGATGCAAGCGTCGACGAAGACACGGCCTTTTCCCGCGCTACGGTGAGTTCGGCGATCTTGCGCGGCAGGTCTTTGCGGCGATCGAGCGCGAGCCCGATCTCTTTAAGCAGGTCGCCCGCGAGATTGGGGTCGTCGGTGCGTTCCACTCCCCAGAAGCGCAGCTTTTCTTCATTCTTCTGCAGGAGTTGCAGCGACTCTTCCAGCTTCTTCATCGCCGCGTTGAACGAGGACGCCAGGAAATAGACCGGCAAGGTCCAGCCATCCCGGCTGAACACCGCCCGGACCCTCACGTCGTACTTCCCGCTCTGGTTCTTCTCAATCGCGCACAGATAGCGGTTGGCGGAAGCATTGCTCTTGGCGGGCATAGTACCCTTGGGCCTCTCGTTTCCAGTAATGATCCCGAACGCCGCCGTGTGCGACGCCCGGTGCCGCTCTCTGCCTGCCAGAGAGCGAACGTGCATGCTGCTCGAATGAGTTCTTTTTGCCGGCATTGAATCCTCCTGAAGCAATCGACGTGTTGCCAGTTTCCGGCTGGTGAGGGGAGACCCGCCTTCGAATCGTCCCCGCTGGCGACGGGGCAGGCTCTACGGACGCCTTTTATTTTACCGAAACGCGAGATAAGGGGGCAAGTGGCACTTACGCAAATTTAAAGCTTTTATAATCAGACATATACAGGAAATATGACCATTTGTGGCCATTTGCTGGCGGCCGCAATGTGGCGCGCCGCTAGGTGGAGGAGGTGAGGCGTTTCACCGCCTCTTCGTTGATTGAGAGCTTTCCTTCCGACTTCAAACGGTCCACCAGCGCCGTGTGGAACGCGGAGAAGGCCGCTTCCTGCTTCGATTGCACCAGTTGGTGCTGGATATCTTTCGACTGCTTCGCAAAATCCTCGGGATTGGGCGCATCATGCTCGGCGATTTTATAAACCAGCCAGTTGCTTCCCATCTGGGTCGCTTTGCTCGCCTGGCCGACGGACATTCTGAATGCCTCGCCCAATTGCTGGCCCGTGCCAACATCGGGAACAGAGCCGTTTCGGGCAAACGCGTCGGATGTTTTCACGTCCACACCGAGGGATTTCGCGGCTTTCTCGAAGTCCTGGCCGCCCGCGACGAGCTTGGCCAGGTCATCCGCCTTCGACTTGGCCACATCCAGCGATTTTTCCGCCTGGTAGTCGGCAACCACCCGGTCATGCACCTCGGCGAGCGCCGCCTGGTGGGCCGGCGCGATATCTTTCAAGGTCAGGATCGCGTACCCCGAATCCAGACGCAGCGGCTGGCTCAACTCGCCCTGGTGCAGCTCGAAGAGCGTCTCGTGCAGATCCGGCGAATTTCCCAGCTTCCCCAAGGGCTCCGTGGTGGAAGCGGGCGCGGTTTCTCCCACCTCGAGATTAAACTTCTTGGCCAGGTCATCCAGCGGCTGCCGGTCCGACTGGCGCACCGCGCTGGCCATCTGGTTGGAAATGTCGGTGGCCTCGGCATTCACCTTGTCATCCAGCACCATGGGCAGGATCGAGTCGCGCACTTCCTCAAAGCTCTTGGTATGCGCCGTTTCGCGATCGAGCACCTTGATGATATGGAAGCCGTACTCGGTCTTCACTAGGTCCGATACCGCTCCTTTGGGCTCGCTGAACGCCACCTGCTGAAATGCCGGAACGGTCTGGCCTTCGACGATCCAGCCCAGGTCGCCGCCCTTGGGCTTGGACGCGTCGTCCTCGGAATATTTCTTGGCAAGATCTTCGAAATTACCGCCTTTTTTTGCCTGCTTCAGGACGTCCTCGGCCTTCTGGCGGATTTCGGCGACCTCGGCGTCGGTCTTCCCGACGGTCTTGAAGAGAATGTGCTCCACGTGGGCGCGATTCTGCACCTTGTAGGCGTCGATGTTCTGGTTGAAGTAATTGCGGAGCAGATCGTCGCCTACCTGAGTGTTGGCCCGGAGTTTTGCCAGGTCGAGCAGGGCGTAGCGGCCCGAGCGCTTCTCGGGGATCTGGTATTTGCCGGCATTTTTCGCGAAATAGGCGGCCAGCTCTGCATCCGACGGATGGATCGTGGACGCGAGATCGGTGGGCTTCACCAGGGCGTATTGAATCTTCACTTTTTCGTTGCGCCGCTGGAATTCCTTCAGCACATCGTCGGTGCCCACCGAAATACCCGCGGTGATGATCGAGCGGAACTTTTGCGTCAGCATTTCGTCGTGCAGGGCCTTTTCAAACTGATCTACCGACATTCCCGTCCCGGCCTGCACGGCATTCGCGTAGGCGTCCTTCTGCCACACGCCTCCGGCCCAGGCGTTGGGCAGAATCTCCTTGATGCGCGCCGACTCTTCTTCCGGCGTAACGCTGATGCCCAGGCGGGTGGCTTCGACGGTGAGCGCGTCCTGGAAGACCATCTGGTCGAGCAACTGTTTTGCGTACAGGCCCTTCAGCATCGCGGGCACCGACTGGTTCTGGGTCATCTGGTTCAGCTGGCGTTCCACATCGACGAGGCTGATGTCCTGCCCCGCCACAGACGCAATCGTGTCCGGGTTGGACGTGCCAACCGCGCCGCCCACCAGTCCCGGAACCAGCGTCACCACCATGCTGACGCAGATCACCACCAGAATTACCGTCATAGTGATCTTGATCCAGCGATTCCGATCAAGATCGCGCTGCTGAATGCTCTTCAACATGTCTGTAGTTAACCTTCCCGCCCAGAGAATTGAACGATTATAGAAGAGTTTCGCCGCGGGTCCAAACCCGTTTGTGCCAAGGAAGCCGCCGCTGTTCCATCCATGGGTGGCCCGGGGCCGCCAATCTCCCGATTGGCGGGGTTTCCCTCTCGGGTGTCATCACGAACGCAGTAAGGGATCTGCACCGGTCTTTTCCACCGTCAAGGCGTGCATTCGCGAGGTGAACGAAACTGAAGCCGGCACCCCCGGGGGATCTAATTGCGCTGCGGGGATTCGGCTAACATTTTTTTGATTTCGCCGGCTTGCGCGAAATTAGGATTGACCGCCAGGGCGCTTTCAAACTGCTTCTTCGCAAGCGAATAGTTAGACTGTTTTTCGTAGGCCATTCCAAGGTGGTAGTAGTAGCTGGCATTCTTGGGGTCGCCTTTTACGGCTTGCTGGAGCAGGTCGATTGCGGCGCTGTAGACGCCCTGGTTGTAATAGGCCCAGCCGAGTGTGTCGGCGGAATTGGGCACGTCGGGCAATCCTCTGCGCGCCGTTTGCGCGAGAGTCAGGGCCACATTCGGGTTTCCGCCGTGGTTGAGCATCAGGTACGCGAGGTTGTTGGCGGCGACGGCGTAATTGGGTTGAACCTGAAGCGCTTTCTGGTAGGAATCCTCCGCCTGCTGCCAATTGCCCTGGCTCTCCTGCACTCCACCGAGAGCCACATAGAGGCGTATATCCCTGGGGTCGGCATCGATCGCGTGCTTGTAGCTGTCAATCGCCTGCTGTGTTTCGCCGTGTGACATCTCGACTTGTCCGAGGACCAAAGCGGCCCCAGAGTTCTTCTTGTCGAGGTCAACCGCCTTCTTCAGCGCCGCCTCGGCCTTTACGGCATCCTGATTGCGGAGTTCTACTTGTCCCAGCAGGAAATAATCGGCGCTGCTGTTAGGGGTCCTGGCGAGCTGCCCCTGGACCTCCTGCAATGCTTTCTGCTGATCATGATGCTGCAGGTCGATATTCACCATGCCGGTGAGGGCTGCGGCGTCGGACGGACTGTCGGCGAGGGCCTGCGCGTAGAGCTTTCGAGCTTCGTCCATCCGGTTCTGCCTCATCCGCAAGTCCGCCATCATCAGGTATCCCGCAGGACTGTTGGGCGCAAGATCGATGGCTTTCTTTATATCCACTTCCGCTGGCGCCGTGTTTCCTTCGGCGTATAGGGCGCGCGCCTGAAAGAGATATCCCTCCGGCGAATTGGGCTCGATTTTGATGAGGGACTGGCTCGCGTCGGACAGTAACGACATATTTCTGTTTTGCTGGGCTAGAACAGCCAGGGCCCTTTGCGGTTCTACGGTACGGGGTTGCAGGCGTCCTGCGGCTCGCCACTCCGTTTCCGCCTGCGCCACATTCGCAAGACCGGCATAGGCGATGCCCAGTTGGTAATGCGCCATGGCGGAGTCCGGAGCATCCTTTACGGCGGCGGCAAGAAGATTGACGGCGTCCTGGAATTTGTTTTGCCGGTTCAGGATCTGCCCGCGCAATATTTGGGCATCGGTGTTTTTGGGAGACGCCGTCAGGGTGGCGTCATTGACCTTGCCCGCTTCGTCGATTTTTCCCTGCAGAATCAGCACCTGCGTGTAAGCGTTTGCAAGAAGCAGATCCTTGGGATGCTGCTTGTACAGGTCGCCGTATTCGTTGACCGCTTTATTCGGTTCTCCGTGCGTTTCGTAGAAATTGGCTAGCAGACGGTAGGCCTCCGGATCGTCCTTCAGATCTGTCTTCGCCTGACTCAGAGTTTGCTCGGCTTTGTCATTCTGGCCCTGGCTGGCATAAAAATACGCCAGGTTCGCGCGAAGGTTGGCGTTCTGGGGCTGCTGCGTGATGGCGTCTCGAAAGAGTTTCTCGGCCTCCGGGAATTTCTTTTGGTTGGCGTAGAGCGCCCCCAGGGAAAGGTCGGCCTGAACTGACTTGGGGTCTAAAGACAAAGCCTTTTGATAGCTCTGCTCGGCAGCCGCGACGTCCTTGTTTCTTTCCTGAAGGAGCGCCAGATTCACGTACCCGTTGGCCCCCGACGGATTCATGGCGACGGCTTGTTGAGCTTCGGCAATCGCCTTGGTCAGGTCGGTGGATGCGTCGGCGTCGGAGAGGAGAATCTGCGCTTGTGAATTTTTCGGATCGCTTTTGAGAATCGTCTGGGCCTGGGCGCGGGCGTCGGCATACCTGCCTCCGCCGGCCAGCAGAGTCGCGAGATCCAAACGAGCCTTCACGTTGCCGGGGTCAAACTCCACCGCGCGCGATAGCTCCTGGTAGGCATAGTTCCATTGCTTCATGTTGAGGAAGCACTGGGCCAGCTGAAAGTGCGCTTGGGCATAACGCGGGTCGATCTTGATCGCGTTGGCGTATTCAATGGCAGCTTCGCGATATTTCCCCTTCTGAAAATAGGCGTCGCCCTTGGCCACGTCTTTTTTCTTGAGTATCTGGGGATCGCGGCTGCAGCCCGCCAGCATCGCCAGCGCCACGAAGCAAAATGCGATAGAGCGAATTCTCACCGATCTCACCTCAGTATTCCGTCCGGGCGTTTTCGCCCGCAAACGGCCCTGCACATCCTGTCCAATCCTGCCCTGGGAGGGTCCAGTATAAGTCGCCAGTCATCCGGCAAGCAGATTTTTCGATAGCCGCGCTACGACTTTGCTACGTATGGACCATCGCCGATAGAGGCCGTGTCGGAGGCTGCCATTCGGGGCCGGCGACGTTGCTTTGTCCTGGGCGTACAATACACGTAGTAATACCTATCTCGCCACTCCGTACTGCTTCGTTTGAAGGATGATGCCCGCACATGGAAATATTTCCAGGGGGACAAAAGGAAAGGGTTTTGCCCTTTCGTGGAAGGCTGAAGGGACAAATTATGTCTATCCGGCGAGCCCGAGAGCACCCCGGCCTTTTCCTATGCTCATGAAAATAAAGAGCTTCCTTATTGTGAACACGCAGATTGGGTAAAAGTTGCCCCTGGTATCTCCCTTGCACA
>Ga0302324_100020363_pt1 | contig 12975 bp, 12 predicted proteins | sample Palsa_T0_1_FD_201949 | JGI IMG/M metagenome (GOLD analysis project Ga0302324, IMG submission 201949) | Peat permafrost microbial communities from Stordalen Mire near Abisko, Sweden - Palsa_T0_1 | ecosystem: Environmental > Terrestrial > Soil > Palsa > Peat permafrost | place: Sweden: Abisko...
CAGCTCGTGCTGCGTGAGATCCGCATCGAGCACACGCTGTTCGCACTGCCGTTCGCCTACGTCGGGGCGGTTTTCGGCGCCAACGGCCTGCCGACACTCTACCAGTTCGTGTGGATCACCCTGGCCGTGCTCGGCGCACGGACCGCGGCGATGGCGACCAATCGCTACATCGACCGCGACATCGATGCGCGCAATCCACGCACCGCGCGCCGCGCGCTCGCGACCGGGGCCCTCGCTCCCGGGGTGATGCTCGCCGTCGCGGCGGCCGGCATCCTGTTGCTCGCCGTATCGGCCGCGGCGCTCGGACCGCTCTGCATCAAGCTGCTCCCGCTTGCCGCGACCGGGATTTTTGCGTATCCGTTCTGCAAGCGCTTCACCTGGGCCGTCCACTTCGTCTTGGGGGCGATCGACGGTTGCGCGCCCCTCGGTGCGTACGTCGCCGTGACCGGGACGATCTCGGCCTCGGCCGTGCTGCTGTTCTTCGCCGTAACCATCTGGGTCGCGGGCTTCGACGTGATCTACGCGCTCATGGACCGCGACGTGGACCTCGCGCAAAACATACGCTCGATCCCCGCTCGCTTCGGGATGGCGAGCGGGCGTCATTTGCCGATCGTGCTCCACGTGGCGCTCGGCGCGCTTCTGATCGCGGCGGGGGCGGTCGACTCGGTCGGTCCTCTCTACTACGTAGGCGCGCTCCTCGCATTTGGGCTCGCCGCTTACGAAGAAGCACAGATCGACCGGGCGGAAAACGTCTTCGTGTTGAACGAAAGAGTCTTCGTGGCCAACATGATTTTCTCGGTTGCATTTCTCGTCGCGACCTATCTCGGATTCGCATTTCGTTCGTGGTAACGCGGCGCACGTTTCTTGGTACGGCCGGCGCTGCCGCGGGGAGCCTCGCGACCCGCGGGGTCGCGAATGCTGCCTTCGGCGATACGCCGCTTGCGGGCACGGTGACGATCGGCGTCATCGGCCCGTTCACCGGCGACTCGATCCGCTACGGCGAACAGATCGGCAACGGCGTGCGGGCCGCACTCGACGACGCGAACCTCATGCGCGGAACGCTCGACCGGGCGTTCGCGATGCGCACCTACGACGACCAGAACCTGCTCGCTTCGGGACTCGTCAACGCGCAGTTCGCCTGCGACGATCCGAATATTATTGCCGTCATCGGCCACCTCAGCGGACGGATCACCGAGGCCGCGATGCAGACCTACGTGAGCGGTCAGATGCAAGTAATCTGTCCCGCATCGAGCTACGACCGCCTAACCGAGCACGGCTACGGCAACATCCTCCGCCTCGAAACCAAGGATTCGACCGAAGGCCACCTTGCAGCGCGCCATATCAACGCGACCCTCAAACCGAAAGCCGTCGCGGCGGTCTACCAAGACGCCGACTACGGCTCGGACGTCGTAGCCGGCTTCCTCGCGCAGATGCAGGGCGATAAAGTCACCGCGACGCCCTTCGGCTTCAGTTTCGAGAAACCGAACTTTCCCGTCGTCGCCAAGCAAATCGTCGATTCGAAGCCGGAAGTCGTGTTTCTCGCCGGCACCCCGAAAGACATGGGCGGCCTTCTTCCCGCGCTTAAAGACGTGGGCTACACCGGCCCGCTCTATGCATCGCAAGGCTTCTTCGACGCGACCACGATCACGAAGTTCGGCAGCGCGGTCGAAGGGCTGACGATTTCGAGCTCGATGCCGCCGCTCGTGCTTGCGCCCGGGGCATTCCGGATCAAGCAAGATTTCGAACAGAAGTACGGGGCGATGACCCCGCTCTCGACGTTCGCCTACGCTGCCGCCCAGATCGTCATCGCCGTGGTTCGGCGCACGAACGCGACCGACCGGATCGCCGTCGAGCGCGCGCTCAACACCTCGAGCGCCTTCAACACCGTCGTCGGCGCGGTCGCCTTCGAGAACACGGGCGATCCGCTCGACCCCAACGTGTACTTCTATGCGGTCAAGGACGGTGCGTGGAAATACGTTGCCGCGGCGAATCCGAACAGTTATATCGTGAAGTGACGCCCGGCGCGCTCATCTCGTCGGCCACGTCGTCAAGATCGATTTGGAAACGCAACCGCCAGATGCCGAGCGTAAGCGAGAACGCCGTCGCGAAAATCTTCACGCCATGTCACCCCGAGCTTGTCGAGGGGCCGCCGGGGCTCCGTCTACTCTTCGACTGCGCGCCCTTCGACTGCGCGCCTCCGGCGCGCGCTCAGGGTGACATTCCTTCGGCGCTTCGCTCAGAGTGACATACTCCATGTTACACCTCAACCTGCTTCCAACCGTAGGTTGCGATCGCTAGGCCCGCGATGCCGAGCGTCCACGTGAACGCGATGACCTGCCCGGTCCCGAAGCCCAGCTGCGAAAGCACTGCGACCGTCTGCCCGTCCAAGCTGCAGGCCGTGTAGTAGGCAAGCGGGTTCAGGTAATTGATCCCGGCCAGCATCGTATGAAAGATCGGGCCCAGTTGCGTTACCTCGTAAAGCGGCAGCACGATCAGAAACGTCGCCCAGGTAATGCCGGTGATCAAGCCGCCCTTCAGCCGATTCCACGACGTCAGGGCCTGCAACAAGCCGTACCACATGAGCGCGGCGCCGGTGCCGGCGGCGGCAACCGCGATCGCGCCGGAATCGAGGAAGACCCGGTCGAGAACCCCAAAGGCGGCTAGCGCGACGGCGCACAGAATCAGTGCCAGCGCGAAGATCGCCACGCCCGCCGCCGCGTCGACGGCAAAATACGTCAGGGCCAATCGCTCGCGCGATATCGGCTTCGTAAACGCAAAGCCGCCGCGGCCGTTTTCGCTGTTGAGGCTCGTCCCGAGAATCGTCGCAAGAATGATCGTCGCATAGGCCGCAATTCCGAAGAGCAAGCCCAGCGGAATCTTGAAATTGAGGTCCCGAAAGCTCTCGGGATGCCAATGATGATGAGCAGGCGTGGAGTGGGAGCTGCCCGGGGCGCCTGAAATCGTGATCGTGACGTGGGCCGGACCGGCGGTATCCTGCGCGTGCTGGCGCATCGCGGCGCCTAAGCTGATCGAGATGCTGAGGACGATCGCGGTCAGGATCGACCCGAAGATGTAGAACGAGCGGCGGGCGCGCAGGAACTCGACGAGACTCATATGCCTTCTCCGTTGCGGGCGGCCGTATCCGAGACGGCGCCAAGAAAGATGTCTTCGAGCGAAAGATCGTAGACGCTAATCGCTTTGGGTCCGAGCGCCTCGAGCCGGCGCACGACGTCGGCCGAATCATTGCGAACGTAGGCCCGCAAGATGCGGCCGTTGCGTTCGATGCGCCGAACGCGCGGATCGGTTGCGAGGCCGTTCGGCGCGAACGCATCCCCGTCGAACACGGCTTCGACGATTTTCTCTTCGCCCTTAAGCGTATCGACGTTGCCGTCGAGCACCAGGCGGCCGTCCTTCATAATCGCGACGCGATCGGCGGCGCGCTCGACTTGTCCGATCTGGTGCGACGAGAACAGTACCGTTGCGCCGCCCGCCGCCGCATCGATGATCAGATCCAGCACGACGCGCTGAAAGATCGGATCCAGGCCGCTCGCAGGCTCGTCGAGAACGAGCACGTCCGGACGAGTAGCGAAGGCAAGCGTTAGCGCGACCGCCGTCTGCTGGCCCTTCGAGAGCCGCTCGATCCGCTTGCGCGAGTCGAGTTTGAACAGCGCGGCCAGCTCCGCGGCGCGCGCGGCGTCGTACTTCTTATACGTGCGCTTATACAAGTTGAAGAGTTCAAACACCATCATCCACTCGTACAGCGTGTTTCGTTCGGGCACGTACGCGAGCGTCTCGAAAGTGTGAGGCGTCACCGGTGCACCGTGGACCGCGAGCGTTCCGCTCGTCGGGCGGGCAAGGCCGAGCAGGCATTTGAACGTCGTCGTCTTTCCCGAGCCGTTGGGGCCGAGCAATCCGCAAACCGAACCTTCGTCGATTTCGAGTGAAAGGTCGGCGACGGCGCTCTGCTCGCCGTAGCGTTTGGTGAGATGTTCGATCGTAATTGTTTTCATTTGTCCTCTGGGCCGCTGCCGGCAAACCAGCGCTCGAGAGCGCGTTCGAAAAGGGTGCGGACGGTATCGCGCTCGAGGCCGAGCGACCGCGCCTCGCGTACGGCGTTGGCCAGCACGCTTGCGCCGACGTCTTCGATCGCGTGCCGCACGTCGGCGGCACCGTCCTCGGAGCGCACGAACGAGCCGCGTCCCGGGCTCGTTTCGATGACTTTGTCGCGCTCGAGTTCGCGGTAGGCGCGGGCGACCGTATTCGGGTTTACCGTCAAATCGAGGGCGAGCGCTTTGACGGTCGGAAGCTGCTCCCCGGCCCCCAGGGTGCCAAGCGCGACGGCGCGCTTGACCTGCTCGATGAGCTGCAAGTACAGCGGAACGCCGCTGCCGGGATCGACGGTGAACACAGCGGACACGCGGGGGCGCCTACGCTCGGGTTTCCGTGGACTCTAGAACCGGACGCCCCAACCGGGGAACATGCCTTCCGAGCGCGGGGCCGGGATGACGGTGCGGCGCGCGCCGGCTTTTTCGTCGTGGTGGCGGGGATTGGTTACGAGGTGGGATTCCATGCTGTTTCTCCTGTTGTGCTATCGTACTGTTGTACTAGCGTATTAGTACAATAGCAGAATCACAGCGAATGTCAAGGGGTGCCTCTCAGAATGAGGCGGGAGCGAGCGCACGTAAGAGTCCCAAGCCAATGGCGAGCGCACCCACCAGCGTTCAGGTCCCCTCCCAGCCGCCCGTGCGCACGCCTGCCGTCGACATGTTCGCCGGCCCGCAGAGCCTTCGAATCGCGGGCGAGCGCCGGGCCCTGTGGCTTTGCGTCCTGACCGCTCCGCTCGCCATCGCCCTGATCGGCCTGGTCATACCCGGCGCCTCCGTCTCCTCGTTCGTGCTTTTGATTGCAGCCGGGCTCGTCTTTGTGTCGATCGGGCGCGGGCGGCTGCTTGGTTCGAGCGTTCGTATCGACGGACGCCAGCTTCCCGAGATCGCGGAACTCGCGCGCAATCTGGCGGGCCGGCTCGGGATGGCCGCCCCGCAGGTGTTCGTGCGCGACGATCCGTTCGTACCGATCGCCGCCGTCGGAATCGGGGAACCGTATGCGCTCATCATCTCGAGCCAGTATTACGAACACGTGCGCCGCGGGGAACTCGCGTTTTTGATCGCGCGCGAACTCGGCCATATCGCGGCCGGGCACACGCGGCTCACCTCGCTGTTGAGCGCATCCGGGCGCGAGAACCCGCTCGTCGCGGCCGTTTTCGGCGCGTGGTTGCGCCGCACCGAATACACGGCGGACCGGATCGGCTTGATCTGCAGCGACGGGCTCGACGACGCACTCGGTGCGATCTCGATCACGACGTTTCACGCGATCGGACGCCGGGTCGACCTCCAGGTGCTCGCCGAGCAGCAGCGCGAGCTCGCGGCGGATCCGGCGTTGCGCCTCGGCGAATGGACCGCGGGCGTTCCTTATGCGACCAACCGTCTTGCAGCGCTGCGCACGTTTGACTCCGATCCGCTGGCCGCGAGCTGGCGCGCGCGACTCGCGCAGAACAACTATGTCGAGCAAGAGGTCCCGGACGACTCGCACGAGCCGGTCGCGCGGCGCGACTGCGCACCGCTCGTGCGGCGCATCGCAGCGGCGTGCATCGATTTCACCGTCATCAGCGCGATCTTCAAGACGCCGCTGGTCGTCCAAGCCTCGAAGGTGCGGGCCATCGACGATCCGGGCGCCTCCGGGTTTCTGCGCTGGCTACTGCACCATCTCACGGTCTTCGATCTGGGCGCCTCGGGGTTCGCGGTCGTCATCGCCTTCTTCATTTATAGCGCGATCCTGGTCGGCCTCGGCGGCCAGACGCTCGGCATGACCGTCATGGAGGTCCGCGTCGTAACGACCCGCTACGGCCGGCCCACGATCGTGCAAGCGTTTTGGCGCTATTTCGTTGCGCTCTTCAGCACGCTTACCTCGGCGGCGCTGCTGGGCTTCTTTACGCGCATCCATCCGCACGACCGGCTCTCGCGAACGCGCCTCGTACGCGCGCGGCGGGCGAACTGATGCTGCGGGCGCGCAAGGCCGAACCCTATCGCGAGATCTTCTTGCGTTACCCGCAGCCGATGTGGGTCTTCGAGATCGCGACCTTGCGTTTCTTGGATGTCAACGACGCGGCGTGCGAGGCCTACGGGTACGCGCGTGCCGAGTTTCTTCGCATGACGATCGACGAGCTGCGGCCGCCCGCCGATCGCGATCTCGCCGTTGCCTTCGTGCAGACGCGTCCGAACGCGCCGGCCGGCTCGTCGCTCTGGCGCCACCAGCGCGCCGACGGCAGCGTCTTCTACGTCGACGTGACGTCGAACTCGGTCGAGTACGATCGCAAAGCGGCGCGGGTCGTTTTGGCGATCGATGCGACCGCACGGCTTTCGGTTTCGCGCGCGCTTTCCGAGAGCCGGGCGGCGCTGGGCGAAGCGCAGGAACTCGCGCACCTCGGAAGTTTCGAGAGCGATTTGCGGACCGGCGAGATGCGCTGGTCGGCCGAACTTTACCGCATCTTCGGGGTCGATCCGGCGCGCGAGCGGCCGGTGCTGCTCTACGAGTTCGACCATCCCGACGACAGCGAGACGATCGCCCGCGAGGTCGACCGCGCCCGGGAGGGCAACGGCGAGTACACGCTCGAGCATCGCGTCCGCACGCGCGACGGACGCGAGCGCCACGTCTTCGAGCGCGGTCAATACTTTTTCGAGAACGGCCGGCCGACCCGTATCGTCGGCGCCGTTCTCGACGTCACCGAGCGCAAACGCGCTGAGGAACGGTTGCGCTATCTTGCCGAACACGACTCGCTGACCGAACTTCCCAATCGCACCCGTATCCGGACCGATCTCAACGCGGCCATCGAACGTACTGCGCGCGACGGGATGTCGCTTGGCGTGCTTTTCGTCGATCTCGATCGCTTCAAAACGATTAACGATACGATCGCGCACGCGGCCGGCGACGACGTTCTGCGCGAACTCGCCCGGCGCATCGTGGCCACGCTCGACGGCCGCGGCATCGTGGGGCGCCCGGGCGGCGACGAGTTCGTCATCATCGTCGAGGATCTCGAGGACGAAACGACTTGCGTCGCGATCGCCTACGAGCTGCTCGCCGCGATAAGCGAGCCGCTGGCCTATGACGACGTGCACCTGATCGTCACCGGAAGCATCGGGATCGCGATCTATCCGCGCGACGGTACGACGCCGGACGAGTTGCTGAGCAGCGCCGACAGCGCGATGTATGCCGCCAAGGCGCGCGGCGGAAATTTGGTCGACGCCTACCGCTCCTCGCTGCATCTCGCTGCGGTCGCCGAGGTCGAACTCGAACGCGCATTGCGCGGCGCGCTCGAGCGCGACGAGATATTCGTCGCCTATCAGCCGATCGTCGATGCGACCAGCGGGCGCGTCGTTGCATTCGAAGCGCTCGCACGCTGGACCGAAAACGGCGTACCGATCGAGCCGAACAATTTCATCCCGCTGGCCGAGGCGACGGGGCTGATCGTTCGTCTGGGGACCTACGTGCTCAACCGTGCCTGCGCCGAAGTGCGCCGGCTGCACGACGCCGGCTTCGACGACATCGTCATGTGCGTGAACATCTCGGCGCGGCAGTTTCGCGAGTTCGATTTTTCCGGCCGCGTGCGCTCGGCACTCGAAGCGGCGGAGATTCCCGCGCACTCGTTGGAACTCGAGATCACCGAGAGCGCGTACATTAGCGCCGATTCGGGCATCCGCAACATCGAGGCGCTCGAAGAACTCGGCGTGCGCCTTTCGATCGACGACTTCGGGACGGGCTACTCGTCGCTCGGCTACCTCAAGCGCCTGCCGGTCGATGCGGTGAAGATCGACCGTTCGTTTGTCGCCGACATCCTGAGCGACGCCGCCGACCAAGCGATCGTCCGCGCGATCATCGCCGTCGCCGAAAACCTCGGCCTGGTCACGATCGCCGAGGGCGTGGAAACGGCCGAGCAAGCGGACTTCCTGCGCTTGCTCGGTTGCACCCAGCTCCAAGGATTCTACTTCGCCCGGCCGCTGCAGCCCGAGGCGCTCGACGACTTTCTGCGACAACCTTCGCTGCATTAGCCGGTTTGTAGCCGTCATGCAAGCGATAGCGATTGAACGGAACGGCGGCCCGGAGGTCCTGGAACTGCGCGACCTTCCGGTGCCCGAGCCGAAAGAGGGCCAAGCGCTCGTGCGGCTCGAGGCGTCGGGCATCAATTTTATCGACGTCTACGTCCGCAGCGGCGCGTATAAGGCCCCGAGTTTTCCGCTCGTCCTCGGGCAGGAGGGGGCGGGAATCGTCGCCGCGGTTGGCCCCGGCGTAACCTTGGTCGCCGAGGGGGATCGCGTCGCGTACGCGGGCACCCTGGGTGCCTATGCGGAGTACGCGGCCGTGCCCGCCGACCGCCTCGTCAAAGTCCCGGATCGTGTCACGTTGCGCGATGCGGCGGCGCTGATGCTGCAGGGGTTGACGGCCCACTATCTTGTGAACAGCACGTTTCCCTTACAGCGCGGGCAAACCGCGGTCGTGCAGGCGGGCGCCGGCGGCGTCGGTCTGCTGCTGACACAGCTTGCGAAAGGCAAGGGCGCGACCGTCATCACGACCGTCTCGACCGCGGAGAAAGCCGAGCTTTCGAAGCGCGCGGGCGCGGACGTCGTGGTCGATTACACGCGCGACGATTTTGCCAAAGCGACCCGGGATGCGACCGAGGGCAAGGGCGCGCACGTCGTCTACGACTCGGTCGGCAAGACGACGTGGGAGAAGAGCCTCGACGCGCTGCGTCCGCGCGGTTACTTCGTCCTCTTCGGCGCCTCGAGCGGGCCGGTGCCGCCATTCGATCCTCAACTCCTCAACCATAAAGGCGCACTGTTCGCGACGCGCCCGTCGCTGCAATACTACGTTGCGACTCGGGACGAACTCGAGTGGCGCGCGCGCGAGCTGTTCGCTGCCGTCCTCGACGGCACGCTCTCGTTGCGGGTCGAGCACACCTACCCGCTGGCCGATGCGGCTCGCGCCCACGAAGATCTCGAAGCGCGCAAGACGACCGGAAAACTGCTCCTATTGCCGTAAGCGAAGCGCTCCGGCGCCTGCGTTCGCGGCTGACCCCACGAACGCTCTGGCTTTCGGCTCTGCTCGCGGCCGGCGTCGGCATCGGTGTTCGGGATCTCGCGCACTCGACGTTCTACCCGCTCGACGGCCAACTCGATTTTCGCCCGCTCTACTGCACGGGTGTCGTGGTCGGGGCGCGCGAGGATCCGTATCAAATCGAGCCGCTACGATCGTGCGAGCATCGTTACGCCGTGTCGTTGCTTGCGCGCTCGCCACGTTTGCTGATGCCGTTCGTTCTGCCGGGCTACGACGCCGCGCCGCTGTGGCTTTTGGCGAAGCTTCCGTTCGCGTGGGCCGAGCGTACGTATACGTTGCTTTCGTGCGCGGCGCTCGTAGCAGCGATCGTTCTCGTTGCGTACGCGCTGCAGGTTCCGCTCGTGCTTGCGGCCGGAACGCTCGGGCTATCGGTCGGGCTTCCATCGATCGCGCTCGGGCAGGTCGCGCCGTTCGAGCTGCTCGCACTCGCCGCTACGGCCGCCGCACTTCGCGCAGGCCGCGACCTCCAAGCGGGCGCGCTCGCCGCGCTCACGCTCCTCGAACCGCAGGTCGGCATCTTCGTGGCCATCGCGGTGGCGCTACTCGTTCCGCGTGCGCGTGTGACGCTCGGCCTCGCGCTTGCCGGGCTCGCAATCGCCGATGCCTTGGCTACGCCGGGCCAGCAACTGCACTATCTCACGAGCGTGCTCCCGCAGCAGGCGTCGGCGCAGGTGCGTGCGCCCGACCAGTACAGCCTCACGTTCTTGCTCGCGATGCTCGGCGTTGGGGATCGTGCGGCGCTGGCATTGAGCGCCATATCGAGTGTCGCGTTACTCGCCGCCGGCATCGTCTTCGCGCAACGCTGGTTGCGCGCGGGCGAGCGCGCCGGCATCGTGTTCGCTCCGGCCGCATGTGCCGTCATCGGAGGCTCCTACCTTCACATCACGCAGATCGCGCTCGCCCTGCCGGCCGCGCTGCTCTTACTGCGCCCCGCCCCCGCGCGCACGCCGACCACAGCTCCGGCGCGCACGATGCGCGCGCTCGCTGGGGCCGCGCTCGTTCTGCTCGCCGTTCCGTGGCCGTATCCCGCGATCGTCAAGAACGTCCTTGTGCTAAGTTTGGTGAGCTGCGCGATCGCGCTGTGGTTCGCGACCGGCGGCTCGCTGCGGCTCACCGTCGCGGGCGTTTGCGCGTGCCTGGCCGTGTTGGTATGGGCGGAGAACCATGCTCCCGGCCCGCTCCCGCCGCCGCTCGTGCGCGAATCGCCCGCCGGCAGCTCGTACGAGACGCGCTGGCGCGACGCAATCGGTGACCAGCAAGGCGTCGACGCCTTCCGCCTCGCCGAAAAAGTCCCCACCTGGCTCGGCCTCCTCGCCCTGCTCACCGCCTCCGGCCTCGCCGCCCCCTGTCATCCTGAGCGAAGCGCCGAAGGCGCGTAGTCGAAGGACCAACGGAGCCCGCCTGCGCTTCGACAAGCTCAGCATGACAACGCCTACCACAAGCTCAGCGTACCCAGCCACTTCATCGGCGACGCCCCTAGCCGCTTCGGCGATGCGCGGTTCTTAGCGAACGCGCATACTCGCTGCATGAATCCAACTCTTTCGGGCGGCCTCGCCGCCCTCTCGGCCGAACTCGCGCGCGCGGTCGCGACGGCCGCGCCGTCGGTCGTCTACGTCGACGCGCATCCGCGCCGCGACGCAAGCGGCATCGCGTGGGACGAACATCACCTGGTGACGGTCGATCACGCGATCGAGCGCGAAGACGACATCGAGATCCTTCTCGCGGACGGCGCGAGCGCGACGGCAAAACTCGTCGGCCGCGATCCGTCGACCGACGTCGCGGTCCTGCACACGCAAACGACGCTCGCCCCGCTACCGCGCGCCGGCATCGAACAACTCGCGGTCGGACACATCGTGCTCGCACTCGGGCGCGACGAGGACGGTTCGCCGGGCGCGAGCTTCGGCATCGTCAGCTCGCTCGACGGTCCGTGGCGGACCTGGCGCGGCGGCGAAGTCGACCGCTTCATCCGGCCGGACCTCAACATCTACCCGAGCTTCTCGGGCGGCGCGCTCGTCGACGCGCAAGGCCTGCTTGTCGGCATGAACACCTGGGGTCTTTCGCGCCGCACGGCGCTGACGTTGCCGGTGACGACGCTCGAGCGGGTCGCCTCCGCGTTGCTGAGCGGACGGCGGATCGCGCGCGGCTATCTCGGCGTCGCGATGCACGCGGTGCGGCTGCCCGAGACGCTGCGCGCGAAACTCGGGCGCGACCAAGAAGCAGCCGCGATCGTCGTCGATGTCGCAACGGGCGGCCCCGCCGAACGGGCCGGCGTTCTGATCGGCGACGTCATTTTCGCGCTCGGGACGCACACGATCGAAGATTCGGACGATCTGCAGCGCGCGCTCGGCGGCGAGAGCGTCGGCGCAACGCGCACGTTGCACGTGTTGCGCGGCGGCGAAGCGCGCGAGCTGTCGATTGCGATCGGGGAACGTCCCGATGGCGAATAGTCTCGATCTCGACTTCGGCGCGCTCGCTGCGAAACTCCGCGCGTCGACCGTGCGCGTCATCGACGAGCGCGGACGGGGCGCGGGCTCGGGCATCGTCTGGAATGCGAACGGCCTGATCCTCACCAACGCCCACGTCGTGCGCGGCGCATCGGCGCTCGTCGAGGATGCCGGCGGCCGCAAGCTGCGCGCGCGGCTCGTCCGTCGCGATCCGGCTAGCGACCTTGCGGCCTTACAGTTGGAAGGCGCTGCGGGTCTCGTCCCGGCGAGCATGCGCGACTCGCGAACCCTCGCCGTCGGCGAACTCGTGGTCGCCGCCGGCAACCCGTTCGGCCTGGTCGGCGCGGTAACGGCCGGGCTCGTTCACCGTTGCAACGCGCGCTGGGTTATAGCTGACGTGAGACTCGCACCGGGAAACTCGGGCGGCCCGCTGGCCGACGCCGAAGGCCGCGTGGTCGGCATCAACAGCATGGTCGCAGGCGGCCTCGCGCTCGCCGTGCCGACCGCCGTCGTCAGCGCATTCCTTAACGCGCAGGGCGGAAGGCGGTTCCGCGCGGCGTGATCCGAACGCTCGTCTGCGCTTCCTCGGCACCGGCTCGCGCCGGCCTCGCCGCGATCGTTCGCGGCGACGGCCGTCTGGTCGTTGCCGGAGAAGCCTCGCCACTCGAGCTCGAGCGGAGCATCGAGACGTACGCACCCGACGTCGTGCTCGAGCAGCGCGACGGCGGCGGCGACGCCGTGCATTTTCCTACCGTCGCGCTCGTCGACGACGTGCGTGAAGCGTGGGCGGCCGAAGCATTCGCGACCGACGACCGCGGCGCGCATGCAATCCTCGCGCGCGACGCGAGCCCCGAAGCGATCGTCGCCGCGGTTATCGCGGTTGCGGCAGGTTTGATCGTGACCCAGCCGCGCGCGCACGCACCCGTCGCAGCAGCCGGCCGGAACGGCGAGCGTCTTACCGCGCGCGAGGTTGAGGTCCTCGGCGAGCTCGCGCGCGGCGTCCCCAACAAGACGATCGCCGGCCGCCTTGCGATCTCCGAGCACACGGTAAAATTTCACATCGCTTCGATCTTCGCCAAACTCGGCGTCGCAAGCCGCACAGAAGCCGTAACGCAGGGCGTTCGCCTCGGACTCATAATGCTTTGACCCCCGTGTCACCCTGAGCGAAGCGCCGCAGGCGCGTAGTCGAAGGGCCAACGGGGCGTGGCCGAACTCCGGCGGCCCTTCGACTCCGGCGCTGCGCGCCTTCGCTCAGGGTGACAAATGGTTAGGCCATCCTCGGATTGCAATACCGATTCACCGGAGGCAAATTAATGCTCGATGCGATCCTGGCTTGGATTCACTTTATGCTCATCTTTGCGTTGTC
>Ga0302324_100020366_pt1 | contig 12974 bp, 10 predicted proteins | sample Palsa_T0_1_FD_201949 | JGI IMG/M metagenome (GOLD analysis project Ga0302324, IMG submission 201949) | Peat permafrost microbial communities from Stordalen Mire near Abisko, Sweden - Palsa_T0_1 | ecosystem: Environmental > Terrestrial > Soil > Palsa > Peat permafrost | place: Sweden: Abisko...
ACCGACGGGTGCATCGTACACGTCCAGTACGCGACATCCGCGATCGGCATCTGGTTCGCAGGTTTGGAGCAAGCCGCGACGACCATCACGAACAGGAGGAGCAAGCTTCGACACACAGATGGAGAGATGGGTCGGCGGATCGGCGATTGGGAGAAGCGGGTCGGCGGCTCGGCGAGGGGGAGGAGAAACGGGTCGGCGGATCGGCGAGAGGCGGGTCGGCGATTCGGAGAAACGGGGGGGCGGGCGGGGGCGGGAGGAGAAACGGGTCGGCGGCTCGGCGAGGGGCGGGTCGGCGATTGGGAGAAACGAGGCGGCGAATCGGCGAGAGGAGGAAGAAACGGGTCGGCAGGTCGGCGAGAAAGGGGAGAGACGAGTCGGCGTATGGGCAGATCGAAGTCTTCAAAAGCGCTAAGAACTTCGTCGAAGATCTCGAAGCTAGCTACTACTAAGTACTAAGTCTGTCGCCGACACGCCGAACCGTTTCTTCGGCCGTCAGAAAAGCAAAAGCTTTTCGGGGACATAAATCACATCGCCGCCAGAACAGTAAATCGCGGGACTAGGCTTACCTTTCATGAGGTCCCTCATATCAAAGATCTGCGTTTCATGCTCTCCCTTCACAATGCGAATGAGGGATACCTTTTTGAGGTCCGCCTCCGGCGTGAATCCTCCAGCTTCCATGATGGCCTCTAGCACAGTTGCCGGTCGTTCAAATACGATTTTTCCTGGTCTTTGCACCGCACCGGAAACGACCACCGGCACTGCCCTGGTATCCAGAGTCACGACCACTTCGTTATCCTGAAGCTGCGGTTTATAGAGTCGCGCCAATTCTTCCTGGAGCTGCCCAACAGTCTTTCCTGCGGCAGAAACCTCCCCAATCAACGGCAGGCTCAATGTTCCGTCTGACCCGATCTTTTGTGATTGATTCAACTCCGGAGCCGCCGGAAACGATATTCTGATCGTATCTCCGGGAACCAGAAAGCTGGGAGTTCGACTCGTCAACTGCTGCGGGGCCTTTTGCGGCGTTTGGCAACCAGTGCATAATAGGAGAACGAGAGCAGCTAGTTTGATCGATATTTTTTCCTTGAATCCAATTTCCATAAGACGCTCTCCAACAACCCTCGCCCAGCGTTCCGCCCTTGCCCCTGCGGGTAACCAATTTTTTGGCCACTGATTTTGGGCTGATTTTGTCGTTGGCTGATGTCTTAAGGGTTATTTACGGGTCCTGTCCAGAACCTTTTGCAGCGCTCAAGTTGGAAATTGGCAGAAACAGAGCCGATTGCCGCACTCGAGATTTCGCAAGCTTGATGCCTTTGGAAGCCTTTCGGTTAGTCGCTGTTACCACGGACCCTCTCGGTTCCGAAGTTAGTTCGGCGATGCGATACCGCCTATGACGGTCACTTGCGGCGGTACAGCAATGGAATTCGCTGCAATGCTACGTATACAAAATTTGACGCTTTCTTGCATTTTTAGGCACAAATTGATTTATTTTTTGCATTTTTAGCCTCGAACAACTTGCTAAATGTCGGGATTGCGCCTAAAAGCAGAACCCATGTGCAAAAATCTGATCGTTATGGGTAGCAATGCGAGAACGATTTCGCGCTGGTTCTCGCCGCGCTTCGTTTCGGTAGGACACCGCGTCGCGGAACCGGTCTCGTGAAGTTGTACCCTGTCCGCTGCGCAGTCGGCATTCGGTTAGTTCCTTTCAAAGAGCGGTCGTGTTCATCTTCCGTTCCTTTTTTGTTGGTCCCTCAACGCGCGCCCTTTTTCGAATACACCTCGTCGGCCAACGGGCTCGATCTCGTATTAGGCCTACCGAAAACAAGCAATCAATAGCTATCCCCCCAAAGATTAACGATGAGACATTTTCTTTTCCTCGGCATCCTGCGACGACTAGCGGTTCTAGCGGGGTTACCGCTCGTTTTGTTGACTTACCATGCAGTTGCTGCGGCGCCCACGTACGTACAAGGCAACTCCTCGGATCCACAGACGTCGCAGGCGACTGCTGTAACAGTGAACTACACCTCGGCGCAAACCGTTGGGAATCTGAACGTTGTGATCGTGGGTTGGAATGACGGGACGGCACAGATCAGTTCGGTCACGGACTCGCAAGGAAACGTTTATCGTTTGGCGGTAGGACCAACAGTGCTGAGCGGCACGGTGTCGCAGGCTATTTATTATGCACAGAATATTGCGGCGGCGGCGGCCGGAGCGAATACTGTGACAGTGGCGTTCAGTCCTGCCGCGGCATACCCGGACATCCGGGTCCTGGAGTATAGCGGGATTGATCCGGTCAATGCCCTCGACGCGGGTGCGGGCGCGACCGGCAACAGCGCGACGAGCACCGGCGCCTCCGTAACGACCACAAATGGAACGGACCTGTTGGTAGGCGCAAACACCACGCAGACGTTGACCGCCGGCGCCGGCAGCGGCTTCACGCAGCGGTTGCTCACTGACCCGGATGGCGATATCGCGGAAGATCAGTCCGTAACGGCGACCGGTACGTATAACGCGAGTGCGCCGCTCAATTATGCGGGCGGCTGGGTGATGCAAGTTGTGGCTTTCCGCGCAGCGGGATCTCCAACCAGCAGTCCACCTTTGGCCTATGTTCAGGGCAACTACGCCACCCCGCAGTCGTCGCAGACGACAGTCTCAGTGCCGTATACGGCGGCACAGACGGCCGGTGACCTGAACGTTGTCATCGTGGGATGGAACGACTCGACCGCTTCCGTCGGTTCGGTGACCGACACGGTGGGAAACGTCTATCAGTTAGCGGTTGGCCCAACGCTGCTGGGCGGTGCGCTTTCACAGTCGATTTATTACGCAAGGAACATTGTCGCACCGACGCTGGCCACGAATACGGTGACGGTGATCTTCAATGTGCCGGCGGCGGCCCCCGATATTCGGATTTTGGAATATAGCGGGGTTGATCCGGTCACTCCGGTGGATGCGGTCGTGGGCACCACAGGCAGCGGCGCGACGAGCAGCAGTGGCGCAGTGGCTACCACGAATGCCAAAGATCTTTTGGTAGGCGCCAACACCGTCCTGACGACGACCACCGGCCCCGGCAGCGGATTCACGCAGCGACTGCTAACGAAACCGGACGGTGACACCGCGGAAGATAGCATTGTCACGGCGACCGGTTCCTACAGCGCCAGTGCGCCGCTTAATGGTGGGGGTGGCTGGGTGATGCAAATGGTCGCTTTTCGCGCGGCAGGTTCAACTTCAAATCCTCCGACGCCAACACCGACTCCGACGCCAACTCCCGCGCCGACTCCTACCCCCACGCCGCCCGCGAACCCAACTCCAACTCCAACTCCAACTCCAACTCCAACTCCAACTCCAACTCCAACCCCGACGCCAACTCCAACCCCGACGCCAACTCCAAGTTCCAGCGTCCAGCTTTCGTGGGACGCGAATGTCGCAACCAACAATCCCGCGACCAATCCCGCCGGCTACCGATTACATACCGGAGTAGTCAGCGGAGTCTACACGCAGTCCACCACTCTCGGGAATACAACCACAGCCACGGTGTCGAATCTAACAAGCGGAATAACGTACTACTTTGTGGTAGGTGCCTATAACAGCGCGGGCGTCGAAGGTCCTCCGTCAAACCAGGTCTCCTACACAGCCCCTTAGAGAATCCCGGACATTCTGAGCTTCTTTTTCTCTCGGTCGACCGTGTTCGGGATGACCGAGAGAGGCAGCCAAATCGACCACGCTCCTGCAGAATTCGCTATCGAAGTCGCATTACGGCCTCTCGTTTGCCACTTTCAAAAGATATTGGCCGTAGGCGCTCTTCTCAAACTTTCTTCCGAGCGCGACAAACTCGTCGTGCGTGATGAAGCCTCGATCATAAGCGATTTCCTCTGGACAAGCGATGTGCAGCCCTTGGCGTTTTTCCAGCGTCTGGACAAACATAGATGCCTCAATGAGACTGTCGTGCGTGCCCATGTCGAACCAGGCGAAACCGCGACCCATTCGCTTTACGTCGAGCTGACCCCGCCGAAGATAGGCGGTGATCACATCGGCGATCTCCAGTTCGCCGCGCTGAGAGGGTTTGAGGTGAGCCGCGATATCGATCACTCTCTCATCACAGAAGTAGAGACCTGTTACCGCCCAGTTTGAGCGCGGCACGCGAGGCTTCTCTTCAACAGAGAGCGCGTGGCCGCTCTCGTCAAATTCGACAATACCGTAGCGGTGTGGATCGTTGACGTGATAGGCAAAAATGGTTGCGCCGGCTGGATGGATATGTCCCGGGGCCAATAAGTCCGGTAACCCGTGGCCGTAGAAGACATTGTCGCCGAGGATCAGCGCCGAAGGCTCTCCGCGGATAAAATCAGCACCGATGACATAGGCCTGTGCCAAGCCTTCGGGCTTCGGTTGCACAGCATACCTGAACGACAGTCCCCATTGCGATCCCTCGCCGAGCAAACGTTGGAATTGCGGCAGATCACTGGATGTCGTGATGATCAGGATCTCGGTAATTCCGGCGAGCATGAGCACACTCAGCGGATAATAGATCATCGGCTTATCGTAGACCGCCATCAGTTGTTTGGAAGTGGCCAAGGTCAGCGGATAAAGCCGAGTACCGCTGCCACCGGCGAGGATGATGCCTTTCATAGGGGATTTTCGAGGATTTTGCGTATCATCACGGTTCCTGGAGATCGCTTGTGAGGCGTTCCAGGCAGAGCCTGAGCGAACTACGCCAGGATGGCAATTCAATGCCGTAAAGACGCGAAAGCTTACGGCAATCAAGTCGAGAGTTAGGAGGCCGGCGAGCGGCTGTCGGGTAATCGGCTGAGGAAATGGGCGTTAATACGGGTTTACAAATTCCTTTTGCGGCCAAAAAAGCGAGGATCGCAGCGGTGAAACCAGCCCAGCTCGTCTCTCCGCTGCCAGCAAGATGAAAGATGCCCCGGAACTGCCGGTTGTCGGGATTGGCTAAGAGATTTCGCGCGATTGCGACGATCGCCACCGCAATGTCAGGCGCGTATGTCGGGCAACCGTACTGGTCGTCAACAACACGTAGCTCAGGCTTGGTCCGAGCCAAAGCCAGCATCGTACGGACGAAGTTTTTTCCGAAAGGTGAATAGATCCACGCCGTCCGCAAGATCACGTGATTGTTCGTTGCGGCAACTACGGCCCGCTCTCCCTCCAGTTTCGACGCGCCATAGACACAGGTAGGTCCGACGGGATCTTCTTCGGAATAGGGGGTGGCTTTATCGCCATCGAAGACATAGTCGGTCGAAAGGTGCACAATCGGCAAATTGAGCGCGCAAGCCGCTGCAGCGACGATCCCGGCGCCTCTCTCATTGACTGCCGTCGCCCGTTCAGGCTCACGTTCCGCCTGGTCCACGGCGGTGTAGGCGGCGGCATTCACCACGATGTCAGGCGCCGCAGCTAGAAGCGCCGGTCGGACCGATTCGGGCGATTCAAGATCCAATTCGGGACGACCAAGGGGCATCACTTCGACACCGGCCGGAGGCCCCGCTTCGATCAGAGCACACGCCACTTGCCCGTGTCTGCCGGTTACAGCAATGCGTATCGGCATCAGAACTCCTTGGCGCCGGCGGGCAAGCCGGTCCGCTTATCGTGGAAAAACCGCTCGAAGGTGCGTTCCGCCACCCGTTGCTCTCGGATTTCCAGTGGACGAAGAGCTTGACCGCGGCCCACTGCTTTTAAAAAATAGCTAGGCTTTTGCACGCGAATCCAGTCCACTGCCGACTTGTGCATATCGCGAGATTCCGCGGCCTGAAGGTACACTTTACTCATCCTCACACATTTTCCGTAGCAAGACTGTAAGAAAAGGAAAGCCTATGGCAACGACTACTGCAAATCGGCAATATGTCTTGCTAACACCTGCGAAGAACGAAGAGGCCACCATCGGCATAACGATCGATTCAGTCGTCCGGCAGTCTTTACCTCCGGTTGAATGGATCATCGTGAGCGACGGTTCGACTGACAAGACGGATTCTATCGTGGAAGCTGCCGCCCGCGCGTATCCATGGATTCGACTGGTCCAGCTCCCGATTCGGGCGAATCGCAGTTTTTCCGCGGTTGTCCAGGCCACTGAAACCGGAGTCAAGATGTTAACGTCCGCTCGATACGCGTACATTGGCCTGCTCGATGCCGATCTACGGTTTGCTCCTGACTATTTTGAACGGTTGATCGAACGGTTCGAGCAGAAACCGAGATTAGGTCTTGCTGGGGGGATGGTCGTGGACGTGGGCACCTCCAAGCAACAGCTGCCGCGGAACGTTGACGATGTTCCAGGAGCGGTACAGTTTTTTCGGCGAACCTGTTTCGACTCACTGGGCGGACTGGTCGCCATTCCTGAAGGAGGGTGGGATGCCCTTACTTGCGCAAAGGCAAGAATGAATGGATTTGAAACGAGCTTGATCCTGGAACTCGTCGTTGACCATCTAAAACCTCGCAACATCTCGGAAGGAGGGGTAATTCGTCGCCGGTGGCAACTGGGCATCCGTGACTATGCTCTCGGCTACCATCCGTTGTTCGAATTCGCGAAATGTCTTGGGCGGATCACAGAGCTTCCTTTTGTGGTTGCCGCTGTTGCCCGATTCGCCGGGTACTGTACAGCGATGAGCCAAAGGCGACCTCGGCACCTTCCGCAGGATCTCTTTAGATTTGTTCGGCAAGAGCAACTGCGCCGCTTGCGGAGAGTGTTTAGTTTGTGTTCGTTCAAATCTTCCCGGGAAAACTCTCTGCCCAGAGAATAGAGATGGAGATCAGCTCTGCTTGTTCGCGGTGAGGAGCCCGATCCGCTCACCCGCATAGATGGTCTTTCGGAGTGGAGACCACCACCACTCGTTGGCCAGATACCAGCGAACGGTCTTGGCGAGCCCGGAGATGAAACTTTCTTCCGCCTCCCATGCGAGTTCGGTTTCAAGCTTGCTCGCATCAATCGCATACCGCAGGTCATGGCCGGGGCGGTCCGGCACATAGGTAATATGACGATCATGTGATCCGCCCTCGGGATTCACTTGATCGAGTGCGCTGCAAATCGAGTGGACGACCTCAAGGTTTGTCCGCTCATTGCGCCCACCAACGTTATAGGTCTCACCAGGTCGTCCTTTCGTCAGGATAAGATGTAAAGCCTTGGCGTGATCCTCTACATAAAGCCAGTCACGAACGTTTGCACCATTTCCGTAAACCGGCAGCGGTTTGCCTTCGTAAGCATTCAAGATCATCAATGGGATTAGCTTCTCAGGGAACTGATACGGGCCATAGTTATTTGAGCAGTTCGAGATATTCACCGGCAGGCCGTACGTGCGATGCCACGCGATCACCAGATGGTCAGAGGCCGCCTTCGAAGCCGCATAAGGCGAGGAAGGGTCATAGGCGGTGGACTCGCTGAAAAGGCCGTTCGCTCCGAGCGAACCGTAGACCTCGTCGGTCGAGACATGGAGGAAACGAAATCTTTCCTTCGCCGCGCTCCCGAGCCTGGACCAGTAGTGGCGCGCTGCCTCAAGCATGGCGTAGGTGCCAAGAATGTTTGTCTCGATGAAGCTGCGCGATCCAATAATCGAGCGGTCGACATGGCTTTCGGCGGCGAGATGGAGCACCGCGTCCGGGCGGACGTCGTTGAACAAATGTCCAATGGCCGCTTCATCGCAGATATCAGCCTTTACAAACCTATAACGCGGATCGCCGCTGACGGCCCGGAGCGAATCAAGATTTCCGGCATAGGTCAATTTGTCAACATTAACCACCTCAGCATCTGTTTCATTGATCAGGTGGCGGCAAACTGCTGACCCGATGAAGCCTGCACCGCCCGTAACTAGAATGCGCATAGATTTTTAGCCATACAGTAGACAAATTTCTGCCGATTGGTTGTTAGGCCTGAAATACCGGTAGCGGCAGCCGGCACTCAACCCTCGTACTCAAAGAAGTCCGGAAGGTCGGACAAACGCGGGGAGTGTTGATCTTTCTCGGAAAGCACGACGGAGTCTGCATCGACCGGCCAACGAATCCCGAGGTCAGGGTCGTTCCAAAGAACACCCGTATCATGACTTGGTCGGTAATAGGAGGTTGTTTTGTAAAAGACCTCCGTTTCGTCTTCAAGCGTGCAAAATCCATGGAGGAAGCCGGGCGGCACCCATAACTGCGCCCCTTCAGCCGCATCGAGCGTGACTGCGATATGCCGCCCATAGGTCGGGGAGCCTTTGCGGATATCCACGGCTATGTCGAAGATCGCACCGCGCACGACTCGCACCAATTTGCCCTGCGCAAAAGGTGGCTTCTGGAAATGCAGACCACGCAGTGTTCCTTTCCGCGCCGACACAGATTGGTTGTCTTGAACAAAGGTCACATTCGAGATCTCTTCTCGAAACCGGTCTTCGCTCCAGATTTCCGAGAAATAACCTCTCAAATCGCTGAACCGCTTCGGAACGATGAGTTTCGTATCCGGGATTTCAAACTCATGAACTACCAATCCGCTTTTCTCTGTTTTCATCGCATCTTCAACGGACAGCAACGGCGATATTGGGACCTGGGATAGAGCCGTTAGCCACGACATGATAAACGTTAAAGTCCGGCGCCTGATAGACCGAACGAAAGGCGCCGGGGTAGGCCGTGAGCAACGGAGCAAAGCACTCATCCTCCGGCGGAAGGTAATAATTATTCTCTCGTCGGACCACGAGCACGAAATTTACCTTCTGCCTCAGGATTCCTTCCATTAGCAATTGAGGATTCGAGCTCGGTGGGAACCAAATGACATTTCTCTGAGAGTAGTGGTAGACGGTAGGAACATGTCTTGCCATCACAATGGCATTCGTAGCGGTATGTGAACGGATCCATGCGCCTGCTTCGGCATCCGGCGTGGAACGATTGGTTGCAGAGTTCAGGTCGATATTTTCTCGCCCGACCTTAATTTGCGTCTCCACACCTTTGGCTAGCAGCCACGCCACCACAAGCATGCCCAAAAGCTGCAAAAAGCGCTGCGGGGTCAATTTAAGAGTACCGGTCAGACCGGAAAACCAGCGCAAGAAGCTCGTACTCGGCGCGAGCCAGGCGGTATCGGCCCAGACCATCCAGGCAGCGACGATCGCCGACAGCAGCCAGACCGCGAAGGAGGTCTCGTCCTGCAATCCTTCGTGCGGCAGATGGCCGATTCCATGCATCCAAAGCCAAGAATTCACCGCGAGAATCATTGCCACCGGAACCCACACTAAACCGAGCACGCGGGGCTTGTACTTTGCCAGAAGAACGATCGCCTTTCCCCCGCGCCAGGCGTACAAGCAGGCCAGCGGCGCTATGGGCAGGAAAAACCTTGGTTCCAGCTCCCAAGGCCAGAGCAAGTAGATGGATTCGTATCCAGCAAAATACCATTCCTGCAGACGACCTCCTGATGGCCACATGGAATAGCACCAGCCTAGCGCAATCAAAAGGAGCATCCCAATGGTAGCGATTGACATCCAGGCGAGGTAGATCCACCGCTGGAGGAGCAATTGACTCAGCAAATTGGCGTGCTCGTAGGCATTTTTCAGGATCCGTACGGGGATGTCCCTTAGCGTGGCGATTCCGAGTTCAGGATCACGGCCGTCCTTGAGCTTCAATTGAGCCACATAGGAGTGCGGGAAACCTGGCACAGGCCATTCCTGGGCAGCAATGCCAGCACTGGCTTCGACGTGTTGATGCATCCAGACTCCCTGGACCGCGACTCCGATGAGAAAAACCGCGAGATAAGTCTTCACCCGGGCGAAACCAAGACGACGATCCCGAAGAAAGAGGACACCAATGCTCGCGACGATAGCCCCCAAAAACGCAATGCCGGCCGAAGCTAACATCAGGGATGCCAAGATGAGCGCGGTCAACAAAGCTCCCCACACGAGGCGCGAAGTGAGGTGTGTTACCTTGTCCAATTTCCTCGCGACTAGCAAAGCGCTCATCGCCGTGAAAAGATACGGGTAACACGGCCAGACCATCTGTGTTACGAGCCCGAAATGGACTCGAGACGAGATCAGCAGCAGGCAAATCGCTGCGGCAACTGCCCTTGGCGCCTGGCGCCGCAGCAGTTCATAGCTGGCCATAAACCCCAAGACGGCGAAGACTACCATTACGCGCAGGAAGACGACGTGACTGCCGGCCCCGGCGAAGCACACTAAAGCGAGGATCGCCGACAATCCTGGCGGCATATTTGTTTCGGGATAACCGTTGATCCCGTAAAAGCCGTGCTGCAACATCGAGCGCGCGGAATCGGCAAAAGCGACATCGTCCTGCAAGAAATCAGTTGCCCGCTCTACGGAAAAAAACTGCCATGCACCGAACCCGAGGATCAGTGCGAAGACGAGGATGTCCATCCAGCGCATAGTCGAAGAGGCTTCTGCCAGTTGGGCCCAAAAATCAGTCTGGGCCGTTCGTACGCGCTCTTTTATATCAGGAATAGTATTCATCGATGCTTAGGAGAAAAACGCAAAAGGTTTCATTTGGACCGAGGCAAACGCGCGATTCTAGCGGGCCAGCCCGTCTGTCGCCGTTCCATGGCGAACACGCTGCGTTAAACCTTGTTGGTCACTGACGCCGGACTGGCTTGTTAAAAATGGACAATAGCCGCCACAGAGGGAACGCCGTTGGTGTCGACGAGGAAGAGCATGTAGTTGCCCGGCGGTGCGAGGTTCGCGTTCACCGGAGCCGTGATGGTCAGCGATCCAGTCCCAACCGAAAAGGACAACGGAATGAAGCGCTGGCTCATGTTGATGGCGTGTGTCACAGCGCCAAACCGAATCAGTGAGACCGTGGCGATTCGCGCTGCGTCAGGCGTCTGCACAGTGAAATTCTGCGCATACGAGAGCTGCGAAGGAGCACTGGAGATCGTCGGTCGTGGTCCTTTAAAGAGGTACGGCGGTTCGAAGAATTCAAGGCTGAACTGATCGGTCGGCTCCGTGTCGTCGTTGTAGCGTCCGCCGCCGGAGATCAGGACGCGGGCATCGGGCATGAGCAGCGCTTCGGAGTGATACAAGCGAGGCGCATTCATCGCCGCGAGCGTCGTCCAAGTCTCCGTAGTCGGCGACCACAGCTCGGCCGGAAGGACAGCGTCTGAGGTGCCGATGGCATTTGTCGTCGTGCCACCGCCCGTTACCAGGACGCTGCCGTCCGGAAGAATAGTCGAGTTGTGGTAAGTTCGAGCGAAAGCCATCGAGGCCACTTGACGCCAGGCAGGAGATGTCTGCGTCATGTCGAGGACGTACGCGGTGGCGACCGAGGGTAGAACCGCGTCGTCCGGGTCAACGCTTGTACCCACTTTCAAGAACTTAGAGGGAAGGTACATCGCCGAACTCCCGCCATCGACAGCGGTTGTTCCCCCGACGGAAGTCCAAGTGAGCGTGTTGAGATCGAGAACCTCGCTCACGATGGGGGCTTCGGCGGTTGAGGGAACCAAGACCCGGCCATCCGGCAGTTGGTAGACATGCGGATAATACGGGAACAAGAACGGCGCACTGCTGAGCTGGCTCCAGGAATTCGTTGACGGATTGTAGATCTCCTGAATCGGGACGTCGCACTCGTCGCAATCCGTTTCACCGGAAGTCACGATGACGTTCCCATCAGCGAGGGTGGTTGCGGTCGGGTACCAGCGCGCGTAAGACATAGTTGGCAGTGCTGTCCACGTTTCGTTCGTCGGATCAAAGAGGTTGGCAACGGGGAGGCCAAAGTGAGCTTGTCCGTCGTGACCTCCGACGACCATGATCTGGCCGTTCGCCAACTGTTCCTGTCCACTGCAGAAGATGTTCGCCGGCACCGGCACTGAGTCGATGACGTTCGTTGTCGGGTTCCAGACTATAGCGTCGCAGCCGAAAGACTGACCGTCCCACAGCAAAACCTTACCGTTGGGCAGGAGCACCGAATTGATGGTCACAATCGGGAGAGAACTTGTGCCGGACCACAACCCGGATTGGGCTGGGTTCCCCGTGGCTGTAAAGGTGACTGAAACGGAATTCGAAGTTGCCGTATTATTCGCGAAGTCCCAGGCGGACGCCGTCAGCGTATGAGAGCCACCTGCAAATTTCGCGGTATTTAAAGAGAACGTAAATGGACTTGCGTTGATGGCTGTTCCGAACGGGATCCCATCGACCTGGAGCTGGACAGCGGCAACGCCCGTGCCAGTATCCGATGCGCTCACGGTTACATTGATCGTGCCTGTCACTGTGGCGCCACCTGCGGGAGATGTTATGCTCACAGTCGGGGGAGTCGTATCGGGTGGCGGGCTGTTGGCCGCGCGGAAGGCTACCATTTGCATGACGAACGCGCCCACCTCGCTGAAAGGCGCTGTCGCAGTGTAGAAACCGGCAGCCGTCACCACGCGATCTTCTGCAATGTCGGCGTCCGGGCTGGTGAGCATACGTTGTGTGAACCCGCTGCCAGGGCCCTTTGTCGTGCTCGATACGGTGTTGGCTGCGACCAACAGATCTGCGGGATTTGTCGTCTCCAGAGTACCGCTTCCGCTGCTCGAAACATTGTTGCCGACAGCCGTTACGGCCACGTCCAACGGATTGACCGGGTCGACCCCGCTATATTCCAAAATCCGAATGTCCGGGTAAGCTGGCAGTGGGGAGAAACTCACGCTCACCGTGTTCGTGCCGGTCTTCGGGACGATAACGTTTTTCGCGTAATAAATCGACTGCGATTCTTCGCCGTTCACCGTCACCAGCGTCGGTCCAATCGCTCCCGTATAGACGTTTCCCGCGGTGTCCGTTACGGAAGTGATTTTGCTGGTTGAGTCGTTGGTTCCCACGATCACAACATTCAGATCTCCAGCCGTCTGTGCGGAAGTGTACCCCACCGTCACCGGAGACGTTGCATGCACTGACTGAGGCGTCGTGTAGTTCCCCTGGACATATTTCAAGCTTGGCGTTGGCGTTGGCGTTGGCGTTGGCGTTGGCGTTGGCGTTGGCGTTGGCGTTGGCGTTGGCGTTGGCGTTGGCGTTGGCGTTGGCGTTGGCGTTGGCGTTGGCGTTGGC
>Ga0302324_100020369_pt1 | contig 12974 bp, 10 predicted proteins | sample Palsa_T0_1_FD_201949 | JGI IMG/M metagenome (GOLD analysis project Ga0302324, IMG submission 201949) | Peat permafrost microbial communities from Stordalen Mire near Abisko, Sweden - Palsa_T0_1 | ecosystem: Environmental > Terrestrial > Soil > Palsa > Peat permafrost | place: Sweden: Abisko...
GGCGGAAGATGCGAACGTATTCGCTCTGTTCCTTGTTCAGAGGGGTTTCCGAGAGCAGCTCCGCAACGCCCAGCAGCGCATTCATGGGCGTCCGAATCTCATGACTCATGCGAGCCAGAAATTCGCTCTTAGCCTGAGTGGCGCGTTCCAGTTCACGGCTCAGCCGGGCTATCTCGTCGTGAGCCATTTTGGTCTGGTGCGCGTACTGCACGAAGGCCTGGGTTTGCTCGAAACGATGCCGCGTGCGTTCGATCAGAAGCAGCTTGCGGAACCCGGCGACCGCGATTGCGCAAAAGTGCATATCTTCGCCGTGTGCGCCGCGCGCATCCGTCTGAGTCCAGTAGTCGGAGACCAGCTTGGAATGATCTGAAGAAGTTTCCCAAAACTCTTCCGCGTCCAGCAAGAACACTTCGAGGAACGGGAAGACCTCCGTGAGTGGGCCAGGCGGCAGCCAGGCAGGACTGGCTCCCAACAAGTCAAAGAGCCCTGCGCCCGATCGCTCAAAAACGGCATAGCCGAGCGCGGCCAGCAGATCTAACTGAGCTGACGGAATCACGGTTCCCGAACCTCGCTCGCTGGATGGGCGCGGAGGAGTGCCGCCCCCAACCCGAGGAACATCTCTTCCACGCCGCTGCCTGCCTTGGCACTGGTTTCAAACGTTGGCCATCCGTATTGCGCCACCTGCTGGAATTGCACCTCCCATTGGTCGCGCAGATCGGCTTTATTCACAACCAGAACGAACGGCAGCGGTCCCAACATTCGGGTGATTCGCTGCTGCAGTTCTGCTGCTTTGTCCAGCGTGCAGGCCCGACAGCCATCGGCCACCAGGACGTAACCGGACGCGCCGCGCAGGTGCGCCACGTTGAGCTCCGCCAGATCGTCCTCGCCGGCCAGATCCCACAGCATCAGCGTGAGCGATTTGCCATCGATACTTACGTCCTTGCGGTCGATCTTAACGCCGATCGTGGTGAGATAGCGGTCGTCGAAGATGCTGCTGACAAAACGGCGCACCAGGCTGGTTTTTCCCACGCCGAACTGGCCCACCATACAGATTTTCTTTTTCAGCATGGCGATGTACGGTGTCAGGGAACGCCAATCACGCGAAACGACGCACTGCGGCAAAACAGCCGCTCTTCTTCCTTCACCGCCGCGCACGTTTCCCGGCCTTGATCTTCGGGAATGGAAGTTAGGCGTACGGCGGGCACGCCGAGCGAAATCAGCGCGGCTTGGACATTCTCCGCGCGGGAACGCGCCAGTACGGAATTGAGCAGCTCGGCTCCCGCAGGGTCGTGATTGCCGCGCACTTCTATCATGATGTTGCGGCCCAGCGCCGAGCCCGCCTGGATGAGTGAAAGCATCTGGGCCGCAACATCGTCCAGCAGGAATCGTTGTTCGGGCGGTATTGCCGCGCTGCCCGTGGGGAAGCGGAAGGCCCGGTGTTGCAGCTCTTCTTTTAGCTCCACCAGCCGCCGTTGGGTGGCGAAGCGCGAATCCAGCGAATGGTATTCCTCAAAATGGAACGTGGCTTTGCCGGCAGGCAGGTCTTCGGCCGCAAGCAGCGCGGCGGGATCGGCTGCCAAGGGATCGCGCAATCCGGAGATGTAGTGAGTGCCGCCTCGCTTTTCGAAACCGGTCAGCACAATGCCGGGCTCGCTATTTAAGCGAAGCGCGAAGTTCGACCACCGGCGTTCGATGGCCGTCGAATAGATCCACCATCCGGCTAGCGCGAGGATCACGAGCGCTGGTACACCGAATAGAAGTGCTCCGGCGGCCCACGAGGTTGCCTTGCGCTGATCGGGTTTTCCCTGGCCGACGAGACAGGCCTTGAGCTGCGGACGGCAGCTATCGAACTCCGCCGTTTCACCGGCGAAGGAATGCAGCGCCTCCGCTTTTTGCCGTTCGATGGTGTCGAGGGTGTCCTGAAACACGCGTGCCAAATTGCGTGGGGGAACGCCGCGCACAAAACCGGAGAGGATCGCATCCGGGCCGTAGGTCAGCACCACGCCGATGTCCCCCATGCGAACCGTTTCCAGGTTTTCGCCTTCGGCTCCGCTCACGGAATCCCGAACAAAATCCTGGATCGCGGTCAGCATGCCCGAAACCATTTCCGGATCTTTTGTTTTGGCGGTATCGGTGACATGTTGCAGCAGCAGCCCGGTTTTGCGATGAATCAGAAAGACCTGTTCCACGCGATACAGCAGGCTCCGCAAGAGAACGATTTCGGCGTAGGGTTTCCCGGTTCGGATCGCCTCCCAACGCCACTGCAGGCTTCGCCACGAGAATCTTTGCTCCAGCGTCTGGCTGAGCGATTGCAGCATGCCATCCAATTCCGAGGCGATGGCTTTGCGGATGGCTTTGCCGAAAATCGGAAATAGCGCGTCGGCCAACATGCGGGGATTGGACTGCACGGAAAGCTGGAGCGCTTCCTCCAGCAGCGGCTGCAGCGCGCGGCGGAGCTTGGCATCCGACCGCAGCCGGACGGCATCCGCCAATACGCTAGCAATATCTTCGGCGCGCCGCGCGGGATTGTCCAGCCGCTGGCGCATGCTCTCCCAAGCTTCGCGTTCCGGCCCCAGCAGGATGGCGCGCAGCTCCGCCAGCGGTTGATCGTCCGAAGCAGGGCGCTTGGCTGCACCGTCGGTGGGCATGATCCGGGAGAATAGCTAGTCGCCGCCGTTCACTTTGAACTGGTCGGTCAGGCGCAGCGATAGTTCCGAGAATAGGCCGGCCAGCGCCGCGCGATCAGTCTTCTGGTGCTGCAGTTCCTGCGATCTTCGTTCCAGCAGGGCCACCAATTCTTCGCCCTTGGCACGTATGGCGTCGGTCAGCTCCTTGGATTGCTGCAACAAATCATTACGGATCTCGCGCTTGGCTTGGGCTTCCTGATTTTCCACTTCCCCAATCTTCTTGAAGAGCGAGGCGGAGTGCGTGGTCAGATCCGCGGATATCCGGGCATGGCTTTCAGCGCGCTCATCGCGTTCCACATTCAGCCGGCCTTCCAGCGCCGCGAGTTCCTTATGCACATACGCTTCCAGCGCTTCCAGGTGACGCCGGGTTGCGTCACGAATATCCAGGGACTCTTTCTTCAGCGTTTCTTCCAAGCGCGCAAAGCGGTGCTCGTAGTCCCGCATGTTCGACCCGAAAATGATGTCCCGGATCTTGTCGATGTTGCCGCTGCCGGCATCGTGGGCAGGTGCGTCCGCGTGCTCTTCGGGAGCCTGCTCTCCATAGATAATCGGGTGGGTTATTTCCGGGGGAATATTCCGGTTCCCGTCTGTGTCATTCGAGGAGCTTGGATTCATAAGGTCTTCCTGTTTGTCGAGCTAGAGATACTTGATGAGAATCACTTCGTTTCCCTTCGCGCTGTAGATCAGCTCGTCGGCGAAGCTTTGCGTTAGGAGCAGTCCGAATCCGCCTGGCCGGGTTCCGGTTTGCTCGCGCAGTTCGACGTGGCGGAACGGGTCGTCGGGAGTATTCGCGACGGCGGCGTGGCTCAGATTATCCATCGAGAAGCCCTCACCTGGATCGCGAATATAGTAAACGATGCAGCGCGCGGTGCGAATGTAGCTCAGCGCGACAATTTTCTGCGGGTCCAGGCGGCCGCCGTGCTCGATGGCGTTCATCAGTAATTCGCGGAACGCCATGGCGATCTGCTCGCGTTCCTCCGGCTTCAAGTCGCTCGGAAGCTCACGCATGAACTGGGTGAGGCGTTCCGCGGTATCGAGCTTGCAGCGGATTTCGAGCGATATCCAGTTGGGCTTGTCGGAAACCACCTTGATGTCGTCCTGATCGACGGTGGTGGAGAGTGCGTTCTGCAGCGTCGAGATCAGCGTGTCGCGGTCAAAGGGCTTGGCGATGTACGCGGTGGCCTGGTGCCGCAGGGATTCCAGGATGTGCGCGGACGTATTCTTGAGCGTCATCACCACGATATGGGCGTCGGGGTAACGATGCCGCATGTGACTGAGCAAGGTGAGCCCATCCATGCCGGGCATCAGGATATCGGATAGCACCAGATCGTAAGTGCGTTTTTCGAGAAGCGCCAGAGCCTCGTCGCCGTCTCCGGCGCGGTCCATGTCCCAGCCTTTGCCGGCCAGCATTGCGCCGATCAGTTCGTGAATGGACGGATCGTCATCGACAACCAACAGGGTTCGGGGAGAAGGGGCCATGGAGTACATAGATAGAATACATAAATCCATCCGAACACGTCCGACTCTGTGAATGCTCGGGGTTGGGTTTCAGGCGGCGGAATGGTTCGGCCAGCGACCAAGTTCTGATATACTCGGGCGAGATTCATCACTTATCTATGTCGGAGTTTCGCTTAGGGGATGTAATCGACGATCACTGTATCAAGTGCCGCCGGATTACCAACCATTCCATCGTTTCCATTGTCACCGCAAAGCCCGCCAAGGTTCGCTGCCGGACTTGCTATCACGACCATGACTATCGCCATGAGGAAGCCCCGCCCTCCAAGAAAGATCTGAAGAAGGCGGAGCTGTTCAAGGAAGTGCTGGCTGCCGCTGTTCCCGACGCCGTGAGCGACGCCGAGCCGCCGCCGATCGACCCCGAGCCTGTGGTTGAGGCCATGCCGGAAGCATCCGAGAAGCCCAAGAAAGCGAAAGCGCGCGGCAAGAAAGCTTGAGTGGCTGGAATGCGGAGCAATACGAAGGCGGGCACTCCTACGTTTGGCAATTCGGAGGGAGCCTGGTGGAACTGCTCGAGCCGCGCCGGGGCGAGCGCATTCTGGATCTCGGTTGCGGCACGGGACAATTGACGGCTGAAATCGCCGCGCGTGGTGCGCATGTGGTTGGTCTGGATAGTTCCCCGGAAATGCTGGGGCAAGCGCGCCAGAACTACCCGCGACTCAAGTTCGCCCTGGCCGACGCCACCAGCTTCCGGTTCGAGGAACCGTTCGACGCTGTATTCTCGAACGCCGCGCTGCATTGGGTGAAGGATGCGGAGGCGTCGGTGAAGTGCATCGCGGCTTCCCTTCGCCGCGGTGGACGATTTGTCGCCGAATTCGGGGGCAAGGGGAATATCACGGAAATCCTGGCAGCACTTCGCGCCGTCTTCGGCGATGCTGCTGAGGAGCGCTGCCCCTGGACGTTCCGTGGCATTGGCGAATACGCATCGCTGCTTGAGAAGCACGGCCTGGAAGTGCGTCAGGCCAGCCTGTTTGACCGGCCCACACCCGTTGCAGGTGAGCACGGCTTGGAAGATTGGCTCGAGATGTTTTGCGGCAACTATTTCAAACGCCTCAGCATGAAGGAAGCCGAGGAAAAACTCCATGCGGTTGTGGAGCATCTCCGCCCGAAGCTCTATCACGAAGGCGTGTGGACGCTGGACTATCGCCGCTTACGGGTAGTGGCTGTGGCGTGAAACCAGAAACGAGAAACCAGAAACAGTTTTTCTAACTTTTCCGCAGCTCGTCGCTCAGGTCCTTCAACACCTGATCGCGTTCGCCGGCAGTTAAATCTCTCTCCAAGCGGCGCAGCGCGACACCCAAAATATCGCGATGATGCAGCTTTGAACCTACGCCCTCGGCTTCGCTCATCCGCAGCCAGAGCTCGTGCAGCCGGTCGACATCTTCCGGCCACAAACGCGGCGGGTGAGGACCCAGGTTCACGTACATGGAGGGCCGGTCTGTGCTGATCACTTCGAGCGAAAACGCGTGGCGAGGCTCCGGCAGACTTTCCCATGCCAGGCCGATGCGCCGCGCCAACTCCTCCGACGTCATGCGAGCCGACACGCCTGTGACCAGCCGAGACACTTTCAGCTTGGCGGCTGATTGCACCATGGCATCGAACGGATTCACGGCCGGAACCTCCAAAAGTTCCACCGGCTTTCCTTCTTTTTCCGCGATCTCGACCACGTGGGTAAAAAGCTCGCGCTCGTAATCGCTGAAGATCTGATCGTCGGAAAGATCATATTCGCCCGCGCCGGTGGAAATGGTGCGTACCGTCATCACCACGATATCGTGTCGCCGCAGGTTAGTCTTCTGCAGAACCGTTCGGAGATGCTCCATGTTGTGGTAGTCGCGCACGGCCACCAGAATGCATCCCGGCCGGGCGTGCAATGTGGAGGTGACCTGGGGTTGATGCTCCAGATTGAATTCTTCGAACGGCTTTTTGTCCATGTGTTGGACAGCGCGTTTCCTGGCGTTGATGCGCTCCGAGATAGTGAAGATCACAAACACGACGAGCGTGAAACCCACGCCGTATTTGGTGGCGTACTCCTTTGAGAACAGATTCGCAATCGCGACGAAACCGAGGATCGCCGTAGTAACGCCCAGCCCGATGGGTATTTCCACCTTGCCCAGCCGGATATTGAACGGGAACTTGTATTCCTGGTCGTGACGCTGATAACGCAGCGCAAGCACCCCCAGCGATTTCAGAAAGAAGCTCCACACTACACCAAACGCATACGCTTCACCCAACAGGTAGACATCGCCCCGGCTGGCCACGATGGTGGCCAGCTGCAACAGCACGACCGTGTTCACCATGCGATGAGTTGTTCCAAAGCGTTTATGCGGCTTGCGGAACCAATCCAGCAGCACGCCGTCTTCGGCTACTCGGTTCAACACGCCGTTGGCACCGATGATCGAAGTGTTTACAGCACCGGAAAGAATCAGGACGCCCACGATCACGACGAAGATGTGAAATACCAGCCTTAACAGCTCCGGCCCGGCCAGCTGCATCGCCAGTCCACCCAATAGATTGTCGGCGTACAGATTGCGAATATCCTCCGGGCTGATGATCATGCCGGCGAACACCGTGATCACGCCGGTGCACACCACGGCGTACCAGCAGACGATGTTGGCCGTGATGCGCAGGTTCTTCATCTTGGGGTAGGCAATTTCGCGGTAGACCTGCGCCAGCGTTTCGAATCCACTCATCGACAGTAGCGAATGGCCGAATGCGATAATCATCGCGACAATCGGAATGGATGGCCAGATGGTGCCCTTGAACCACCCCAGCGCGGTTGGGCCGAATTGCAGATTGCGCGGCAGCGGCGCCGGTGGCAAGTGAATGTGACCGCGCAACAGGATGGTGATTGGACACCAAATCAGCAGCGCCACTACCATGATGGTGGTGATCTGCATGATGCGCAGCGCCTTACCGCTGGATTCGTGGATCCCTTTGATGTTCTCCCACCAGAAATAGACCGTCACCAGCGCGGCGAAAAAAGCCGCAAAGTAGTTCAAGTTGAACGGAAAGGTCTGACCCAGCATCTTGGCGATTTCGTCCAGCAAGTGCCCTAGATATGCGCCGGCGCTCACCACGCTGATGGGTCCGGTGAGAATGTAATCGAATATGAGGGATGAAACAGACAGGCGCGCGATGAAAGGCCCCATGCTGTCTTTCACCACGATGTACACGCCGCCGCGTACGAACATGCTGCAGCTTTCCATGTACACGGATCGCACTGCGAAGCTGAACAGCATCACAGCCAGAACGAACCAGGGCGCTGCCGGGCCCACCGCAATCACGGCAATTCCGCCGGCGTAGAAGGCCGAAGACGCCAGATCGGAAAGAACGATGGATGCGCCACGCCAAAAGCTGATGAAAGACAACGCTACGGTGGTTGCCACCACGACTTTGGCGGTAGTCGTGGCGGGTTTGCTAACTTCCGATGCCATCGGCGGGACTAATTCCCATGCTCCAGTCTACTCGGGCCACCTTTCTATCCTACGATGATCACATGGGTCTCAGCACGGCCATCCAAATTTCAGCCCGGCTTCGCGAACGCGGCTATCAAGCCTGGTTCGTGGGAGGCTCGGTGCGCGACCTGGCGCTGGGGCGGGAACCCAAGGATTACGACATCGCGACCGATGCCCGGCCCGATCAGGTGCTGAAGTTGTTTCCACGGGCCCAATTGGTGGGTGCGCAATTCGGCGTGGTGCTGGTGGATGGCGTCGAGGTAGCTACCTTCCGCAGCGATCATTCGTACCAGGATGGCCGGCGCCCGGCGGAAGTGAAGTTTGAAACGGATCCCAAGCAAGATGTCTTACGCCGTGATTTCACCATCAACGCGCTCCTGCTGGATCCGTCTAACTTGAGCGGCGCGGTGATGGATTTCGTGGGCGGCCTGGCCGATCTTCAGGCACGTATCATTCGAGCCATCGGCGATCCCGAGCAGCGTTTCGAAGAGGACCATTTGCGCATGCTGCGGGCCGTCCGGTTCGCCGCGCGATTCGGTTTTGAGATCGAGCAGGGAACCCTGGCGGCCATCCAAAAGCTACATCAGCGGATCTTGCGAATTTCCCCCGAGCGCATTCGGGATGAGCTGGTAAAGATCCTCACCGAAGGCGCGCCGCGCCGGGGCTTTGAGCTGTTGGACGCGACCGGGCTGCTGGGTGACATTCTGCCTGAAGTAGCGGAGATGAAAGGTGTGGAGCAGCCGCCCGAATTCCATCCCGAGGGCGATGTGTGGACCCATACGTTGATCATGTTGGAAGGGCTGCGCCAGCCCACGCCGGCGCTCGCGCTGGGAGTGCTGCTGCACGACGTGGGTAAGCCCGGAACGTTCCGCGTTGACCAGCGCATTCGTTTTGACGGCCATGTGGAACTGGGCGAACGCATTGCGCGCGACCTCCTGACGCGGCTGCGATTTTCAAATGCGGACATGGATCAGGCGATCGCGCTGATTGCGAATCACATGCGATTCATTCACGTCACCGAAATGCGCGACAGCACACTCAAACGCATGCTGCGGATGGATCGGTTTGAGGAGCACCTGGAGCTGCATCGCCTGGATTGCTCATCCAGCCATGGACACTTGGAAAACTACCAATTCGCCAAAGCGAAATTCGAGGATTCGGCCCCGGAGGTATTGCGCCCGCCCCGGCTGCTCTCGGGAGACGACTTGAAGGAAGCCGGCTACCGGCCGGGTCCGGCATTCTCGCGCATGCTGGAAGCGGTGGAAGACGCGCAGCTCGACGGAAAGGTTCATACCAAAGAGGAGGCGCTGGAACTTGTCCAGTCGGCGTTTGGATTACCCTAGAAGTATGCAAGCCACTCTGGTTCCTGTCGAGGAGTACCTGAGCACCAACTACGATCCCGACTGCGAGTACGTAGACGGGCAGATCGTGGAGCGGAACTTGGGAGAAAAAACTCATAGTAGAATCCAGGGCGAGCTGCTCTTCCACTTACGTGCTCGAGCTAAAGAACTTGGCATGGAGGTGCTGCCGGAACAGCGAGTACAAGTAAGTAAGAAGCGCTACAGAATTCCGGACGTAACGGTGCTGCGCGACTCGGATGAGCGGATTGTGACCTCGCCACCATTCATCTGCATCGAAGTTCTCTCCAAAGACGACACCATGCAATACATGCAGGATAAAATCGACGACTATCTGGACTTTGGCGTGCCGTACGTATGGATCATCAATCCACGTAACAAAAAAGCCTATGTCGTAACGCGAGCCGGGATGGTGGAAGCAGCTTCAGGAACGCTCGAGACAAAGGATCCCGTAATTCGCTTGCCACTGTCCGTACTTTTTGAGTAGGCCCATTGTCCCAGTCCCCAGTCCCTCTGCTAAACTTTCACCGTGCCCGCGACAGCAACCAAGCAGGCCTATTCGCGCGAGGAAGTGCTCCGGTTGCTGGACATATCAGCCGGCCTGTTGCGTAGTTGGGAGAAGCAGAAGTTCATCCACTCCACCGGTTCCTTCACGTTTTCCGACTTGCTTGCGCTCCGCACTCTGGTGGAACTGCGCGAAAGCAAGATTCCTCCGGCACAGATCCGCAAGGCTCTGGAAGCGCTTCGCAAGCGTTTGAGTGACGTCTCCAATCCGCTCACGGAGCTGAAGATCTATTCGCAAGGTAAGAAAATCCAGGTGCTGTTTGAAGGGCAGCGGATGGAACCGATCTCGGGACAACTGCTGCTCGATTTTGACGCTGCCGAGATCAAGAAGCTGTTGTCCTTTCCGCACAAGACCTCCAAGGAGCAGGGCGCCGGCGAGAAACATAAGTCGCGCCGCGAGGCAGAACATTGGTTCGAGAAAGGCCTGGAGCTGGAGCAGACCGGCGCTCCCATGCAGCAGATCATCGAAGCCTATCAAAAAGCGGCCGAGATCGACCGCACATCCGCCGGAGCCCTAGTCAACCTCGGCACCGTGTATTTCAACGCGAGGAATTGGCGAGAGGCCGAGCGGCATTATCGCAAGGCGCTGGAAGTGGATGCCGAATACGCGCTGGCCCATTTCAATCTTGGCAATCTCTTCGATGAACGGGGCAATCGATCCGAAGCTTTGTCCCACTATCTGGCCGCGCTTCGAATTCATCCCAGTTACGCCGATGCTCATTACAATGTCGCCCTGCTCTACCAATCCATCGGCCAGCCGCTGAACGCCGTCCGCCACTGGAAATTGTATTTGAAGCTGGATCCAAGCAGCTCCTGGGCCACCATCGCGCGCCGTGAGTTGGGAAAATTGAAAGAATCGACCATCGTTCGCCGTCCCCACGACCATTAAATCCCGCAATTCGCGTCCTTGACTCGCTATAATAGAAGCCGAGTCCGCGTCTCAGAAGGGTTAATCATGTCTCGAAAGGTTCTGCGGCTCGTCCTCATTTGTTCTCAAGCGTGTCTCCACGCGGCTTCCTTCAGCGCTCCCGAATTACTTTGGTTCAAGACGTTGGGTGGAACAGGCTCCAGCACTGTCGCCGCTGTCGCGAGTGACGGGCACGGCAACTTATATATCGCCGGTACAACCACGTCGCTGGATTTTCCGGCTGTAGCTGCCGCCCAGCCTCACGCCGGAGGCTCACCTCTCACCCGTATCACCCTAAGTTCCGGCGCGTCGCAGAAAATCTATTCGCCCGTCTTAACCAGTGCGACCAACGTTGCGGTGGATCCCAGCAATCCTCAAACTCTGTATGCCTCTTCCACGACAGGACTGTCCCGCAGCACAGACGGCGGAAACACATGGAAGGCGCTGATGGGATTCCCCTCGGTGACCAATCTCGATTCGGTTGCAGTAGATCCCACGAACAGCAAGATTCTCTACGCTGCCACGCAGCCTCTGGGCATGCTGAAGAGCACGGACGGCGGGACCACTTGGACCGGGATCAATAACGGAATCCCAAGCTTTACCGAAAATGGCGTCAAGATTCTGGACGCTTTCCGAATCTGGGTGGATCCGAAGTCTCCCGACCTGCTTTTTGTCTCCGTGATCCCCGACAATCTGATGCGAAGCGCCGATGCCGGCGCCAACTGGTCGGTGTCGCCTCTTCCCGGGGGTATTACCGGCCAACTCGTTGCCGATCCGTTCACGAAGGGTACGATTTACGCGCCTGCACTGGGTTCGTTTTACAAAAGCACGGATGACGGCCAGACCTGGACCCCGCTGGGTCCTCTACCGGACAATTCCCAACCAAGCACGATCGCCGCGGATACATTCCATCCAGGCGTATTGTACGGCGGGTCCAGTGCGGGCCTTTATCAGAGCACGAATTCAGGCCAGTCCTGGACACAGAAAATCACGGCGCCAGCTACGCAAATCGTATCCGATCCGAACCATGCTGTGACATATGCGAATGTGACGGACCTCGGAATAGTTGTCAGCAGGGACGGATTCACTACCTACAAGTCCTTCGGATTTGCGAATTCATCCGCGCAATTGGTGGTTGCCGGGCTAAATCTTTTTGTGATAGCCCCGCCCAGCACAGATGTTTTCGTCACCAAGCTCGATACCAACGGCAACATCGTATACTCGACATACTTCGGCGGGTCCGGCGCAGACAATGCGGTAGGGATGGCTCTCGGAAGCGACGGAAGCATCTACGTAACTGGCACAACGGACTCCGCCGATTTTCCCGTTACCAAGGGCGCCTACGCATCCAGCGGCGCGAGTTTCCTGTTCAAATTGAATCCCGATGGATCCACCGCTTGGTCCACTTACTTCGCGGACCAATTGTCGATGCCATACTCGATCGCGGTGGATGCCGCAGGCAACGCCTACATTGGCGGACAAACATCCGGGGACTTACCCGTGACGCCCGGCGCGTACGAAACGAAATTCACGCCTACCGGTTGCCAGCCAGGAAACATTGGACCTTGTTTTATCGCGGCTTCGGGGTTTTTGACGAAGTTCAACGGGCGAGGGTCCACGCTGGTTTTTTCCACTTACGTTTCCCAGAATCAGCAAGAGCAGCTAATTCAATCCGTGAACGCAATCGCACCTGCTCCAAACGGTGACGTTTACTTCGGTAGCGGCTTCGGTGGCCCACTGCCGAGCGCGGTTGGCGTTTATCTAATGAGTGCAGCAGGCGGCGCGCTGCTCGCTGCGAACACGAGCGAATCCGTCAGTATCAATGCGATTGTGTTGGGTAAGGACGGCAATCTCTACGCGACCGGCAGCACGTCCGGTCCCTTCGCTGCAACTTCGAGCGCGTTTCAACGCTTTCCACAGCCTGCCATTCCGAGCCTTCCCTATGGCTCTACTCCTGGGGCCGGAGAGGATGCGTTCATCCTGAAGTTCGACGGCTCACTGTCCAAAATCCTGGCCGCGACTCTGCTGGGCGGCGAGGGAGTGGATTTCGGCACCAGCGTGGCGCTCGATGCCTTCGGCGACGTCATCGTCGGCGGGTCTACCTCTTCCACCACTTTCCCCATGCGCGCGCCTTTCCAGGAATCGTTCTCGAACAACACCGGATTTGCCGCCGGGTTGGATTCCAATTTGTCCCACCTGCTTTTCTCGACATATCTGGGAGACACGCGGCCTTTCCTGGTTCAAGGCGCGGTTCCCGATGGCGATGGGAATCTGCTGGTAGCGGGATCCACGGAGTCTTCCATTCCGGGAGTTACCTCCGCGGTCCCCTCTACTGTAATCGTGAACAAGATCGCGCTTCCTCCGGCCCCGGCCATGCGATTGGATTCGGTGGTGAATTATGCCAGCCGGTTGGCTGTGCCTTTGTCGCCGGGCGAAGCCGTTGAAGTGATCGGCGCGGGTTTTGGACCGGACGCCAAACTGTTGCTGG
>Ga0302324_100020373_pt1 | contig 12972 bp, 12 predicted proteins | sample Palsa_T0_1_FD_201949 | JGI IMG/M metagenome (GOLD analysis project Ga0302324, IMG submission 201949) | Peat permafrost microbial communities from Stordalen Mire near Abisko, Sweden - Palsa_T0_1 | ecosystem: Environmental > Terrestrial > Soil > Palsa > Peat permafrost | place: Sweden: Abisko...
CCGCGCTACTTCCGCATGGGCAGTTATACCGACGGCGTTCCCAACGGCGGATGGAAGCGTTTCTTATATGCGATCTCGACCAACGTTCGCTGCAAGGGCGACAACGGAAAATGGCAGCCGAATTATTCCAACGTCGGCGGCAACATCATCGCCGGCGGAATTTCCGAGTTCTACTATCCGAAGTCAGAACGCGGCGTCGGGCTGGTGTTTACCAACGCGCTGGTCGTGACCGCGGAGGGAGCGATCGGCTCCGAGTTGCTGGAGTTCTGGCCTGACATTCAGCGCAAGCTATTCAAGGGGCACAAGTACACCGACACTTACACCAAGGCTGCGGAAGATGCGCAGCATCCGAAGACGACTTCGCCGGCGCCGCCGCCTGTGCCAAATCCGGCACCCGCTCCAGCTTCGCAGCCGACACAGTAGTTCATCTGCTCTTCTCGGGAATCTCTTGACCGAAGCTTGACCAGATTTTCCTCGGCAACTCTCCTACAACCCTTCGACGTGAATTTCAAAACTGCGGAAAATTCAACGTTTAAGGCTTGCCGACTTTTACCCAGCATTCTTGCCAGTCCCGAGCTAGTTTCGGGTTGCAAGATCTCGCCGGCGACGGAACGCCTTTGTCAAAAATGACCACGGATTGCGGACGAAAGGCAGTAGTCCCTCCTTGAACGGCTCCGTCTTGAACCTCGTATTCAGTCTGCTGCGCTTTTCCATTCGTCTGGGTTTCACCTTTAGCAATACGGTCCGTAGAGGAGATCAGACTTATCAACGCATAGTTACCGGGTTTGGAGTCCATGTTAATTCCGTGAACGCACGAACTGTCGGTGCAGATTTGTATCCTCGTCCAAGTTGAAGGCAAGCCAGTCTGATCAAACGCGCCTAACGTGTAGGCTGTGTCGTTAATGTGAACCTGAAATGTTTTTAAAGCTGGATCGTAGGCTTCCGACTCGAGCAATAAATCGAAAGATCCGCCGCGGACGTGCACCGGGGGGTCGTCTACATTTGGAATGGGAAGCAGCGCAGCGATGAGCGCTGCGATACCTGCCACTGCGAAAAATGCGACTGTGAGGCTTAAGAGATTCTTGCGTGGAGGCCAAGGCATAAATGCTCCTATATGGCGCGACTGGATAACTGTAACTGCTGCGCTGCATTTTTGATATCGGGCCGGGAAACGAACGACTGAAACTGCGTTGGCGACCAAGATTGTTGCAATTGACGCAAAATGTCAAGGCCAAAATCAGCGCTCTTCTTTTCCTCCTCTGCATCGCCGGACATGTGATCAGCTTGGGCGGCGAACGAAGCTCCTAAGAGCTCCGATTCCGGCGCACCGACTTGTTTGTAGTAATCCATTGCGGCCTCCGCTTCCTGTCTGGCTTCGGCGGGATTCTTTTTCAGCAGTTCTATCTCGGCGGCGCTTAAATTCCACGACGCGAGTAATCGAGCATCGTTGGATTGAGATTTGATATCAGCCATGAGCCGCTCGGCATCCTGAGCGTTGCCGGTGTGGGCTTCTGCGATTGCTTTCGCTATGACAAGCTCCCATGGCCATTTGTCAGGATCGACATCTGCAAGCGCCGCCTCCGACAAAGCGAGGGCACCCGCGTAATTACGTTGGCTCAGTTGCATGTTTACTCGAACCACTGCTTCCGGCGTGCTTCCTGCCCGGGCTGGATATTGACGCAGAATCTCCTCCGCGGAGTCGTATTGGCCAGATCGCCAAAGCGCCTCGGCATAGTGTCGTGCGACATAAGGACGGTTAGCTTCAGTGCTCCCGCTCAAGGCGTTCGCGAAGCTTGCTGCCGCTGAAGGATATTTCTCCTGCCGCATCAAAAGTGTCCCAGTTAGATCTTGTGCCAATGAAATTTCCGTTTTGCTGCCAGCCTTCTCTGCCAGCGACAGCATTTCTTCGCTGGTCTTCAAGGCTGGATTTATCTGACCTTGGTCTCGTTGCGCCCTCGCCAGCAGAATGGAAGCGTCGTAGGTAGCCTCCTCAAAGCCGTTTTTTTTGTAATAGTCCAAAGCTCGTGTGGCATACACGATCACCTGATCTGGATGATCCTTCCGAAGATTAGCCATCTCAATGTTCGCCCGTGCCTCGACGCGCCGCTGGTCGCTCTGATGGGCAATCTGAATGGCCTGTTGTAGCAGCTGCTCTGCTTTTGCTTCACTCGCCGGGTCTCCTGACTCATAGGTGATAGCTAGCCGGACTAATCCGTCGGCTGCCCAATACTGAAGCTGATTTGAATTCGCGAGATAGATGGCCTGGTTGGCGTAGTCGGCGGCCTCGGTTTGATCTTTCGCATCGGAGGCGACGCTGCTCAACTGAGTCAGCGTGCGAATTTCTAACTGCACGCTGGGGATTCGCCGTGCATCCTCGAGTGCTTTATCTAAGTGCAGGCGCGCGGCTTTTGTATCTCCCTGTTCGTTGGCTAGATAGCCTTGCTGATATTCAACCTCGGCCAGGCCCTCGAGATTCTCGTCGGCGAGATAGAGTTTTTCGGCCTGGGCAAATGCGGTGTTGGCGGCGGCGGCGTGCTGCATCCGGCTCTCGAGGATGCCGATGTGGACGAAGGCCGCGGGCTGGTCCGGAGCGCGCTTTGCGGCCTTCTCGTACTCCTGAAGTGCGGCTGCAGTCTGCCCGGCCTTTTCTTCGGCGCGGCCCAGGTCGACAAGTGCGGCGGGCTGGTCCTCCTCCGGTTCGCTGTCGAGAATTTCGCGATATTGCCGGACGGCGTCAGGATAATCGCGAGTCAGCGTGGCCTGGCTGGCGGCGAGATATTTGCGGTCGGCGGGCGAGATGCGCTGCTGGCGGGAGGCTGTGGTGGCGAGCAGCATCTCATGGTCTGCGGTGCCGGTGAAATCCAGCTCGCTCCACGCCTCTGCGAGACGGGCATGAGCCATGGCGAAGCTTGGGTCGCGATCGACTGCGGACTGGAGGGCGTGGATGGCTTTGACATACGTCGCCTCGCGCAAAGCGGCGACTCCTTTGTCGTATAACTTGACGGCTTCAGCCGGTGGCGTATGCAGGCTCATCCGCCGGACGAGGTAAAAGCAGCCAGCGGCAATGGCCGCCAGCACTGTGATCGCGACGCCTATCTTGAAGCGACGAATAAACAGGGCGGTGTCATGTGTGACCAGGGCGACGGGATTGGCGGCGCGCCGCAGGGCTGCGCCTAACTCTGCGGCAGATTTGTAACGCTTCGCCGGATCGTATTCGAGGCATCGGAAGATGATCTCCCGCCAGCCCCGCGGGGCCTTCCGCAGCTCCGGCTTGCGCGCACGACGAACTGCGGCTGCCAGCGGCGTATGCGCAGGGTAGGGCTGCTGCCCCGTGACCATCTCATAGAGGATGACGCCAAGGGCGTAGATATCCGCGGCGCGTGTCAGATCGCTGCCCTCAAACTGCTCCGGCGCCATGTACTCCGGCGTTCCGGCGATGACTTGCGACGCCTCCCTGGCCGCCGGCGATGAGTCAGGATCCAGCGGCGTGGCCAGGCCAAAATCTGTCAGCACCGCCTGCTGCTGTGCGTGACGCTGGACCAGCATGACGTTGCTGCTCTTCAGGTCGCGATGCAGAACCCCGGCCTCGTGGATAGCGGTCAATCCCGCGCACAGGTCCAAGGCAATCTGGCGAGCTTCTTCCCAAGACAGGGGACTGCTACGCAACTTGGCGGCAAGGACGACGCCGTCCAGATATTCCATGGTGAGAAAGGCCGCCGGCCCGTGTCCATCCTGCGCGGGCACGGTGAAGAGTTCATAGATCCGGCAGACATTTTCCCCGCTCACCTTGCGAGCCAGTTGAATTTCCTGTTTGAAGCGCGCCAGCATGCCCGGGCGCGCAGTCACGCTCTGGCGAATTGTCTTCAAGGCGATGCGGCCCAACTCGATGTCTTCCGCTTCGTAGACCTCACCCATGCCGCCGCGGCCGATCAGCCGGAGGATGTAGAAGCGATCGAGTAACACCTGGCCGGCGGCAAATGCACTGATCCGTGGGAAGGCGGCGCTGGAGTTGGAAGGCAGCTCGCCGGTCTCGCCGTCGTGCAGCAGCCGGAGAAGCTCATTTTTCAGTTCGGGATCGCCGGCACATGCGGCCTCAACGAATGCGAGACGCTCGCTCTCCGGCTCCTTGAGCGCTGCGTCGAGCAGAGGCTTCAGCCGTTGCCAGAGTCTTGAGTCCATCAGCGCACCGCTGCGGCAAATCCTTCAGTCAAGCTGGGATTCCGTGCATTTGCGTGAATATACAAGCGCTCTGGTGGGAAGTCCATCGCGAGATGCTGTCCTACGGCGAGTCGAATCATGGCCGAGTCGCGCGACGTAAATCGTGGTGCACAAAGAATTCTCAAGACAACGCGACGGGTCGCCGACCCATCCCAAGAGGTGACTGCAAGCACGCGATGCAGACAACTATTCTTCCCCCACTTCAGACTCAAGGAGATTTTCATGTCTACCAAGAACGTTGCCGTGTTCGGCATTTATGCCACCGTCGGAACCGCGGAGAGCGCCGTCGATCACCTGTTGTCTGTCGGCTTCCCCAACTCCTACATCTCCGTTTTGCTGCCGGACGATGAAAGCACGCGCGCCTTCGCGCACGAGAAAAACACCAAGGCTCCCGAGGGAACGACGACTGGTGTTGTCACCGGCGGCGTGGTCGGCGGCACGATTGGATTGCTAGCAGGCATCGGCGCGCTGGCGATTCCGGGCATCGGGCCGTTGATCGCTGCAGGACCAATCGTCGCAGCGCTGGCCGGAATGGGGGCTGGCGGCACGGTCGGCGGCGTGGTCGGTGCGCTGGTCGGCATGGGCATCCCGGAGTACGAAGCCAAGCGCTTTGAAGGCGCGGTGAAGGACGGCGGCGTGCTGCTGTCGGTCCACTGCGATTCGAATGAGCAGGTGACGGCGGCCAAGCAGGCGCTCAAGGACACGGGCGCGCGCGACATCGCATCCGCGCACGAAGAAGGTTCGGGCAAGACCACAGACCGCGTCGTCATCGCCAATCCGGAAGCAGTTCGCCCCCTCACGGCGATGCCGGTAACTTCGACGACAGAGCTGCCGTCAAGGCGCAGCAGCCTGATGAATGACAGCCTGGTCGAGGACGAAGTGACCGTCCCGGAAACCACGACCACTCGTTACTGACAGCAGAATTCAAACGCAACGAAGTCCGGCTATTGCAGCCGGGCTTCGTTGCGTTTGGTGCTACAGCGCGGTGACGAATGACTGTCCAACACCATCACGGAGGACATCATGTTTGTAACAGCAGGCTGCACGCTTGACTTTGTGCCGGTGCGCGATTGAGATTCGAGTGGTGCATTCCCGGGATCTGAGTTTTTTGCTTGCCGCGTTTTCCATCGCGCTCAGCTTGTCGGGCTGTGGCAATGATTCTGCGGCGTGCTTCGCCACCGCTTCAGCCAGGCTTGGGCGGTTCAAATTACGATGGGTACCACCTGGATCCGCCCTGCAGCCGCGAGCCCTACGGAGTCGTCTACAACTACGATATCGAGACCGCCACGATCAACGCGCAGTTGCAGCAGATGTACAACAACGACCAGCGCGGGCTGCGCATAGCGATATACTTCGCCAGGGGGATCAACTCCGGGACCATCATGGATTCGACCGGCGGCAATCTGTCGCCGCGCTTCCGCAATAACCTCACGAACCTGCTGGCAGCTATCAAGGCCGCGGGATTTGTTGAGATTGAGGTCAGCTTCCATCCCCAGAGCAGCAACGATGCCACCCAATGGACAAGCTTCAGCAACGATTGTTTCCAGGAGAATTGGAGTCTGATCCAGAACCTTCGCCCGATCGTCTCCGGGGCAGACATTCCGTATCATCTGGATCTGTTAAACGAAGGCATTCCTCCACAAGGCGACGCGGCGTTATTGCAGTATGACCAGTTGCTTTGGAACGACTACGTCTCGGCATTCGGCAGTAACGATACGCTCGGCTTCTCGATCATTGCCGACGCGGACTATGTCGGCCAGGTGAGTGAGGTCTACAGCGCCAGCGCATACGGCAATCATGGGTCGCCTCAGATTTTCGACGTTCACATCTATGACGAAACTGGAAGCAGCTTCGCGACGGCCTTCAGCAGTTTAAAAAGTCAGGGGTATGGAAGCGTAAGTTGGATCATCGGAGAAGCCTTTTATAACGATGCGGCCGAGGCGGGTGCTTTGCGTCAGGAAGCTGACAGCACCGGGCAGACCGTGCTTTATCTGACACAGTGGCCCATAACTTCGGACCGAACTGCAGTCCGGATGTGAATGTCGCGACTCCGCTGAATTTTTCAAACTATCAGGCTCAGAGTTTTTGACCCGTGGGCGACCATTGCGCTTCGTCGCACACCTCCGTAAACTCAAGGCTGGTTGTAAATGCAGGCGCGTAGCTCAGTTGGTTAGAGCGCTACCTTGACACGGTAGAGGTCAGGAGTTCGAGTCTCCTCGTGCCTACCATTTTCCTTCTTCAAGAACGTGTGTTCCATTCCTCGTGGAACTTTGCGGAGTGGCACAATTTGTTGCGCTACCATGAAGCCAACCATGGCCGCACCCGCGCTAGCCCGGCAGCAGGAGAAGTTACTGGCGCAGCTTGGCTCGGCGCCCAATCTGTTGACGATTCTGCGGCTGGGAATCATCCCGTTTCTCGTGATCGCCATTCTCGATGGACACTTTGTTACGGCGCTGGTGCTGCTGGTTCTTGCGGGAATAAGTGACGGCCTGGACGGACTGCTGGCGCGAATGTTGCATCAGCGAACTGTGCTTGGACAGTATCTCGACCCTATCGCCGACAAGTTGATGCTGTGCAGTTTGTTTCTAGTGCTGACGCATGTTGGGATGGTGCCGCTGCGTGTCACCGTGCTGGTTTTCAGCCGGGATTTCGGCATCCTTCTGATCGCCTCGCTGCTGTTTGCCGCTTATGGGTTGCGGAACTTCCGCCCTAGCCTGCTGGGCAAGGCCAACACCGTGATCCAGATTCTGACCGTGACGGTCGTGATCATCAGCGGCATCTGGAGCGGGGCGTGGTTAGGCGAGACGCGGCGCGTGCTGATTGATGGAACGCTGGTGCTGACAGTTGGTTCGGCAGCGCATTATGCGTGGCTGATGTCGCAGCGGCTGCGCGCGATGCCGACGGCATAGCGATATCTCAGCTAGCTGGCCTGCTCGTCTTCTTCCGAGGCCGAGGCCTGCTCTTCAATCCGCATGTCATCGAATTCGCCGGAATCGAAGACCTCTCCACAGACTTCACATTCGACGAACTCGGCGTCCTCCTGGCGGGATACGATCCGCACGCGGGGGTGTTTGCAAGGGGTGGCCATTGGGGTTCTGACGGAAGAATTGTACTGTGAGGTTGGACGTTGTCAAACAAGAAACCGCAATCTCGCCACTGCGAATGTTTGACCGTTGCATCCGCGGGAAAGATGGCCGTATACTAAATCAGGACTAATCCAGTCTGGATTAGGCAATTTCATGCTGCGACTGACCAAAAAAGCGGACTACGGACTGATGGCGCTCAAGTTGCTGGCTGAGCAGGGCCCGGGCTACGCGATGAGTGCCAAGGACATCGCTGACATCTATCACCTGCCGCTGCAGTTGCTGGCCAAAGTGCTGCAGCAGCTGACCAAGTCCGGCATTCTCGAGTCGCACGCGGGGACGCACGGCGGCTATTCGTTGGGCCGGCCTGCGGACACGATCAACGCATTTGAAGTAATTCGAGCCATTGATGGCCCGTTCTTCATCACATCTTGTGCGACGGTGCGCGGCCACTGTGATCTGCACGATCACTGCACCGTGAAAGAGCCGCTGCAAAAGTTGAACGATACCTTTCGCGACGTCCTGATGGACTTGCGCATCTCTGACCTGGCGCATGATGCGCCGCGCAGCAGGCAAGCCGGAAGTCCAACGCCGAGTCGGCAGCTGGTGCAACTGGCCTGAGGGAAGCGATTCGATACGCGTCAAAGCATGAACAGTAGTTAAGGAAGCCAAGAGGAGAAGCAGGAAATGATCAGAACGGAAAGCCCCACCGCCAAGGGAGTGAAGCTCCCGATCTACATGGACAACCACGCCACAACCCAGATGGATCCGCGCGTGCTTGAGGCGATGATGCCGTATCTGACCGAGACCTTCGGGAACGCGGCCAGCCGCAATCATGCATTCGGTTGGGAAGCCGAAGTCGGCGTCGAAAAGGCTCGGGAGCAGATCGCCAAGTTGATCGGCGCAACTGCGAAGGAGATCATCTTCACCTCCGGCGCGACCGAGGGCAACAACCTCGCTATCAAGGGCGTCGCCGAGATGTACAAGGAGCGCGGCAACCACATCATCACCCAGGTCAGCGAGCACAAGGCTGTGCTCGATACGTGCAAGCGCATGGAGAAGTACGGCTATCGCGTCACCTATCTGCCGGTCAATAAAGACGGGCTGATCGAGATGGAAGACCTGAAGCGCGCCATGGATGACAAGACCATCCTGGTGAGCATCATGTTCGCGAACAATGAAATCGGCGTCATCCAGCCGATCGCCGAAATCGGCAAGCTGTGTCACGAAAAGGGCGTCGTCTTCCACACCGACGCAGTGCAGGCAGTCGGCAAGATTCCGGTCGACGTCAACGCGATGAACATCGACATTTTGACGCTGAGCGGCCACAAAATTTACGGCCCGAAGGGCGTGGGCGCAATGTATGTGCGCCGGCGCAATCCGCGGGTACAGATTGCGGCGCAGATTGATGGCGGCGGTCACGAGCGCGGCATGCGCAGCGGCACGCTGAATGTGCCGGGCATCGTTGGTCTGGGCATGGCGTGCGAAATTTGCCGCGTCGAAATGGGCGCCGAGGCCGAGCGCGAGCGCAAGATGCGCGATCACTTGAAGGCCAAGTTTGAAAAGGCGCTGGACTATGTTCACGTCAACGGCTCGTGGGAGCACCGCCTGCCGGGCAATCTGAACATGAGCTTCGTTTACGTCGAAGGCGAATCGTTGCTGATGGGCATCAACGATGTCGCAGTCTCGAGCGGCTCGGCCTGCACCTCGGCGACCCTCGAGCCATCCTATGTATTGAAGGCGCTCGGACTGGGCGATGATGTTGCGCACAGCTCCATCCGCTTCGGTCTGGGGCGCTTCAATACGCCGGAAGAAGTGGATTACGTGAGCGATAAAGTAATTGACATTGTTCTGAAGCTGCGCGAGTTGTCGCCGCTGTATGAGATGGTGAAGGAAGGCATTGACCTGACCAAGATTGAGTGGGCTGCGCATTAAGCAGCGGCGGTCATCAGCAATTTAGCAACGCAACAAGTTTTGGAGGAACAACATGGCATACAGCGACAAGGTAGTGGACCACTACAACAATCCCCGCAACGTCGGTACCCTCGACAAGGCCAGCTCAGAAGTGGGCACGGGCCTGGTCGGCGCACCGGAGTGTGGCGACGTGATGCGCCTGCAGATTCGCGTCAATCCGGAGACGCAGGTCATCGAGGAAGCCAAGTTCAAGACCTTCGGCTGTGGCTCCGCCATTGCCTCTTCCTCACTCGCCACCGAGTGGGTCAAGGGCAAGACGGTGGACGAAGCGATGGAGATCAAGAACACGGACATCGTCAAGGAACTGGCACTGCCCCCGGTCAAGATTCACTGCTCGGTGCTGGCGGAAGACGCGATCCGTGCGGCGATTGGCGACTGGAAGGTGAAGAATGCGGCCAGGCAGGACACCACGGTCGCGGTGGCAACTCACTAAGGCTTGGCAATGGATATCACCACTCCAAACACGCCGGCCACGGCCGTCGCCAATCACGACGGCCCGCCGAAGCATGACATCCAGGTCACGGATAAAGCCCTGACCCGGATTCGTGCCGCGATGGCGAAGGAAGGCATATCGCCCGCGGAGGGTGGCCTGCGTCTCGGCGTGCTCGGCGGCGGATGCTCGGGCCTCTCCTACAGCGTGAAGTTCGATACCCAGCCCCGCGAGCGCGATCGGGTTTATCAGTACGGCGAAACTGGCGACGTCCGGGTTTTCGTCGATCCGAAATCGTTCGTCTACCTGCACGGCATGATCCTCGATTACGAAGACACACTGATGCGGCGCGGGTTCAACTTCATCAACCCGAATTCCTCCAAGTCCTGCGGCTGCGGGTCGTCCTTCTCCGGCTGATGCGAAGCCGCTCTGGACGAAGCTCATAAATGACACAAACACAGTTACAATCCGCGGGCGTCGTGTGTTGGGCCTGTGGAGCGGAGCATGGGCCCGGCGCGCCGCTCTGCCCTTCCTGCAATAAAGTGCAACCGCCCGTCGCCGGCGCCGATTATTTCGCTGCACTGGGACTGCCGCGGTTGCTGCAGATTGACATCGCGGCTTTGGAAAAGCAGTTCTATAAGCTGAGCCGGAGGCTGCATCCTGATCTGTATGCCACCTCCGCTCCAGAGCAGCAACAGTGGAGCACCGAGCAGAGCTCGCTGCTGAACGACGCCTATCGCACGCTGAAAGATCCAGTCGACCGAACTCGTTATTTGCTTCAACTCGAAGGCGCGAGCATCGAAGGCGAATCAGAAAAAGACCGCGCAGCCGCCAAGGCATCTGGCAAAGCTCGGGAGCAGAAAGTTCCGCCGGACCTGCTCGAAGAAGTGTTTGAGCTGAATATGCAACTGGAAGAGTTGCGAATGGGCGGCGACGATCCCGACCTGAAGCAGCAACTACAATCCGCGCGCAATGGATTTACCCAGCAGCTCGGGGCCTGCGATACGCAGTTGCAGCAACTCTGGCGGCGATGGGACCTAGCCTGGGAGGCAAAAGACGAGAGCGGCAAATCGGCCGCGAAAGACCAACTGGTGGCGCTGTTGAACCGCCGCAACTACATCCGCAACCTTGTACGGGACGTGAACGAAGCATTGGGAGAGTAAGGAACTTTGGCAGAACGCGAACGCATCGTCGGGATTGACCTGGGCACCACGAATTCGCTCGTCGCCTATATGGAGGCAGACGGACCGGTGATCATCCCCAGCGAGGATGGGACGCGCCTCGTTCCCTCCGTGGTCGCGTTGACTGAGGACGGTGCGGCTGTTGGCAACGCTGCGCGCAAGACGCTGGTCGAGCGTCCGCAGGACGCCGTCTATTCCGCAAAAAGATTGATGGGCCGAGGCGTCGAAGACGTACGCGAAGAGCTGAAGCTGTTTCCATTCCGCCTCGCGCAAAATATTCAGCCGGGCGATGTGCTACGGCTCAAACTGCGCGATCGCGAGTTGACGCCGCCCGAAATCTCTGCATACATTTTGCAGCAGCTGAAACGAAACGCCGAGCGCTACTTTGGCGGCCCTATTACCAAGGCCGTCGTCACCGTGCCAGCGTATTTCAACGACGCGCAGCGGCAGGCCACCAAGGATGCCGGTCGGATCGCGGGCCTCGAAGTGTTGCGCCTGGTGAATGAGCCGACCGCGGCTGCGCTGGCCTATGGCCTCGATCGCAATCACGAGGGCACCGTGGCGGTGTATGACTTTGGCGGCGGAACGTTTGACGTTTCTATCCTCAAACTGAGCGACGGCATTTTCGAAGTGATCGCGACCAGCGGCGACACTCATCTCGGCGGCGACGATCTCGACAACTTGCTGCTCACAGTCGCGCTGGACGATATTGCCGGGGAGATGAAGATCGATGTCCGCCAATCGGGAGAAGCAGTCCAGCGCCTGCGCAGTGCGGTGATTGACGCCAAGATCGAGCTGTCGTCGCAGGAAGAGGCGACGATTGATATCACGTTGCCCGGCGACGAGCCCTATCGGCGCACCATCACGCGTGAGCAATTTGAGCAGCTAGCCGAGCCGGTGCTGCAACGCACCGCGGGCCCAGTTCGCCAGGCATTGAAAGACGCAGGAATCACGCCGGAGCAGATCGACGAAGTCGTGCTGGTCGGCGGTTCAACGCGGATCCCGCGGGTTCGCGCGCTGGTTGACGATCTGTTTCGTCTGTCTGCTCGCGGCAAGCAGCCTCACACGGAGCTGAATCCCGATGAAGTCGTCGCGCTCGGCGCCGCAGTGCAGGCGCACATCCTGAGCGGCGGCTCGGTCGCCACGGAAGACATGCTGCTCCTCGACGTCACACCACTTTCTCTCGGCATCGAAGCCCTCGGCGGAGTGGTCGCGAAAATTATTCAGCGCAACTCGACCGTTCCGGCCTCTGCCACCGAGCACTTCACCACCGGCTTGGAAGGTCAGACCAACGTTGCCATTCACGTCGTTCAGGGCGAGCGGGAGCTGGCTGCGGACTGCCGCTCGCTGGCGCGCTTCGACCTGACAGGCATTCCGCCGATGGCCGCCGGGCTGCCGCGCATCGAAGTGAAATTTCTGATCGACGCCAACGGCATACTGCATGTGTCCGCGCGCGAACAGCGCAGCGGTAAAGAGTCCGAGATTGAGGTCAAGCCGACCTACGGACTTACGGATGACCAGGTCGAGACCATGATCCTCGAGTCATTCGACTACGCGGAAGATGACTTCCGCAAGCGCCAGGCTATCGAAGCGCGCCTCGAGGCAGAGAAACTGCTCGAACTGGTCGACAAAGCTCCAAAGCACCCTGCGTGGAAACAGCTGGATGCGATAGAGATTGCGAACATCGCGGAAACCAAGTCCGCGCTGGAAAAGCTTAAGAACAGCGATGATTACAAGGCCATCCGCACATCCATGGAAGCGCTGGACAAGGCAACGCGGCGTTTCGCGGAGTTGCAATTGGACGATGCAGTGAGCAGCGCAATACGCGGACAGACAATGACCGAAGCCGGAGATCACATCGGAGATGGGCCGACTGCGCCGCATCCATTTGCTCCCGCAGAAATTGAAGAACGATAAGGAAATGTAACTGTGCAAGAACAAATAGACAAGAAACCAATACCGCCGGAGAAACTAGTCCGCGTCACCTTTCAGCCCGAGGGCAAGGTCGTGGAATTTGAGTTTGGCACCCTGCCGTACGACCATCACGGCAAGCCCATGTCTTTTCTCGATGTCGCGGAGAACTACA
>Ga0302324_100020375_pt1 | contig 12972 bp, 12 predicted proteins | sample Palsa_T0_1_FD_201949 | JGI IMG/M metagenome (GOLD analysis project Ga0302324, IMG submission 201949) | Peat permafrost microbial communities from Stordalen Mire near Abisko, Sweden - Palsa_T0_1 | ecosystem: Environmental > Terrestrial > Soil > Palsa > Peat permafrost | place: Sweden: Abisko...
GGAATCCCGCCCCCCCCGGCGAAAATACGGGGCCGCTCTGCGCAGCGCGGCCGGGTCTTCTGACTGTGAATTAAAAGCAGTGTACTGCTCTCACAAAAAACCGGCCGCTCATTGCTGATGAGCGGCCAGCTGAGAACTACGAACTATGAACTGCTCTTACTGCCTATTAGAAAATCAGTTTGATCGCGAACTCCGCGTTCAGCGGTTCGCCGGGGCCGATTCCCGGATTGCCCAGGTACGGTCCAATTGTTGAACCGATCACACCGCCCTCACCAGCATCTGGGAGTCCTGCTGGTGCGAGATTCGTGCGGTTGAAAAGGTTAAATACGTTGGCGCTGAACTGTGCGCTCAACCTTTCGGTGATCTGGGTCGTCTTGAAGAGCGCTACGTCCACCGAGTTATAACCGGGGTTGTAGTTCTGACCGCGGCGCGTCGGCGAGTAGGTGCATTGAACCGCGGGAGAAGAATTGCAATCCACAAATGCCGCTGGGTTAAACCATTGTACCGACCCATCCACGATCGCGTGGGATATTCCCGCGGAGGGAAACCGAATTACCTGAACGGCACGATCGGCGCCTTCGCCGTTCATGCTCGGATTGCCCGACGATGTCACGGTATATGGGGTTCCGCCGTGGAACGAGAAGCCGGAGTTCACTTCCCAACCCTTCATGAGCCGATCCGGTCCTCGCAGAGCGGGGATGTGGTAATCAAGATAGCCCGTGAGGGTATTGCGAACATCGAAGTCCGAGTTCCCATATTCGGCGGCTTCGTTGGTTGGGTCCTGCGGGACATACGGCAGCAGGCCGGTTTCGTAATCCAGAGCATGACCCCATGTGTAAGCGAGTTGCGCGGTCAAATTGTGCCAACTCTGGATTCGCAGGCTCGATTGCAGCGAATTGTAGATCGATCCCAAATTGCTTTTCGCCTCATCGATTACAGAGAAATTCGGAAACTGGCTGTAGTAGGGACGAGTCAGGTTCGGGTTTGCGAGTTCCGCTGTTCCTGGCTGTGCGGGATTTATGTCGAACAGTCCCATCAGATGCCTTCCCGCGGTTGCCACGTATCCAACCTGCCCGATGATCGCAGGAGTGAAGCTGTGCTGGATGTTGAGGTCCCAAGCTTCGGTGTACGACGGACGGAAATTCGGATCGAACGTAGAAATCTTGACCGACCCCTGTCCGGCCAATGCCTGTTGAAGCGTTTCAAAGATTGGCGTTCCAGGCGCAATCACCGTGTTCGCAAGAGCCGACGCCTGTGCTACCTCCTCGGATCCCGCCGGGTTCAGCCCTGGGCCAAACACCGAGATGTTCTGGGCGCCATTGTTCTGCAATACCGACTTCATATAGATGGAGTCGTAGTAAAACCCGAAGCCTCCGCGCACTACGGTAGAAGGAAGAACCCCGTAGGAAAATCCAACTCGCGGGCTCGCCCCGCCCCAGAAGTCATTCCACGCGCCCTGATTCGGATTCAGCACCCGAAGGCCGCCGGCAACCGAAGGGTCAAAGACCGACAGGTTGGCAAACTGTGAGTGGACTGGGCCTTCCCAGTCATAGCGCAAGCCATAGTCGATGCTGAATTTAGAGGTGAGCTTCCATGAATCTTGCGCGAAGAGCGAAAAAGTATCGACGAAGACCTGACGTTTTGGATCGCCGACTACATTTTCCGAGTTGGTTGGATCGAAGCATCCCGCAAGGAAATCAGCAAGAAACAGAAGGTTACGGTCCGATGGCGCATTCGCCGCTGTATAGGGCGCCTTGCCGTTGCCGAGAGCCGCGCAGGCCGACGACGTGGAGACCCACGGACCTTGTGTCCCGTCGAAGTAAATCGTTCCGCGCTCACCGGTCTGATAGAAGTCGTCGACCTGCGCCTGGCGATACTCGCCGCCAAATTTGAATTGGTGGGCCCCCTTGGTCCATGCGAGATCTTCGTCCAGGTGACCGGTGATATCATTTCGCCCGGATGGGGCTGTCACGCCGATCGGATCAAACCCGCTGCCGCCCGCAGTCAGTCCAACACTTGCAGCCGTGGGCCCAATAATTAGGTGGGGAGCCCCTTTAAGAGCCGGGTCCGTGACCCCGGTATTCAAACCGAGGCCAATCGGGTTGAAGTCCGTCTCAGCGTCGCTGAATACCTGGTTAAAGTAGCTGACACCCGCCGAGAGCTGGTTGGTGATTGAAGACGAAAGGACCCGGTTGTAGACGAGCGAATAATTCTCGACGTGGATGGGGGCGTTTTCAAAATAGGGAGCCAGCGCCGAGGAGGTTGGGGCGGTTTGAGTTCCCTCGCCCGCAAACCAGGTTGCAGCCAAATGGTCCTTATCGGTGAGCTGTTCATCCAACTTCACGATGCTGTTGTAGCTATGGCCGGTAAGATCGCCGGTGGCCGTGTAGTTCAAAGCTTTGGCGGCCCCGGTCAGAGCCGATGCCGGCCACAAGCCCTTGTAACTTCCATTGCCGTTCAGCAAATTCTCCGCGACCTGGTTTACTGGTACACCGTACGCACTCAGCACAGCCAGTGCTTCCGTTTGATATAGCGCCGATGGCTCGGTAGCCTCGCTTTCTGCCCCGATCAGGAACCACTGAGTTTCGCCGCCGATAAAGAAAAAAGTCTTGTCCTTCCATATCGGTCCGCCCAGCGAGAATCCGGCGTGCTGGTTCCGCGTCTCAGTCGTCGTACCAGAAAACGGGTTGGAGTGCTGGAAGAATTCGTTGTGATTGTAGTAGTAGGCGCTGCCATGCAACTGGTTGGTTCCCGACTTGATGGTAAGGTTTGCGGTGCCTCCCGAGTTGCGCCCGAGTTCCGTTGATCCCGCGGTTTCAAATGAAAAATTCTCAATCGCATCGATCGGCAGAATGACGCCGGCGATCGAGGAAACGCCACCCTGATTGACCGCGGGAATATTCCACCATAGATCGTTGTTGTCAGTGCCTTCGATCTGCCAGTTCACCGAGTTGGAGCGTGTGCCGTCCACACTGGCTACACCGGCGCCGCCGCCAGTCGAAAGGCCGGCAAATCCCGGTGTTTGCGAAAGCATCTGGGTAAAGTCGCGTCCGCTGTTGGGGAGGTTCTGCACAACCTCTACCGGCAGTGCGGTGGACTGAGTGTCGGTCAACGTGTCGAGGCTGAGCGAGTCCGCGGTCACCTCGACACTTTCGCCAGCCGATGCCACAGTCAGTTTCACGGGAAGCGCATAGATCGAGGCAGCCGTTACTGGGACCTTGTCCACTTTGACAGTCTTGAATCCCGCGGCGGTGATTGTCACGGTATAGCTGCCCAAGGGCATATCGGCAAACGCGAACTCACCGGCGCTCGAGCTGACGGTCTTGTACGCGATATTTGTGCTCGTTTCAACCGCTGTGACAGCCGCGCCGGGCACAACCGCTCCCGACTGATCAGCGACTGTCCCACTGATGCCGCCGCGGAAGGTCTGCGCCAAAGCGCCTCTCTGAGCTGTGAAAAGCAGTGCCAGTACCACGAGCACCAGCGTGAATACACTTCGATTCCGATGAAACGCCATGCGTCTATCCTCCAGGTAATGCAGTTAAGTTGTTCGTGTGCGCCCGATTAAGACTCATCTTGCGTGTAAATGAGCGGGCGCTCACAAACGCAGTTTCGGGCTATTTTTTCTTTGGGGGCCCTACAAGGGCTCTACGAGTATGAATGTTATCCATTACCCAAAGTACTAAGAAGCGTCATAAGGATTCAATGAAGAAATCCGAAATCGCTTCGCAGCTCAATCGATGGATGGGCCCTCTAGTCAATCGGATGGACTGGCGGGGCTAACCGGCAGATTGCGCGGCACTTTAATGAAATCCATCGGGCCGCTTCGGTTCTCCTTCCCGACCGGTCTCCGACTCACATAATGGCACCCGTTCCGGATGCGGGTTTTGTCCCCGGATTTTCACAGAATAGTTGTGGGAAGCGCCTGAGTGGCTGACAGGGTGCGATGCAGGAACGCACGACAAAAGCCGAGCCTTACTCCGTCGTTTTTCTTGGGTTTTTTTTGCGCTGAAACAGGCGGCTCAGGCGGTTAGGCGTTCCAGTTGGTCCGGCTTCACGATGGTCAGGCTGGCGCCCTTGATCGTGATCCATTGATCGCGCCGAAACTGATTGAGCAGCCGTGTGACGGTCTCGCGCGAGGTGCCGGCCATGTTGGCGATCTCTTCGTGTGTAAGGGCCATGGTGAACTTAATCTCCGGCTTGCCATTCTGCGCCGCGCGTCCCCAGTCGAGCAGCAGACGAGCCAAACGCCCCGCGGCAGAGCCGGACAGCGCAAGGCGCTTTGCATCGTGAAAGACGGTGAGGTATTCGCCCGAAAGGGACTGCGCAGCGTGCATGCTGGCGATGCCATGGTGGCTGAGGAAGTCAACAAACTCCTGCTTGCGAACAGTCTTTACCTGGCACGGCTCAATTGCCTCGGCCGTTACCTCGTGGGGAACGTTTGCCAGCACCGCGCTAAGCCCCATCACGTCGCCAGGGCCGGCGATCTTCAGGATCATGGTCTTGCCATCCCGCGATGTGGAGGAGATCTTGACCTGGCCATAGCAGATGACAAAGACGTTGCGGGCCGCGTCGCCCTCTGTGAAGAGCTTTGCCCCTCGCGCATGGCTCATCATTATGCCGATCCCATCGTAATCCCGCAGAGCCTCGGGCGTGAGATTGCAGAACATGCGCAGATGGCGATGCTCACAATTAATGCAATCTTCCGGAGGGTGATGCGGATGGAAGGAGGCCATAGTTTTGCTGATGTCCTGATCCATTCGAGTATAGCTCATTTATATGAGGGTCTAGCGGAATGAGGCTCCGGCGGTGGATTTGCAGGACGAAACCTGGTGGGGAATCCCATTTTTCAGCATCCCGAGCCAAAGGGTCGTCCGTTCTACTCGACGCTCAATCCACTGGTTCGCTGCCGCATCCTGGACGCCCAGTTTCTCGAACTGGCAATGTACCCCCGCGATACCTCCCGTGCCAGCTCCTCCAGCAGGCGCATCCTGAGAGGCGGATGCAGCTTAAATGCCTCATAAAGCGCTTCTTTGGGTAGCATCAGAATCGCGCCGGCTTCCTGGGCGCTGAGAGTGTAGTTATGAACTCCGTCGCACAGCAGGGGTGCCAGTTCAACCAACTCACCCGGCCGGACTGAGCCCAAAATCAGGCGCGTCTCCCACCTCCTCGCTCTGCGCACAAACTGTCCCGAAATGACTAAATACAGTCCGCCGCATCTTGCTCCCTGCGGGAAGACAGTTTCACAGACATTAAAGTTCATGAATTGCGCAGAAATGTCGAGCAAATCCCGGGCAGGCGGGGGACAGCCGAGCAATTCCGAAATCGGAAGAGGATTTGCAAGGTCCATTTGCTCAGCTTTCTCTCCAGACCTTTCCATAGATCTTTCCTCGGATCGCATTGTTCCCTCTTCCCTTTCGTCGACGGATCCTTTTCGGTGATGGCCACCGTGGGACGGTCAAGCCGCTCGCCTAAATTGTCTTGTGGACGGGTGAACACTTTGATGTTCACGTCTCCTCAAGGTCCACTTGATCTCGCGCGTCCTTGCTTGTTTTCCACTCTGCTTGCCCCGATTCCGATTCTGGATAAAAGGCCAGAACCGAAAGCGCGAGTCCATCAAAAGAGCACGGTTCAGGATTTTGGGGTCGTACGCTCTTATTCCTCCTTGCTGCTCTTCTCCGGTTCTTACCTGCACCGGTTTTTACCAGCCGGAGTTATTTCACGCCGGCCTGAATCGCACCAGATTCGAGTTGAACTTCACGCAAACTGGAGGTCAAAACGATCTCGGGCGGAACGCACAAGACCGGAACGCGCGAGCGCGCCAGAAGCGCGAATGCCGTTCCATGAGGGCCGGCAGTTTCGCTGGACCGCTTTACGCCTGCGACAAGAATGCTTGGTTGGTATTGGTGAATCGCTTCGACAATCACGTCGCCCGGATTGCCGTCTTTTACCACGCAGCGAACCGGCGTGCGCCCGCTTGGCTTGATGCCGAACTCCTCGAGCGTGGTGGCACTTGTGTTTAAGAATGCCGAGGCTTCGGCCGATCCTCTGGCATGTAACACGATCAGAGTCCGATGAAACGTCTCGGCCAGGGAGTATGCAGTTCCCACAGCCGATGCGGCCGCTTCGTTGCGTTCCATTGCCAGCAATACCGGCCCTCCCGGAACAGGCCGAAACTCACCCGCATTCCAGTCCGCGGCCACCGCCAGCACAGGGCACGGCGACAAACGGACCAATTGCTCGGCAATCGCCCCCACAATTACGCCGCCCGCGCCCTTCATCCCGCGCGTTCCAATCACGATCAGGCCGGCTTCGTACTGCTTCGCCACGGTCACCAGCATCTCGGCTACCGCTCCCTGCCGAATCTCGGAGTGACTGTGAATCCCCTCGCGCAGCAACTCGCGGGAAAGCTTTTCGAGCGCCGTCCGCGCCTCGTCGGTCATCTCGCGCAGGACTCGCCCAGGCACTGAGTCAATGGCGGCGTAGTCCACGGGGTCGGTTCCGTGAGCCAGCACAATCCGGGCACCATAGCCTCCGGCAAGTTTGCGCGCATAGTCGAGAGCCGCTTCCGACTGGCCGGTCAGGTCGGTCGCCACCACAATTGTTTTCATTCCTGTTGCAAAGCTCATCGAACCTCCAGCGCCGACGGGCGCAAGCCCTTGTAATCCTTTAGGATTTCGAGTCTGCGCTTTGCTGGGAACCCCGGGCAGTGACCTTTTGCACCCTGTCACGTGATTTAAATCACACGAGGATCGGTCGGGCATCCAGTGCCCTGCTGCGACGGCGGGTGGGACATGGGATGTAGGATTTTCGGCGTGATCACTCAGGCAGGACTTCAATGCCGGTTACGGTCGCGTAGCCTTCTACGGGAACAAAGCTCAGTAGAAGCTTGCCTTGCGCGTTCGGCTCCAGACCCGTGAACTTCCTGATCACGACGTCCGAGCGGCGAGCCTCCCAGGCAAGGTTGAAGTTCCTCAGCATCGCGGTCCCATTGCAGAACACGTTAAAGATATGAGCAACACCGGGCTTGTTCTGGTCGGATGTTGAGGGTCCGTCCCACGCGCCGTGCCGCCCAGCGAAGTACAGCGTGACAGAGTACCTTCCGGGCGAAACTGGAATCGCATACGAAAAGTTGCCCCAGCGCTCGGTCTCATAGAGCTCCGGGTCGTCGGTCCCGCTTACCGGAGAAGTGTAGGAAGCTAACTGGCCACCCTCAAAATAGCTGTCCGGGCTCCACAAATGGCTGTCGTTGGAGTAGTAGGGTGTTTGCCGGGCCAGGATGCGCACCGGTCGAATATGCCCTCGGACCCCGGGAAGAATCTCGATCGCGGAAAGAATGGCCTGGGTCCCATCCTCGCCTGAGAACTCAAGATGCAGCATCCCATCCGGGGCCGGCGATATCTCGGGAAAGACCTTGACGTCGGCAGTCAGGCCGGCTCCCGCGTCTGCCACAACGTCGAACCGGGTCAGCAGCGGCTTGCCGTTGGCGCGCACGTCGATGATGCGGCTGCCTTCCCCGCCCGTTTCGGCTGAATCCGGGCCGTACACGGTCTCGGCAAAATGCAGTCGAAGTTCGTAGATGCCTTTCTTCAGGGGAATATCGTAGCGAAACTGCCCTTGCCGGCTGGTGCGGTAGAACTCCGGATCCTGGGTGCGCCAAATCTGCTGAACAGCGGCCTTCACGGGTGTGCCGCCGGAGAATCCCGTATCCGCACTCCAAAACTTCCCCGCATGATCGATAAGGTTGCGGCTGCCACCGGCCAGAATTCGCACCTCCTGCCCATTGGGCGGACCAAACTGCGAATCGGCGGGTCGATTGGAAGGTTGGATGGATACGACGACTGGTTCTGGCTGGCGGCGGTGCTTTAGAACGAACCAGCCGTATGAGAAAAACACGAGCAGCGCCCCAAGGCCGGCGCCGATCCACCACGGATGACGGCCTGCGCGAAGCATCCATTTTTTCAGGCGGTTGACGCCTCCGCCGGCGATCTCGCCTGGCGCCCCGCTCATTTCCACTCCTGCGGCCTCGCTGGTGGAAACGCTGGTAGCCGCGGCGGCACTTGCAGCTTGATCAGGATTCGGCTGAACGGCCAGCGTCCCGTTCTCAGGTTGCCAGCCTGGGCGAGGCTCAACCCTGGGAACGTATTGTCCGACCGGGATGGTGATTTGCAGCCGGTGGTTTGCACCGTCACCCGCGTAGTATTCAGCGAGCCGTTTGCGTAACCGGTTTGCCTCCACTCTAACAATGGAGTCGGAATCCTGATCGAAGGAAGCTCCGCGCTTGAAGACTTCGACCCCGACGGAATACTCCTTGATCTTGTTGGCTTCGCCGGCAAAAAGCCTTTCGCAGAGGTACGACAGAAGGAGCGCGAGCGTGGGCGCGCGGGTGAACTCCTTCGAACTGAGCAGTGCCTGCAGCTCCGCGCGCTGGGCCTCAAGATCCATCGATTCTGGCGTTTCGACCATTCTGCCTCGACGCACTCTGCTGCGATTTGTAACGTTCGATGTTCGAACCGACTGCCATCTTAGCGGACTTCTTCGACCCCAGGCAGCTTTAACGGTGTATGCGACGGGGGTATCAGGCCGTGTAACGGGAGTTAACCTCCCCAATTCCCGGCCGGATGGTTAAGTGTGCCTCTGGCCAGGCCAACTGCAAGTGAATGATACAGAGGAGGTTGAGCTGTCCTTATGTGAATGTAACCCCCGCTTGAACGGGTAGGTAGCAGGTATAGCGTTGTTTGCTGCCGTTGACGGGTCTCTACTTGGATTGTTGTTGAAAGCGGATCGCACCGAGCGGCCGACCGCACAGGGAGAAAGAACAACGGCCGCCGCAAGCGAAAGCCGACCTCGAAGGAGATGCACCATGCGAAAACTCATTATGAAGATGGCGGCAATTGGCCTCGCGCTTAGCCCGGCCGCGTATGCAAGCACGGAACTGAGTCCTGACTTGCCCAAGGTGGACAAGTTTGAAGCTGTCAAGGCTGCCGAACTGAAAGGGGACCTGGCGCGCATCCACGAGAACTACTGGATCGCTGTCTCCTACTATGAGGAGGCCCTGCGAGCCGATCCTGAGAATTCAGAGCTATACAACAAGCTGGGCATTGTGGAGCTCAAGCTGAACAACCGGGGCCCCGCGCGCAAGGAATTTACCCTTGCCGTGAAGTATGACCCTCGAAACATCTCCGCGCTGAACAACCTGGGAGCGGTTTCATTTCTCGACAGGAAGTACAAACCGGCCGTCCGGTATTTGAAGCAGGCGCTTGCACTTGATGAATCGAGTGCTCCCTCGCACCTGAACCTGGCGGAGGCGTGGATGGCCATGGGCCAGGTGGATTATGCGATGACCGAGTACACACGGGCTCTGGAACTGGACGCCGACATTCTGACTTCAAATAACGAGGGCGTCATTGCGCAGGTCACGACTCCGGAGCAGCGGGCTCGCGTGAATTACCTGATTGCCAAGGCGTATGCCAGACGCGGAAACGTCGACGGAGCCCTGGAGTATTTGGGCAGAGCGAAAGAGGGGAACTTCGCTCAATTGGCCAGCGTGTACAACGATCAGGACTTTTCCGCTCTCTGGCAGGACCCACGCCTGTCAAAGATCGTGAAGAGATAACCGAGTTTCCCTCCATGCTGCGCCCTGCCGAGCGGGGGCCTGGTGAGGCGCAGCATGCATTTTTACTTCGACGGGTATCCAGTTCTCGCCCTCCCTCAAAACCCCGGGCGCCTCATCCATCTCGCGGTTTTCGATAGACAAATGCGAAATGAGTGGGAAACCATGAACCGAAAGACCGGGCGCCCTCTTGCCTTCCAACGACCCTCGAATCAATCGTTCAATCCCTTGCCCTCGAGAATGCGCTCCATGCACTTTTCCACGCGAGCCTCTCGCGTCTTCGCTTGCTTGGGCTGCCCAACATGAAACATGTATCCTCTTTGCCTTCCCGGCGTGAGCGCCTCAAATGCAGCCTTCAAGGCAGGAATCTCATCAAGCCTCTTCTCGAGCTCTTTCGGAATCACGTAATCGGAATGCTTCTTCAACGCAACCTTCAATCCAGCTTGTTCCACTTCGATAGCTTCATAGATATAGGTCTTTAAGACGTTTTCCATCGCAGCAATCTCGCGAACATTCGTCATTCGGATCTGGCGCCCAGCCTGCAGTTTTCCCGGTGTCACCAGAATGCCCTTGGGATCGCTCAACAAGGCGCCTTTGAAAAACAGAAGCGTGACGTATTCCTTGAATGCGCCGATTAAGACAACGTTCTTTCCCTTGAACGTGTAACAAGGCTCGCCCCACTTCAATTCTTCGGTCAGCGGACACTCAAGAAGGATCTCCCGTAACTTCTCCGACTCTTCGCGCCACTTTTTTGCCTTCCGAAAGAACGCGTCGACCTTTGGATTCATCCTGAATCTCCGTTTTCGTCTTTGGCTACGCAGCAAATAGTAAACTTCCGCATTTCGAGTCATCCATCCGAAAAGCAGAAAAATAACTTTACATCAGTATGAGCAAGAGAATAGAAGTACACAGACCCTCATCGCCACGTTTCCCCTTCACTGTCCCCCCGGTCGAGCGATCCTTTGGGCCAAATCACGAGGAGCTAGACAAATGAAAAAGACCAGTTCCCTGTTTCTATTGCTGTCCCTTGCGGCATCGGGTGTCACGATCGCCGCAGCGCAGCCGGATCAATCTCCAACCGCCGTCAAGCCACCGAAGTACCTGCAAATCACTGTCGAATACGTCAAGCAAGGCAAAGGCGGCCTTGCCCATGACAAGACCGAGAGCGCATATGTTCAGGCCAATGCGAAGCTCAAGTTCCCCATCAATTACTTTGCGTTTAACGCAATTTCGGGCAAGCCGCGAGCCATCTTTATTTCGGGATTCGACTCGTATGGCGATCTCGGAAAAGCCTTCAAGATGTTCGACGCTCCCGGGGTTGCCGCAACGTTCGAGCCCATCAACGTAGCAGACGGCGAACTGCTTGAGGATTCCAAAACACTGATCTTCAGCTACGACGCCGATATAAGTCTGCGTCCGGATGCTGACCTTCTCCACATGCGTTTCCTCGAAGCCGACATCCTCCATGTGAAGTCGGGCAAAGGCAAAGAGTTCCATGAATTGGCAAAGATGTGGGCAGATCTGGGGCAGAAGGCCGGGCCAAGCTCGCACTGGAGCTGCTTCCACGCCGAATATGGCGAGGATAACGGATCCTATGTTTGCCTGACCGCTGACAACTCCATGGACGACATCGACAAAGCCTCCGCAGACTACCTCAAGGCCTTCAACGCCGCGTCGGACGATGAGAAGAAGAAGATGCGCGAACTGCGCGCCGAAGCCCTGGACGAGGATCGTACTGAGCTTTACTCGGTCAACCCTGCACAGAGCTATGCGCCGGCCGATTTCGGCACGGCCGATCCCTTCTGGAAGCCCAAGTGGGCGGCTGCCGCAAAGCCTGCAGCCAAGCCCGCGGCGGACGCCACGAAGCCCAAACAGTAGGCCTTCCCGAAAAAGTACCCTACGATTATTGATTCAACAGCAGCCCCAGTCATGTGCCGGGGCTGTTTCTTTCGGCCATCGTGGAAACGCAGCTGAGTCTCGTGACCAGATTCGTGCGACCGGAGCAGGTAGTGCGCGGAATCGTGTGGGAGTTTGCCCGGTTGTATCTTTTTGACCATGCAATCCCCATTTGCCACGGTACGATCTTCACTGATCTGCCAAAGAACAATGTTCGGCAAATAGCCGACTCGGAGGGAAAGATATGTTTCACTTGCTGTGGTATTTGATCATCGGGCTATTCGCTGGAATCATCTCGAAGTCAGTCCTGCACGTCCATCTGCCCCTGGTTTGGACCATCATCCTCGGCATGGTCGGATCGCTGATTGGCGGAAGCGTGACCCACCTGCTCTTCCGCGCAAGAAACGAGCGATATCACCCCGCCGGCCTCATCTTTTCAACCCTGGGCGCAATTCTGGTTCTCTTCATTTGCATCAGGCTCAATATTCATCTTCCCGCGCTCTGAGATCGAATTTGGAATCAAGTCCGTTCGCGCATGTGTTCTTTCTGCTATGTTGCTTTCTGAAAGTGCACATCGGCCATGGCTCGCCCTTCGAAACCTAAACAGAAGCCTCCGCACCCGTTCGTTCTGGATGCGCTCATGCCGATGTGCCCCGAGGTGCGCCGCATGTTCTCTGGCTTTGCCGTCTATCTGGGCGACCGCATCGTCTGCATGCTTCGGGATTCACCCAAATCTCCGCGTGACAACGGTGTTTGGCTCGTACTATCCGAGACCGCTAACCCCGCAGACCCAAAACTGCGCCGCGAATTCCCTTCGCTTCGCACGATCGAGATCCTGGGAGATAAGATCGGCCACTGGCTGCTCATCCCGAGCGACAGCCCTGCCTTCGAGACGGATGCGCTTCATGCGTGTGAACTTCTTCTGCGTAGCGACCCTCGCCTCGGGCGGATTCCCAAGTCGAGAAGATAGTCGGCGGCGCGAAATGCAGGAAATTGGCGTCTGAAAGTCGCTGAGATTCGGGTCGAAGATCAGTGGACTGTGAGACCAGTCCAATTGACACTGTTGACGAATTTCCTATAGTTCTAGTTCCCAATGCCGGTGAGGGCACGGCAATTCATTCGTGCGCTCTCATTTGGAATGCATCCTGTTGAGGAGTTCGATGCACAACGACGATAACAACCTGAAGAATCGCACGGCCCCACTCGAGATGAGTTCGGAGGAGTTTCGAGAACTCGGCACTCAGCTTATCAATCGCGTCGCTGACTTTCTGGAAACCCTCCCCAGCCGGCCAGTCACTCCCGCGGAATCTCCCGCCGACATCCGACAGGCTCTCGCGGGGTCACGAGCGTTGCCGCAAGCGGGCGCCGATTCCGCGCAACTGCTTAATAAAGCCGCTGACCTACTCTTTGAGCATTCCCTGTTCAATAGCCATCCTCGCTTCTGGGGATACGTCACCTCTTCG
>Ga0302324_100020377_pt1 | contig 12971 bp, 11 predicted proteins | sample Palsa_T0_1_FD_201949 | JGI IMG/M metagenome (GOLD analysis project Ga0302324, IMG submission 201949) | Peat permafrost microbial communities from Stordalen Mire near Abisko, Sweden - Palsa_T0_1 | ecosystem: Environmental > Terrestrial > Soil > Palsa > Peat permafrost | place: Sweden: Abisko...
AGACCGGGGCAATCCCGTCTCTACGGTAAACTGTTTCTCATGCTCGCCGACTATGCGGTGCGCGTCGAAGATTCCCGCGGACGCCGCCATCCCGAGCCGCAGCACCCTTACCGCAACGATTATCAACGTGACCGCGACCGGGTCGTCCATGCGCGCGCATTTCGGCGGCTGGAAGCGAAGACGCAGGTTTTCACGCGCCGGTATTCCGACCACTTTCGCAACCGGCTGACGCATACCATCGAAGTCGCGCAGATTTCGCGCACCATCGCCGCGCAGCTTGGGCTGAACACCGATCTAGTGGAGGCGCTGGCCTTGGCGCACGACCTCGGCCATCCTCCGTTTGGACACTCGGGAGAAAAGGCGCTCGACGCGGCCATGCGCCAGCACGGGCTTTCGTTCGATCACAACCTGCATGCGCTGCGCATTGTGGAAGATTTCGAACTCCACTACGCCGCGTTTCGCGGACTGAATCTGACGTTTGAAGTCCGCGAGGGCATCATCAAGCACTCACACGACTACGACGAAAGCGAGCATCCGGGACTAGCCGAATATCTGCTCGATCAGCGTCCGCCGCTCGAAGCGCAGCTCATCGACCTGACCGACGAAATTGCCTATAGCACTGCCGATCTGGACGATGGATTTGAAGCCCGATTGCTGACGATTGAGCAGATGACGGACGGCGTGGATCTATTCGCCCGTCATTATGATCAGGCAAAGGCCCGTTATCCAGATGCCGCGCGAAAACTCGTGTTTAACGAGGCGCTGAAAAGCATTTTCGATAGCCTCGTCGGAGACTTGATTACGAACACAGCGCAGCGCGTGCAGGCAGCAGGCGTGCGTTCTGTGCAGGGCGTTCGCAGCCACGGCGAGCGGCTGGCCGCTTTCAGTCCGCCAGTCGAAGCGGAACGGCGGCAACTGAAAGAGTTTCTCTACGAGAATCTTTACTACAGCCCCTCACTCGCCATCGAAAAAGAAGATGCCGAGCGTATTACCGGAGAACTGTTTGCCCACTGGATGGAAGAACCCGACGACCTGCCGCGCAACTACCGCGACAAAGCCCTCCACGAGCCGCTACCGCGTGTCATCTGCGATTACATCGCGGGCATGACAGACCCTTTTATCTATCAGCAGTATGAGAAGTATTGCGGGCAGTAGAGTCGCCGTTTTATTCTTGTTTATGAGTAGAGTCCAGGCCGATGATTAGCGCGGGAGGGGCTTATGTCCAATACATTTGGAACCGACATTCTGATTCAAGCTGAGGACCCAATGAAGGCCGCCGACTTCTATGTCAAGGAACTCGGTTTTGAGATTACGGACAAGAATCCAAAGATGGTCGGCCTCCATGGAGAAAACATCAACTTATTTATTGAGCCCGGTCCTGCTCTTGGACCTGTTCTAGAAGTTACTGTCAAGAGCGTGAAGGAAGCCAAAGCGCGCCTCCAGAAAAAGGGCTGTCAGGTCGTTAAGGACCAGCCTGACTGGCCGAGATGTTACATCAAAGACCCCCATGGGCTGATCTACAATCTCACGGAGTAAGGGTGCCGGTTACAGTGCGTCTTTCGCTTCGCTCAAGATGACAATTCCTAGAAAGCGAATTACTTCGCGTATGTGATCCGGTAAATCACGCCCCCCGAGTCATCGCTCAAGTACATCGACCCGTCGCTCCCAACCACAATCCCCACCGGACGGCCCATCCACCGGCCTTTCTGAGTTTCGCCAGGAGCCAGCCAACCGGTGATGAAGTCTTGCGCGCCGCCGACGGGCTGGCCTTTGCCATCAAGCTTCACCCGGACAACTTTGTAGCCGGTCGGCACGTTGCGGTTCCACGATCCGTGAAATGCAACGAAGATGTTGTTCTGGTATTCGGCTGGAAATTCCGAGCCCTCATAGAAGGCGAGTCCCAGCGGAGCGGAATGCGCCTGCATCTGGACTTTAGGCTCGAGTACGTCTTTGCAGCGGTCTTCTCCAACTTTGGTTCCCTCAGATTTGGCGAAGACGGAATCGAATGTTCTGTCGTCATAACAAAAGGGCCACCCAGCATCGCCGCCATCTTTTCCCAGGTCGTAGATTGTCTCCGGCGGCAGATCGTCGCCCAGCCAGTCACGGCCGTTCACCGTGACCCAAATTGTGTCCGTCTTCGGATTCACCGCCAGGCCAACCGCGTTGCGTAGTCCTTTCGCAAAAACTTTCTGACCGCTGCCATCGGGGTTGTATTCCGTCACTGCCGCTCGCCGCGGATCTTTTTCGATGCAGACGTTGCAGCTCGATCCGGCCGCAATATACATCTTGCCGTTGTGGAATAGGACTGTCCGCGTGGAGTGCCCGCCGCCGGTCGCCAGGTCGGCGAGCTTTTTCGGATTCGACGCCTTCAAGTTTGCCTCATCCCAGTCATAGGAGCGGACTTTGTCGTTTTCGGCGACATACAACTTGCCCTGGTAAAACGCCAGACCGTGCGGCTCGTTCAGCCCGTCGAGAACGGTCACCGCCCGCGTCGCCTTTCCCGTGTGCTTGGGATCGGGAAGCGCGACCACTTTGCCCTCGCCGGATTCGCTCGCCAGCAGAACTCCGCCCGGCGTGAAGATCATCATGCGAGCGCCATCGATGTCATTGGCGAAAACCGAGATGTGGAATCCAGGGGGCGCTTTCAGTTGCATCAAGTCGAAATGAGTTTTCTCGGCGTGGGCGAGCAATGCGAGCGGCAGAGCGAACAATGCTGCAAGCAATGCTAAGAGTCGTCGTAACGCAGTTAGATTTCGCATAAGGGAGTGGATGATCTCCTGGTCAGCATGGCTCATATTTTTGGAGAATGTTGTGCCATTGATGCTTGGACAACGCCGTGCCATTGACTTTTGAGGGTCCAAATGACTTCCCGGCTGGAAAACTGCTCCACGCAGTTTTTATACTGCTACGCCAAAATTACCGCCAGGCGCAGTATGTCTCCAAGCGAACCATAAGGTACAATATCTATGAAAATAAAGCACTTGCACTAAGAGCAACGGCATCGGAAGATTTGGCACCCAAACTGTTTATAGAAAGGGCGGCCCGGTAAGGGCCGGTTTCCCGGGATCGGACTTGCGACGCGCTGCCGAATCAGCTTTGTAGGGCGAAGCGTCTGGGAACGCGTTCCTAGAACGATGCAATCAAAATCGAAATTGCGCCGCGAGGCGCACGGAGTGGTTCCCCCATTCCCCACTTGGAGGAAGTTGAAAATGAAAAACCGTACTCTCTTCGCCGTACTGCTAGCACTGATCCTGGCGGCGCCAGTTTTCGCGCAGGATAATTCGTCATCGCAGACCCAGCCCGCGGCTACTCAACCCGCATCGACACAGCCTGCCGCTCAGGCCGGCGCTACCGGCAAAGAACCGCTGCAGCCGGAGGCCCGCGAAGGCTTTTGGGGTCGCGTGAATCCGTTTGCGAGGAAGAAATATGTAGCGCGGCAAACGCAGCCGATTCGCGACCGCATCAACGAACTCGACGAGTTAACAGCGGCGAACAGCAAGGCGATCAAGGATACTGATGCGCGCGCGCAAGCCGGAATACAACTCGCTTCGGCGAAAGCCAGCGAAGCCGATCAACATGCCATCGATGCCGGCAACAAGGCGCAGGCGGCGCAGCAGACCGCGCAGCAGGCGAACACTCGCTTGACCACGGTCGAGCAGGTAGTGACTAACATCGATCAGTATCAAGCGGCAACCCAGACCGAAATCCTTTTCAAGCCCGGTCAGACCGTGCTGAGTGAGAAGGCCAAGACCGCATTGGACGAAATGGCGACGCCGCTGAAAGACCAGCGTGGCTACGTGGTCGAAGTGCAGGGCTTTGCTTCGGGTCACGGACAGGTGGCAATCTCCACTTCGCAGAAGATGGCGGAGTCGGTGGTGCGCTATCTGGCCTTGAACCATGACATCCCGATTTACCGGATCTACCTCGTCGGCATGGGAAATGCGCCGGTGGCTGCCACGGAAGGTGAAGCCAAGCCCAAGCGCATCACTGGTGGACGGGTTGAAATCAGCCTGTTGAAGAACAACCTCGAGCAGCTCTCTGCCGGCGGTGCGGAACCGGCTGCGAGTCAACAGCAGCAGAAGTAGCGGTTAATCCTCCCGAGAAAGGCCTCCCGTGAAAGCGGGAGGCTTTTTGTCTGTGCGGTCTGATTTGCCACTTCACATTCCCCCTTGGTCAAGCACTGTGGTCAAGCGCCGTGTTATTCTGCAACGCGTCATGCCAGAAACGCCAGAAACTCTGGTCAGCCTTCACACACTTTCACCCGTAGGTCCGCTTTTTCTCGCCGCATCGGCGAAAGGCTTGGTGCGGCTCGAATTCAAAGCGCGCATGCAGAAGCTTCCGGCATCGATTCGCCTACAGGGATCCGAATCGGCCCTCGCGCCGGAATTCGCACACTATGTTCGCGAGCTCAACCAGTATTTCGCCGGTGAACGCCGCGAGTTTTCCTTCCAGCTCGATCTCCGCGGAACCGACTTTCAAGTCGCGTGTTGGAACGCGCTGCTGCAGATTCCCTACGGTGGGACGTGCAGCTATCGCGACATTGCCGAGGCTATAGGACATCCGCACGCGTTTCGCGCCGTCGGCATGTCGAACAACCGGAATCCCATCGCCATCGTCGTACCCTGTCACCGCGTGATCGCCTCGAACGGTACGCTCTGCGGATACGGCGGTGGCCTCGACCTGAAGCGCAAATTGCTCGACCTGGAGCAGCGGAATCTACGTCCCGACGAGCGTCGGTCCCGTAGATCTGACTTCAAGGAGTCCGCGCCAGAGCCCGCGTCAGATAACGACCGTCCTAGCCTTCCCTTTCCAATCGGCGCATGATCCCGGCGACGTGGGGGTCTCCACGAAGCACTCACGTTTGTCATCCACGACGCGCTCGACACGCTGCTCGTGCTCTGCCAGCGACGCGCATCGCCGTCAGAGCCGTCGGGAGTAGGTAGGCGCCGGTCGGCTCCTGTACACTAGCCGCCATGTTCAGCGCGTCTGGTTCACTCTGAGAATCCCTCATCGTGACGGCTCCCAGCTCGTCTTCGAATTCGATGCAGATTCCAACGCGGGCCACCGCGGCCTCCGCCGTCCGCAAAGCCAGTTTCTTCTACTTCGTCTTCGTGATGTTTTCCTACACCACCGGAGGGCCTTTCGGACTCGAGGGCATGGTCACTACCAGCGGCCCGGGCATGTCTCTGATTTATCTGCTCATCATCCCGTTCTTCCTCAGTATTCCGGTGTCGCTGGTCTCCGCCGAACTCACTACCGCCATGCCCGTCGAAGGCGGATTCTATCGCTGGACCCGCGCTGCCTTCGGAGATTTCTGGGGGTTCCTGGCCGGATGGTGGAATTGGTCTGCCTCGTTCCTGCTCGGCGGCTCCTATGCCGTGCTGTTCACCGATTACCTGACCTTCTACTTCCCCGCCATCGTCGGCTGGAGGCACTGGCTGGTTTCTTTCGCTTTGATTGCGGTCATAACCTGGATCAATATTCGCGGTATTCAGATGGTCGGCAAAGCCGCCACGATCCTTGAAGTCGCCATTTTGCTTCCCGTGATCGCGATGGTCGTGCTCGGCCTTGCCAAGTGGCACCACAATCCGTTTGTGCCTCTGGTACCGCCGCACCAGCCGTTTTCAAAGGTATTTGGAGTGGGGCTTGCTTTGGTCATCTGGGGATACTCCGGATATGAGCAATGCTCAACTGTGGCCGAGGAGGTCGAGAACCCGCAGCGCAGTTATCCACGAGCGCTCGCTTTGGTAGTTCCACTTTCCATCGCGGCCTACTTTCTGCCGACCTTCGCCGCTCTGGCCGCGCTTGGCAACTGGCAGCAATGGAAGGACGGATACTACGCCACCGCCGCGCTGCTGATCGGCGGCCCGTGGCTCGGCAGCCTGATGACGATAGGCGCGATGATCTGCAATGTGGCCCTGCTCAACAGCACCGTCCTCACCGCCACGCCCATGCCCTTCGCGCTGGCCGAAGATGGATACCTGCCGCCCTTTCTCACCCGCCGCCATCCGCGCTACGGAACGCCGTGGGTCGCGATTCTCATCTCCGCCGCTATCTATGCGTCGCTGGCCCTGCGTTCGCTCGGGGAGTTGATCAGCATTTATGTGTGGCTGCGCGCCGCAACCACTGTGCTGACGGTCTTTTCCGCCTGGGGATTGCGCCGCAAACGCCCCGATTTGCCGCGCGCCTTCCGCATCCCGGGCGGCAATCTCGGTCTGTTCTACGTCATCGCCATGCCGCTGGCCATGACTTACGTCGTTCTGCGTTACAGTGATCCCGTCGCCATGCGATGGGGACCGTGGGCGCTGGCGGCGGGTCCGGTGATTTATCTAGTGGTGAAATGGTTCGCCAGACGCGCTAGACAGAAAACCCCGGCGTAATATTTAGTGTTCCGTCGCTCGAACTGGCGAACGAGGATCACGTGCTCTCTACCATTTGTGAACTCGGCAGAAAACTTCGCGACCGCTCCATCTCTCCCGTCGAACTCACGCACGACTGCCTTGATCGCATCGAGAAACTCAATCCCAAGCTCAATGCCTACATCACGGTCACCGCAGAATCGGCACTGGAGCGCGCCCGGCTCGCCGAGCGGGAGATCTACCGCGGAACTTATCTCGGACCGCTGCACGGAATTCCCATCGGCCTCAAAGACATCATCGATACCGCTGGAGTCCGCACCACGGCGGCCAGCGGAGTGTTCAAAGATCGCGTTCCGGCCGAAGACGCCGAGCTCGTCCGCCGCCTGCGTTCGAGCGGAGCCATCATTCTCGGTAAGCAGAACCTGCACGAATTTGCTTATGGCGGCAGTTGCATGATCAGCTACTTCGGCGAGGTCCATAATCCGTGGGACACAGAGCGTGTGACTGGAGGATCGTCGGGAGGCTCGGCCGCCAGCGTGGCCGCTGGTCTGGGATTTGCCGCCATTGGCACCGATACTGCCGGTTCAATTCGCCTGCCAGCCGCGTATTGCGGAGTCGTCGGCCTGAAGCCAACCTACGGCCGCGTGAGCACGCGCGGAGTCATTCCGCTGTCGAAGTCATACGATCACGTGGGCCCGCTCACCAATTCGGTCTACGACGCGGCGCTGATCTTGCAGGTCCTCACGCAGCACGGCCCGGCCGATCCCTGCATTAAGCCCAGCTTCGTATCTGCGTTCGACGAGCTCCCGGCAAATCTGCGCATCGGCGTGCCGCGGCAGTTTTTCTTCGACGATCTGCATCCTGAAGTTGCCGACGCTATCGAAAAGGCAATCGATGTATTTCGCCGGCTGAATGCTGAGATCCGGGACGACTTTCGCCGCGACAAACTCGAAGTCTCTACCGACCGGACGCTGGCGAGCGCCGAAGCCTATGCCTATCACCAATCGTTCGTCGCGAGCACGCCAGAGCTCTATCAGCCGGCTACGCTCGCTCGCATCCAATCCGGAGCGAGGATTTCCGCCAACGATGCTCTCCGCGCCAGCCAGGAGCTGCTGGCGAGCCGTCATGCCATCCAGGAGATATTCGACGATGTCGATGTGCTGCTGACTCCCACCGTCCCCATCCCGCCACCCAGGATCGCCGACCTGCGCGCCCATCCTGAAGACTTGCGCGCACAAGAGTTGATCATGCTGAGGAACACGCGTCCATTCAACGTATGGGGAATCCCGGCAATTTCCATTCCCTGTGGATTCACAAAAGATGGCCTGCCGATCGGCCTGCAACTCGCCGCCGCGCCCTGGCAAGGCAACGTCCTGCTGCAGGCAGCACACGAGTACGAGCAGGCAACCGCATGGCACGAGGAAAGGCCGGCACTCGCCAGAAGCACATAGGACGCGCACACTTTCCGCAATCCGAACAATTGTGGAGTGAAGGCTGTCACTGTCTTCTTACCTATACAGAGGGAACAGATGCACTAGGTAACCAAAACTACCCTTTTGATCTTCTTTCCGACCCGAACCAACAATTCCTTCCTAGGGTCGATGAAAACCACTGGATCTGTCTTCAGCTCGCCGTTTACCTTTACGGCCCTCTGCCTTAGCTTGCGGACCGCATCAGACACCGAATCCGCTAACCCTGATCGAGCGAGCAGGCGGTCGAGTTTGATTCGCCTCTCACTCATCCCTAGTACCTCGCCTACGACATCGAGCACAGTTCCTTCGGGGTGAGCCTCGATATCCGCCAGATTCAGCCGGACTTCTTCTACGTCCTCCGGTACGCCGCCCTTTTGAAACTGCTTTGCCCAATCTTCCCCCGCCTTCGCCGCTGCCTCTGCCGAGTGAAAGTCAGCCACGATCGACCGTGCCAGTTCCTTCTTCAGCGCCATTGGATGCGCCTTCCCGCTCGCAGCATCCGACTTCATCTGCGTGATCACATCCACTCGCACATCGGTCAGCAGCTCGTAATATCTCCACATCATTTCGTCGGAAATCGACATCACCTTGCCATACATTTCCAGCGGCGGCTCATGAATTCCGATTGCATTGCCGAGCGACTTCGACATTTTGTTCACGCCGTCGAGACCTTCGAGGATCGGCGTGGTCAGCACTACCTGCGATTCCTGCCCGTAGGCCCGCTGCAACTCGCGGCCTACCAGCAGATTGAATTTCTGGTCGGTGCCGCCGAGTTCCACATCAGCCTCAAGCGCCACCGAGTCGTATCCCTGCGCCAGCGGATACAGCAGTTCATGCATGGCAATCGGTTTTTCATCGTGGAAGCGCTTGTGGAAGTCCTCGCGTTCGAGCATCTGCGAGACGGTGTACTTCGCGGTCAGGCGGATGAAATCCTCGGCGGAAAATTTCGAAAACCAGCGGCTGTTGAAATCGACCACCGTTTTTTCGGGACTGAGAATTTTGAAAACCTGCGCCTTGTAAGTCTCGGCGTTCTCTGCGATCTGCTCGCGCGTCAGCGGAGGGCGCGTCGCCGAGCGACCCGTCGGATCGCCGATCATTCCGGTAAAGTCGCCGATTAGAAAAATGACCGTGTGCCCGAGGTCCTGAAAATGTTTGAGCTTGCGCAGCAGCACCGTGTGTCCCAGATGCAGATCTGGAGCGGTGGGATCGAAGCCCGCCTTCACCCGCAGCGACTTGCCCGTCTTGAGCGAGCGCTCAAGCTTCGAGCGCAATTCGGATTCCTTGACGATCTCCGCCGCGCCCTTCTTGATGTAGGCCAGCTGTTCATCAACCGGTGGAAAGTTTGACATGCGTTTTGATTATAACGATCCAGCTGCGAGCCACGAGCTTTGAGCTAAGAACTCTGAGTCACGAGCCTTCGATAGAAGCTCAGCGCCGCGTCTCCCTGCGTTAGCGTTCGGTATCGACGCAATTCTCCGAACGCTTCTCCGGGGTCGAATCTCTTTTGATGCTCGGCGATCACCACGCTCCGTTCGCCGAGCAATTTCGATGGTGCCAACGCGGCCAGCGTTTTCGCGTACTCCTCTTGCAGCGAGTATGGAGGATCGAGAAACATGAAGTCGGCAACCGATCCCGAGGCTTCCAACTGCCGCAGCCCCTTCTGGACATCGGACTTGACCATCCGAAATCCGCCCGCAATCCCCAACGATTTCAGGTTCGCCGCAATCAGTTCCGCTGCTGCTTTCGACTGCTCGACGAAATACACCATGCGCGCGCCGCGGCTCAGCGCCTCAATGCCAACCGCGCCCGTTCCCGCGTACAAATCGAGCCAGACGGTCTCTGCCAGCTTTGCCGGATCCCCTGCGCAGAGCACGTTAAACAGCGTCTCACGCAGCCGGTCGGCCGTCGGACGAACCTCCGCGCCCGGCAACGACCGCAGTGGGCGGCTTCGATACTGCCCTGCAATCACTCGCATATCGCGTGACCTTCGATTCGCAAGGCCTCACAACCTCGGGCCTTCGACCGGTGTCTAACAGATAGAATACTGGCAGGCTTGGTTATGCGCAGTTGGTCCATTCCGCTGGGACGAATTTTCGGGGTCGAAATCCGCGTTCACCTGACGTTCCTGTTTCTGCTGGTCTTTGTGTGGGGCACCGAGTCCGCTACTCAAGATCCAAGCGCCGCTCTGCGTGGGCTCGGCCTGGTCGGAATTATTTTCGGCAGCGTCGTTCTGCACGAATTGGGTCACGCGTTCGTGGCGCGCGGATCGGGCGCTCCGAAGGGCATCATCCTGCTTCCCATCGGCGGCATCACCATTCCCGACGAAGCCAACGCCATCCCCGATCCGATTAACGCGTGGAAGCGCGACACCCGCGCCGCGGCCGCGGGCCCGTTGGTCAGCTTCTTTGTCGCTGGCGTATCGGCCGTCGTTTTGCTCGCGACTGTGCCTCATTTTTCGCTCACCACCAGACCGTTTCTCTACTCCGGTGCGTTATTACGAAGCATCGTCTGGGCCAACGTATACATCGGGTTGTTGAATCTGTTGCCGGCGTACCCCATGGATGGCGGACGCGTGTTGCGCGCACTGTTCGCGCGGCAAATGGATGTAGTACACGCCACCCAGCGTGCCATCCGCATCGGCCACGTCTTTTCGATTCTGTTCATGATGGTTGGAATTTTGCTCGGCAACTGGTGGCTGGTGATGGTCGGATTTTTCATCTTCGCCGGCGCGAACCTCGAAGAACGCTCAGCCGTATTTCAGTCGGTCCTGCAAAGTGTGCGTCTGGAGGAAGTCATGCTCACCGACTTCGCCACGCTCTCCCCTGCCGACACGCTGGAAGATGCTCTGGAAAAGGCCGTACACACACTGCAGGATGATTTTCCTGTCATCCGCGGCAGTGACATGGTGGGAGTTGTTTCGCGGCAGAAGATTCTCGAAGCGCTGCGCGCCGAAGGTAACGGCTACGTGCAGGCGGTGATGAACCGCATCTTCGAAGTTGCCGCCAGGCAGGAGTCGCTCGCCTCGGCTTTCCGCAAGCTTTCGGCGCGCAATCTCAGCATCATTCCGATCGTTGACGAGCAGCGTCTGGTCGGGATCGTCACGCTGCAAAACCTGATGCACTCCATGTCGCTGCTGGCCGAAAGCCGCAAACTGCGGCGGCAGGCGCTGGACTCGTAGAAGGTCAGAGGTGAGAGGTCGGATTGCTGAGGTTAAATCCCAATTCGTCTACGGCTTCTAACCTCTGACCTCGTACCTCTCACCTCAGACCTAAGCTCTTGTAAGCTTCCTGCGCAGCTCGCACCGCGCATCCGAACTCAACGGCTTGTCCGGTGGTTTCGGCGATCACCTGTTCGAGCGCGGCCAGCACTCCTACTGTATCGAGATAATCGTAATAGCCAATGTGAGCGATGCGGAAAAGTTGGCCTTTCATTTCCGCCTGTCCGTTGGCCACGACCGCGCCAAACTGCTCGCGAAAGCGTTTGCAGATAGTCGTGGAATCGGCTCCAGTCGGGGCAGTGACGGCAGTCAACGCGGCCGCCGGAGACTTGGGTGCGAATAACTTCAGTCCCAGCGCTTCCACGCCAGCGCGAGTCATCGCCGCGCACAGCTCCGCGTTGGCGATCAGCGTGTCGCGCCCTGCGGCAAGATTTCCTTCTCCCAGTTGACGCACATAATCGAGCGCCGCGGCGAGACCTGCAAACAGGGAGGTCGCGGGCGTGTAAGCCGTTTCCGCTTTGGCTGCCGACTTCCGCTCTTTACGCAGATCGAAATAAAATCGCGGAGACTTTGTCGTCTCCATGCGTTGCCAGGCGCGCTCGCTGATGGCACCGTAAGCCAAGCCCGGCGGAATCATCAGCGCCTTCTGCGAGCCACCGATGATGACGTCGATCCCCCAGGCGTCCACGTCGAGATGAGTTGTGCCCAGACCGGTGATTCCGTCGACAATCAGTAAGGTGTCAGGTAAAGCGCGTACCAGTTTCGCAATCGCTTCGACGTCATGCCGCGCACCGGTCGAACTTTCTGTCGCTTGCACGTAAACGCAGCGAATCTCCGGCGTCAGCTTGCGGCCCACTTCATCGAGCGAAAAAGTTTCGCCGTAGGGAGCGGTCACCGTTTCGACGACGCAGCCAAATGCCTTGGCCAGCGCCGTCCAGCGCTCGCCGAACTTGCCCGCGGTCAGCACCAGCACGCGGTCGCCAGGAGAAGTCAGGTTCGAGACCGAGGCCTCCATAAAACCCGTGCCCGACGAGGTCAGCACCAGCACGTCGTTCTGCGTGCCGATGAATTCCTTTACGTCCGCGAGCACCCGCGTGAACAACGCGCGGAATTCGGCCGTGCGATGGTGCGCGCCGTAGGAAGCCATCGCGATCTGCGCCGCGGGAAGCAGAGGAGTTGGACCGGGAGTGAAGAGGCGATTTTTCTTGAGCATGGAGAAAAGGTCAGAGGTTAGAGGTCAGATTGCAGAAGTAAGAGCGTACGGTTTTCACCTCTGCAATCTAACCTCTGACCTCTATAATTCTCTCATGCCCCTCATCGACCAGATCCAGAAAGACATTGTTGTGGCTATGAAGGCGCGCGAAGAGCAGCGCCTCTCCACCCTGCGCATGGTCAAGACCGCCCTCAAGAACAAAGAGATCGACAAGATGGCGCCGCTCGACGACAAGGAATCGCAGCAGGTGCTCTCGACTTTAATCAAGCAGCGCAAAGATTCAGTCGAACAGTTCACCAAAGGCGGACGCCAGGAGATGGCCGACAAAGAAGCCGCCGAAATCAAGCTGATCGAGGCTTATCTGCCGAAATCCGCTGGCGAGGCAGAAATCATAGCCGGAGTGCGCGCAACCATGGTTGATATGACCGGCCCGCTGACCATCAAAGACATGGGAACCGTAATGAAAGCCGCCATGGCCCGCTTCGCCGCCGAGGGCCTGCGCGTCGATGGAAAGGTGGTTAGCGAGGCGGTGAAAAAGGAATTGGCGGGGACTTAGGACCGCAGCAGCACTGGTTTCACTTACTTTGCTGCCACTCCCGATACGCTTCACTCTTGCCGATCCCGCGTTCTTTAGCAACTTTCTTCAGCGCGGTTTTCTCATCCACTTTTTCATCCGACATGATCTGCTTCACGCGTCGGGCGACGCTGAC
>Ga0302324_100020379_pt1 | contig 12970 bp, 12 predicted proteins | sample Palsa_T0_1_FD_201949 | JGI IMG/M metagenome (GOLD analysis project Ga0302324, IMG submission 201949) | Peat permafrost microbial communities from Stordalen Mire near Abisko, Sweden - Palsa_T0_1 | ecosystem: Environmental > Terrestrial > Soil > Palsa > Peat permafrost | place: Sweden: Abisko...
AACACGCTGTAGCCGCTTTCGGGCTCAGCCACCATCACAATGTCGAACTCGCGTCCTGCGTCCATACGCATACGGTAGCGCCGGCAGGGGAGTGGCAGGCTACCTGCTGCAGGACGCGATCTTTGCTAATTTGGTTTAGATGGGCACGGGTGCTCTCGAACGTCACGGAACCGGCAAGCGCCTCCGTCGCGACGTGCCCCGCCTGGCCTTTAACCAGCAGGAGGCGGCCGAGTCCCTCGGCGTATCCGTCGACCACTTCGAGCGTCACGTCAAGGGCCAGCTGCCCGTCGTCTACTGCGGGTCGCTGAAGCTGTATCCGCTCGCCGGCCTTCAGCGATGGCTCGCCGACAACGCGCTCCATCGCGGACGGCGAGTAGTTTGAGATGCATGCCGAGGGACACGACGACGAGGTTCCAGGGCGTCTATGCCCGTCACAGGAAGGGCTGCGCGGTCGAGCAGGGCTCCAAATGCTCGTGCACGCCCGCCTACTGGGGCAAGGTATGGGACCGTGCCGGGTCGCGCACTGTTAAGACGGCGAGGCTCGCCACGCCGTCCGCGGCGTCCAATGCGAGACAGGATCTTCTGGAAGATCTGAAGCGGGGGCGGACGCCGGCCCCGGCCACAATCAGGCTCGCCAAGGCGATCGAGTTGTTCATCGCCGCGGCCAACGATGGCGTCGCCCTCAACAAGCACGGACGCCGATACAAGCCCTCCGCCGTCCGCGACCTGCAGGGCTGTCTCGAGAACCATGTGAAGCCCGCGCTCGGCTCCAAGCGTCTGGGTGACGTGCGGCGCGGCGACTGCCAGCGCCTCGTCGACGATGTGGCGCCCGGCATGTCGGGCAGCCGGATCCGGTCGGTCGTCAACTCGATCCGCTCGCTCTACCGGTGGGCCCAGGACCGCCATCTCGTCCAGCATGACCCGGCCGCGCTCGTGCGTCTGCCGGCAATGGACGCCACGCCTCGCGATCGGGTCGCAACGCCGGCCGAGATGGCGGCGCTGCTCTCCGCGCTCCCCCTTCACGATGCCCTGCCGTACGCGATCGCCGCATACGCGACCGCCCGCCGTGCCGAGATCAGGCACGCGCTCGTCGGGGATGTCGACTTCGATCTCGAGGTGATCTATCTCGGCGCCGACGAGGACGGCCGCAAGAGCCGCGCTGCTCGGCGCGCCGTGCCGCTGGTAAGGCCACTTGCCCTGCTCATGCGTCGCAGCCTGATGGCGCGCGGCCGTCCCGAGGACTACGAGCTTCTTTGTCCGGGCCACAGGGCCGGCGGGCAGAACAGCGGGCGACTCTCGTTTGAGGGCCTGCAGGTGCGAGCCGATGAGGCGTGGGGGAGGGCGAAGCTTCAGCGGATCACGGCGCACGAGTGCCGGCACACCTGCATAACCTGGCTGGACGCCGCGGGGGTGCGCCCGAAGGTCGTCTCGGTGCTGGCCGGCCACGCGCTTCCCCGCTCCCAGCAGGACGCGGCGCCGATCACCCAGCAGCGCTACACGCACACCCTCCCCGGTGACCTGAAGCGCGCAGGCGAGCTCTTCGCGAGCTACCTCGCAGAGGCGACATCTGACTTTCAGCAAGCAGGTTCGGTCCCTACAGCGGTCCCCTGAGCGACCAACTCCAAGCTGGGCCTGGGATTAAGGGCCCTATCGGGCGGTCTCCAAAACCGCAACGCGAGGTTCGACTCCTCGGTTCCCCGTAGCGCTTCGCAGAGCCGAATCCCGCATGGTTGAGCGGGATTCCGGCTCCGTGGCGGCCGTGCGCTTGAAGCCTCGCGGCCGCTGAGCCCGGCGAGCGCCCGCAGGCTGCACTCTGTGCTAATCTCCATAAAACGGATCAGCAATCTCTACAATAGGGGCGGGCTCCCGCCGTCCTTGGAGATCAAACGGCACATGATCAGGATCGACGTACATCAGCACCTATGGACCGAGCCGCTGGTGCAGGCGCTGGCCGACCGCCATGAGCTTCCGTTCGTCCGTCGCGAGCATGGGCTGACGGTCCTGTACATGGCCGGCGAGCGCCCGTATGTGATCGACCTGCCGGCCGAGTCGCCCGCGCGTCGTGCCGCCCTGGTCGAGCGGGACCGCCTCGATCGCGCGCTGCTGTGCCTGTCGAGCCCGCTGGGCATCGAGGCGCTTCCCCGCGAGCAATCCCTTCCGCTGATCGACGCCTACCACGAGGGAGCGCTGTCGCTGGGCGGGCCGTTCGGCGTGTGGGGCGCGATCGCACTCGACCGCCTCGATCCTGGCGACGTCGACCGCGCTCTCGGCCGGGGCTGCGTCGGGCTGTCGCTTCCGGCAGGCGCACTGAGCGGTGTCGAGGCCATCGCGCGGCTACGCCCGCTGCTCGGGCGACTCGAGCAGCTTGGAGCGCCGTTGCTCGTTCATCCGGGGCCCGGGCCGGACCGGAGCGCCTCAGCGGCCGGGTCTCAGACCTCGCTCAGCGATCCACTGTGGTGGCCGGCGCTTACTCGCTACGTGGCCGAGATGCACGCCGCGTGGCTGGCCTTCGTCACGTCCGGGCGCACCCATCATCCCGAGCTGCGGGTCGTCTTCTCGATGCTCGCCGGCCTGGCCCCGCTGCACTCAGAGCGCCTGTCCTCACGGGGTGGTCCCTCGTTGGACCGTGACCCGCTGGTCTTCTACGACACGTCCTCCTACGGCCCGCGTGCCATACGGATGCTTGAGCTCCTGGTCGGCGGCGAGCAGCTGGTCTACGGCTCAGACCGGCCCGTCGTCGAGCCGAGCGAGCTGGGGATGCCCGACGCGCTCGACTGGGACCCGATCGCGGACGGCACGCGCCGTGCTCTCGGCGCGACAGGAGCGCTGCTCGCATGAATCCAACATCCCGCTCCTCCGCGGCCGCGTATGCGAACCCCCGGCGCCTGGCCCCGGTTTCAGGCCGTGACGGCCCCACGCCCGTCTCCTGGGTTCCCCGCCCGCTCGGGCGAGACCTGTCGGGGCCTGAGCTCGAGACCTTCGTCAGCGAGCTCGCCGAGCGTCCTGAGCTATGGATTCACCTGGTCAAGCACGACTCCCGCCAGCGCGTCTACGAGGAGCTTTTGAGCGACGATCATCTGACCGCGTGGCTGATCTGCTGGATGGACGATCACGACACGGGCTTTCACGATCACGACATCTCCGCCGGAGCGGTGGCGGTCGTGAGCGGAGCAGTGCGCGAGGAGCGACTCACGATCGACGGCTCGCCGCACGATCGCGCCTTCGTCGCCGGCGAGGCCTTCCACTTCTCGCCGGCCGACATCCATCGCGTACGTCACGGGGGCGGGGATCCAGCCGTCACGCTCCACGTGTACTCGCCACCGCTCGATCGCATGGGCGCCTACGTCGTCGGCGAGGACGGCGTTCTGGCCCGCATGAGCGTGTCCTCAAGCGAGGAGCTCCGCCCGCTCGAGCGCGCGGGCTAGCTGGGTACCTTGCCCCCAGTGCGGCGCTCCAGCCCGTTCTGCCCGGCGATCAGGATCAGGCTCACCATCTCTGGCGCGAACAGCCCGTGCTCGACCACACCGGGGATGGCACTCAGCCGGCCCGCCAGCTCCCGCGGGTCTGCGACCGAGCCGTGATAGTCGGCGATCAGACCGCCGTCGGGGCTCTGCCAGAGCGCGTGGGAGGGCTGGGAATCAACGGCGGGCGCCGGACGCAGCCGGGCTTGGCCGAGCGCCCTCAGCGTGCTATTCAGGCCGAAACGCATCAGCTCGAGCGGCACGGGCGGGGTTAGCTCGGCGACGGCCTTCTCGGCCGAGGCGATCACCACGAAGCGGCTCGCCGCCGCCGCCACGATCTTCTCGCGCGTGTGGGCTCCGCCTCCGCCCTTCACCAACCAACCGCTCGGATCGATCTGGTCGGCGCCGTCGATCGCCACGTCGAGCTGGTCCACCTCGTCAGAGGCTCGCATGGTCAACCCCACGGAGCGCGCTGCCAGCTCGGTGGCCGGCGAGGTCGCCACGCAGCTCACGTTTCTCAGCTCGCGCTCAGCCAGCGCCTCGAGCAGATAGGCAACGGTCGAGCCGGTTCCCAGCCCGACGAGCATTCCGTCCCTCACCAGCTCTGCAGCCGCCCTCGCGGCCGTGCGCTTCTGATCTGCGACGAGCGCCTCGTCGCTCACTCGGGCCGGCCGCTGCCCCGGACTCGCACGAGGGGACGCCATGGCAGGGACGTTACAGCCCCGGACGTCCCTCTGAAACGCAGGCGCTCGGGCGGCATCGGCGGGTGCAGCAGATTGCCCTGCCCCACCGCGCACTCCAGTTCGCGTGCCACTGCAAGCTGCCGGTTGGTCTCGATGCCCACGGCCACGGCGGTGAGGCCGGCCTCATGGGCAAGTGCGATCATCCCGGCGACCATCGCCCGCCTGTTGCGATCGTGCTCAAAGCCCTGGATCAGGGCACGGTCGAGCTTGAGGATGTCGAGCGGCAGGTTCCTTGGCAGGCTGAGGGAGGACTGGCCCGCGCCGAAGTTGTCCAGGGCGATCACGACGCCGAGCTTCTTGACGGCGTTCAGCGCCGCTCGTGCGCGCTCGGGGTCTCGCTGGACGGCCTCCTCGCTGACCTCGAGGCACAGCGAGCGAGCCGGCAGCCGCGAGCTGCGGAGCTCCTTCTGCACCCGCTCGGCGAGATCCAGCTCGGTCAGCTCACGTGCGGAGACGTTGACGAAGATCGGTACCTGCATCCCGTCGCGATGCCACACGGCCGCCCGCGCGCACGCGTTATGCAGCACCCAGTCCCCGATCTCGACGATCAGCTCGCTCTCCGCGGCGCGTGGCAGGAATGTCGACGGCAGCAGCTGGCCGGTCTTTGACAGATCGGATCCACGCGGAACCCAGCGCACGAGCGCCTCGCAGCCCACCGCATGTCCGCCCGCGAGCGGAACGATCGGCTGGTAGGCGAGCACCAGCTCATCTCGAGGCAGCGCGTGGCGCAGCCGTCCCTCGATCTCCATGTGCGCGCTCACTTCGCGGCGCAGCTTCTCGTCGAACAGTTCAAGGCGGCTGCCGCCGGCGCCCTTGGCCCGGTACATCGCCACGTCGGCCTCGCGCAGCATGCTCTCTGGGTCGCCTTCGGGATCGTGCGACACGGAAACGCCGACGCTGGCGAGCAGTGAAACCTCGGCCGTACCAAGCTGGAATGCGTTCTCCATGGCGCGCAGAACCCGCTCGGCCAGCGCGAGGGCTTCGCCGTCTGAGACGATCTCCTCGGCAAGGATCACGAACTCGTCGCCGCCCAGCCGGGCGACGGTGTCGCTGTCGCGCATCAGCTCTTCAAGGCGATGGGCGACGGAGATCAGCAGCTTGTCGCCGACCTCGTGACCGAGGTTGTCGTTGACCGCCTTGAACCGGTCCAGGTCGATGAACAGCAGTGCGACCACGCCGGGGCTGCGATGCAGGCGCGCAAGCGCCTGGCGCGTGCGGTCCATCAGAAGGCTGCGATTGGGCAGACGCGTGAGCGGGTCGTGCAGCGCCTGGTGCTCGAGATCGTGCAGAATCTCGTGCTCGAGGCCGTTGCGGTCGGTCACGTCCTTGGCGGACGTGTACCACAGCCCGCCGTCGCAGCGCGCGCTCCACAGCAGCGCGTGCCATGAGCCGTCCCGGTGGCGAAAGCGGTTGGTGAAGTTCTCCACACGCGCGGGGTCGCCCTCCCTGGCGAGCATCAGCGCCATCGTCTGCTCGACGTCGTCGGGGTGGATGAGCTCGCGCAGGGCGTGGGCCTGCAGCTCCTCGCGAGTCCAGCCCAGCAAATGCTCCCAGGCGGGGTTCACGAGCGTGAAGCGCCCGTCGAGCGAGATCGTCGCCAGCAGGTCGCCGGTCATCTCGAACAGGCGCGAGATCCCAGCGTCGGGCTCGACCGGAGCCTCGGGCTCGATCGCCAGCTCGGGGTTGGTACTCGTCGTGGGCGCGTGCATGTCCTTGCCAACCCGTCGGTCTCCCGGCGCCCTAACCCCGGCAGAGCGCGCGTGCACTGGACGGATTGACTAGGGCGCGCGGGGGCCCTCGCGCTCACACGCCGCCCGGGAATGACGGTCGCGGGCGTCTGCTGTGCTTCTGTCGGCTGCCGTCAGGATCAGCGGGGAGCGGGTGCTTCAGGAATGCGCCGCGCCCACGGAAGGGGCATGTTCGAGCTCGTCGGCCCCGGTCGAGGACGGGGAGGCGCCCGCTGGGCGGGCGTCGCCCCGCAAGAATCGCCAGATCGAGAGGACCATCAGCAGCGTCACGATCACCGCGCTTGAAACGCACCACTCGCAGATTTTGTGCAGCGTGAACAGCTCGCGGTAGGTGAGGTACGCGCTGAAGCCGAAGCCGCCCAGCGTGAGGCCCGTCGTCGCGAACCTCGCCAGCTCGCCTTCGCGGGCCAGCAGCGAGCCGAGGATCAGGATGTAGCCGATCAGGCCTATCAGCGCGACGGGAACGCCCGCGAGCTCCGAGTACTGTGATTTCTGCACCTGGCTGCAGGGGTTGCCCTTGAGCGAGCACACGGGCGTGGCGCCTGAGTAGTGGACATAGGTCAAATAGCCCGCCACGCCCAGCCCGATCGTGGTGAGCGCGATCATCGTGATCCTGAGGGTTCGACCGCTCATCGCCGGCTAGGACTTCAGCAGCTTTTCGATTGCCGCGTTGAAGGGGGCGGGTTCGGTGTATGTGCCCGGTTCGAAGGTGCGCAATGTGCCGCCGGTCTTGCCGAGCTGGAACGACGGGGTACTCGAGAACCCGGCGTTGTTGGCCGCTTCGGTGTCGCTCGCCACCTCGCTGGCCAGCGCCGGTTCGTTGCGGTCGGCGGTCCACTGGGTGAGGTTGAGTCCCGGGACCTGCCCAGCCAGCTGCTGCAGGTAGCTTTCGGTGACGTAGCCGGAGTCCTCTTCGCCCTGCTCGTGGTAGAAGAGCTCGACGAAGTACCACATCTTGTCCTGCTTTCCGGCCGCAAGTGCCGCGATCTGCTGGGTTTTGAAGACTTCCGGTTCCCGCGTTGCGGTCTCGAGCGCGCGGTATTCGATCCTCAGCTTGCCGCTGCGCACCCACTGCTGAAGCAGCGACGGAAGTGCCCCCAGCGTGAACTCCTTGCAGATCGGGCACTCCAGGTCGCCGAAGTACTCGAGCGTCACCGGGGCCCTGGGGTTGCCGAGCAGCTTGCCGCTCTGCGGGATGCCGCCCACCAGGGCGGTGACTTCGGTGACCGTCTGGTTCTTCGCCTGCGCCGTTTTGGGGATGCCTTTTTTCGAGCCCCCCCCGGTGGCGATGAGGATCACGACGATCACCGCCACAACAACCGCCACGACGATCCCAAGCCGCGTCAAGCGGGCGCGCCGAAGCGCGCCCGCCGCCTCGGCCTGCTCCAGCTCCTTACGCTGGGCGCGCGCCTGCTCGCGGCGCTGCTTGCGCGTCAGATCGCCCTCGTCGTCCTCCAGTTCATCATCGCGCGAGCCGCTCACAGACGCAACTTTTACAGGTTTATGCTCAACGATGCCTAAGTACCTGCCACGATGAAACCGATCCGGCCGTGCTCGATCGCGGGCGCGCCCGCTGTCGGCCTGGTCTGGCCCCCGTAGCTCAGCCGGATAGAGCATCGGACTTCTAATCCGAGGGTCGCTGGTTCGAATCCAGCCGGGGGCATCGCAGAAAGTCCTGCGGACCTTTCGTCTTCTGCGTATGCGCGGGATCGAGCGCGCCCAATACGCTTTCGCGCAATGCGGGGCGTCTTTCTGAAAGTGACGGTGGAGCGCCGCGGTACAGCCGTCCTCGAGTGCACGCCGAAAGCCCCGAACGCAGAAGAGACCGCCGTGTTGGGCCGGTGCTGACCGAGTGGCCGCTGGTTCGAATCCAGCCGGAGCATCGTAAATGACCTGCACGTGGGGGTTCTGGCAAAGGCGGTTGGTCGCGGGTGCCGGCGCTCGATAGCTCCTCGAGCGATCAGATCTATGCGGGCATCGGCTCGCGTCAGACGCCGCCGCGTGTTCTCGACTTGATCGCGATCGGGGCGGCGCGGCTGGCGCGTCGCGGCTGGACGATGCGCACGGGTCTATCGCCCGGCGCCGACCAGGCCTTCTACGAGGGCGCCCTGGCCGGGCATGGGCGCGTGGAGCTGTATCTGCCCTGCCCGGATTTCCAGGCGCCCGCGCGCTCTGCCGGCGAGGGCACCGAGGTGGTCGTGCTGGCCGAACCCAGCGACGCGGCCTACTGGCTCTCGGCTCGCTTCCATCCGTGCTGGCCCGCGCTCTCCTCGCAGGCCCGCCGGCTGCGGGCGCGCGATGCACACCAGCTGCTCGGCCCGGATCTCGACGCACCCGCCGCGCTGGTTGTGTGCTGGACTCACGACGGCGGCCTGGACGGCAGCGATCCGCGCTCCGGCGGTACCGGTCAGGCGCTCCGCATCGCCCACCACTGCGGCGTATCGGTCTTGAACCTCGCGCGCCCGCAGCACCTGAGAGCGTTCTCGCGCCTGCTCGAGCGGCCGCCCCGTGGGTGACAGCCGGTGCCCGGCAGCTGGGATGATGCGTTCGATGCTCAGGGAAGATCGACCTTCGGCCGTGTCCTTTCGAGATGCCCGGCCGTCGCGCCCGGTGAGCCCGCACCTGCTCTAGATGTTCGTCCTCACCACGTTGGTCTACCCGGTGGTGCTCGCGGCGCTCTGCATCGGCACTGGGCTCCTGGTCGACCGATGCAGCGGCGGCTGGCTGCCCGGCCTGCTTCTCCCGGCGGCCGGAGCGGCGGGCCTGATCGGGCTTTCCCAGCTGGCGACCTTCCTGGCGCCGATCGCGCCTGCGACCCCGTGGGTGATGACCGCCGTCGCCGTCGCCGGGGTCGCGCTCGCCCGGCCCCGGCTGCGAGTGCTCGCCGGGCGGCTGCGGGAACGCCCCTGGCAGCCCGTGGCGCCGGTGCTGGCATACCTGCTGGCGCTGGCCCCGGTCCTGCTGTCGGGCCGGCCAAGCTTCTCTGCCTACCTGACCCTGTCGGACTCCGCCGTCCACATGACCGGCGCGGACTACCTCCTGCACCACGGCCAAGCCTACGGGCATCTCGATCTGCGCAACTCCTACGGGCAGTACATCAACGACTACTACAACACCAGCTACCCCTCCGGGGCGGACACGCTGTTCGGCGGCAGCTCCTTCCTGCTGGGCCTTCCCCTCATCTGGGCCTTCCAACCGTTCAACGCGTTCATGCTTGCGATCGCGGCGGGCCCGGCGTGGCTGTTGGTGCGTCGCGTTGGTCTGGACGGGCCGTGGGCCGCCCTGGCAGCACTCACCGCGACTGTGCCCGCGCTGGTCTACGGCTATGAGCTGATCGGCTCCATCAAGGAGATCACCGCGCTCGCCATGATCCTGACCCTGGGCGTACTGGTCGTCCTTTACCCGCGCTGGCTGCGCGGCCGTGCGAACGGTGCGATCCCCTTCGCCCTCGCAGCGGCCGCCGGGGTCTCAGCGCTGGGCGCGGGATTCGGCGCCTGGGTACTGGCCGCCGCGGCGATCCTCGCAGTCGCGATGGTCCGTGACGCAGCGGCCGACCCGCGCGCTCCATGGCGCTCGCTGCGCCTGATCGGGGCCGGGGCGGTCGTCCTGCTGGTAGCCGCCCTGCCGACCTGGACCGAGCTGTCCCAATCGCTGCAGGTGGCCCAGAACATCGCCTCGACCGGCAACCCGGGCAACCTGCGCACGCCGCTTGAGACGCTGCAGGTGTTCGGCGTGTGGCTGGGAGAAAGCTACAAGCACCCACCCGCCGGCGTCGACCTTGCGGTCACCGATGCGCTCATCGCCGTCACCATCGCCGCCGTCGCGTTGGGGGTCCTGCGCGTGATCCGCGCGCGCGACTACCCGCTGGCCGGCTGGTTCGCGCTGACCGTGATCGTGTGGCTCGCCCTGAACGAGTACAGCACCACCTGGGTGGATGCGAAGACCCTCATGATGACCACCCCCGTGCTGGTGATTCTGGCGTGGGCAGGCGTGGCGGCGCTGCGAAGATCCCCGCTGCGACATACGGCGCCGCTGCTCGCGCTCGCGCTGACCGGAGGCGTGATCGCCTCCGACGCGCTGCAGTACCACAGCTCGAACATCGCACCCACCGCGCGCTATGAGGAACTTGCATCGGTCGATCACCGCTTCGCCGGTAAGGGGCCCACGCTGTTCACCGACTTCGACGAATATGCGCTGTACGAGCTGCGTGACCTCGACGTGGGCGGACCGAACTTCGAGTACTCACCTCCCGCACTCAGGGGCGTCGGCGCCAACTACCGTTACCCGGTCGAACTCGATCGTCTGCCTTCCGCGGCGCTGCGCGCCTACCCGCTGATCGTCACACGGCGCGATCCCTCGGCGGATCGCCCCCCGTCGGCCTACCGCCTGCTGTGGCAGGGCACCTACTACCAGGTGTGGGGTCGCACAGCCGGCGCGCCGCCCGCCGTCGCCGACGTCGGGCTGTCCGGCTCCCCCGCTGAACAGTGCGCCCGAGTCGCCCGCCTGGCAGCGGTCGCCGGGGTCGCCGGAGAGCGCCTGGTCGCCGCGCCCTCCGCGCAGATCGTCACGATCCCCCTGGCACAGGCCTCCCGTCCCGCCGGCTGGGCGCTCCTGCGAGGGGGCCTCGGCATGAGCACCCGCGGACGCCTGTCGGCGGAATTCACGGTGCCCGCCGGCGGCGTCTGGGACGTGTGGCTGCAGGGTCAGATCATGCCCACGGTCACCGTTGGCGTGGATGGGCATCCACTCGGCTCGATCGGCGCCCAGCTCGGCGGCAACTCGGTCGTGCGCAACACCACCAGCCCCCTGGCGGTGTCGCTCAGCGCGGGCCGTCATCGTCTGTCGATCGCCCGCGGCGGCTTCAGCCTGGCCCCGGGCGCGGGCGGCTCGGCTGACCTCTACGGCGTATTCCTGACCTCGGCCGGCGCTCCGTCGCAGCAGCCGCTCGTCATGGTCGCGCCCGCCCGCTGGAGGTCGCTGTGCGGCCGTTCCTATCAATGGATCGAGCTTGTCCCCGTGTAGGCCGCCGCCGCCCGTCCGGTCGCTGCTCCGGCTGGTGCCCGCCCGCGGCTCGTCCCCCCGGCCGCTGCGGCCGGCCACTGCAGGCGCCCTGCGGTGGAGGAGCGGGCTTGCCTCCCCACGTCCTCCATCGGGGCACCAACGTAACCTCTTCACAGATGCGCCGCTCGAGTGGATCGACTCCCGAGGACCGGATTCTCCTCGGCGAGAACCTGGAGATCCTGCCGCGCCTTGCCGGGGAGTCCTTCCAGCTCGTATACATCGACCCGCCGTTCAACACCGGCAGCGTCCAGTCGCGCAAGACGCTTCGAGCGGTGGCCGACCAGGACGGTGAGCGGACGGGCTTTCAGGGTCGCCGCTACAAGACCAAGCTGCTGGCCGAGTCCTCCTACCGGGACTCCTTCGAGGACTATCTGGCGTTCCTGGCTCCGCGCCTGGAACAGGCTCGCAGGCTGCTCGCGACAGAGGGCACGCTCTACTTCCACATCGACTACCGCGAGGCCCATCACTGCAAGCTCCTGCTCGACGAGATCTTCGGCCGCGACTGCTTTCTCAACGAGATCGTATGGGCCTACGACTACGGCGCGCGCTCCAAGCGGCGCTGGCCGGCCAAGCACGACACGATCCTCGTCTACGTCAAGCACCCCTCCGAATACCACTTCAACTCCGAGTACGTCGACCGCGAGCCCTACATGGCTCCCGGCCTCGTCACTCCCGAGAAGGCAGCCCGGGGCAAGCTCCCCACCGACGTGTGGTGGCACACCATCGTGCCCACCAACGGTCACGAGAAGACCGGCTATCCCACCCAGAAGCCGGAGGGCATCGTCCGCCGCATGGTCCAGGCTTCCACCCGCCCCGGCGACTGGTGCCTTGACTTCTTCGCCGGCAGCGGCACGCTCGGGGCGGTGGCCGCCAAGCTCGGCCGCCGCTACGTGCTGATCGACTCGAATCCCGAGGCCGTGAGGGTGATGTGCGCCCGGCTGAGCGCATGCGCCGGCAACCACGCCGCAGGCGTCGACCGGCCCGGCGCCGAGCTGGGGGCACTCGACGCGCACGCCACCGCCGCCGGCGGCGCTGACAGCGCGTAGGGCGCGGACGGCGCGGGCGGCGACATGCGAGCCTTTGACGGGTGTATCACCTAGAGCTACGCCAGTTCCCGCACAACGTGTGCCGCTTCAACCTCTCAGAGCAGCAGCTGCGGGAGATCGTCGAACCCTGGACTCGCGATCCGTGGGTGGAGGTCGGCGAGCGAAGGTGGAGGCCTGAAACGGCCAAACTGACCGTTCTCGAAGGCCCGCAGATACCGCTGGACCAACTGTCCATGGGTCGCGGCTGGCGAGTTGTCCAGCGCAACAGCAAAGATGTCACCGAGCGCGTGCTGGCAGCCGCCAAGCAGGCGGCAGCGGCCGCGGCCCCCGTGCTGGCTTCTCCGCCGCATGCCCCTCTGCAGCAGGCCGCTGCTCAGCAGGCTGCGGCACAGCAGACGTCGCCTGACTCAGCCCTCATCGCCGACTCGCTGGGCCTGGAGCTGCTCGCGCTGCTGGGCGACCAACCGGCGCCGCTCTCACAGGCATGGGCGCTGGCTGCCGCGCGCTTCCCCGACCGTTCCCCCAGCGAATCGCTGGCGATCGCCGAAGCGGCAGTCGCGTCGCTTTTGCGCGGGGGTCTCATCGTCCTGCTCGAGCCCGGTCCGGGTGAGCCACATGGCCAAGGCCACCCGCCCCCGCCCGCGGCACAGGTGGGGGAGGGGGATGTCGAACGTCTGCTCGCAGCGCCCCACAGCTGGATCGATCACGGCGGCGCTGCCGGGCTCCTCGTGCGCAGGCTCTGAGCCTCGCCACGGTCGCTAAACTCCCCGTTTCTTCCCCGTGGTGGGCGTAGCTCAGTTGGTAGAGCTCCTGGTTGTGGTCCAGGCGGTCGGGGGTTCGAGTCCCCTCGCTCACCCTTCTTGAAAGGCCTGCAAATTAGCTGGTTTGTTGCGCCGCGAGGGTCGTGCCAG
>Ga0302324_100020380_pt1 | contig 12970 bp, 17 predicted proteins | sample Palsa_T0_1_FD_201949 | JGI IMG/M metagenome (GOLD analysis project Ga0302324, IMG submission 201949) | Peat permafrost microbial communities from Stordalen Mire near Abisko, Sweden - Palsa_T0_1 | ecosystem: Environmental > Terrestrial > Soil > Palsa > Peat permafrost | place: Sweden: Abisko...
ACCGAGACGTAGCTCTCGCCTCGAACTGTCACCCACAATTCGCGGCCGTCAGGCGTGAAGAACGCTTCGTGCGGAGACCGTCCGACGTACACAGTCCCTTTGATCCGATTCGTGGCGGTTTCGATTAACGTTACCGAATTCGAGCCGACCGACACTGCGGCCAGTGTTTTCGAATCGGGCGAATAGCCGAGACCATGCACCAGAAGCTGGCCGTTATAGAGCGGACTGAGTGAGCCGGGCACTGGATCGCCCAGGCGGATCACCCCAAGCAGCCGATTTGTGGAAGGATCGATTACAGAGACGGTGTTCGAAGTCTGGTCGGCCGCGTAAACGCGATCGCGACTGGAAATCGGAATATCCGCCCGCCCCCACGGCGCTTGTTGCGCAGTGGCGACGCCGAGAACGTAGAACAGCGGGAACCACGGAAGGATCTTCATACTATTGCCCGTGGCGTTTCAGCCAGGCTTGCATCAATTCGATTTCCGATTGCTGGTCGGTGACGATCTCCTGCGCCAGTCGCCGCATTTGTGGATCGTTTCCGAAGAGCAGTTGTGTTTTCGCCATGTCGATGGCCGCCTGGTGATGGGGAAGCATCAATCGGACAAAATCGCTGTCACTGTTGCCCGTCGGCTCAACCCGTTTCATCGCAAGATGCATCCTTGCCATGCTTAAATTCAATTCAGACCAGGCGGGACCGGCAGCCGGCGAATCTCCCATACGCATGCCGGCGCCATGCTGTTGTCCTTGCATTGCGAGCCCGCAGCATGTTGACAGAATCACCCATCGCAAAGCAGTTGCCATTTTGTTCCCTCTTTCAACTTTAGGCCCGGCGCCGAAATTCCCCAGGGGTCATCTCCAGACGCTGCCGAAACACGCTCGTCATGTGCGACTGGCTGGAGAAACCGCATGAGACGGCGATGTCAATTATCCTCGCACCTTTTTTCCTGAGAGAATCTTGGGCGCGCGTCAGGCGCAGGCCGAGAACGTACTGGTGCGGGGTTATTCCGGTGGCGGCCCGGAACATCCGAAGGAAATGCGCGCGGCTATACCCGCTCTCTTGCGCCAAACAATCTAAACTCAGCACGGTGTCGAGGTTTGCTTCGATCTTCTCGCGCACTCGATTGAGAATGCGGTGCGGCAGAGCGGCAATATGCGCGCGCTCTATTGGTCCAGCCCGCCGGTGTGTTGCGCTAGCACCCAAGTATCAGCCTCCGCTTGAGGCCGAGAGTAACAGGGGCGCGGAGCAAGCGCTATTACATCTTTCTATAGTAGACGGACGATCGCTGAAGAATCGCACTTTTACGAAAGACCCGCTCGGCTTGTTTCGTTTAACGTGGTTTCCACAGGAGAGCTACTCAATGACTGCAACTGAGACGCAAAGAAATGCGCAGTACCCGGTTCATTACAGAACCGTGCGCGTAAATAACCAAGACATTTTCTATCGCGAAGCCGGCTCACAATCCGCACCCGTGATCCTGCTTCTACACGGTTTTCCAACATCGTCGAACATGTTTCGAAACTTGATCCCACGCCTGGCCGGCTCCTTCCGCTTGATAGCCCCCGACTATCCCGGCTACGGTCAGAGCAGCATGCCGGATCACAAGTCCTTCGAGTACTCCTTCGAGAACCTCGCGAACATCGTGAATGGGTTTGTGGAGTCGATCGGACTGAGCAAGTATTCGATGTATGTTATGGATTACGGCGCACCGATCGGCTATCGGCTCGCGCTGCTGCATCCGGAACGCGTGCAGGGGCTCATCGTGCAAAACGGGAATGCTTACGAGGAGGGCTTGCTCAAATTTTGGGATCCCATCAAGAAATATTGGGGGGATCCAACTCCCGAAAACCGAGCCGCGCTCTACTTCTTGAGCGATCCGAAATCGACCAAGTGGCAGTACGAAACCGGCGTGCCTGATACATCACTGCTCGATCCGACCACGTGGCTGGTGGATCAGGTCGGCCTCGATCGCCCGGGAAATCTCGATATCCAAATGGATCTGATGCATTCCTACGGTACTAACGTGCCACTCTACCCCGAGTTTCAGGCGTTCTTTCGGAAGTATCAGCCGCCGACCCTGATCGTTTGGGGCAAGAACGATTTCATCTTCCCAGCCGAAGGCGCACCGCCTTACGCGCGGGATCTTAAGAACCTCGAGACACACATGCTGGATACCGGCCATTTCGCACTCGAGACCCACGGCGAGGAGATCGGCCGCCGAATCGAAGAGTTTCTGCTGAAGAATCTGAAGCAATAATTGTTCCCGAAGGAGCGCGGGCGGCATCCAAGCGGGTATGGCGCATAACTTTGGATCTCTAGTTTTTACGCCGCTCGTCAAGGCGCTGCAAGAGAAATATGGCAGTCGGCGTCAATATGCGCGAATGGAGGCGGGCGGGGCCAGCCCAGACCGTTTAGGTCCCGACGAGACTGCCTTCATCGCCGAGCGGGACAGCTTTTACATGGCGACGGTAGGAGAAACGGGGTGGCCGTACGTCCAGCATCGCGGCGGTCCCAAAGGGTTTCTTAAAGTCATCGACGATCGCACGATTGCCTTCGCCGATTTCCGCGGAAATAAGCAGTATGTCAGTACCGGCAACCTGGCCACGGACGATCGGGTGGCCCTGATCATGGTCGATTACCCGGGGCAGACGCGTTTGAAGATTCTGGGCCGCACCGAGATCCTCGATGGCGAGGCGGCGCGCGAGTGGATCGAACGGCTCCGGGAGCCGGGCTCCAAGGACGTGATCGAACGCGTGTATGTGATTCGAGTGGAAGCGTTCGATTGGAATTGTCCGCAGCACATCACGCCTCGTTTTACGGAGGAGCAGATTCGGGAAGCACTCGCGCCGTTCGAGCGCCGACAGGAAGAGCTTGAGCGGGAAAACGAGAAGCTGCGCGAAGCGGCTGGATCGGGCGGGACGCAGTCTAAATCAAAAGGGGATTAAAGATGAAACAAATGGAACTGACCAAGATCTCGCGGCGCCACCTTCTCGCGCTCGCGGGGCTTTCCGTTGGAGCCAAAGTCCTGGCTCGCCCTCCACTCTCCAACCAGCTCAACCTTGTTCCCACGATGATTAACGCGGCGGCCAAAGCAAAAATCAGCGTCCAACCCATCCGGCGCAACATCTCGGTTCTGGAAGGCTCCGGAGGCAATATCGCCGTCTTAACCGGCAAGGACGGCAAGCTTCTGGTCGAAGCCGGTTTTGCGGTATCCCGGCCCGGAATCACGGCAGCATTGGCCTCGATTAACGCCGATCCGATCAAGCACCTCATCAACACACACTGGCATACCGATCACACGGACGGCAATGCGTGGCTGCACGCCGCCGGGGCCCAGATCACCGCGCATGAAAACACCCGGAAACGGCTCGCAGTGGCAACTCGTGTCGAAGGCTGGAACTGGACCTTTCCGGCTGTGCCTGTGGGCGCGCTGCCCACAACCGTATTCGCCGCCGAGCATGAGATGCGCCGGAACAATACGCGGATCACGATGAAGTATTACGGACCGGCTCATACCGATAGCGACGTCTGGGTCAATTTCACGGACGCCGATGTCGTTCACGTTGGCGACACTTGGTGGAACGGTGTTTACCCCTTTATTGATTACTCGACCGGCGGCAGCATCGACGGGCAGATCCGGGCGGCCGAGGCGAATCTCGCGGCGTTCACCAATCAAATGATCATTATTCCGGGGCACGGGCCCGTGGGCGATCGGTCGGGTGTCGCAGAATTTCACGACATGCTTGTGACGATTCGGCACAACGTAGCTGCGCTTAAGAGGCAAGGCAAATCGCTAGACGATGTCATTGCAGCCAAGCCAACAGCGGTCTTCGATGCGAAATGGGGACAGTTTCTGATTACCCCAGCCGCCTTTGCGGCCCTCGTATACCAGGGCGTTTGATCAATGGCCAGCGGGGTCGACGAACTGAAGAAAGCTGCCGCGAACTGGGCCGTGGCTCAACTGGCGGATGGAATGGTCGTCGGCTTAGGTTCGCGCAGCACAGCCAGCTTTGCCGTCGCCGAAATCGGCCGACGCGTGCAGGCCGGATTGCATATCGTGGGCATCCCCACTTCGGAGAATACGGCGGAACAAGCCCGCAGCCTAGGAATCCCGCTGTCGACCTTGGGAGACCACTCAGAGATCGACGTAACGATCGACGGCGCGGACGAAGTCGAGTTGCGCACGCTGAACTTGATTAAAGGCGGCGGGGGTAATCTGCTGCGGGAAAAGATTGTTGCAACCGCGAGCAAGCGGTTGGTGATTGTGGTGGACCAAGGCAAGCTCGTTGGCCGGCTGCATAGCCGGGTCCCTGTGGAAGTTGCGCAATTTGGCTGGCAGTCGACAGCCAGGCGATTGGCCGCGCTTGGATTGGAGCCGGTCGCCCGGGTCGACTCCGAAGGAAAGATGTTCGTGACGGACGGAGGCAACTTCATTCTCGATTGCGCGTTCGGGGTGCTCGGATCGCCTGCGGAGATCCAAGCCCGGTTGGACGCAACGGTAGGTGTTGTTGAACACGGATTGTTTATTGGACTCGCTCCTCAGGTTGTGGTGGGTGAGCCGAGCGGGGTCCGAATTTTATAGAACAGAGGAAATTATGCCAACAATTACGACCAAAGACGGTACTCAGATTTACTACAAGGATTGGGGCGAAGGACCGCCACTGGTTTTCAGCCACGGCTGGCCTTTGAGCGCGGACGCGTGGGAAGACCAGATGATCTTTCTGGCCGCCCGGGGATACCGATGCATCGCGCATGATCGCAGAGGCCACGGGCGCTCCGGACAGCCCTGGAACGGCAACCACATGGATACCTACGCCGACGATCTTGCCGAACTCGTCGCGGCGCTCGATCTGCGCGACGCGATTCACATCGGCCATTCCACTGGCGGGGGCGAGGTTGCCGTTACATTGGCCGTCACGGAACCGAACGAGTCGCCAAAGCCGTTCTGATTAGCGCGGTTCCACCGTTGATGTTGAAGACGGCCGCAAATCCCGGCGGCTTACCGATCGCGGCCTTTGATCAGCTTCGCACCGCAGTGCTGACCGATCGTGCGCAGTTCTTCAAGGATCTCAGCCTTCCCTTCTATGGTTTCAACCGGCCCGGTGCCAAGATTTCGGAGGGCCTGCGCGACTCCTTCTGGCTGCAAGGCATGTTGTGCGGCCACAAGGCTGCTTACGACTGCATCAAGGCGTTCTCGGAAACGGATCTCACCAAGGATCTGAAAAAGTTCGACGTGCCGACACCTATCCTCCACGGCGACGACGATCAGATTGTACCGATCGGCGCCTCGGTGCTTCTTTCTTCCAAGATCGTGAAGGGCGCCACTCTCAAGATTTATCCTGGCGCTCCCCACGGAATGCCCTCCACAATAAAAGACCGGGTGAACGAAGAGTTGTTGGCCTTCATCGCACAGGGAAAAGTTGTTACGGCGTGACATGAAAATCTTAATTGGCGGGCTTGTAGCGTTCCTGGTCGGCGCGGGCTGCCGTTATTTCGACGTCCCGGTGCCGAGTCCCCCGGTCTTGCCGGGAGCGCTTCTCGTAGTCGCGATGACGCTTGGATATTCGGCCACCGATCGCGCATTTAGCCGGAAAGGGCAGATAGCCACAACCAAACAAATGTGCGGCGGACCCAGTGGGACGACCTCCGCGTCAAGCGGCCGCGACGTGCGCGTGCCGTAGGGAATGAGATGAAAAGTGAAAGCGAAGAAATTTCCGGATACTCTTACGGACGTGCAGAGGTGGCGAGCTCGCCGGTCTCGGTGGAAGAACTGGACGCGCTGAAAGTCAGCGCGGGATTTACGGACGAGGATGAGCGCCACCTGCAGTTGGCCGGCGAGGTTCTGCGAGACCAGACCGAACAGATAGTCCACCATTGGCGCAATCGGATCATCGCGAGCATCCCGAGTCTCGCCAAACATTCCCGAACACCGGAGGGGGAAGCGATTCCGGCGTACCTGGAGAAAAGCAACGTGCGTTTTCGCCAATGGATTCTGGATACGTGCCTGCGCCCCTACGACCAGGATTGGATCAATTACCAGCAGGAAATTGCGCTGCGTCACACAAGTTTCAAAAAGAACGAGGTGGACGGCGTGCGGTCCAGCGCCTATGTTCCGCTGCGCGACGTGATTGCGTTCACCGCGGTGATGAACGAGACCCTCAAGCCTTATCTCGCGGCAAAGGGAAATTCCGCGGATGAGGTCGAGAAAATGCACATTGCATGGTTCAAATCGATTCAACTGCAAATGGCGCTCTGGATCGGCCCATACGCCGACGCCTTGGAGGCGCCGAAGGAATGGTGATCGCGTTCCCCATTTACATGCAGGGGAAGTCCGAACGAGAGGAGAATAATATCAATGATCGAGAATTTACACGCCAACCTGGCGCCGCCGTTCACGCTGGACACAGCCATCCTGAAAGTGCGCAAAGCCGAAGACGGTTGGAATTCCCGAAACCCGCCGCAGGTGGCACTCGCATATTCGGTCGATAGCCGTTGGCGCAATCGTTCCGAGTTCTTAATTGGCAGGGAGGAAATCATTGCGTTCCTCACCCGTAAGTGGACGAACGAGCTGGACTATCGCCTGATCAAAGAAATATGGGCTTTTCATGAAAACAGGATCGCGGTGCGTTTTGCCTACGAGTCACGCGACCAGTCGGGGCAGTGGCGGCGATCCTACGGCAATGAGAATTGGGAATTCGACGACACGGGACTGATGAAACGACGCCACGCCAGCATTAATGATCTGCCGATCAAAGAGCCGGAGCGTCTGTTTCATTGGCCGATTGGCCGCCGCCCCGATGGTCATCCGGGGTTGAGTGAGCTTGGTCTTTGAAGCGCACCCGGCTCCGGGATTCCCAGCTTTCCTGCCATCCGCACCAGTTCGGCGAATGAGCTCGCATTCATCTTCTTCATGATCTGGCCCCGATGGACCTGTACCGTGACTTCGGTAATGCCCAGAACGGCGGCTGCCTGCTTATTCAGCATTCCGCCGGCCACCAGCGGCAACACCTCGCGTTCGCGCGATGTGAGATGAGCGAACCGCCGCTGTAGGCCGTCCAGTTCCGCCGTCTTCCGGCGCTGCTCCAGGTCTTTGGCAAAGGCGACCCGAACCGCCGAGATGAGAGCTTTCGGGTCTACGGGCTTTGTCATGAAGCCGCCAAGCCAAGTAGTCTATCTTGTGGATAACGACGTGCGCGGACGCGAGGCTGTCTCTGGGGCTCTCCAGGCGTCCAGTATGAATGTGATCGGCTTCCGATCAGGCAGCGAATATCTCGAACACAACAGAACAGACGATTCGTCCTGCCTCATTCTGGATTTGCATTTGCCTGACATGAGTGGCCTCGACCTGCAACGTCGCCTTCTGGAGAAAGCGAATCCTCCCGTCATCTTTGTCAGCGGGCAGTGTGACATTCCCTCCACCGTGCGTGCTATGAAGGCGGGAGCTATCGAATTCCTCAGCTATTTCACTTCTTCCGCCGTCCATAGGATATGTCGGGCTCTTCTTCGTGATCCCCTGGGTTTATCGCGGTTTCCGAGGCGCACAAAAATAGCGCACTACCGGGCTTCGATCGAATTCTGTTGAATGGATTAATTCAGCCCTTTCAGCAACCCGAGCGCGTACTGGGCTTTTTCAACGCTTACCGGCAGGGCAAGCGGGTCACCAAGCGCACGCTGACCGAGATTGCCGATCAATTTCAATATTGGGTAAAGAATCGATCCGAAAAATGGGGTGCGCCGATCCTGGAGCCCCCCGACGGCAGCGATGACGATGACCGCCGAGACAAGTTCGTAGGGGAATACTTTCGGGAGGCCAAGGCGAACCAAGTGGTGGCTATCCTGAAAGCGCGGGAACCGACGCGCATCCTGGTCGCCATCGGAGACAAAAACAACGACAGCCCGCACCTGGAGTACAAGCAACGCTGGGTCAATCAGTTCAACTTCTATGTGAACGACCAGCACTGGGGCCTAATGTTCGTTCGTATCTGCCCCTACTTTCCCTTCTCAGCTCGGGTGTGCCTGAACCAGCACAACTGGCTGGCGATTCGGATGGCCGAAGAGGGCATCGATTTCCAACAGCAGACCAACGCATTCTTACGGTGTGGTAACCCCGTGCGCCTGCAGGAACTGGCCGACTCGCTCCGCACTCGGGATCTGCTGCAGTGCGGCCAAAAGTGGCTGGCCGCCTTCACCCCGTTTTTCAGCGATAAGGAACGCAAGCAGGCGGGCTGTCAGCATCGGCTGTTCTTTTCTCAGGTGGAGTATTGTGACAACCTGATCTTCCATCGCCGCGCAGCGGTGGAAGAACTCACCCAACGGTTGCTGGATCTGAACCGAAACATCGGCCAACCCAAGAAGATCACCACCATCTTCGGGCGCAAGGTGACCAAACAATATAAGGGAAAACTGCAATCGGTGATCGAAGACCTCGACCTGCCCAATCCCGTAATCCGCAGCAATTATGGGCATGGCTTCGCCAAGCAATCTGTGCGCGACGACCGGATCCTGAGAACCGAGCCGGCCACCAACAACGTGTACGACTACGGCGTCAAAAAAGACGTCGAGAACCTTCCGCAGCTTCGCCGGAGGATGTCGGAAATCGTCGACAACTACCACAACGTGCAACAGGACGTAATGGAAACCTTTATCGACCGGGGCCAACTGCGGAAGCTCGCCGAGCCGACCATCCTTTCCAACGGAAAACGGATACCAGGCCTCAAGGTCGATCACCCGCGGCAACTGGCGGTGATGCATTCGCTGGTACGCTTTGCCAACGTCGCCGCCGGCGGAAAATTCACCACAGCCGATGTCTACGTCCCCGCCTTGGATGCGCTGGGGATGACGGCTGATCAGTATTCGCTCGCATCGTTCCGCTACGACCTGTCGAAGCTGCGCGCCAAGGGACTGGTCGAAAGGGTTCCGAAATCACGGCGCTATCGCTTGGTTGGCAAAGGCTATTCGATTTGCGTGGCCTTCCTCAAGCTGTTTGAGAAAATTTACGCGCCTCTTACCGCCGGACTGCTGGCCCCATTCCGCGGAGACCGCGTCCTAGCTTAGTTAGCTAGCCGAGGACAAGCGCTGCGAACTCGACCGCCTTTACCAGCACATCTGCGACGATCTGGACGCACTCCTACGCGCCGTTGGTTTACGAGTCGCCGCGTGATCTCTTGCAACGAGAACAGAATTCTCGTTGCGGCGCGTATAACGGCAACTAACTACTCCTGACATTGACGATGCCACGGGGCTGGTAGAGATTGTCTATCAAGGCCGAAACGTGACCGTCCATGCCGACGACTTGAATGTGAGCGCGGAGGTTGTGGAGAGCGGAGGCCGAAGCTGAAAGCGGAGTCGCTTTCCGATCTTGTAAATACGGCGTCGAAGTTGAAGCTTGGACGAGGCCGCCCGGCCAGAGGGAGCAAGCGAGTACAGCAGCGTGCCAGACTCAGCAGGTACGGCAAGTAGCCCGGAGAATGCCATCTACCGATGAAATCGCCGAAGGACGTGCGCTCCGTTCAGTCGTTTTTTTGTCAGCAGTTTTGTCAGCAACTCGACGGAATCTCATGTGTTCTCCCTTGTGATCTCGCGTCTCACCCCCCTCGCAATTTGATGAAAACAAGCCTAAAAAAGAGACCAAAAAGTACTCCAGAGACTTGACACGGGTGGTTTCGTAATCAGCAGGTCGCCGGTTCGATCCCGGCGGGTGGCTCCATAAATTTCAAAGACTTCCAGCCCATCGTCAAAAGCTGACCTGTTCAGAACCTGTTCAGTTCGATCGGCTGAACTTCCGATCAACTCTTCTTCCAACGCTACCGCTGCCGCCCGCACGCTTGCCGGAATCGATTTTTGATAGTGCCGCAACGTGACTGTAGGATCGGCGTGCCGCAGTTGTGCCTGCGTATCGCGCGGGTCCTTTGCCTTTGCACCGAATAGCGTCGCACAGGTTCGGCGCAATACCTGAAAGTTCACATGGGTCGATTGCACCGGGTCACCTTTTTCCGACTTCCTTGCGAAGACGCCGACACCCGCTCGCACCGCCGCAGGCTTCAGCACGCGATTAAGATAGTTCTGCGCCGACCACGGCCCACCCATGGCAGCAGGAAAGAGCCATGCACGAGGATCAAGGGCACGCCACTCAAGCCAGGCCTGAATCTCAGCCTGAAGGTCCGGCGGAACATAGACGTTCGCTTCCGAAGCATCCGTCTTAACCGGCGCAGGACTTCCTTCGACGAGGGCTTCATCGATACGCAGTAACTCCCCAAGCACATCGTCACGACGCAGCGCGAAAAGCTCCTCTGACCGCAGCCCGAGCTGAATCAGAATGCGAATGATCAGGTGATCGGCTCCTGAGACCCCCGACAGCAGCCCGCCGACACTCGTCCAGACTCAAGTAGCGCTCGGAGACCTGCTTCCGCGACTTCGCTTTCAAGCGATAGCCGGGATTGCGAGCAGGGTTCGCAGCTATGATTTTCTTCATCACCGCGTGATCGAGAATGTTGCGCATGTAGAGCAGCATCTTCGAGAGTTTCGACCGGCTCGCGCCCGTAGCCACATGGTCATTTAGAAACCGCTGCAGCTCAATCTCGGTCAGTTCGACAATCGGGCGCTTTCCAAGCCTTCCACCAATAAGCACAGACTCGATCAGTCCCTTCGACGTGCGCACGGTGTGTGGACCCCAACCCGGCTCGGCGACGACAAGGTATTCTCTGGCGATCTGCTCAAATGTAGCTGCCGTATCCGGCGGTGTGTAAGTCCCCGCGTCTCGCGCGATTAACAAGTCGAGCACGCGTTGCGCATCCGCCTTTGTAAGCGGGCCTGAGTACTCCGTTCCAATTCGCAGGCAGCTAGCGAGCTCTTTGGTGATGATCTTTTCACGAGGGCTCCGTTTCTCACGTCCGTCAGCCTGCCTGACGTAGCGATACCACCTTGCCCAATAGGTTCCGCGGGGCAATTGCCGTTTTGGTTTTCCCTTCCCGGCAGGCACGAACGACTTCAGGCTCCCGCGCTGATAGCGTTGGCGCGACAGGTGTGCACCCATGCTCCTGAGATTAAGGTTGTCCGGAGATTCGATCATCCTACCCTCCCAGATCGACTCAAAGAGGCGACCCATTCCGCGACCCTTTTCTGATCAAAGCGGATCGACTTGCCGAGCTTGATACACGGCAAGATTGGGCGCCGCCGTCCAATTGCGTGGTCGCGCACCCAAGACTGAGAAACTGCCAGCCAGTTCGAAACCTCCGCTACGGTGAGAAGCTTGGTTCCATCCATACCCACATCACCATGTCAGTCGTTGGAACGTCCAGGCTGGCGAATTGCGCTTCGATGGCCTCGTTAACTCTTCGCTCTGCGAAATCGGCGACAACCAACCTTTCTGAAACCGTTTACGCATGAGTTTTCTCTTTCATGCGTCCAACAGAGTCGATTGCTGACGACGAGGCCATGTTAGCATCCCGAGCGCGGCTTTCATTCTTCTTTTTCCATTCCTCCAAAATTGCGCGCCGGACCAGTTTCCTACGGCCCATGCAAATGGCTGGGAGTGGATGGACGCCGTCGACCTTGCCGGCGATTACGTTGTAAACGTGCGCCTTCGAGCAGCGCAGTTCGACCGCGATTTCCGCTACTGTGAGAATCTCGTGAGTTGCCATGACATCACCGTTCCGGTCCTCTGACGACTTGGGGCGAGATTGATGAGGGAGTGGTGCGACGCGTTTGGCGCCAGAGTGGGGAAGGTGTATTGACATGGACACGGCACACATCCTTTAAGAAGCCGCCAGTTCCGCTCCGTGGCTTTCTTGCGGGGACGATAATCCCTGATCAGGATTATACACACTCAGATGTATCGATGCAATATGCTACACAGAACTGATTGCAATTATCCGCGCAGTGTGGGATCATTACTCCGTGGAGCGCAAGCCTCAGCAACAAACGCTGTCGATCCGGATCTCCGATGCTCTTCGGGAGTTTCTCGAACGTTCTAAACAAGTTATCTCCAACGGGCGAGGCGAACAGGTATCCATCTCCGATGTTGCCAAGACCCTGCTGGAATCCGCCAAAGATGACCGACTCGATTTTCGGCTGGAAGTCGCCGACCTCCAGCGAAGCGCCACGCAGTCCATGTGGGAGATTCGGCGGAAGTGGGAGCAGAAGCACGATCTCTCGCGGGCCGAGTGGATCTTTCTTTCGCAATACATCCAGATCGCATGCGAAAACACCCGAGAGGATCGCTCGTATCCGGCTCCGGCAGCGTTTGCCGTCGTGCTTGAAGCTGTCCTCGCCGTCAGAGGGTTGCGCGCAGATCGTGGCGTCGAACTCGATCGTTATTACTTGAGCAACCTCGGTTCTCAAGAGCAGGCCGTATTCAATGATCGCCAGTTCGATCCCGACCTCGTGCCGCGCGTGACCGGGCGCTTGCTTCACGAATTGCGCGAGTCTCGGTCTGTTGGTATGCCCGTCTTCGCAGGCCGCAACTTTTATGTGTCTATTCGCGACGAAGAGTTGCCGGACATTGTCGCCCTCAACCGAGCGCTGCTTCCTTATATAGAGACATTGTTCCGGCTGGCGGCACGCGGGCACTGGATGCGAGAGAAGCGGCCCGTGATTTCCTTGCGCGAGCCTCTGATTGTTACGGAAGCAATTCCGCCAATAGCGGTCCCTGGATTTCGGCTGACCTTTACCGGAATCGGCGATGGTGACGTGTCACTGGCTATATCAATGGAAGACAAGGGCATTACGTATCCAATGGGTACATATCCCCAGATCCGAGAGTTCTCGGCGATGCTGGAACAGGTCTCGATCGATCGCAACTGGAACGGAGACTACTTTTACGGGGCTGCAGATCAGGAAAAACCTGGTGGGCCACTAGTGTTTCATTTTTATCGCCATCGGGATAACGTGACCATCGAATTCTCGGACGAGGAATGGCAGGGTCTCAAAAACGTTTTCGCGCAGGCGGCTGCGATGCCAAAGTTGCAAAAGAGG
>Ga0302324_100020383_pt1 | contig 12967 bp, 8 predicted proteins | sample Palsa_T0_1_FD_201949 | JGI IMG/M metagenome (GOLD analysis project Ga0302324, IMG submission 201949) | Peat permafrost microbial communities from Stordalen Mire near Abisko, Sweden - Palsa_T0_1 | ecosystem: Environmental > Terrestrial > Soil > Palsa > Peat permafrost | place: Sweden: Abisko...
GCTTTGGCAAAATGAACGTCTAATCCAAGAACGAGGCACCCCTAGGAGCGCTGGCGAACTTCTGCAGCCAATCCTGGCGAACTTTCGCTGACCACAGGACGACGCGACGGAAATGATTCCAGCCCCATACGCGGGCGCTTCTCGATGGTGCCGATCACCGGAGCATCCTCCATACCATCGGCATAAGCCATCGATACAAATCTCTGTTCCGAGCACAAGCGGTCAACCAACCGCTGCTGGCCGCCGCTTAGCACGGCGTGCGGAAGGATGGGAAAGTTCCGAAACATCCAAAGAAAATACAGGCGTTGGCGAAAGGGCGGCATGAGATAGCGAGGCCCAAGGGGCGTTTGCACCTGAACCACACCATCGGCTAATTTCTCAATCCACATGACGAGGCCACCTAACTACCCAAGTTTGGCCAGAGCAATTCCAGGGCCGCAATTATTGCACTAAGGTCGGTGCTAGGGGAAGTGATTTTTCAACAATATCCGAGGAATTCTGGGCCAATCGCAGGCACTTTTTGCCCTACGGGTGGGCACGTTTCATGGGACATGAGAGCTCGGCAAATGGAGTCCGGGGCGCCGCGACGCTGCTTTCAGGCGGTGCGAGGTTGCTGCTGAAAGGTGAGATCAGCCGAGAATCTCAGGCAGCACATCCATGCGCCGGATCGCAGCGGCAACTCCGAAACTCTTGCCGGGGCCCTGTTCGACACGCAAAATCTGAGCATGGCAGCAAACCCAGCATTTCTCGCCGGAGGTCAGCTCGGGCGGCAGGATGAGAATCAGTTCTACGTTCGAGCCCTCAGCCATGCAGGAGTCGACATAGAGGAATACGCCACTCGTGCTCAGGTCGCGGGTCTGGGCGCTCAACTCCGCCTTACCCGGAGAGCTCCGTACGCGGACGGGCAACTGGGCAATGACTCGCTGGCGCGAACGGCGATCGATCTTGTTATTCAAAATCTCTTGATGAATAACTCTGGGATTAATAATTCTGGCATCCGGTCTTAGGGTTCTTTAATCTGCGGCGCAGCAAATCCACGCCAGGAGATAAGCCAGTGCAAAGGCATTCTAGTTTTCCCGCTAGAGTTTGCCAAGTATGCATGCGCTTGCAGCCAGGCACAAGCCGCCTAGATTTGTGGCCGGCGAAGGCGGACGGCGGGCACCACGAGAGCTTGCTCCATAGTGGCAACGTTCGTGCCTCGGAGCGTCGCCTCAGCCTGATGCAGCTTGTCGGATTGATTGGTCTGGTAGTAAGCCTGCACGAGAAGTTCAAGGGTGAAGGGATTGTCCTGGTCTTCTTCGAGGCAGGTGATGGCTTCCTCGTACTTTTTCTGATCCATTAACAAGGTGCCAGCCGCTCCCTTGTACGAGCTCTGGATCACGCGGTTGCGGCTGCCGGCGGCCATGGCTTCGAGGTGCTTGAGAGTGTTTTCGCTCAAGGCTGAATTGCCGGCATGGGCGGCGCGCACGACGCGGTTACGTAGAATGCGCGAGAGTTCCTCTTCTTTATCGGATTTCGAAATCGCGCTGCGATGGGCCAGCGCATCCTCTGCAGCCTGCAGATTCTTCAAAGCGGCGATGTCCTCGACCTGATACTCGGCCAAGTGGCGATAGGCCTGCGCTTCCTGCAGATCCTGTTCTTTGGCGTGAGCGGTTGCAGCAATTTCCTGGAACGACTTGTCGGCTTCGCTGAACTTGCCATCGCGCACCCAGGTCATCGCCTTCTGCATGCTGTAACCCAGACGATCGGCCTCGGTGTGCGCGTAGCGGATGGCTCTGTCGTACTCGTTTCGCGCTTGCTCCTCGTTGCCCATGACTGCGTAGGTATCTCCCAATCCAACTTGCGAGCTGACGAAATCAGGGTCGATCTTCAAAGCCGCGCGGTAATGCTGCAGTGATCCCTCAAAGTTACCCGCCATGCGCAGCAGTTCGCCGTAGGAGTCTTGCGGGTTCGGTTCCTGGGGGAGCAGAGCAACGTAACGGTCCATGGCCGCAAAAGCCTTTTCGAAGCGCCGGTTGCGGGCGTAAACGTAGGCCAGATCATTCAGCGCGGCGGGAAAATTCTTGTCGATGGCCAGCGCCTTCTGCATAATCCGCTCGGCTTGTTCGTCTCCATTCTCTCCCATGAGCCAGTTGCCAGCGAGATAGAGCAGATGCTTATCCCTGGGATACATCTCAAGAAGATCATTCATGGCGGAGATGCCGCCGATGTAGTCGCCCTCCTGAACCTTGACGATCCAGGCGATCATTAACTGCTCGCCAGGGTTCAGCTTGGGAGCGAGAGCCTTGGCTTTTGCGCGGGCCGCCGCCACTTCCTCCGGGCTACCGCCGTTGAAGGCGATCCAGGCCCAGGCCACGGCCAAGTTGGGATCTTCCTTTACGGCGGCGCGCCAGTCGTCATTGCAGCGCTCGAGATAGAGGTTCTCGTAGTCGGCCATGCCCTTTTCGTAAAGCGCGCGAGCTTGCGGCGACGAGGTGGAGATGGGAAGCGAGGCCGTGGCGCCCTGCTTGAGATGGTGGGCATAAGCCGGCGCGGAAAAACACACGCCAAGAAAAAAGACGACGCAAATGGAGCGACGCATCGAAGTCTCCGCAGCAGAGATTGTGGGGAGGATATGACTGCAGCGTAGCATCGCCGGAATCCGGTCAACTAGTGACGGAAGTCCTACGACGGGTGGAAGGGCATGAAAACAAAGCCATTGCCGCCGTACCAGCAGGACGCCAGATTCAGAACAGTTAGAAAGTGAACTTGGCCGCTACCTGAATGCCGCGGGGCCCACCGCCGCCGAGGAACGGGTTGCCGATTCCAACGTCGCCGGTTGCAGTAATTTGATAGGCTCCGTTGCCAACTTCGCGGTGAGCGGCGTTCGGCGGAGCAAATCCGCAGGCGCAGCCGTGGGTCCCGTCAGAATAGGTAAACAGAGGCGAAATCGGATTGGACGCCGGGTCGGCGATAAAGGCAGGCAGCACAGGGTTCGAAAAGTTCGGGTGATTGAGGATGTTAAAGAAGTCCGCCCGAAGCTGCATGGTAAGGCGCTCGGTGAGAACTGTGTCTTTGTAGATCGCGATATCCCACTGCTTGAACGTGGGCCCAATGAGCGAGTTCCGCCCCAGATTCCCGTAGTGGCGGGTTCCCGGGACGCAGTCGCTGGCGAAACCGCTGTACGTATCCAGAGTCACACCTGACGTGCAAGGCATGGCGAAAGAGCTTAACTGCAAGAAGTTTGCCGGATTACGCTTGTCATACACAACGGGCCCAACCACGTCAGGACGATCGAAGCCGTCCCCGCCGCCGCTATAATCGTCTTCATAGTTGTAGTTCAGGTTGAAGGGCTGGCCGCTCTGCAGCGTCGCAGCGCTTTCGATACCCCAGCCGTTCTTCAATTTCGCCATGCTGCCATCCATCTTGGGCAGCTCATAACTGGCAATCCAGACGAAGCGATTGGGAATGTTGAAGTTCGAGGGGCCGTATTCCAGTTGCGGCCGGTTGCTGTCCTGCGGCTGGGCAGCGTTCACCACGAAATCCTCGCCGTCGCTGGAATTGTCCAGAGACCTCGACCACACATAGTTAATAAGCGAAGTGAACCCGTGATAGTTGGCCACGCGAAGACTGGTCTGCAGCGAATGGTAGTTGGAGCTCCCAAAGGAATTTTCCTGGAAGATGTAAAACGCACCGGCAGGGAACCCATAGTTGCGGGGTACGGCGAAGTCGTTGATCCCAGACGTGCAGCCTAGACCGCCAAGGTCACAGGCCGTGATCGTCGCCTGCGAAGGCTGGTTGATGTCATAGAAGCGAAACAGGCGATGGCCCTGGGAACCGACATAACCCACTTGCAGAGAAACCTTGCTGGAAAACTGGTGCTGAATGTTGACGTTGTAATTTTCCATGTAGGGGGTTTTGATGTTGCGGTCAAAAGAGAAAATATCGCACTCGACGGAGCAGTTCGGGGTGCCATAGATCGGCGTGCCAGGGATGTAGGCCCCATTGGCGTCGAAGGCCGCCGGATTCGCTTGTGCCATTTGCACGGGGTCGGGGCCGATGTTGTTGTACGCCGGTCCGGGGGCGTAGAACGTAGGATACGGAAGATGGCCTAGCATCATATCCTGCGAGAAGGCGTCGAAGAACAAGCCGTAGCCGGCGCGCAGCACGGTATTGCCCTTGCCGGTTACATCCCAGACCACGCTGACCCGGGGCGAGAAATCTTTCTTGTCGGGATTGTAGAGACCGGAGAGGCCGCCGGGACCGACTTGCTCAAGAGCACCAGTGCTCGGAATGAAATCAGAGAACAAGTGATTTCGCTCGGCGACGACACCATAGTAGTCCCAGCGCAGGCCGTAATTGAAGACGACGTGCGGAGTTACGTGATAAGCATCCTGAAAGTAAAATCCAAAACCATTTTGATAGGTATGACGCAGGGTGTCACCGGTGTAGCTGAAGAGGCCGAAACCGGATTCCGCCGGGAGTTGAGGCGCCATTTCAAGCAGGTTTTCCAAAGAGTCGAAGCGAATGCGGCCCCGCGAATACTTGTCGAAGCGCTGCTGGACGCTGGTGCGGTGGTATTCCCCCCCGAACTTGATGTCATGCTTGTTGATCTTCCAGGAAAGGCTGTCGATCAGCTGATTGTTGGTATCGACGCGCTGTCGGGGATCGCCCGAGGTGGCGCCTAGCTGCGAGAAGAACCCGGCGCCTCCCGTCGCGTTGGGCGAGACAATGATGATCGGCAGTCCCTGGGAATCGCAGGTTCCAAAGGTCACGGGAACATTGCAGAAGCCAATGCTGTTGGGATTAAAGCCCTTATCCTGCGGGAAGAAACCTTCCGCGAAGCGGTTCCAACCGTAGCGCAGTTCGTTCACCCTGGTCGGAGAGAGCACGCTTACAAACGAGAGCGACACCAGTTGCACCCGGGTAGGCGTGACCGTATCAAAACCTGGCAACTGGCCGCCGGTCGCGTTTAGCGCGAGGGGGAATTGCTGGGTGCTGTCGCCGAAGAAATAGCGGCCGCTTACATTGTTTTTTGAGTTAAAACTGTGGTCGATCTTTGCGATCACGCTGCTCAGGTTATTGAGCGAGGGCGCGTTGGCAACATAATCGGGAGCAAAGTTGTTATTTGCGTCGAAGCAGCCGGAGTCGTTGGAAGTAACCCCTGGAATATAGTTCTTGGGATTGTGTGGGTAGAAGTTCACCAAAGCGGTCCCGATGGGACTGACAGTTCCCCCGCCTGCAGTAACGTTGGATTCGGCGCTGGCGATTTGGGCCAAGGTCGGCACGCAATCAAGAGAAACTACGCCCACGGTCTCGCGCTGGCCTTCGTAATCAAGGAAGAAGAACGTCTTGTCCTTGATGATTGGTCCACCGATTGAGCCGCCGAACTGATTGTTATGAAAGGGCGTCTTGGGGAATTGGGATTGATCGAAATAGTTACGGGCATCGAGCGCGTCGTTGCGGAAGTATTCGAAGAAGTCCCCGTGTATTTGGTTCGTGCCGCTCTTGGTCACGATGTTGACCACGGCCCCAGCGTTGCGGCCATATTCAGGTTCAAAGTTGGAGAGCACGCGCATGTCGGATACGGCATCGATGGGCAGAATTGCCGAAGGCGTCGCGAACACGCCCCCCTGGTTGATGGCGGGATCGTTCCGGTAACCGTCGTTCATATCGGTGCCATCGAGCAGATAATTGTTGGACCGCCCGCGAGCGCCGTTCATGGAGAACTCACCGAACGAGCCGGGCGAGTCCGTAATCTGGTCGGGGGATCCGGCCACCCCGGGATTCAAGAAGATGAGCTTGGTATAGTCGCGGCCGTTGATCGGTAGATCCTTGACGTCGTTTTGGGTAAGCACGCCGCCGAGATCGTTGGTCGTGGTCTCGACCATTGGCAGGTCCTCGGCGGAGACTTCGACCCTCGCCGAAACCTGGCCCGGCTTCATGGCGGCGTCCACGCGCCGCTCACCGGCCACGTCCACCGTGACGCCCCTGGCTACATAGGTTTGAAAACCGGTTTGGGTGACCGTGACGCTGTAAGTGCCGATTGGCAGTTCGGGCAGCGAATAGCTACCATCGGCGCTGGTCTCTGTGGTGCGCTCCAATCCCGTACCTGCGTTCTTCGCGGTCACCCTGGCTCCCGCGACCACCGCGCCTTGGGCGTCAGTCACCGTACCGAGGATGGTGCCGCGGAAGGTTTGTGCCGAAAGACTCACTGCGGCCAGAAGCACAAACGCCAGGATGATGCGCGCTTTCATAGATTCTCCTTGTGGCTTGATCCGGTTAACGATGGTCTTTCCAAAATATTGATCGTCCAAATGACTTGCTTTTCAGCCGATCTCTAGTTGGGCTAGGAGTGAAGTCTTGCGGCGGCCAGATGTTTCTCAACTCCTCGGGACGCGTCCGCAATTCCTTGTGTGCAAACAAGATGCAGCGCTCCCGCTGCAAGGTCAGACCAAACCTTACCGAATGGCAATCCCGACAGTCAACCACGGAGTTGTGATAGGAGGGATAGATTTTATAACTAAGGTATTAGAACGGGCTTCCAGTGAAACGGAGCGGTACTCTCCTAGTACGCCTAGAAACCAGTAACGGCTCTCCTAGAAATTGATCGTCACACCGCCGCGCACCGAGCGCGCGGATTGGACGAGATAGACGGTCTGGCCGTCCTGGCCTATGACCGGAACGTAGCCTTGCGCGAGCAGGTTACGCAGGTCGATCAGCGCTTCCATGTGCGCCGGGAGGAAGCCCAGCGTTGGAATGGGTTGGCGGATGAAAACGTTCAGGTAAGGATCGCTTTGTCCCGGGGAAGCATTGAACATATCCACCGGAGTCAGGGCACCGCCATCCACCCAGCGATAGGAAGTAATCCAGCGAGTATGGGTGCGCGGCACCGTGGCACTCAGCTTCGCAGCCAGGGCATGGCGCCGCTGCGTGGTGATCGCTTGCTCGACATTCTGGATTGGAATGTCGGGAGTGGTGAGGTCGAGAACTCCGCCGTAGGCGTAATCGAGCGTGGCGGTGAGGTCTGAACTGAACTTGCGCTCGAGCACGACGCGCAGTCCCTGAGTATTCAGGGTATCGCCGGCATAGGTAAAAGTGCTTGACCACATGTCGGGCAAAAGGAAGCCGCCCGCCGCGGTGACTTGTCCAGTGCCCAGCAGTGCGGTGTTGTCCACTCGATCGGTAAACAGCGCGATTTGCATTCTGTTGTTGCCGATGCGCCGGGAAAGATTGAGTTCCTGGTGGTGGGCGCGCTCAAGTTTGGTGGAGTAGTTGGTCACGCTCAGGCGCGGATCAGCTTCGCTGAGATCGCCGGGCGCAGAATCGAAACCCTTCTCGTCTCTTGTGCTGGGCAAAGAGGTCGCGTACTCGTAACCCACAACCGTGTTCGGGGAGGGATGGAGCTCCACCGAACCATAAGGTCGGAAGGCAGTGACGTGGCCGAGGAATTGGATGGTCTGTAGTTCGCTGCCGAACTTCAACTCGAGAATGTCGCCGACGGCAAAATCGTCCCCGGCAGAGAGCGCCAGAGCCTGCAGGGCCGCGTTGTGCAGATTGGGATCGGAGGGCGCAAAACGGCGCATTGTGACCGCCATCGACGGCCCGGAACCATCGGGGAGACGGTGCGAGTAGGCGGCGCGCAAAACCGCGGTGGGAAAGCCATCTCCATAGCCGACGTTTCCGCTCAGCCCGACGCGATCCGCGGAGAAGATCGAACGCTCCAGCGAGAACCCGGTGCTCATATCGGAGCCGGTACCGTAGCCTCCGGCTTCGGAACCAGCCAGGAAAGAAAGGCTGGCCTTAAACTCGTGATCCTGCTTTTCGGGGCTTGAGGCAGGATCGTCGAACACGCGCAGGACGGGACGGTTGGCCACGGAACGCAGCGTCCACTTCCAGGCATCGTCATCTGAGGTGCCGCGCAGCGGACCCACTCGCATGGCGTTCAGCAGCGTGTTTAATGTGATGTTTACGTGAACGCTGGTGCCAGGCTGCAGGCCAATTTTTTCGCGCAAGGCCGGAAGAAAGGACGGAGCTGAAACTTTGACGGTGTAAAAGCCCGGCAGCAGATCAGCCACGGAGTAGAAACCGGCCGGATCTGTGAAGACAGTCAGGGAACGAGCGGCTCTGCCGGCGACCTCCACCACTGCACCCATCTGGGGAGTACCAGAGGAATCGCGGACGTATCCCGAGATCGCGCCTGGGCGCTCCGCCGCCCATGCAGGAAGCGATAGCGCGACAATCACCGCCCATGTTCCGAGCTGGCGTATCTTCACTCAACCCCCGGGGAAGCCAGCAACCCGCTACTCTACCGCAAACGTCGCGGAAGGATCAACGGTTTGCTTGGAGATGTTATCGTTCACTTTGATCTCAATCTTATAAATACCGGGCTGCAGGTTGGCTGAGGCAATCGACTTTTGCAGCGTCACCTGTTCACCGATGTTACCCATCTTCTCGGTGGATTCGACTTGCTGGACCACGGACTTATTGGTAGCAACATTGACGATGTCGTACTCGAATGTGGCCGAAGGCTTGTGGGTCTTGTCGTCCACGCCGAGATTATAGACTTGCATCCAGAAGTTTACCTTCTGATCGCGATTCCGCTTAAAGAGGGCGGGCTTGCCGTCGGCGGGAGCGACGCGCGGGCGCACCTTATTCAGGCCGATGACGAAATTGCCCGTGCTGACATCTTTCGTAGGCACGGGTTCCATCTGGTCAGCGATGATGAGAGACGACGTGGATAGCTTGTCATCGGAGTATTCCGGCACGACGATGCCGCGGCTCCACAGCCCTTTACGATCTCCATTTACGTCTTTCACCGCGATCTCAACTTTGTAGCGTCCGGGACGCAGGGGCAGCGCCTTCCAATAGACGGATGAATTCTCCGCGGTGCGGGGCAGCAGTTCGGCGGGGACATCCACTTGCGCGGTATCTTCGAAGGTCTGCACGACGCGACCGGTCAAAGTGCTGACCCGGCCGAATATGTTGATGGTGCCTCGCTGCACTCCGTCTTTGTTATTGAAGGTGATGTCACGATACTTGACCTGGATGGTGATGGGCACGAGCACCGTGTCCCCGGTGACCTTCACAAAATCCGAGCGCACATCGAAGGGCATCAGATTTGTGATGATCTTGGTGTTGACGATTTCTTCCAGATCTTTGAACTTAACCGGCGGCGGCGCTTGCAACTTCGCAAATTGCTCGAGGCGATCGAACTCTTTTCCCTGCAGGCTGGAGCTGTTGGGACCTTGTCCCAGCCTCTCCAGGCCCCCTGAGCTGAAGCGGGAAGCTTTGCTGGACATGCCCATTTGCTCATACAACGTCAAGCCCGCGTTCGGGGTATAAAGCAGCGCATCTTTTTCTCCGCGGTCCAACGTCATGTGGTAGTCGCCGCACATGCAGGTGTCGACAAACTCGATGATCACTTCCTGCCCGATGCCTTCAATGTAGCGGTAACGCCAGTCTTCGAAGGGAAATGTTGAGGTCTCGCCGCCGCCTTCATCGATAGGCCGCTCATAGCTTCCGCCGGAAGGGTGCGAATCGTTTTCGTCGGGTGGACCGTACATGATGTAAATGCGGCCGCGGTCGGTCTTCCAGCCGGGGATTCCAGCTGCGAAATGCTCGTTGGCGTAGGCAATCCGCCGGTAGTGCTCTTCTTTGTACTCGTTCTCTTCGGTATCGGGGGTGGGATCGCGGCGCTGCCAGAAGGCTTCAATAAAATTGTCGCGCTCTTCATCGTTCGAAAGCTGCTTGAACGCGGCTCGTTCTTCGTCAGTGATAATCCAGACTACGTCTTCATTGAGCCACTTTTTATAGGTCTTGCTCAATTCGACGTTAAGATTTCTTTTCTGCTGTTTCTTCTGCTTTTCCGTGGGAGGGCGTTTGAGCGGATCGACTTCGTCTGAAGCTTGCCCCGGCGAGGTGGTGACGGTCGCACCCGAATTGGGAGCGCTCGAATTAGCAGCGTTCGCTGCGGCGGGTTGGCCGCCTTGGGCTCTGGCCGTGCTTGCCAGGGTAATAATTCCGGCGAGACACGCAAGAGTTAAGAGGTAACATGAACGAACCCGGAGCACGATGGGGACTCCTAACCACGACAAACTTTGGGACAGAACTTTGGGACAGAACTTTGATACTAAACTTTCGTCCGCCTATTCTAGGCCTTCGATTGCCCGAAAGCAAGGTTAAGTCGCATTAAAAGAATAGATTGAGGCCAGAGCCAGCCTTGTGATTAGAACTGTAAGAGTGGTTTCGAGTTGCCCGGCCCATGCTTCCAATTATTTTGAAGATGGAGAGGGGAGCGAGCTATAATTCGAGGTTAGTTAATTTTCTTCCCGGGGGGGCGCTGCCTCCGGATCCCAGGGTTTTGACACCCCATTCCAGATTGGAACTTTCCTGTCGTCAGGATCGTATCCCAGGATGTGCCCGTCGCTCTTGCGGATCGCAGGTGGCGCCTGCCGAGAATCTGCGGGATAAAAGCTGCGGCCAGGTCCGCAGGGGACGTGATCGATCGACCATCCTGGACGCCGGCGGCTTGCATGAAAGCTTGGAAAAAAATCGCGATCGGCACCGGGGCGGCGGTCCTGCTGGCCGTTATCGTCGGCGTTACCGTGTATCAGAGCGGCAAGAACGTCGTCACGGTGCAGACTGGACGAGTGCAGCGGCAGGATTTGTCTTCGGTGGTGAGCGCCTCGGGCGAAATCAAGCCCAAGACATACGTCAACATCGGTGCCAACGCTTATGGGAAGATCACCCACCTGTATGTGAAGGAAGGCGATCGTGTAAGGAAGGGTCAATTGCTGGCGCAACTGGAGAACGTGCAATCCACGGCGGATGTGAGCGCGAATCAGGCGTCGGTGCAAGCCGCGGAGACGGACGCGATCGCCGCCGACGCCGCGCTGAAGACCTCCGACGCCGATTTGTTGCGGGCGCAAGCCGACTATGAGCGGAACAAGCTGGATTGGGATCGCGCCCAAAATCTCTTTAAAGATGGGCTGATCGCGAAATCGGATTTCGACAGCCGCAGAAACGCATGGGCCACGGCGGACTCCGGACTGGTGCAGGCACAAGCGCGCGTCGCCCAGGCAAAAGCTCAGAAAGATTCGGCCGACCGTCACGTTGCGCAGGCGCGGGCGAATCTAACCCGGGTTGCGGACGTGCTGCAAAAAACCACCTACGCGGCCCCGTACGATGGAGTGGTCACAAACCTGCCGGTGCGCGAGGGTGAATCGGTGGTCATCGGCATTCAAAATGCGCTTGGCAGCACCTTGCTTACGCTGGCGGATATGTCGGTGATCACGGCGGAGGTGAAGGTGGACGAGACCGACATCGTGAATGTGCGCCTGGGACAGCCGGCGGAAGTGACCATCGACGCCATCCCCAAGAAGACCTTCCATGGTACGGTTTCCGAGATCGGAGACAACGCAATTGTGCGCTCGACCGGAGTTGCCACTTCGCAGCAGACCTCCGCCAGTGAGGAAGCCAAGGACTTTAAAGTAGTGGTCACAGTAAACGATCCACCACCCGATCTTCGTCCGGGGCTCTCGACGACCGCAAAGATCACGACGGCTGCCCGCAGTAATGTGATTTCCATCCCGATTCAGGCGCTCTCTCTTCGCACGAAGGCACAACTAGAGCAAGAGAAGTCCGGCCCGCGCGCGGTGCATGCTGCGGCTCCTGCATCAAAGGAGACAGCGTCCAGGGACAGGGACAGGGATCCCAAGCAGGAAGTGCAAGGCGTCTTCGTGATTCGCAACAAGAAGGCGGAGTTCGTTCCCGTCACCACTGGTATCACTGGCACAAGCGACATTGAAGTGGTAAATGGATTGAGCGAAGGAGACGAAGTGATCACCGGAAGTTACAAGGTCCTGCGCACAATTCGCTCCGGCAGCAAGGTGAAGATCGACAACTCCGTTCCCAAGAAGGATGAAGAAACATAACCTTCGTGGGCTTTCTGCGTCCAATGGGGAAGTCCGGGTTGAAAGCAGGTCGGAAAACGAATCGCGAAATGACAGATTGGGCGGTTTCGAGACCATGAGTCTTGAAAACAGGCCCGGAACAGCACACGGAGCCCACGGAGTCGAATTCAACCTCGGAGAACCCAGTGGCACTGGAGCAGGAGAAAAATATGGCTACCGCAGAAGTTCTGAGCATGCCGCAGAAAGCCGTTTCGGCCCCGCCCCAGTCCTGCATGATCGCGGCTGTTGATCTGTGGAAGACTTACGACATGGGCTCGGAGCAGCAGGTGCACGCGCTGCGCGGCGTCAACCTGCGGATCGAGCGGGGAGAGTATGTGGCGATCATGGGGCCATCCGGCTCCGGGAAATCCACGCTGATGAACCTGATCGGCTGCCTGGACACGCCGAGCAAAGGGGAATATTGGCTTAACAGCCAACTCGTAAGCCAACTTGACGACGATGAACTGGCGCGCATCCGCAACAAGGAAATCGGGTTTGTGTTCCAGACCTTCAATCTGCTGGCTCGCGCTACCGCGCTGCACAATGTTGAACTACCGCTGATTTATGCCGGCGTTCCTACCGCCGAGCGGACCGAACGCGCCAAGGCTGCGCTGACTGCCGTGGGCATGGAATCGCGCATGACCCACAAGCCGAATGAACTTTCCGGCGGCCAGCGGCAACGTGTGGCTGTGGCCCGCGCTCTGGTGAATAAGCCTTCCATCATTCTGGCAGACGAACCCACCGGAAATCTCGATTCGGCGACGGGAAACGAGATCATGGCCTTATTCGATCGCCTGCATGCGGAGGGAAACACGATCGTTCTGGTCACTCACGAACATGACATAGCCGAGTATGCTCATCGCATCGTGAATATCAAGGACGGCGCCGTGGAGCGAGATGAGAAGAAGAAGTAGCGCCGCCGCATGCCAAACGATTTGAATTATTCGATTTGACGGCAGGCCCAGAAATGAGGGCGAAGGCACGCTCGGGTAGTTCGAGAAACTCAGCTCTGGGAAACGAGCCGGCCCGGCCTG
>Ga0302324_100020384_pt1 | contig 12967 bp, 14 predicted proteins | sample Palsa_T0_1_FD_201949 | JGI IMG/M metagenome (GOLD analysis project Ga0302324, IMG submission 201949) | Peat permafrost microbial communities from Stordalen Mire near Abisko, Sweden - Palsa_T0_1 | ecosystem: Environmental > Terrestrial > Soil > Palsa > Peat permafrost | place: Sweden: Abisko...
CCGCGCGGCCTCTTCGGTGTGCTCTACTGGTATGCGGTAGCGCCGTTTCACGCGTTCATCTTCGGCGGCTTGGCGCGCGCCATTGCAGCCCAGGCCGAGCGAGCGTGAGTCCATGCTCAAACGTATTCGGAACCTTCAGAGAGTCGATACATCTGGTAGATTTCAGGGGGATATCGCCTGAGTAGTATCTGCCTTGATCGATAGCTTGCCGATCTTCTTGGCCGCCAACTAGCCACAACCGGGCGGTCAAGAAGGTCGCCGGCAGCGGCCTAGGGGCCGACTTCGTCTCGCCGGCTTTGTCACAGTTAAGAGGCTTCGATTCCAGTTGGCGCTACCACATGAGCCCGCGTTCTTACGGGGCTTTTTCTTTTCTGCCGGTTTATGTGCACTAAGATGTCCACGCGCAGAGCGTTTCCCGCTCTTATTTGGCGAGGTCGCGACGTGCCGCTTCGGCAATCTCGACGTTCGTGTAGGCGTGTCCGTCAATACCCCAGCCACCGTCCGGTGCTTCAGAAATCAGCACCCACGTGCGCTCCACGAGCGTCGGATCGCCCGCTGCAGCGGCGATGATATCGGTCATCTCTTTGACCACGCCGAGCTTCTTATCGCGATCGAGCACGTCCGTTGGCGTGAGCACGTTGACGCGAACGTAGTTCGAGGCGCCGGCCGCGTTGGATAGTGAGTCGGAGTTCAGTTCGTGAATGAACGCGGCCGTGCTGTCCTTGAATAGCGCGATGGGCGGAACTTTCTCCCAGCGCATCATGCATTCGGCCAAGGCCTGGGCGAGGTCGTGTTTCCTTTTGAATGTTCGCGCCGCGGCGGTGACGTCGATCATGGGCATAGTATGTTCCTCAATCAAGCGCGTAGCGTTGTGAGGGTTCCGCGTCCTTCGAGAGAGTCTGATGCAGAAAGTCTCTTGCGCGTTCGTTGGCTAATGCTGCCGCCTCGGCATTGTAGTGCTCTCCGTCGTATCGAGAGAAGGCGTGGCGCTGGCCCGGATAGGTGTAGATCGTCGCGTTTGGCTTGCCGGCAAATGCCGCCTTGATTGCATCTTGCGCAGCCTTCGGCATGAACTCGTCGTCGCCGGCCAGATGCATCAGGATTGGTGCATGGAGCCCGGGGACTTCGTCGAGATATTTCTCGGTGTCACCGCCATGATAGGCTACCGCCGCCGCGATGCCGCCGAACCGTGCAGCCGTTAGGAATGTCATGAGTCCGCCAATACAATATCCCAACAGCGCGACACGACCGTTGCATTCCGGGAATCCTGCTACAGCGTCAATGGCGTCTTTGACGTCCATCGCGCCCGTGTCTCGGTTGTAGGCTTGGTTGAGTCGAACCCCGTGGTCCCAATCCTCCTTAGATCTGACACTGAGGTCGACGCCCGGTTCTAGTCGCCAGTAGAGGTCGGGCGCGACTGCGAGGTACCCCTGTTCCGCGAGCTTGTCGCAGTGCTCGCGAATGTCGGCGTTAACGCCAAAGAGCTCCTGAAGAACGACGACAGCTGAGGCTGGCGAAGTTTTGGGTCGCGCGATATAGGCGCTAAACGAGCCGCCGCGGCCCTCGATAGTAATGTATTCGTTCATGTGGCTAGCGTGCTCCGTCCACGGCCTTTAGGATCATTTCGACTACGGCGTGAGGTTGTGAAATCATCGCGCAGTGGCTCGAGTCAAGCTCGATCGTGTGCGCGCCCATGCGTTTCGCAACAAACCGCTCGAGATCGGGAGGCACGGCTCGGTCGTTTTTACCGACGATGTACCAACTCGGCTTCGTCTTCCATGCCGGGGTGCCCATGGGGGCGCTGAAGAGATCCGCCGCAGGCGGATAGTTTGTCGCCCAGACGACTTTTTGCTCGGCTTCAGGAAGATCGCCACAAAAGTCCGCAATGCCCGCAGGCTTCATCCAGATGCGACCGTCGGCTACTTCGATTTGTTTGAAAACGGGAGTCGTCGGAAACTTGCCGAGTTGCTCTTGCGCGGTCTCGCCTTCGTCCGGGCCGAGCGCACAGATATACACGAGTCCGCGAACGCGGTCGTCGGTCCCAGCCCCGGTGATGACCTGGCCGCCGTAGGAATGCCCGACGAGAATGGAGGGGCTGCTGACGCGGCTCAGCGTCTTCTTGACGATCGCGATATCGTCCGCGGTCGTGTTGAGTGGGTATTGCGCCGCGATGCATTCATAGCCGGCGGCTTGAAGAGGCTGAATGACCTTGCTGAAGCACGAGCCGTCTGCCCAGATTCCGTGGCAGAAGACGATGCTGGGTTTAGCTGAACTACTCACTGTGGAAACCTCCTCGGCCTTCGCAGCCGTAAAATCGCCTAAGAACGAAGCACCGGCCAATGCCGCACTTGTTGTCAGAAATGTGGAGCGTTTGACGTTGCTTGGTGTACTCTTCATGCGTCAAGTCTGCTCCGCGGCGAGCCGCTGCGCCACACACAGCGCTATTTGTGGTGGCATTTGTCAGAGTTGTCAGTGTTGCGCGGAACCTCGATACCGTATGGTGACGATAGAGCCGCATTAAATCGGAGCAATTGTGGACGCCTGGCACGATGTGTTCGTGGTCCTCGGTACGACGGCCGCAGCACTCGAGGGCTTGGTCTTCGTCGCAGTGTCCGTCGGCGTCACATTGAAACAGCCGCGGAAGGGCCTTGCAGAGTTTACGGGCCAAACCGTGATCAATTTTACGCTTGCGCTCGTGGCATGTGTGGTCGCATTGAGTCCGGTCGGACTGAAGATAATTGGTGCGGTGCTCCTTGCTCCTGGGATTCTTGGTCTGGGTTCTGGGGTCTGGTTCTGGTGGCAGATGCATCTCATCGAAGGCTACGAGCCAGTGAAGACAGACTGGCTCTTCTACGGATTGCTACCTGTCATCGACTATGCACTTCTGATCCTCGCCGCCGTAAGCTTAATCTTCATCGCCGGCTCAGCGATCGACATGCTTGTGGCCGTGTTAGTGATACTGGTAGTGTTATGCATTCGCAACTCGTACGACCTCACAATATGGGCATCGATGCAATGAGCTGATTCCTCGAAACAAAGCGCGAGAGGGAAATAGTTGATCTGGACACACGCACCAAAATGGTTTCCGGCCCGATCCGACCGAGGGGCCATGGGGAGGCCAGCGAAGTCCCATCGCATGGCGGACCGGTCGGCGTTCTCTGAACTTCTCAGAGAGCAACGGCGTACAGCCGGATACTCGCAGGAAGAGCTAGCTGATCGCGCTGGTATCAGCCTTGGCGCGATTGGAGCCCTCGAGCAAGGCCTGCGGCGCGCGCCCCACCGCGATACGGTCAAAGCCCTCGCGGATGCTCTTGGTATGTCCGACGTCGCTCGGAACCAATTCGAAGAGGCGGCGGCGCGTGCGCGCGGTCGTCAGCGCCGTAACGTGTCTGCCATTCCGCCGTCTCTCACATCCTTTGTCGAACGCAACGAGGTGAGCGAACTCAAAGGTCTGGTAGCTGACCACCGGCTGGTGACCATCACGGGATCGCCCGGAATAGGCAAGACGCGAATCGCGATCGAGGTGGCCCGGCGTATCGAAGATTCTTACGACGGAACATGGTTTGTTGACTTACTGCCGATTCGCGATCAAGACCCTGTCGCGTCGCACATTGCCCTTTGTCTCAACGTTTCGGTCGAAGGTGACGACGGACTGTCTGGAGTCATTCATCATCTCCGCAAACGCCACTCGCTGTTGGTGATCGATAACTGCGAACATGTCATCGCTGACGCGGTAGCGGTCGTCGAAAAGGTTCTTCGTCACTGTCCGCTGCTGACGGTCCTCGCCACGAGCCGCGAGGAACTGGCGCACTCCGCGGAGCTTGTCTATCGGTTGCCGCCTATGGATTCGCAAACGGCGTCAGATTTGTTCCTCGCGCGTGTACACCAAGCCGACGGAACCTGGTCTGCGGACGCAGAGTGCCTTGCCGCTGTCGCCGACATTTGCAAGGTACTCGACGGTATACCGCTCGCGATCGAACTCGCCGCCTCTCGCGTAGCGTCGCTCGGGCTTGAAGCGCTTCGCAGTCGCCTCGAGGGCGGCGTAACTTTAACGGGTAGCCGCGACCTCCCGCTGCGTCATCAAACGATGACTGCGATGATCGCTTGGAGCTACGATCTCTTGAGCGATACTGAAGCACAACTGTTTCGTCGCTTGAGCGTATTGGCTGGCGGATTCACGTTAGAGCTGGCGGAGAACGTCGGTCAGTCGCAGTCGTTGCCAGTCCACAGTATTGCAGATATGCTATCGCGCCTCGTTCAAAAATCGCTGCTGAATGTCACTCATCTGGGAACGTCTACGCGTTATGGTTTTCTGGAATCAATTCGAACATTCGCGTTGCAGCGCTTGACGGAGGCCGGCGAACTCGAAGACACGATGCTGCGCCTGATCGAGTGCCTCAAGCAGAGAGCTGCTGCGAACGAGCTTTCGCCAGGGCCCGCGGACGCCGTTGAAAGTCACGTGGACCTCGACAATGCGGTCGTCGCTATTAGGTGGGCCGAGTCGACCGGTCGTTACGCGGAAATAGTCTCCGCGGCCGAGATTATGATTGGCTTTGCGCGGGCCTGGTACGGGCACCGCCGCCACAACGAAGCGCGTGCACTGGGCCTAAGCCTTCTCGAACGTCTTGACGATCGCGAAAGCCCCGAGATCGTGGGCCGCCTAAGCCACAGGCTTATTGGGACCATTGCGGCCGCGGAGCTGATAGCTTTGGCGCCTCGAGCGATAGAACTTCTGAAGGGGACCGGGTATCCTGAGCGTGCCGCGGATTTCCACGCGCGCTGCGCGGAGATAGAGTGGAGCCGCGGCAATACTGCAGCCGCCGAAGATCACCTTGCCCGTGCCGCCTCCCTTCTCGATACCCCGGAGCTTAGGCGCACGAGGTCGGGCGTCGTTACCGTCGAGATGAGCGCATACGTGCGCTGCCTATTGCGCGATTTTTCAGGGGCGCGAGCTTGCCTGGAGCAAATCGATCCGCCAGCCGGCGACGTGCATGAGATTGTGAAGCAGCTTGTCCTGGCAGAGATCGAATTTTACGAGGGACACATTGAAAAGGCGATCGAGATTTCTAGGAGGTCTGTCTCCAGACTAAGCAGCTATAGCCACGCGCATCACGAGCGACTTCAAGTCTTTGGGAACTTAGGAAGATTCTTGTTCTTGGTTGGGGACACCCGAGGATCTGAGGAAGCGCTTCGAGAGTCTGCCGGTATTCTGGTGACTTTGAGTTCTCCCAATTATCTCTACTTCGCAATCTCCTATGGGCGCTTCGTGGCAGCGCTGGCGGCGCAGGGGGGCCGAGCGGATTTTTCGGCTCGTCTCCTTGCTGCATGCGACGCCGCCGACCAGCGTGGCGGCCATCATTCGGTGCAGAACGAGGTCGCTCGAAATGCAGCAATTCGCGCGATCGAGGAGCAACTCTCGCCCGAACGGGCCAAAGCGCTGCGCGCCCAAGGCGCAGATGAAGATGTGTTTGCGCTTTTGGAAGAGTTTATCGCTCAGCCGGCGGCTAGCGAGAGTGCACGGCTGAGCGCTACGTCGAGTCCTTGAGCAACTTCGGTGATACGTTCGTCGCCAAATTGGCCGAGTAGTGACGACGGAAGGTCGTACTCAATGCGCGAGCCGCCGTCGTCTTTTTCGTAGACAACCACGCGTAGCGGCACGTATAGAGCTGCAGCCAGTCCGTAGCGCGTCATCGTCGATGCGGTGAGCGGATTTCCGATTTCATATTGCACGGCGTCTCGCGCTTGGCCGTAAAGACCGAGAAGTGCGCCGTGGTCGCGCTTGAGAAAGATGGAGAGTTCCGGCGCAGCCTCGAGCCGCTGCTTCAGCCGATCGGTAATCCCGTCGCTTACAAGCACCGGGATCTCTTTGTCGATCGGGGCGATAAGTTTCTCAAGTGAGGCTCTGACGTCAACTGACGGCTTGTCCGACTCGATGATGACGTGCGCGATTTCTACCGTTCTTCGTGACATTGATACTGACACGTGCGTGCGCCTCCTGAGCCGGCGGCTCTACCGTCACGATACTGGATCGAGACTCTCCACAACACCGACAACTCTGACAAATTCCACCACAAATAGCGCTGTGGCTTGTGAGGCGCTTTGACGAGACGCACACTTGGGACCTGATGCGTACGCGAAGCAGTCTGGGGAGATTTCGAAAGTGTCCGAAGTAATGCTCCCGGTCGATCGTGGCGCTCAGGCGATCCTAATTGATCTTCGCGGGGTCGACGACCTCAGCCCAAGGTTGCTAAGACTGCTCGTGCGGCTGTATCAATATGGTAGAATGGCTGGCCACGCCGTTCATCTTGTCGGCGTATCTGAGAACGTAACAAGTAGCATCGAGAATGCAGGGTTAACCCAGCTCTTCACCTATGAGGACGAGGATGTCTGCCGTGAAACGCCTCCTTGCTCTTGCGGCGCTCGCCGCCATAACAATCGCCGGATGTAGTAAGGCCGACACGTCTGCTGCACGGGGCATCCGTATCAATCCATGGACCCACCCGCACGTATTGACGTTCACCGACGCGTCAGACATCGACTCGCTCAATCCGATGTTCTCTACAGAGCTCACGGTTTCGTATCTTTCGTCGATGACGGCAGCTTTCCTGACGAAATGGGATCGTCACAACAAGCCGTATCCCGAGCTCTCTACGGAAGTGCCGACGATGGCGAATGGCGGAGTGAGTAAGGATGGATTGACGATCGCCTTCCACCTACGCAAGGGTTTAAAGTGGTCTGACGGCGCGCCGCTCGACGCTGATGACGTCGTGTGGACGTATCACGCAATTATGAATCCGGCCAACAACGCCGGCTCGCGCAGCGGATGGGATCTCGTCACCTCGGTTGCCGAGCCGAACAAAACGACTGTCATCTTTCACTTGAAGCAGCCCTACTCGCCGTTTATCGTTAGGTTCTTCTCAAGCGCTGGTGCTGATTCGTCGATACTTCCGAAGCATTTGCTCGCGAGGTATCCGAACATCAATCACGTGCCGTTCAACGCATTGCCTGTCGGCGCGGGTCCGTTCATGTACAAGCAGTGGCTGCGCGGACAGCGCGCGGTGCTCGTGCGCAATCCGTACTATTTCCGCGGAGAGCCCAAGCTGCAAGAAGTCGACTACGAAGTAGTTCCGAACCGTGACACGGTTTTTACGGAGTTACTCTCACATAATATCGATTTGTGGGCTCAAGTCGCTGGCCTGTACCTGGTGCGTGCGAATGAGCTAAACGGCTATTCCGTTCTTACGCAGCCCGTGTATCAATGGGGTCACATTGATTTCAGCCCCAAGCAGCCCGCTTTCCAAGACCCGGTCGTGCGGCACGCTATGGAGCTCGCGATGGACCGGCAGCAAATGATCACTAAGGTGCAACGCGGATACGCGCATCTCGAAGAGGGCATAGCACCTGAATCCGCCCCTTACTACGATCGTGACATCCCGCTCGTGCCTTTCGATCTCGCTGAAGCGAACAGGCTGCTTGACGGCGACGGCTGGATGAGGGGAGCCGATGGTATTCGGGAAAAGCATGGCGAGAGGCTGGACTTTGTTTTCGTGTTGCAGTCCCGAGCGCAGAACCTTGAAAACATGGTAGAGCTAATGCGGGCGAATTGGCAGAAGATCGGCGTTGCGATCACCGTCAAGCACTATTCGGCCCCACAGCTCTTTGAGCCATATGCCGAAGGCGGCATCCTCGAGAACGACAAGTTCGATCTGGCTCTCTTCAGCTGGACCGACGACATGATTGGCGATTTCTCCGCGCTCTACGGATGCGACCAATTCCCCCCTGCCGGCCAGAACGAGCTGCGCTGGTGCAATTTGAAGGCCGACCGTGCGATGCACGCGCTCTTCGGTCACTACGATCAAGCGCAGCGTAACGCCGACGATAAGATCGTGTTCGAAGCGCTCGCAAAGGACCGCCCGCAAATCACGCTAGGTATCCCCGATGGCGGCTACATCTACAATAAGGATCTAAAGGGTTGGAATCCAAACGCCCTAACGCCATTCGATGACATGATGAACGTGGACATCTAGGCGCCGACAGGTCTACGTCCGCCCCGACGATCTCATAAAGTCCCGTACTCACACACCCGCCGGCCCAAACAGTCCCCTCGATCGGCGCTCGACCCATATTGACTGACTAGCCGCTCTTCTATATACTGGAGCGCATGGCTAGGCCCAAGAGCGATGATAAACGCAGCGCGATCATGAACGCGGCAATCCGCGTCATCGCCGACGACGGTCTAGGCGCCGCAACTGCGAAGATCGCGAAGGAAGCAGGCGTCTCCAACGGGGCGCTCTTTACATATTTCAGGTCGAAGGGCGATCTGTTGAACCAGCTCTACATCGAGCTGAAGACGGAGATGGCTGCCGTCGGCTTGGACGGTCTTCCAAAACGGAGCGGCATTCGCAAGCAGCTGGAATACATGTGGTCGCAATTGCTGCATTGGGGCGCGTCCTTCCGCGAAAAGCGCCGAGTGATCGCACAGCTCAGCGTATCGGACGAGATCTCCTCGGAGAGTCGCGAGGCTGGTCATACTGCGCTCGCCGGCGTCGCGAACCTTCTCGAACGAGGACGTGAAAACGGACCGCTGCGCAACGTTCCTCTGGCGTTCGTCGTCGGGTTGTTCAACGCGCATGCTGACGCGACGGTCGACTTCATGATCGGCGACCCCGCAAACGCGGACGCCTATTGCATGACTGCGTTCGTAGCCTTTTGGCGGATGCTCGGTGACGAAAAAAAATCAGGAGTATGAAGATGTCAGACACCAGGATCGCTATCGTAACTGGCGGCAGCCGAGGAATCGGCCGCAATACCGTCATCAGCCTCGCCGAGCGCGGCGTTGATTCGATTTTTACGTACAATGCGCGGCGCGACGCCGCGGAAGAAGTCGTCGCCGCCGTTCGCGAAGCCGGCGCGCGCGCGATCGCGCTGCAGCTCGACACCGGCGACCTGCGCGGATTCGACGGCTTTGTCGAGAGCGTGCGCAAAGCGCTCGCGGAACTCGGCGCGGAGCGCTTCGACTACCTCGTCAACAATGCCGGCAACAATCACCACAACATGCCGTTCGAGAAGGCGACGGAAGAAGAGCTGGACAGCATCTACAACGTCCACTTCAAAGGCGTGTTCTTCCTGACACAAAAGCTGCTTCCGCTCATCAACGACGGTGGGCGAATCGTGAACGTTTCGACGGCGCGGACTCGCCTCGCATCGCCCGGCGGAGCGGTCTACGCCTCGATGAAGGGGGCAGTTGAGGTGCTGACGCGATTCATGGCGCTGGAACTCGGACCGCGCAAGATCGCCGTGAATACCGTCGCTCCCGGCGCCGTTGCGACGGATTTCAGCGGCGGCAACGTCCGCGATAACCCCGAAGTAAACAGGCGAATCGCGGAAATGACCGCACTCGGGCGCGTTGGTCTTCCCGAAGATCTCGGTCCGATGATCGCTTCGCTGCTCTCCGCGGATAATCGCTGGATCAACGCGCAGCGCATCGAGGTCTCAGGAGCCGTATAAGCCGATCGCCGTCATGGCATTCGCTATTACGCGCATATCATGTTCAGTCACTTCGATCAGGCCTCGCCGAAAGGCTAGCCCCCAATTCTCCGCGGAACGAATGAACGATAGTTCCCCAAGGACAGGCTCAATAGGCGCGGCCTGTGCTTTGAAATACGTTACGTCGCGGCGCATCGGAGAAAAGCTCGGCGTCTGCGGGTAGAGATACGGCTCGCCATCGCGGACCCTGCCGATCGCGGTGAAGCTGCGCACGTGTTCGCCGGCATGCATTTGCGATCGAGGCGAGTAGAACGCCAAGAGGTCGCCCGGCGATAAGCGACGGACGGGAGCCATTTTTCCGTGACCAAGCTGCACAAACCCACCGGCCACGGCGGCTTCCACGTGGTCGGCAGAGGCAACGCCGACCCAGTATTTCACGGCGCTCCGGCATGCACGGTGACAACAAACCCACCTGGTGCAACAAGGGTGAACATCCGTCCGAAAGGCCCGTCTTGAGGTTCGCCAACGTCAGCTCCCCGTCGCAAGACCTCCGCCCGGTACTGGTCCACATCTCCGCTCACCGAAAACCACACTGCAACGCCTTGGCCGTTTCCGTGAAGCTCGCCCGGCCGCGGGCCTCGGATCGCGAAGGGTATCGGGCTTGTTTGAAACACCTGCGCCCCCGGTGGGCTGTGAGCGGCAGGCGTTAGTCCGACCACATTTGTCCAAAAAGCACTGGCCGCTGCGATGTCGTCCACTACGAACGCCACGAAACTCGGCCCGGTAGGGCTCGGTGCAGACATAACGACTCCTCTTGTCGAATCAGGTTCCTGATAGCTATACTATCAGGAACCTGATACAATGACAACAAGCGACGAAGTCATCACGAGTAAGGTGGGATACTTGGTCAAGCGGGTGCAGGCCGCTCTGCGGGCCACGATGGACAAAGAACTCCGCCCGCTTGGCTTGAGCGTTTCGCAGTATGCAATTTTGGAGGCTCTGCTCGACGAAGGCGCGTCGGAATCCACCAACGCGGCAATTGCACGGCGCTGCTTCGTTACACCCCAATCCGCCAACGAAATGATTGGGACGCTGACGGAAAGCCGCCTCGTCGTGCGGCGCCCGACCACTAGTCCACAGAGCATACGATACGTCCTGACGCGGCGCGGGCGGGCGAAATGCCTCGAGGCTCGCCAGCGGGTGCTGGACATTGAGGAGCGCATGCTTTCCGGTCAGACGGATGCCGATCGCAAACGCATAGCCGTTCTTTTGGAGCGATGCGCGCGCGCCCTAGAAGGCAAGCCGTAGTGTTATGAGACCGACTTCGCCGTTCGCAGCCCGACCGGCTTTCTGAGTCCGAGCAGCTTTGCGAGCTGTCCATCGAGTATCTTCGAAGGAAGAAGTCGGGGGAGAGTCCAGTTCTTGAAACGTTGAGGAACGACCGCGTAGCGCGCTTTCGGTCTCGCTGTGCTGAGTGCCACGTAGACCGCTTCACCCAGACGCTCAGGGGGTAGGCCATTCGTGCGCGCTTCGGTGACGATGAACTTCTGGAAGTTCTGTACCGCCTCCCAATATTCGGTCGGCTTGAACTCGCTCAGATCTTCCTTTTCGCCCTTGTCGTACATCGACGTGTTAACCGTGCCAGGTTCAATGATCACGACGCCGATGCCAAATAACATCAGTTCTATCCGCAGCGCATCCGACATTCCTTCGAGACCGCATTTGGACGCGCTATAAGCGCCGATAAGCGGGATGGAAACCTTTGCGCCGGTAGAGCTGATGTTGACGATGCGGCCGGCCGGGCCTTGTCTCTTCTTGTCCGTTCCCAAAAGAGGAGCGAACGCCTGGATTACCACCAGCGGCGAGATCATATTGACTTCCAACTGCCGCCTGTATTCGCTGGGCTTCAGATAGAGCAGCGGCCCACTCACGACTACTCCGGCATTGTTCACCAGGCCGACCAGATTCCTATCGCCCATCATGGTGCCGACCTTCTGCGCAGCTCGATGAACGGCGTCGGCATCAGTAATGTCCATCAGGAGAGGCACGAAGCTATTACCGAATTCGCTCTGCAGGCGATCAGCGTCAGACTGCTTGCGCACGGAACCGAATACGCGAAACCCTTTTGAAATAAGAACCCTGGTGGTCCCTCGGCCGATTCCAGTCGAAACTCCCGTGACCACGACATCTTTGTTGTCCATCATCGTTGCCTAACGGTCGAGGCTTTACACGTCCAACAATCACCCTACCCAGAAAGGCGAGCCCGCAAACTGAAGGCGTCAGGACAAAGCAGCGAGAGCGCTTCGCGGTCCAGAAGGTCTTTATCGTCGAGCATCTTCCGAAAGGCTACAAGCTGAGCTTTTCGGTAAGAGATCGCTACGATATCGCGCGACGCGACGTCATGCTCAGCGATCGCCGCCCGGATGCGAGAAAACCACGGTCCGCATCGTACTGATCTCCTTGGCCGACAGCTAGCCACGCACGTCGGCGAGGTCGGGCAGCGACGCTCTAGCTCAGGGCAGCGACCCTTTTCCGCCCTCATTTGCGGGAATGTCGCGAAGAGGCTTGTGACTATCTTCGAGTGGTTCATCGAGTGTCGCGTCGTCGTCTTCGCGCTGGACGGCTGAATCGTCCAATTCGGGCTGCGTCGCCTTGTGGCTGTCATGTCCCATTCGCCGATCGTTCATCTTCGAAGCTTACCCCAAATCGGAAACCTGACGCCACGGCCCGGCTCGCGCCCAACTCAATCTAGCGTCTTCCAGCCATATCCGCTATAATGAGCGAGATATGTCGACCCTAGCCCTGGCGCCGTCAGCCATCGACTTCGCGCGGTCGCCGGCGAAGCTCAAGGCCCTCTCGCCCACCGCGATTCGCGCCTTTAAGGATATCGCCACGCACTGGGCGCTCGCGCCGATCGAGCAGCGCATTCTGCTGGGCGTGCTGCCGCAGTCAACCTACACCAAGTACCTGCGCGACCCCGACTCGGCGCTGCTCTCCTACGACACACTGCAGCGTATCTCGATGCTGCTCGGCATCTTCAAGGCCCTCAACATTCTTCTCCCCGACGCGCAGCTCGCCGACGAGTGGATCGCCAAACCCAACGCGCATCCGCTGTTTAAAGGAAAGAGCGCGAAAGAGCTGCTGCTCGACGGCTCGTTCGAGGGTCTCTCGGCGGTGCGCGCTTACCTCGACACGCAGCGCGGATGGTAGCGCGATTCCGCAAGAAGCACACCTTCCGCGTCATCGCCCACCGCCGTAATGAACAGCGCGTCGCCGACCGCCTGACCTCGGTCACCGATCGGGCGGCGCTCGATGAAATCGAGGCCATTTCCAACCCGCGCATCCAGCAAGAGTACGCCGCGCGCCGAAAGGTGCGGCCCGAAGATCTGGCCGGTAGCGACGGCAACGAGATGGTCATCGCGTCGTTCGCCTATTCCGGCGCGAGCCGTTTTACCGACGGCAGTTACGGCATCTACTACGC
>Ga0302324_100020386_pt1 | contig 12966 bp, 16 predicted proteins | sample Palsa_T0_1_FD_201949 | JGI IMG/M metagenome (GOLD analysis project Ga0302324, IMG submission 201949) | Peat permafrost microbial communities from Stordalen Mire near Abisko, Sweden - Palsa_T0_1 | ecosystem: Environmental > Terrestrial > Soil > Palsa > Peat permafrost | place: Sweden: Abisko...
CAAGATAAAGCTGCATCTTTATATCCAACTACAGAACATATTAAGGCGGCTATTAACAAATTTGCTAATTCGGCTAAATCTAAAGCTACTTTTAATGAGAATTATAATCAATTGGTATTAGAAGATATTAGAAAGATAACAGGTATTTGATGTTAAAGGTTCTTTATTTATCACTAGGAGACCAGCCTGGCACAAGAGACGGATTTAGAAATGTTGGCGTTCAATTGGAGACTTATGACTTTTGGGGACATTTCGAACAAACCAAAAATAAAAATATAGTAGCACAAGAGTTTCTAAGAAGAGTTAGAGAGTTTCAACCAAATCTTATCCATATGCAATTACAATTTACTGGCGTAATAGATGCTCATATTTTGGAAGAAGCCAGAAAAATATGCCCCGGCGTTGTGATGACTAATTGGTCAGGCGATTGTCGAACTAGTGCATTAGGAGAATATACAAAAGTATCTCATGCAGTAGATTTTTCTTTGATGTCTAGCACTGGACAATTAGAAATGTATAAGAATGCAGGCTGCAATAATATGAGATATTGGCAAATTGGTTATGACCCAAAGATTTTTTTTCCAATGAACTTTTCCGAATTTATGTATGATGCCGTTTTCATTGGAAATAATTATGGAAGCAACTTTCCAGACGGTCATATAAGAAGTGGGGCCGTCTCATTTTTAACCGAAGCATTAAGCAAATTTAAGGCTTTTGGAACGGGATATGGTGGAGTAGTACATGCGGTTGATATAAAACAAACCAATGAAATCTATAATAAAACTATATGTCCCATTAGCATTAGCAATTTTAATAACGTATCTCATTACTTTTCTGATAGATTGCTATATTGTGTAGCTTCTGGAAGACCTACAATATCGTGGTATTTTCCAGGATGTGAAAGTTATTTTGTGGAAGGCAGTGAAATATTCATTGCTAGATCCAATCAAGATATATTAGATATTGTAAATTACTGCAAGTCCAATCCCGAAATAGCTAAACAAGTTGGCATTAACGGACATAAAAGGGTATCGCGCGAACATACTTTCACTTCTAGAATTATTGAACTTTTAGATATGACTAACTTAACTCATCTGGTATGAAATGATAAGATTACTATACAATTATTATGAAGATAAAAATCCTATTAGAAAAAAGGAAATTGATTTCTGTCTTCGGAAAAATCTAGAGAATCCGCATATTAATGTGATAATAATTGATAGTCAGGAGAAACCAACTTATAATTATTTTTTTAGTAAAATTAATGAACTAACAGGTCCAGACGATATTAATATTATTAGCAATTCAGATATATTTTTTGATGAAACAATTCTATTAACTTCTTATCTTAAACATCACGCATCATTTGCTTTAAGTCGATGGGATTATATTAACGCACAAAATATAAAATTATTTGAAAGAAATGACAGTCAAGACACATGGATTGTGAAAGGGCCTATAAACAACGTTATAGGTAATTTTACAATGGGCAGAAAAGGATGTGACAATAGAATTGCTTACGAACTTTTAGATGCAGGATATCGACCGAGCAATCCAGCTAGATCAATTAAAACATATCATGTCCATAATTCTAATATTAGAAATTATTCTAATAATGATACTGTTCATGGAAAATATCATCAGATATTAGTGACTAGTTTATAATGTCTACTAAACGAATTATATTTTATAATCATTTTCATAATGGAGATTTGCATGTCTCTCGCGGATTGGTACGCCAAATTATCAATAAGGTTAAACAATTAGATCCTGATGTAGAATTTACTTATAGTCATAAAAATTCACCAGATGTTTTATCTGACATCCCAAATTTAGGATTCAACCAATATTCCATATTTAAAATACATGAGGCACACAGCAATTTAAATATAATTAATAATGAAACATATATTAACACTTGGTATGGACAACAGCAATATAAATATATGAATCAATACGGCTTAACTATGGATTGCTTAAGTAAGGCTTTAGACGATACATGCAAAACATTGTGGCATTTTTCTTTATTAGATTTAATTGATAATTTTTCCATATTATTTCCAATTATAGATTATACTAAGTATAATACACAACCAATTAAAAATTGGTTATCAAAACATTCACAAAAAAAGATTTTTGTATCAAATGGATTAGCTCTTTCTGATCAAGCAACAAATTTTGCTCTAACGCCAATTATTGCCAAATTAGCTAATAAATATACAGATAAAATATTTATATTAACTAATGTTGAAAAAAATCAATATACAACACTACCAAATGTTGTATATTCGTCAAATATTATTAATAAAAATAGATTCAATTTAAATGAAAATTCTTTTTTAAGCACTCACTGCGATATTATCATCGGTAGAAATTCCGGTGCGCAAACTTTTGCCATGACACAAGAAAATTTATTTCAATCAAATAAGAAAATTTTACTTTTTACAAATATCGTTCCAATAGAAACGAATAAATTTTGGATGCATAGTTTATTTAAAGATAAAGCACATTATTCCGCAGATATAATGTGTTCAAATGAAACTAATATGAATACAATTTATAATATAATTAATACAAAAATAAGAGAGATTAAATGATTATTTTTGCTAAAACTAGACATATTTATGATTCATATTCCGATTTTTGGAAATTGGTGGAATTGTCAAAATTTCCTACTTGTTTTATTGATGAAATTGATATTTCATTAGAAAATACATATATATTTACACCAATAAATGGAGAATATGGCCATCATATTATAGCTCAAAAAAATAATGCAAGCAAAGTAAAACGAGCTAAATTAGTATGGTGGAATTTAGAAAGACAATTATTAATTGATAATGCATCGTTAATTGATATTGTTGATGATATTTGGGTAAGTGATAGATATTACGCTACATTAAATAACAAATTTAAATTCGTTATTTTAGGAAGTCATCCCAATTTACGATTGAACCAAGACATTCTTCCTAAAATTTACGATTACTGTCATATAAGTTATATAACAGGAAGACGTGGACCATTTTATCAAATGGCGTCACAAAGAGGATTAAAAGGATCTCCTGCTGGTTGGGGAGAAGAAAGAGACATTGCCATTCGATCAAGCAAAATATTAATTAATATTCATCAAGATGATGCCGAAATTGCCGAACCTTTAAGATTTGCCGTTTGTGCAGCCTATTCTTTACCAATTATTTCAGAAACGATAAAAGACCCATATCCACTTATAGATAGTGATAATATTATTATGGCAAATTATTATGATATGATCAATAAAGTTATGGCTAACTATAATTCTGATTTAACGAATATGGGTAATTCTTTATATGATAAATTGTGTGTAGAAAATACTTTTAAAATTAGTGTAGAAAAAGGTTTAATATGAGATTATTTCAAGCAGCTCTTCATACAGGAATTGGCGATGTAATCATGGCAAAAACTCAAATTGAGCCTGTTAAAAGCAATTTTGACCGTATTGAAATGACATTTAGTAAATATTGGCTAAGTATGCATGATCAAAACTATACAGAATTTCTCAATAACTTATGGAAGTTATTATTTACTGATCCGGTCTATGTATTAACTGAAGGAAGCTTTCCACTTTTGTCTCCAATGGATTTTCATAATCAAGGCTTTCCACTACAGGAACCAAGGCTTGGACATTTATTATGTAATGGTACTTCGCTTAATTTGGGTAGTGATTATATTGTTTTAACTACAAAAATAAGATATTTAAGCAAAACCCAACTTAAAAATATTTCAAATGAATTATGGCAAACTATTAATTTACTTTCTCAAAAATATAAAATTGTTATATTAGGTGAAAGAACCGTAGAGATGAGCACAGAATATCTTATTCATACATCAGAGCAAATTTTCAGCATGTATGATGATATCATTCGCAATGTGCCTGCCGATAAATTAGTAGATTTATCTATTCCAGCATTAGGAATAACCAGCCCAGACTTAAAACAATTTCAACAAGATTGTTTAATTATGAAAGAAGCAAAATTCGTTGTAACATTTGGAGTAGGAGGAAATTTTTGTATGGCTACTGCCGTAGCTAACACTGTGGGTTATAGACAAGATACACATGATATTTTTGAAATAATTTATAATAGAGTAAATAATAAAAATGTTATTACTAAGGATTTTTCTAAATTTATCTCCACATTAAAACAATATTTATGAGTATAGACCAAGAAAAATTCAATAAAGTTTTAGGATTGGGGTTATATCAACCACCACATAAATATGTTTGTTTTCTACCATTCAGAGGTGAATTTGGCTGGTATATTCAAACCTTTGTAAAAAGAATACAAGGATATAATCATTTAAACAAAATCGTTTGCACTAAAAAAGGTCATGAATGCTTATTTCCCTCTGCCCAACAATTTTATTATGAGTGGCAAGATATAGCCGATTCAATTAAAATGGGTATTATAACCAATACCGATGAAGATATTCTCAAGAAGAAAATAATAGAATATATTGATACTGATGACATCTTCTTTTTGAGTCCATCTGAAACTGGTTGGGCTGAAAAAGAATCACTAGCTAATATTAAATTTATTCCACAATCATTGAGCAATTTAGGCCTTAAAACAGATATTGTAATAGCTCCACGCAACAGAACTGTTGATCGTCATAGGAATGCCACGCAAGAGCAATGGCAAACATTAGTTGATCAATTATCACAAAAAAATATTTCAGTTGGCGTTTGTGGAAATACCAATACCAGTTTCAATTTAAACAATATTAAACATAAATCTTATGATCATATAGATGTAGACTCTGATGTAGAATTAATAAACAATGCTAAATTGATCATAGTCCATGAATCGGGAATGCAATATTTATCATTTTTATGCGAAAAGCCAACATTTTGTGTCGATCATTATTTAGGGGAATCTTCTGATTGGCATCGCAATCCATTAATCACATTTAAACTATTAAAAAACATTTTGGGAAATCCAAAAGCATTAGTTGATGAAATCATTTCAATTATTAATGTAATTTAGTATTATTTATTAAATATTCGTATTTTGCAATGAAATTTGCATTCGACCATAAATCTCTATATGGTTGAATAATAGTATTACTATCTTTTATTATTTCTGATATTGAGCGATCTTCAACACAAATAGATGGTGAATTATTTGAAATATGTCTAAACATATTACTTTTACTTATTGCAAGGGGAACTTTAACACTCAAAGCATAATCAATAACTGATGACAATCCTCGAACAAATCCGTCAGTAAGATTATCATACAAAAATATATTTATTGTGCTTGCCGCTAAAAAATTTAACATTTCTTCATCTGATAAGAAATTATCAGTTATATTTAATTGAATTTTTTCTTTTTTCATTTCTTGATAACATCTATTTGCAATAGATTTTGATCTATGACCATCTCTATCGGCATAGAATGCAAACGGCATATGTAGTTTAATTATAGCTTCATCAAATTGTTCATTAACTAATTTAATTATCTTTTCAAATCCTTTATGCTCAAAACCAAATCCAAAACTACTTATAATTGGTATTTTATTTTCAGGAAAAGATAAATTATTTGCAAATAAAGGTCTTGGAATAGAAAAACTATTATGCGTATCTTTATGAGTAGAATCAACAAATAATACATAATTAAGGCTATTATTTACATCTCCCTCATGATATAGCATATAATGAACAATATTTGTATATCTATTTTTAATATTATGAGTTGATAGCCAAGGCATAGTAGCTGGATGATAATTATATATTATTCCGATTGGATTATGAATATTAATTGCATTTATAAATTCTATCTCACATTCGACTTCTATATAAATAAAATTATATACTTTTGATTTTTGTAATATTTTTCCACTTCTACAACCATATTGGTAAACGCCGCATTGACGCTCCTTGTGATTTAAAAATATAACATTTTCCATGCTTAGTTGTCAAAATATACCATCAAATTTCATTTTTGGTGTTATATTTATACATATAGTATGTATTAACATGCACCCACTTTTTCGTATTATGGATAACAAAAATGAACACTATCTTAACAGATGAGCAAAGATATATTTATAAAAATGTAATAGACGAGTTATTTCAATTATGCCCTGAAACAATGTCTAGAAAATTTCCAAGAGCAAATGTGCAGCAAGCATTTGTATTAGATACAGTGAGAAAATTTTCTAATAAAGAAAGTAAAATACTTAGTGTGGGTTCATTTGAAGATACGGCTTCCGAATCTTTAGTAAAACTTGGATATCAAATAAAAGAAATTGATCCGGCTATTAATTTTGATTTAAATACATTTTTTCTTTCTACACAAGAAAAATATGATACAATTTTATCTACATCAGTAATAGAGCATGTAGAAAATGATGAATTATTTATTGATCAAATATGTAAATTATTAAAAATTGGTGGTCATGCAATAATTACTTGCGACTTTAGAAATGATTATATTATTGGTGATCCTAAACCAACAGAGGATTATAAACTTTATACAAAAAATGATTTATTAGTTCGATTTAAATCTATATTAGATACAAATAATTGTATTTTGGTAGGCGAACCAGATTATGATCATTCGCCTGATTTTCAATATCAAATATATTGGTATTCTTTTGCTACGTATGTTTTTAAGAAAAAATAATAATTATGACAAATGAAATAATTCATCAATATTTTGCTGAAATGAATACTGATAAGATTATTAGAAAATCTTATTTTTCTAACTTAGATATAGGAATTATGGTTGAAGTAGGCGGAGCTACACCAGAATATATTTCAATGTCTAGACATTTTAAATTAAATAATTGGCGCTGTATTATAGAGCCAAACCCCAAATTTGTTGAGCAGCATAAAAATATTGGAAATGAAGTTTATCAATGCGTTTGTTCTAATGAAGATATTGATAATGCTGACTTTGAAATAGCCCCTGCCCATCCAAATGCCTCTAATGGTATTTTAGATGATCATAGTTTTTCGGCTATCAAAGTCAAAGATGAATATAGAAATACCGCACCAGGTTTAAATATACCGATTACTACTATAAAAGTTAATATTAGAAAACTTAATACTATATTAGACGGCTTATTAATTAATGCAATCGATTTATTGTCTATTGATGTTGAAGGGTGGGAGTTAGAAGTTATGCAAGGATTTGATACAAATAAGTTTAAACCAAAAGTAATTATATTAGAAAATTATCTTTATAAAGACAGCTATGTATCTTATATGAAAAACATCGGATATCGTGTAGATAAAATGATTGATTATAATTATATTTTTGTTAAGGAAATACAATGAAAAAGCTTTTTAATTTAGGTGATTTATACGTCTCTGATTTCATCAAAGATAATGAAGTACCACGCGGTGAAAAAATAGAATTACAATTATTGATGACTAGCGATGGCGCGGTGCGATTGGAAAGAAGCGCCCCACTAGATACTATGTATGGTAAATACTGGTATCGTTCTGGAATTAATAATTCTATGAAAGTAGAGTTGAAAAATATAGTCGATTCTATTTTGAAAGTTAAAACTCTTAAAGAAGATGACATCTGGTTAGATATTGCCTGTAATGATGGCACTCTCTTTAGTTTTCTACCAAAAGAATTAATTAAAATTGGTATTGACCCAGTAGATGATTCTTATAAAGTGGAATCAGAAAAGTGCGCCGATTGCATCGTACAAGATTACTTCACTGCACAAAATTACAAATCTACTAAGTGGGGACACATAAAAGCAAAGGTTGTAACTTCTATTGCTATGTTCTATGATTTAGAAGATCCTCAAACTTTTATAAATGATGTTCATGAAGTTCTAGATGACAATGGTTTGTGGGTGCTTCAATTAAGCTATACTCCTCTTATGATAGAACAATTAGCTTTTGACAATATTTGTCATGAACATATTTACTATTATTCACTCTTTAATCTAAATAAAATGTTTGAAGATAATGGATTCAAAATTGTCGATTGTCAATTGAACGATACCAATGGTGGTTCTTTTAGAGTTTATGCTATGAAACAATCAGGTGATGAGAAAACATTTGCTACTCAACCACACAGAGATGTTTGCGATTTTAGAGTTAATTCACTGTTAGCTTATGAGGATACCTTAAACTTAGACTCAGTTGAAACTTGGACTGATTTTTTTTATAGAATCAATGAGCTAAAAGAACAAACCGTTTCATTTATCAAACAAGCTAAGGCTGATGGTAAAACCGTTTGGGGATATGGCGCCTCTACTAAAGGAAATACCTTATTACAATATTTTGGATTGGATCATACCTTGATCGATGGTATTGCTGAGAGAAGTCCGTATAAATTTGGATTAAAAACAGTAGGAACAAATATACCAATTTACTCGGAAGATGATATGAGAAAAGCAAAGCCGGATTATCTTTTGGTATTGCCATGGCATTTTATTAACGAATTCATTGAAAGAGAAAAAGATTTACTTAAATCTGGATGTCAAATGATAGTACCATGTCCAACATTTGATATAATTAAATTATAAGGATAAAATTTTGATTTATAATAGGCCATTAAAATATAATACTGAAACTTTTATTATTAAAGCTAAAGAAATTCATAATAATAAATATAATTATAGCAAAGTAATTTACACCGGAATTTCAAATAAAATTATTATAATATGTCTTAAACAAGATCATGGAGAATTTACACAAAAACCAAGTAATCACATCACTTCAAAACAAGGGTGCCCAAAGTGTGCAAAAGTAGCTAAACTTAATAATGATGTTTTTATTAAAAGAGCAAATGAAATACATAAGGATTTATACGATTATTCTAATGTTAATTATGTTAATTTTATAACTCCCGTTTTAATTTTTTGTAAAAAAGATAACCATGGAATTTTTTCACAAACTCCATCTTTACACTTACATCAAAAACATGGTTGTCCTAAATGTAATGGCGGAATCTCCTATACCCAAAAAGATTTTATTAGAAAAGCAAATGAAATACATAAAAATTTATACGATTATTCTAATGTCATATACGCTGGAAGTTATGTTAAAATAACAATTAATTGTAAAAAACATGGACCGTTCAATCAAGATCCGCATACACATTTGAAAGGACACGGATGTCCTACTTGTTCTCATACTACTTCTGTGGGCGAAATGTTATGGTTAGATATACTAAAAATACCACTAATATTTAGGAAAAAATCCATTAAAATTGGAAATATATTGTTCAAGCCCGATGGATTAGATATAGATAATAAAATTATATACGAATTTTATGGAGATTATTGGCATGGTAATCCTAAGCTTTACAAGCAAAATGAAATAAATCCAGAAGCACATAAGACTTATGGTGAATTATATGAAAATACATTGCAAAAAGAAAATTATTTAATAAGTGCAGGATATAAAATAATTTCCATTTGGGAATCGGATTTTATTAAACAATATGGAAAATATAATAGAACTAAAATGGACAATATTTAAGGATTATAATATGGACACAATAGGAAATTTAATTGATCAACTTACAATTGTAAATATTCGCGTATGGATGGCGGAAGATCGTAAACGAGATCCAAGTGCAACTGATAAAGAAATCGCTGATGCAACTCGTTTGACAAATACGGCAAACCAACAACGAAATAATCTTATACAAGAGATTGATGAAAAATTAAATCATATGGTTAAGACTGGCGAATTACAAAAATTGTATAAACAAGGTTCAACTAAAATGTATGGTAAAAATAAATGAATACTGCTATTATCACAGGATGTACGGGACAGGTAGGCTCATATATGACGGAATTACTTTTATCTGAAGGATATAAAGTATATGGAATAAAACGAAGAAGCTCTTCTCTTAATACTGCTCGCATTGATCACATATTTGATAATCCAAACTTAAAATTAGAATATGGTGATGTTACTGATTATGCCTCTATTGTTAGCTTGGTATCCAGTATCAAGCCAGATTTATTTATTAATTGTGCCGCCCAATCTCACGTTCGGGTATCCTTCACTATTCCCCTATACACATTTGAAGCCACAGGAACGAGTGTAATAAATTGTTTAGAAGCAATTAAAACACATAGCCCCCAAACTAGATTTATTACAATGTCTTCATCCGAAATGTTCGGGTCAACGCCCCCACCACAAAATGAGAAAACTTTGTTTCATCCAAGATCAATTTATGGAGTAGCAAAGCTTGCTGGCTATTACGCTGTTATTAATTATAGAGAAGCTTATAATCTTCATTGTTCTAATGCTATTTGTTTCAATACAGAGAGTCCTAGAAGGGGCGAAACATTCATTTCAAAAAAGATCATAAAGGCTGCAACAAGAATTAAACTTGGATTACAGGACAAATTGTATTTAGGGAATTTGAATGCTAAGAGGGACTGGTCTCACGCCAGTGATACAGCAAACGCTATTTATAAGATAGTTACAGCGGCACAACCTGGCGATTACGTAGTGTCAAGCGATGAGATGCATTCAGTCGAAGAATTCGCTCAAATAGTTTTTTCCAAATTAGATTTAGATTGGCGTCAATATATTTCAATAGATCCAAAATATTTTAGACCTTCCGAAGTTGATGCCCTTTGTGGCGATTCAACTAAAATACGAAGTGAATTAAATTGGCTACCAAAATATAATTTAAATATGCTTATAGATGAAATGATAGCTTATGATCTTGAATCGGCTCGTAAGGAAAAAATACTAAGAGACTATAAATGATCTTAATAACTGGCGGCAACGGCTTTCTTGGAAAACACGTAATCGATGAGTTTAAAAAAAACAATATTGATTATTTAGCACCACGATCATCAGAGTTAGATATATTAGATTTTAATGCTCTTAAAAATTATTTAGAGTATCATAAACCAAATTCAATATTGCACCTTGCTGCATTATGTGGAGGGCTCCCAAAAAATAAACATTTACCGGCTGATTTTCTTCGCATTAATACTCAAATGGCGCTTAACATTTATGAAGGTGCCAGAGTAAATAATATCACTAATATATATTCTTTAGGTAGCGTCTGCATGTATCCTTGTTATTGCCCAACACCATTTAAAGAAGATGATATTTGGAACGGAGCAGCTGAGTCCACGAATTTTGGATATGGCCAAGCTAAAAGAACATTATTAATGCTTTCACAAACATATCGTCAACAATATGGTTTTACTGGTGTACATTTGATACCGGTTAATATGTTCGGAATTTATGATAGCTTTGATGACGGTAAAAGTCATGTTATTCCCGCCCTAATTAAAAAATTCGTAAACGCCGTTAAAAATGACTTACCACAGGTAGAATTACTTGGGACAGGTAATGCCACCAGAGAATTTCTGGCAGTCCAGGATTGTGCCGAGGTTATTGCACAAGTCGTATCAACTAATTTTGATTGTGATTTGCCAATCAATTTGGGAACTGGACAAGATATTTCTATAAAAGATTTAGCTGAATTAATAAAAAAATTGACAAATTATACTGGTAAAATTGTCTTCAAAAATGATGACATGGACGGTCAACCAAAACGACTTCTCGATGTATCACGCGCCAAACAATTATTAAATTGGACCGCCAAAACTAATCTTAAAGATGGACTAATAAAAACAATTGACTGGTATCAAAAAACTAATGAAAATATTCTGTGATTTTTGCAATCAACCAGTAGCAATGTCAATAAATATTGACGATCCGTTTTTCAATTTATGGGTATGTTTACGTTGCATCGGAAACCCAATGTACGTATTTAAAGACAATATACATATCTGTAATGAATTTTGGTTCCCAAAAACTTTTGATGCAGAAAAGCAAATGACTATGTTCCATATTTTACGAACAAACTTTGTCAGTCTAATTAATTATAAAAATCAAATTACTTTTGCTACCGAGATATTAACTTTTGAGAATTCGTTATATAGAGCAATATATCAAAGTAATGAAGTATCACATATAACACCATTTAATGTGAAACACAAGCTGGATACCATTTTAACATTTCTGTAAAATTAATCTACAACCGGTCGTCTTCTCATCACCATGACCTCTGGACCCTTGACCGTCTCGTTTTCATTCGAGAAGCCACATTTACGACATTTAACTTTCTTATTGATGGCACGGAAATTTGCTATAATATCTATCTCGCCAGTTTTGCAAAGGCCACATTTTAATAATATCATCATTCCTTTAAAATTACACAAACGCCAGCAGTTTTTTGAGCCTTGGTTCTAAATGCTTTTGATCCATCTTGTACCCGGGATGGTCTTGGATGAACTTCATTATTTCGGTGCGACAAGTATTCAGCATATCGTCCTTAAAAGCATTGTTCTTCATATTTATAGCGACCCTGGAGAACTTAATACATTGTCCCTTTAATTCTCTACTCCATGAAAGATATGCAAGTTTATTGGCTTTTGGAGCCGAATGAACTTTAACGGTATGCGTTTTATCATCGAACTCAAAATTAACTTCACAATATGGTATCACCCATAATCCATACAGACGGCTGTCAAAATCAAATTTGGTATACTTTTGATTAACGTCTTTGGAATTGAATCCAGAATACCAATGAACTTTGGCGTCTGGAAATTCTTTTTGAACAGCCTTGTGTTTGGCTACTTCGAACTCTAACTCGTGAACTGTATCTGTAATTATTCTTGCTCTTGACATACCTTATCTATATCGGCACATCTTGGTCTTTTGGTGCGACTAGCAACTTTTATTTTAAATAAATTATTCTTCGTGTGGAAAAGATACGATCGTAAATCTGTCATCAAGATAAGGAGCAACAACTGGCTTAACGTCAGCCCACGCCAATCCTCCGATCCCGCTGCCAAATCTTCCAGAAGCTATATTCATTAATTGAAAACGATCTGCGAAAGCTCTCATTGCCTCGGCAGACCGTTTTATTAATTCAATTTTTGCTCCGTCCATCAAATCGTCAATGGTCGGAA
>Ga0302324_100020387_pt1 | contig 12966 bp, 14 predicted proteins | sample Palsa_T0_1_FD_201949 | JGI IMG/M metagenome (GOLD analysis project Ga0302324, IMG submission 201949) | Peat permafrost microbial communities from Stordalen Mire near Abisko, Sweden - Palsa_T0_1 | ecosystem: Environmental > Terrestrial > Soil > Palsa > Peat permafrost | place: Sweden: Abisko...
TTGGAGCGCCGGGTTGAACATTCTCCCTGGGCGAATTGTGACGCGGGAGAGGGTGCGCCAAAGAAAAGAATCCCGGTTTAATTACCGGCAGTCAGGTTTTATCTCGTTAACCATCATTCTCAGCGCTTTTGACATCCGGTCACTTGAACGCTTTAGAAGCGGAACATTACTTGCCAGCAGGATTTTGGCGAACCCTACGGTCATGTCCTCGTCGGGTTGTTTCATCCGAAGACTCTTCTTCAAGGTTTGCTCAGCTTTTTTAAATTCTTCCTGATTGATCGTCATTTTTATTATCCTTCCTTCCATGGAATTTATCGCCGACATTAAAATCAAAACATTTTTTTATTATGTATGGAAAATCCGGAATCGGACTTTCAACAGGATTCATTGTAAACCCATAATGCGTCTCTTGGGAAGCACAATCGCCATCTCAGAATGCCAGCACAACGTCGTACCAGGCATCTTCACTCGTCCGGTGACGCCGGAGGGTTCTAAAATGTCGCCCCATCTTTTCCAAACAACAAACTAGAAGAGTGTTCTGATGATCGATGTGGTTCCGGAGATCCTTGAACTCCTGCATTGCGAAGGAGATCAAAGCCATTTCATGTTTCCCACGACCCGTGTATTCTTAAAGATGTTCAAATGCCGCTTCTTTCTTCGACGTACCGGAAGAAGCCTTTCTGATCGACAATGCGTTATGGACAATTTTCGTTCGATTTCTCACCGAACATTGCTAGGGATTGTCCCATGACTTCCCGGCTCGATTCGCTCCGCGAGGCCCTTGAGGTTTCCCCGCAGAACATTCCGCTGCTTCTCTTATTCGGCCACGCATGCTCAGACGAGTTGAGTTTCGCGGAGGCGCGAGCGGCCTTTGATCGTATTCTTCAGTCTGACCCGACCCACGTTGAGGCCAAGCTCGGCATCGCCCGCCTCCTTTATCTAAGCGGAAATACATCGGAAGCGGTCGTTCGCGCCGAGGCGCTGACTCAAGCCAGTCCCGGCTTCGCGGAAGCGTGGATGTTGCTCTCCCGGTTGGCTGTTGCCGAAGGCGATCGTCTTTTAGCCGTGCAATATTACCAGAAGGCGGTGAAGCTTACCCCTACTCTGAGCGATCCTGCATTCGAGCGAGACATCCAGATCGGCCAGGCGACGACACCGGTGGATCCGCCGGTCAACCTGCCGCCCGAAGTCGAATTAGAGACTTGGGAGTTCGTCGGCGAGTTCGAGAAAGAGGGCGACAACTCTCCGGACGTTCAAAAGGCGGAGGTTTCTTTCGCGAACGTCGGCGGCATGGAGGAGATCAAGGAAGAGATCCGGATGAAGATCATTTACCCGCTTCAGAACCGCGCTCTCTTCAAAGCGTACGGCAAAAAGCTTGGCGGGGGGGTGTTGCTCTATGGGCCTCCCGGTTGCGGCAAAACATTGATCAGCAAAGCGACCGCGGGCGAGATTCAGGCCAATTTCATCTCGGTCGGTATCCACCAGATCCTCGATCTGTACGCCGGAAACAGTGAAAAGAACCTGCACCAGGCTTTCCAGGTGGCGCGGGACAACGCCCCTGCGATCCTTTTTTTTGACGAGGTCGACGCCTTGGCCGCCGATCGAAAAGATTTTCGCGAAAGCGCAATTCGAACCATGATCAACCAGTTCCTGGCGGAGATGGATGGAAATATCGGAAGCAACGAGGGGATACTCGTTCTCGGAGCAACAAATGCTCCGTGGCATTTGGACGCGGCATTCAGACGCCCCGGCCGATTTGACCGCATCATCTTCGTGCCGCCTCCGGACGAACCAGCGCGCGAAGCGATTGTGGAAATCCTCGCACGCGACAAGCCGTTAAAACGTCTTGATGCCAAGGCACTGGCAAAACGAACGAAAGAATTTTCCGGCGCTGACATTCAATCAATCTTCGACGTCGCAACGGAACGGGCTCTTTCGCGAGCCATGAAAGAAGGTCGGGTTGTTCCGTTGACCACGGAGGATCTTCTGCAGGCATCAAAAGGGATAAAACCTTCGACACGCTCTTGGTTCGAAAGTGCGAAAAATTATGCACTTTACGCCAACCAGGGAGGGTTCTACGACGATGTCCTGAGCTTTTTAGGAATTCGCAAATGAACGACTCTTTTGCGCGCGCGCTTTTGTTTGTCCGGCAGGGCCGGTACCGTGAGGCCGAATCCTACTTGCGAATTGCGATCGAGAACGATCCCGAGGATCCTCAAGGATTCTTTTTTTTGGCGACCTGTCTCATGCACGACCCGACGACTCGGCCTGAAGCGTTGTCGATGATCGATCAGGCGTTGCGGCTGCGCCCGACCCGAGCTGTCTATCATGCCCAGCGCGCGAATATTCTGATTTTGCTCACCCGCACGAAAGAGGCTTTGGTGGAAGTCGAGCAGGCGCGGAGCCTGGCGCCCGACTCTCCAGACTCGTATGTGGCGGAGTCGCTTGTCATGTTGGTTCTTGGCAAACCGCAGGAGGCTGAACGCGTCGCCCGTCAGGCATTGGCGCTGGATGCAGAGAACGAAGCGGCAGGAGACAGCTTGGCGGACGCGCTCAGGATGCAGGGCAAGTTGGAGGAAAGCGCCGCGCAAATTCGTGGACTACTCGGAAGGAACCCGGAGAACCCATGGACTCACTCGTCGGCTGGGATGCTTGCGCTTCAGCGCGGAGAGGTGCGGGCTGCAGAAACGCACTTTCTGTCGGCCCTTCGAATTGAGCCTGAACATCGGGAAGCTCGGGAAGGCTTGCTGCATGCGTTTCGTGCGCGGTCCCCGCTCTATCGTGCTTACCTGCAGTACAGCTTTATGATGGAGAAGTTAGGGCGTACCGGTCGGGGAATGCTCGTGATTGGTCTCCTGATTCTGATGCAATTCGCGAGTGTGACCTTTGTCGGACGACTGGCACCGCTCGGAATCGTGCTTGTTGCTGTCTACTGCCTGTTCGTTTTGTGGATCTGGGTGGCGAAAGGAGTGGGTAATCTGTTTCTTTTGTTTGATCGATTTGCTCGCATTGCGTTGCGAGCCGACGAAAAAACGGAAGCTCTGGTGGTCGGTGGCGGCGTCCTCGTTGGACTCGCGCTGTTTGCCATCGGTCTCTGGATGAAGCAGATCAGCGTCATCTTCGTTGGTTTGACTTTGATTGCCGCGGCATTCCCGATGTCGCTCGTTTTCACGAACCGATCCAAGGCGGGCCGCGTTGTTTTTGGCTTGGTGGGGGCATTCGTCTATCTTGGAGGATTCCTCTCGCTCTGGTTGGTTTTGCTGCCCGTGGGCAGCGCAGGCGGGTTCGCGACAACACTTTTTGGTTGGACCATGATCCTTGCCCTCATCACGACCTGGCTAGGCAACATTCCTGCTCTGCGGCGTTAGGGGGAAGTTGTCAGTTGTCAGTGGCAGAGCCGACCATTCAAGCGATCCAGGCTAAGAACCGCATTTTTCGGAAGACCAAAAGTGCGCTCCAATCTCGCTCCGGGTTTTTTTGGCTTTTCCACTGGCAACTGGCAACCGGCAACCGGCAACTTCCTCCAAAAGGTCGTTAACTGCGTACAAAGGCCTCAACATCAAGAAAACGGTGCAGGCAAGGAGACAACTTTTCGCGGACCTTTTCCAACGAGATCTCGCTTCCTGACTCCATGCTGATCGATGTCATCCGTACGCCGGAGAGACCACAGGGAATGATGCTCTGAAACCCGCTCAGATCGCTCGCCACGTTCAGTGCGAACCCGTGCATCGTCACCCACTTCCGGACCCCGACCCCTATTGAAGCGATCTTGCGGTCCTGAACCCAGACGCCGGTCTTTCCCTCAATTTTCTCACCTTTAATACCGAACTTTTCGAGCAAATCGATCAAGAGATCTTCCAATTTCCGGAGATAGCAATGCAGATCTCGACCGCGCGCGCGCAGATCAAGAATTGGATAACCAACCAGTTGACCGGGTCCGTGGTAGGTCGCCTGGCCGCCCCGATTGGTTTCGAAGACCGGATGCGGGAGCTGGTCAACGGCGCGCAAGCTCGACTTATCCGGAAGCCGGCCGATCGTATAGACTGGCTCGTGCTCGAGCAGAATCACACTTTCTTTACCGGCGTTCAGGCAAATCTCGAGCTTTTCTTCCTGAATACGAAGACCGGCCCGGTAATCGATCCGCCCGAACCACTCAATTTTCATAAACGGTGATTCCCTCGAAGGGCCGCGAGTGGCGAACTGTGCATTTGAAAGTGAGTTAACCCGATTGCCAATGCGTCTGCGGCATCCGCTTCGGGTGTTTCCGTGAGCCCGAGAAGCGTCCTCACCATATATCCGATCTGTGCTTTTTGCGCTCCTCCGCGGCCGACGACCGCCTGCTTCACCCGCCGCGGCGGGTATTCGTAAATCGGCAACCCGTGTTGCGCAGCCGCCAGTAAGGCCGAGCCGCGAGCTGCGCCGAGCGTGATTGCGGTGCGCGTGTTCTGGACATAGATCAACCCTTCGACTGCGCACTCCTCCGGAGAATGAAGTCGGATCAACTCCTCGATATGGCGATGAATTTCCACGAGGCAACCCGGCATCGATAGCTCCGCCTTGTTCCGGATCACTCCATAATTGACTGCGCGCACTTTCGACCCTGCTTTTTCAAGGATTGCATAGCCGGAGTTCCTAAGCGCTGGGTCAAGAGCTAGTAGACGCACCTGCTGGGAAGCATACAGGAGTTCCGCCGGTCCAGAAAGGCAGAACTCCTCCCCCCAAATGGCGCTGAGTTCAGGAATGTTCGCGGGAGTCATTAAGATCGATCTGGTCTTGACACCACTTGGCCCCAACTTGCGAAAAATTTCGCTCCACACGATGTTGCCACTCTGCAGGCAAACCACTGAGCGCAATGAACAGGATGCAGGCACTCGTGAAAAGAGAGCGTGGTCCGGGGCTTTGGCTGGAAGAAGTTCTTCTGCCGAAGACCGGTGAGTTTGACGTCTTGATTCGTATTCTTCGGTCGTCGATTTGTGGGACCGATGTGCACATCTACGAATGGGATTCCTGGGCTCAGCGCACTGTTCCGACGCCGATGCAAATCGGCCACGAGTTCGTCGGCATCATCGAATCCGTTGGAAGCCATGTCATCGATTTCCATCCCGGCATGATCGTGACAGGGGAAGGACATATCGTGTGCGGACGATGCCGGAACTGTCTGGCCGGACGCCGGCATCTCTGCAATAAGACAAACGGAGTAGGCGTCAACCGGCCCGGCGCCTTTGCCGAATATCTTTCGATACCCCAGACAAATGTCTGGTTAGCCGATCCAAAGATCCCACTGGACGTTCTTTCCTGTTTTGATCCCCTTGGCAACGCGGTTCACACGGCGCTTTCGTTCGATCTGCTGGGTGAAGATGTGTTGATCACCGGCGCCGGACCAATCGGAATCATGGCGGCAGCCATCGCCAAACATGCAGGTGCCCGCTTTGTTGTCATTACCGACGTGAATTCGTATCGGCTCAATCTCGCCGCGAAATTGGGTGTGACCAGGGCGGTAGACGCCGGAAAAATTTCTTTGACAGATGTGATGGGTGACTTGGGAATGAAGGAGGGGTTCGATGTCGGCCTGGAAATGTCGGGCAACAGTGATGCGCTCAATAGTATGCTCGCCGCCATGTGCCACGGCGGGAAGGTTGCGGTGTTGGGCATTCAATCAAAACATGCGGCGATTGACTGGGATCTGGTCGTTTTCAATGGCCTTACGATCAAAGGAATCTACGGAAGAGAAATGTATGAAACGTGGTACAAAATGACGACGATGATCCAGTCTGGCCTCGACATTTCGCCTGTGATCACGCACCGGTTTCCTTACGAAGAATTCGAAAAAGGCTTCCAGTTAATGAAAAGCGGTCAATGCGGGAAGATTATCCTCCATTGGAGCGACCTTAAAGCAGTTGCCAGTGACCAGTGTCCGTTGTTCTTGGCAGCGCCTTAATACAACTCGTTCGGGAACCCGGAAGTTCAGTCATTTTCGCCAATCTCCTGAATTATTCGCTTGTTAAACTGGCAACTGACAAACTTCCCCCCATGCTCGGCGCATTCCAGGGACATCTAGCTGGACAACTCTCTGAGATCCGGCGGCAGGGTCTGTATAAAATCGAACGACCGATCAGCACGCCGCAGCGAACTCATATTAGGACTGCAGACGGGAAAGAAGTCTTAAATCTTTGCGCGAACAATTATCTAGGGTTGGCCGATCATCCGGAGGTGATCGAAGCGGCGAAAGCCGCGTTGGACCGGTGGGGATTCGGCCTTGCTTCCGTTCGTTTTATCTGTGGGACCCAGGAAATCCATAACGAACTTGAGGCTGCACTGGCCCGATTTCATCAAACGGAGGCTGCGATTCTGTACGGGAGCTGTTTCGACGCGAACGGCGGCTTATTCGAGACGATTTTGTCGAATGAAGACGCTGTGATCAGCGACGAATTGAATCACGCGTCCATCATTGACGGTATCCGCCTTTGCAAAGCGCAAAGATACAGGTACCGGCACAATGATATGGACGACCTTGAAGCTAGACTGAAGGAGGCTCGAGGATCTCGTTATCGGTTAATCGCGACGGACGGCGTATTTTCAATGGATGGCGCCATTGCGAACCTGGAAGAAATTTCTGATCTAGCAGAAAAATATCGCTCGCTGGTGATGGTCGACGAGTGCCATGCCGCCGGGTTTATCGGGAAAACCGGCCGGGGGACCCCGGAATACCATGGCGTGATGGACCGGATCGATATCATCACCGGTACGCTTGGAAAAGCATTGGGCGGGGGAAGCGGCGGGTATATCACCGGTCGAAAGGCGGTGATTGATCTCCTTCGTCAACGTTCGCGGCCCTACCTTTTCTCGAATAGTTTAACCCCTTGCACAGTCGCAGCTTCGATTAAAGCGATCGAAATCGCTTCGCGATCGACGGAACTCCGCGACAGATTAGAAGAAAATACCCGGTTCTTCAGGGATGGTCTTGCGGAAAACGGCTTAGCGATCCGGCCGGGAGCCCATCCCATTGTGCCGGTGATGATCGGAGATGCGGCCCTCTCACAGAAGGTGGCAGATCGACTTCTAACGTTGGGTGTTTATGTCGTCGGGTTCTTTTATCCGGTTGTGCCGCAGGGGACCGCCCGGATCCGAACTCAGGTTTCTGCGGCGCATTCGAAAGAAGACTTGGAATTTGCGATACAACGATTCGCCGAAGTCCGTCAAGAATACCGGCTTGAGCGGTAGTGCATCGTCTGAGAAGTGGGAGGCATACCACCTTCCACCATGAGACGATGCACTGATCTCCCTCTGCTATTTCGGGGACAGGACACCAGCCTGAACGATTAGCTGCGGGACAAGATTCGCTATATCTCTTGAGTTGCCATTCCCTCCTGTTGAACAAATCTCTCAAGTTGCCGGCGATCCTGTCGATAACCCTATGGACTTGCGCGAACATTCGACGTTCGACTTTGCGGCTTAAACATGCGGAACATCCAACAAGAGATCGAATTCCAGGTTGAGAGATTAGATTCGGCGGTCTCATCAAGCGTGTTCGAAGAATCAAGATTTAAAGATGTAAATGATGCCTCGAGTACCACAACGTCTATCGTATTCATTTGCAATCGGTTTAGCGCTGTTTGCCGTCTGCTTGATCTATATCCCGCAGTGGAGGCACTTCGCTCCTAGTGTTCATCAGTCCGCACCGACGTCGCCCTACCTGACGCCTTGGACAGTTGTGTCTGTGAGCGCGTTAAGCCTCGCTCTTGCTCTGATCGCCGCTCCGGTCCGCGCGCAGCATCCGAGTCAAGTCATCTTCTCGAGGACGCTCGCCACGATCGTGTTCTGTTTTGCTGCGGTGTTCCTGTTGGAATATGCCAGCGGAATTCGTGTCCCGGACCTCGATATTTTCTTTCTGCCGGACGCGAGCGGGCAGCGTGTGACGCTCTATGCGGCTCGGCCTACCCCGCATAGCGCAACCACGAGTTTGCTTTTCGCGTCGGCATTGCTCCTGTTCCATCCAGGTTCAAGCTGGCGCAAGAGAGCATTCCAAATAGCTGTTCTGGTCGCTCTCGCGTTGCCGACCCTCGCATGTTTTGGCTATATCGTTCAACTCTTGTCCCCGCGATCTCCAGCCTCCGCTCCCAGCGGTGGACTATCGCTCCCGGCCGTCCTTCTCTACTTCACGCTCGGCGCGGGAGTCCTCGGGCTCTCCGTTGGCTCGAACGTACCGAAACCAGCCGTAGCTCGGCCCGCCAAAGTTTCCGGGCGATGGGTCTAAGGAAGTTGTGAGTCAGTTGGCAGTGGTCCGCTGGCAGTCGAAGAACCAAAAATCCGGGAGCGAGAACGAGGGAACCTTTGTCCTTCCAAAGACGCTGTTTTTAAACTAGATCCCTTCGATGATCAGCCCTGCCACCGACAACTGGCAACTGCCACTGAGAACTCCCCCTGACAACTCCCCTGACAACTTTCCCCCCCAATGATTTGCTACGAAATTCAGAAGTACGGTGGACCGGAAGGTTTGGAGCTTGCGGATCGACCTCCGCCTGAGCCCGGCGATCACGATGTTGTGGTTCAGATCAGAGCGGGTTCGCTCAACTATCGCGACCTCGTCGTCTTGCGCGGACGATATGATCGCAGCCCGGTCCTAGGGCGGGTGCCTCTATCGGACGGCGCTGGTGAAGTCGCTGCGGTCGGTCCGGCGGTGAAAAAATTTAAAGTCGGCGATCGGGTAGCGGGCTGCTTTTTTCAGGGTTGGCATGCGGGACGCTTCGAGTCGGAGGTGCATCGCACTGCGCTGGGAGGTGCGATTGACGGCGTTCTCGCTGAACAGGTGCGATTTCGCGAAGAGGGAATCGTCCATCTGCCAGGAAGTTACTCCTTTGAAGAGGGAGCAACTCTGCCCTGCGCGGCACTGACCGCTTGGCAATCGTTGATCGTCCGTGGTCAACTTGTGCCTGGCGAAACTGTTCTCCTCCTTGGGACCGGTGGAGTTTCCATTTTCGGTCTGCAGATCGCTAAATCGGCTGGAGCGAAGGTAATCATTACATCAAGCAGCGACGAGAAGCTTGAGCGTGCGCGGAAACTGGGCGCCGACGAGGTGATTAACTATAAGACCACTCCGGAATGGGGTAAGGCCGCTGCGAGCCTGGCTGGAAACGACGGTGTGGATCATGTCATCGAGGTGGGCGGCGCCGGAACATTTCTCCAGTCGGTTCGGGCTTGCCGGTTTGGGGGCAAGATCGGGTTAATCGGTATACTCTCAGGTCTCGAAGCGCAAACTGAGATCTTTCCGATTGTCCACAAGAGCGCCACAGTTTTTGGGATATACGTTGGCAGCCGTGAAATGTTCGAGGGAATGAATCGAGCGCTTGAACAATCAAGGATCCGGCCCGTGATTGATAAGGTGTTTCCTTTTGAATCCGCCCGCGAAGCCTATGAATACATGGCCGCCGGCTCTCACTTTGGCAAGGTGGTGATCAAGGTAGGGGAGTGACACAATCAACCTACGACATCGCCAAGACCCGAAAGAGATAAAAGGAAATCCGCATCCGGCGCATTCTCCAGACTCCCGACATTCAATCATAAGAGTAAGTCGCTTCCCGATTGACCACACCTGGATCGATGCGGGAAACGGAGCGGACGGGAGGTTTTGGCGCAAATCCGCCTTGAATTGGGTTCCGTTCGGCTTTAGTTCTCCGGCCTGGATGGTTGTGGATCGCTACGTTGAGAATGCGGAAGCATTTTTTGGCGGTGACGTTTTGGAAGCAGAAGGTGGCCGCGACGGCCAAAATATGCTCCTATTCACAAGAACACCAGAATGCCGATATAGCTCAGCTGGTAGAGCAGGTCATTCGTAATGATCAGGTCGTCGGTTCGAATCCGACTATCGGCTCTTCTTCTCGCGTCGATCCCAAAGGTTCCTTCTCTTCGCGCCATTCGGGTTTGCCGCAATACAATAACCTGCCAGATTGTTACTAACTGGACGTCGCGTGCTGAAAATCAAGATTGTGGTCCTGAATCGATGAATTATCCGATCACATGAGAGTCTGCCTGTTTCTGCTTTTAGCCAGCTTCATGAGTAGCCTTCTGTTTGCCGATAACGATCTAGCCGGATTTCAAGGGAAAAACCGGGTGTTGGTGTTGCTGGCATCTTCTGCTGACGACCCGCTGTTGAGGGAGCAGCAAGCGATCAATGCGGCGAGCGCCGCCGGCTTTGGCGAGCGTGATCTGATAATGATCTTAGAGATTCGACAGGATGGTCCGCTTCATCGCAAATTCGGCCTACAGGGTCGAGACTTTCGCGCTTTGCTGATCGGCAAAGACGGGCACACCGCCTTGCAACGATCGAAACCGATCAGCGCAACGGAACTCTTTTCCGTCATCGATGCGATGCCGATGCGGCGCGACGAGATTCGCCGCCAAAAAAAGGCTAGTGCATCGTCTCATATGTAGCTGGCACATGCCAGTTACACGTGAGACGATGCACTAGCGCTTGCCTGCATCCTTCTTATTCTGAGCCTCTTTCCATGCGGCGAGGAACATGAGTCCCCCGAAGAGAAGCATCACCAATCCCCACCAGAGGTTCACGTTGATAAAGAGGGATCGTTCATAAGCGGCTCGATCAGTGAATAGTCCAAACAACGTCAATAAACCGCCAAAGACGACGAACAACAATCCCAGAGGAAATCGAAGGTCAACGTTCATAAGAGCAATTGTCAGATGCTAACGAAAGATCAGATTTAGGATCAGTGTCAATAGTAGCACGCCGATCCCGACAGGAACTGGTCGCAGGAACCAGCGGCCGCCCGTTTCGGTCGCTCTTTCAGTTAATGAGTAGACCAATCCTTTTAGGTCCTCTTCGCGACGCGGTTTCGTCAGAAGGCTTATGACGATCGTTACAACGAAGCAGACGGTCCAAGCGTATATCGCAGTCCAAAAGTTCTGGGCCATCTGACTTGGATAAGTGTGAACCGTGGCAATCCAAGCGCCTTTGACACCCGGCGTCGATCCTGCGGAGATGGTCAATCCGTGGTGGACAGCTGCGGCAAATGTTCCAGATATCAGACCGAAAAACGCCCCATGGCCGGTGGCGCGCTTCCAGAACATGCCGAGCAAAAATGTTGCAAAAAGCGGCGCGTTCACAAACGCAAAGACGAGTTGCAGGACATCCATGATGTTGTTGAATGCGGCCACGAAATAGGCAACTCCCACAGAAAGCGCGACGCCAAAGAAGGTGGCCAGTTGGCCGACCACGAGTAGGTTTGCATCAGTGGCGTCTCGCCGGATGTAAGCCTTAAATATGTCGTACGTCCAAACTGTGTTGAAAGCAGTGACATTACCGGCCATGCCGGACATGAAGCTAGCCAGCAGGGCGGTCAGGCCGAGCCCCAACATGCCGCTTGGAAAATAGTGAAGGAGCATGTTCGGGATCACCATATTGTAGTCGAGCACCACTTTGCCGCTCGCATCTTTGACAATCTGACCGGTCTCTGGGTTCGTCTGCGGGGGGATCATGCCTTGTTGCGCCGACTGATTCTCGAGAGCCGGCGGACTTTGGTTTGGTTGGTCGGGTAAGGTCGCATTCTGATTCACCGGGTTCGTTAGTGCCAGGGCAATTAAACCCGGAAGAATCACCAGGAACGGGAAAAGCATTTTTGGCACCGAGGCGATTAGCGGCACCCGCCGGGCAGCGGCCATGGAGTTAGCCGCCATCGCACGCTGAATCACGAGGAAATCTGTGCACCAATAGCCGAAGGAGAGGACGAATCCGAGACCCATGACCAAACCAAACCAGTCCACTCCGAGCAGGTTGTGCTGCGGGTTGTCCATGCCGTGCCAAGCGTGAGTGTAAGCTGGCGGCAGCTTTTGCGTGAGCCCGGTCCACCCCCCTACGTTTTTGAGTCCAAGGCAAACGAGCGGGAAGAAGCCGGCGACGATTAGGAAAAACTGTATTACCTCGTTATAGATCGCGCTCGTTAGTCCACCCAAATAGATATACCCGAGGACAATGACGGCCGAAGTGATGATGCTGACATGAAATACCCAGGAGTTTGGTAATCCCAATGCGCGAAACGGCGTATCGAAGATGTGAATGGTCTGCAGCAGTAACGCCATCGCGTACATCGAGATACCGGACGACATCATCGTCATCCCGGCAAAGCTGAAAGCGTTAAAGGCGCGCGTCTTTTCGTCGTACCGCAGCGACAAATAATCGGGCACTGATTTTGCCTTCGAACCATAGTAGAAGGGCATCATGAAAATGCCCACGAATACCATCGCCGGAATCGCCCCCAGCCAGTAGAAATGGCTGGTGGCAATTCCATATTTCGCGCCGGAAGCCGCCATCCCAATCACTTCTTGGGCGCCCAGATTCGCAGAGAGAAAAGCCAAACCTGCGATCCATGCAGGAATCGATCTGCCTGACAAAAGAAAATCTGCACTCGTTTTTACGAACCGTTTCAGGACGAAGCCAATCCCGAGAACGAAGACAAAGTAGATCAATATGATGAGGTAATCGATCCATTGGAGCTCATTTGACGAGTGCATTGTCGGAGCGAAGTTGCGGAGTGGGGGGAGGAGAGACTGCGAGGCTGGTTCTCTTTTAGCACAAGTATTAGAATCGCCAAGTCCAATCTTCGATTCTCTAGTGCATCTTTTCATATGTAGCTGGCATAGTATGTGTTTAGCGCCGCTCATGCGGACGCTTTGCCTACCGCTCCGTAATCGTCCTTCGTCCTCGGTTGGGGATGGAGGCTGTTTGCCAGGATGGAAGAGGGTTAGTGGAGAACGCGATCGGCGGGAGGTTCGCTTGTACCAGCCACCCGAAAAACGGCCGAGGACGAAGGACGACGACGAGAAGGATTCCGGAGTTGATGCTAAACAGAGACCTGGGTTGACGCCCATAGGCGTTAAAATTGGGAGTCGGAAAGGTTCGTAGTAGCGAAGAAGCGAGTAATGATCGTGGAGCGAAGGGACCTTAGTTCAAGGGCA
>Ga0302324_100020389_pt1 | contig 12966 bp, 12 predicted proteins | sample Palsa_T0_1_FD_201949 | JGI IMG/M metagenome (GOLD analysis project Ga0302324, IMG submission 201949) | Peat permafrost microbial communities from Stordalen Mire near Abisko, Sweden - Palsa_T0_1 | ecosystem: Environmental > Terrestrial > Soil > Palsa > Peat permafrost | place: Sweden: Abisko...
GGGCAGTTCGATCTCCGCGAGGTTCTTTTCGATCTTGCGTTTGACGCGTTGCAGCGCGTTGTCGATCGACTTGACGTGGCGGTTCAGGTCGCGCGCCATTTCCTGGTAGCTCTTGCCTTCGAGGTATGAGAGCAGCACTTGCGATTCGAGATCCGAAAGGTTCTCTTGAATGCGCTCTTTGATATCCTCGGAGACTTCCTGATTGATGACCAGCTCTTCGGGATCGGACGTCTTTTGCGACGCCATCACGTCGAGCAGCGTGCGCTCGCTGTCCTCGTCGTAAATCGGCTTGTTCAGCGAGATGTACTGGTTGAGGGGGATGTGTTTTTGACGCGTCGCGGTCTTGATCGCGGTGATGATCTGACGCGTGATGCAGAGTTCGGCGAACGCGCGAAAACTCGAAAGCTTATCGGCCTTGAAGTCGCGGACGGCCTTGTAGAGCCCGATCATGCCTTCTTGGATGATATCTTCGCGGTCTGCGCCGATCAAAAAGTAGCTCTTGGCCTTGATACGGACGAAATTCTTGTACTTGTTCAGCAAGAATTCCATCGCCAGGTTGTCTCCTGCCTTAGCAGCCGAGACAAGGTCCTCGTCGGCTCGCTCGTGGTAATCGAGCCCCTCGGGCGCCGTTTGCGCCAGCCCCATGTACGTCTCTCCTAGGGAACAATGCGGCCGAAATCGCGAGCCGTAGCCCGTCGAGCCGTCCGCATCCGATTAAGTATAGGAGGGTCCTCCTAGCTCGTCAAGGACAATCCCCGTCCGGGCGCCTGCGCCGGTAGTTTTCTCTTCCGTCCCGGCCGGCGTGTAACGGCGACCTAGCCGCCCGCCTGGCGGACGAACTCGACCCGGCCACCACGAATGCGGTACAGGCTGATGACCGGCTTACGGAGATCTCCGCTCGGATCAAACGAGACTGCCCCGATCGGTGTGACCAGCCCCGAGGTAGCTGCGATCCGCCGCAACACCTCCTCCCGCGACGGGAGGGCGCGAGGATGGGCGGCAAGCGACCGGCGGATCGCCTCGATCGCGACGCTCGCTGCGGCGTAACCGCCGGGACTGTAGCTGCCGGGCGGCGTCCCAAAACGAGCCCGGTACGCAGCGGCGAAGTCGTGCGCATCCGGGAAATGGTCGATATCGGGGGCTAGTGTGGTGAAGTACGTTCCCTCGGCGGCCGGACCAGCAAGCGGCACGTACTCCGGGCTCACCAGCCCATCGCCCCCGAAATAGGGCACCTGGCCGAGCCCGACGTCCGGCATCTGCCGCCGCAGCACCGCGCCGCCCGTGCTGACGATCCCCCCGAAGAAGACCATGTCCGGCCCGACGGCTTTGACCTTGGTAAGCAGCGGCCGCAAGTCGAGCGCAAAGGCGGTCAGATGTTCGCGGCCCGCGATTGCGCCGCCGGCGCGAGCGAATGCGCTTGCGAATTCGTCCGCGATGCCTTTGCCGTACGACTCGTCGTCGTCGATCACGAAGGCGCGCTCTAAACCCATCGAGCGGGCGAACGCGGCTGCGGCCGCGCCCTGACGGTCATCCGACGCGCATACGCGGAAAAAGGCCGGCCGGTTGGGCTGCGCGATCCGCAGCTTCAGCGCATCCGGCGCATGGGTCAGCACCGAAGCGCTGGCAGCCATCGTGATCTCCGCGAGTCCGGCGGCGTTGCCGATCGGAATCTCCGCTTCGGCAACGTTCGAATTCATCGGGCCGAGGCTCGCGACGATCGCTGGGTCGGCGACGAAGTCCTTGACGTTTTGCGCGCCCTGGGCTGGGTCGTGTTTGCCTTGGACCGTGTCGTCGAGGTCGTCGAGACGCAGCCGGAACCCACCCGGCAAGCCGCGCCGATTCGCTTCCTCGATCGCGAGCACGACGGCGTTGCGGACGGGAATTCCGCTCGCGCCGTCGATGCCCGACAGCGGAAGATCGAGCCCGATCGCTACGACGGAATCGCTCGCGCTACCGGGGGTGCCTCGCGCGCAGCCCGCCGCACTCGCGATCGCGAGTACGACGAGTGCTAAGCTTCCAAACCGACTCTCGGCCGTGTGCGGAACTACTCGGCGGCTGCGGCGCGTTGGCGCCGCGCTTCGAAGAGCAAGATGCCGGCGGCAACCGATGCGTTGAGCGATTCGAGTTCGCCGAACATCGGAATCTTCACGAGAAAGTCGCACTCTTTGCGCACGACGGTCGAGATGCCGTCCCCTTCCGCACCGATGACGATTGCGAGGTCGCCGCAAAAATCTGCCTTGCAATATTCGATCGCGCTCGGATCGCTCGCGGCGCCCGCCGTCCAAATCCCGGCTTTCTTCAGCGTGCGAATAGCGCCCGCGACGTTCGCCACGCGGGCGATCGGGAGGTGTGCGGTCGCGCCGGCGGCCGCCTTGCGAACGGTCCCGTTGACGCCGGCGGCGCGACGCTCGGGGAGCACGACCGCTGTCGCACCGGCGCACTCGGCGGAGCGGATAATCGCGCCCGCATTGTGGGGATCGGTGATGTGATCGAGCACGACGAAGAGGCCCTGCCCCTTCGTGCGCGCCGCGATCGCCTCTTCGAGCGTGACGTACTCGTGCGGTACGCCGAACGCGACGACGCTCTGGTGGGCGCGATATGGAAACTGCGAGAAGAACGTGCGGCTCTCAAAGCGGATCGGAATCGACGCGGCGCGTGCGTCGTCGAGCAATTTACGCAGCGTCGGATCGCGCTTGCGTTCGTCGCCCACGTAGACGCGGCGCAAGCCTTCGCCCGCGACGAGCGCCTCCTCAACCGCGTGGACGCCGTACACGACGTCGTCGAGATCGAGCTGCTCTTTGCGCTTAGGGGGACGGCTAGAACCTAAGCGTCGACGGTCCACGTGGTGCCGTCCTTTGAATCGGAAAGGGTGACGCCGGCCTCGGCGAGTGCTTTTCGCAGGCGGTCGGCCAGCGCGAAGTCTTTTTCCGACTTTGCTTTGATGCGCGCTTCGACGATGGCGTCGACGGCGTCGGTCGGCTCGATGGGGTGCGGCGGGACGATCTCGCCGAGCCGATCGCGCAACCGGTCGAGCGCGGTTTCCGAGAGATGTTCCGCGCCGTTGCGCCGGATCGTGTACTCGACGCCCGCGACACTCGCCGTCCCTGCGGTCAACGACTTGCGGGCGACCTTGGCGCGTTCGACCGGCGAAATGCCGAGCAACGTCATGGCTTCGTGCAGAAAGATCGCCGCATGCCCGGCGACGCCGGTCGCGGTCAACGTGCTCGACTCGGCTGCGAGCTCGAACAGCACCGAGACCGCGCTCGAGGTATTGATATCGTCGTCGAGCGCCGCGAAGAAACGGGCGCGGAACGGTTCCAGCACGGCGCCTGCCGCAGCTTCATCGTGAGCCGGCGATCGGGCCGCACGCAGCACGTCGTATGCGGCGAGCAGACGGCGCAACCCGGCCGTGGCGCCGGAAATTGCGTCCTCCGTATAGTTCATCGGCTTGTTGTAGCTGGTTTGGAGAAACAAGAGCCGGATCGCTTGCGGGTCGTGACGGTCGAGCAGTGCGTGGAGCGGTTCGAAATTGCCGAGCGACTTCGACATCTTGCGGCCGTCGAATTGCAGGAGCCCGCCGTGCATCCAAACGTTGGCCATCGGCGGCGCAACGAGGGACTCGGTCTGCGCGATCTCGTTCTCGTGGTGCGGGAAGATCAAGTCGTAGCCGCCGCCGTGAATATCGAAAGGCTCGCCGAGCAGCGCGTGGCACATGGCCGAGCACTCGATGTGCCAGCCGGGGCGGCCGTCGCCCCACGGCGAGGGCCACGAGGGTTCACCGGGCTTCGCAAATTTCCAGAGCGCGAAGTCGAGCGGATCGCGCTTGTCTTCGCCGGGCGCGATGCGCGCGCCGATGAGCAGCTCGTCCGTATTGCGGCCCGAGAGCGCGCCGTAGCGCGGAAATGACTCCACCGAGAAGTATACGCCGTCGGCCGCGACGTACGCGCTGTCTCTTTCGATCAGGGCCGCGATCATGCTGTTGATCTCGGGGATATATTCCGTCGCGCGCGGCTCGCGATCCGGATCGAGCACGCGCAGCCGGTCCATCGAACGCTTGAAGCTCGAAAAATACTGCGCAACGATCGCGCTGTAGGGCACGCCGCGCGCGTTGCCTTCGGCGATGCTGCGGTCGTCGATGTCGGTCACGTTACGCACGAACTCGACGCGATAGCCCAGATGCGCGAGATAGCGACGCAGGACGTCGAAAAACATGAACGAGCGCGCGTGCCCGAGATGCGCCTCGGCCGAAGGCGTGAGACCGCAAACGTAGATGCGCACCCGCTCCGGATCGTAGGGAACGAACGGCTCGGTCGTTCGCGTGCGCGAATTATATAGACGGAGAGACATCGTCGAAGATCGCCGAGTTGATCTGGGGCGCGCGCACCGGCTGGGTCGGCGCGCCGAGTTCGGCGAGCTTGTTTTCCAACAGCTCGACGCGCTCGGCGAGCTGTTGAATGATCGCACCGGTCGGGTCGGGCATGTCGACCAGCGTCGTCGATGCCACCACGGGTTTGGTGCCCTCGTTCACCACACGTGCCGGTACTCCGACGACCGTCGTATAGGGCGCGACGTCGCGCACGACGACCGAACCCGCACCGACGTGCGCGCCCTCACCCACCGTGATCGCGCCGAGCACCGAAGCGTTGCCGCCGACGACGACGCCGTTGCAGATCGTCGGATGGCGTTTGCCGTGTCCCAAGCTCGTCCCGCCGAGCGTCACACCTTGATACAACGTGACCCCGCTGCCGATTTCGACGGTCTCGCCGATCACCACACCCATACCGTGATCGACGAAGAAACCCTTACCGATGCGGACGGCCGGATGGATCTCGATACCCGTCGCCGAGCGCACGAGACTCGAAAGAAAGCGCGGCAGCAGCGGCACGCCCATGCCGTAAATCGCGTGGATGATGCGGTGCGCGACGATCGCGTGAAACCCCGGATACGAGAGGATGACGTCGAGCGGTCCGTTGGCGGCGGGATCGTGCACGACCGGTGCGCGCAAATCGGCGAGAACGTCGATAAGAAAACCCATCACGTTTTCATGCCCAGAGTTTTGAACGGCTCGCCGTCCGGACCGTACTTAATCGGTTCCAAACCGCGGCCGTGCAGCAAGTGTGAGTTGACGGCACCGATGCGCATCATGATTCGATCGTGTCCCAACAGCGGAAAGAGCAAGTGGAGCGGTGGTCCATCCGGCCGGCCGGTCAATGCCATCCGCGCGGCCCCGAGCGCTTCTTCCGGTGCGAGACCGAACTCGCTCGAGATTTCACCCAGGTCCGCTTCGAGCGGCAGGCCGCGAAGCTCGGGCTGGTCATCGACGTATTGGCTCACGGTGTCGAGAAAAAACAGCACTTGACGATTGCGCAAGCGCTCGAGTTCGAGCGCCGGCACGATCACCGCTTCGGCACGCAGCTCGCGCACGATCGGCACCGCATCCGCGGCCGTCTCGAGCCCGTCACCGTAGGCGTCGACGAACGTCTCGATCCAGCGCTGCGCCGCCGCCGGTGCCGGCGTCTCGAGTAGTCCCGTCGCCTGCATCGCCTCGGCAATTGCCGCGCAGCGCTCCGCCCTCGGCACCTCGGAGGCGACGCGCAGCGTGAACGGCGGGAGGTTCGGATCGAAGTGCATCATCCCAAATCACGGGCGAGTGTGGCGACGGCGTAGGCGGCGATGCCGGTTCCGTCGCCAGTATAGCCCATCCCTTCGCTCGTCTTTGCTTTAACACTGACGGCATCGATTTCGATGCGCAGGACCTCGGCCACGCGAGCCCGGACGGCTTCGAGGTGCGGCGCGAGCTTCGGCGCCTCGACCACGACGGTCGCGTCGACGTTCCCGAGTTCATACCCCCGCTCGCGCGCCATGCCCACGCATGCTTCGAGCAGCGCCATCGAGTCCGCGTCCTTCCAACGGGCATCGGAAGGCGGGAAGTACCGTCCGAGATCGCCGAGCGCGCACGCGCCGAGGATCGCGTCGCACAGCGCATGCGCGAGCACGTCGGCATCGGAGTGCCCGAGCGGACCGCGCTCGTAGGGGATCGTGACCCCGCCGAGCACAAAGGCGCGCCCTTCGACGAGCCGATGCGCGTCGAAGCCGTGACCGACCCGAACGTTCACGCTCGTGCGACCGCCGATTCTACGGGTTCCGCCCGTTCGCGCAGCAATGCCTCGGCGCGGTCCCGGTCGCCCGGAAGCGTGACTTTGAAGTTCTCGCCGCTCGCCGGAATCACGACGACGCGCACGCTGATGCGCTCGAGCAGCATCGCATCGTCGGTCGCTTCAAATCCGCTCGCTCGCGCTACTTCGTGGCCGCGGCGCAAATCCGCAAGGGTGCCGAATTGCGGCGTCTGCGCAGCCCAGAGCGAACCCCGGTCGAGTGTCTGCGCGACCCGCGTGGTTCCCGAGTCGACGACCTTGATCGTATCTACGACCGGCGTCGCGATCAGCGCCCCGGCGCCCGGTGCCGTTGCCGCCATCGCCGTGCGAATATCGGACGCGAGCACGAGTGGCCGCGCGCCGTCGTGGATGAATGCCCCCGCGCAGCGCCCGGGCACTGCGGCCAGCGCCGCGCGCGCGCTCTCCTGCCGGGTCGCTCCGCCGCGCACGACGATCGTACCCAAGCGCGGCGCGTACTCCGCGGCGATCGACGCCATTCGTTCGAGGTGCTCGGGCTCGGTCGCGATCACGAGGTCTTCGAGTTCTTCCATGGTTCCAAAGGTAGCGAGCGACCACGCGATCAGCGGCCGCCCCGCAACTTCGATCAGCTGCTTCGGCCGTCCGAAGCGCAACCCGCGCCCCGCAGCGACCACGATCGCGCAGAACTTCACGGCGTCCCGACCTGCTGTTGTTTGATTTTGAGTTTGGCAAAAATCATGCGGCCGGCAACGGTTTGCAAGACGCTCGTGACTTGCACGTCGGTTTCTTCGCCGATGAGGCGGCGCGCGTTTTCAACGACCACCATCGTGCCGTCGTCGAGATAGCCAACGCCCTGATGTGATTCCTTACCATCGCGCACGATCGTCACGTGCATCTCCTCGCCCGGCAACACGACGGGCTTGACGGCACCTGCGAGTTCGTTGACGTTGAGAACCGCGACGCCCTCGACGTGCGCGACGCGGTTGAGATTGTAGTCGTTCGTGACGATTTTCGCGCCGCGTTCGCGAGCCATCCGCACGAGCTTCGCGTCCACGCCGCCGAGATCCGCATAATCTTGATCGACGATCTCGAGCGGGGTGATCTCTTGAAGCTTCGCAAGTACGTCCAGACCGCGACGGCCGCGGGTGCGCTTCATACCGTCGACCGAATCCGCAATCAAATGCAGTTCGCGCAAAACGAAGCGCGGCAGCACGAGCGGGCCTTCGAGAAATCCGCTCTCCACGATTTCGAGGATGCGCCCGTCGACGATGACCGACGTATCGATCAACTTCGCGACCGTCGCCGGCTCGCTTCGCGCCACCGTCGCCGCCGAGCCCGTCAGCCGTTGCTTCGCGCCGACCCGGGCTCCTAGGAACGCCGCAAACGCGCTGATGATAATGTAGCCGACCGTCGCAACGTAGCCGCCCGCGACGCTCGCGCCCGCGATGAACTCGTACATCACGCTCTTGATCAAGAACGCGATCACGAGCCCCGCGATGAGACCGATCGCGCCACCGAGGATTTCGCTCGGCGAGAGACGTTCGATGGCACGTTCGACTTCATCGAGTTCGACTTCGAAGATCGACTGCGCGAGCGGAGCGAGGAATAAGCCTAGGACCGCACCCAACGTCGGCACGCCGATCGTGAGCGCGATCAGCCACGCTTGATTTGCGACGTGCAACGAGATCAAATGAAGATACGCTTCGCGGCCTAGCAAAAAGCCCGCGATCGAGAAGATCGCCATGAAGAGTACGCGCAGCAGCGTCGTCGACACTAGGCGCCCGTCCCGCCGAAGGTGACGAACGCGCCGCACACGTCGTTGGCCACGAAGCGCCCGCGCCGAGTTAGCCGCACGCGAGCGGGGCTCACGTCGAGCGTCCCGAGCGCTTGCTGCTCTTCGATAACCGGCTCGTAAAATGTATGGAAGTCAACGCGGTACCGTTCCGCAAACGCGGCCACATCTACCCCTTCCGCCGTACGCAACGCGAGCATCGCCGCTTCGCCGGCCCGCGCCGGACCTTCGAGCCGTTCGTCATCCCCAGGAATCGCGGTGCCGCTTTCCATGGCGGCGCAGTACGTCTCGAGGTCGCGCGTGTGGACCGAGCGGACGCCTGCGCGGTAGGAGGCGGCGCCGACGCCGAGCCCCAGATACTCGCCGTTGGCCCAATAGTTCGCGTTGTGCGCGCAGCGCTTGCCCGGTCGCGCGAAGTTGCTGATCTCATAATGCTCGTAGCCCGCGGCCGTTAGCACGTCGATTGCAATCCCGTAGAGTTCGGCCTCGCCGTCGTTTGTCGCAAAGTCACCCGGCCGCCGCGCGAACCAGCCGGCGAAGGGCGTCCCTTCTTCTATCGTGAGCCCATAGGTCGAGACGTGATCGGGCTCGAGCGCGAGCGCCGCTTCGAGCGAAAGGCGCCACGTCGCGGCGCTTTGTCCCGGCGTCCCGAAGATGAGATCGAGCGACACGTTCTCGATGCCGGCGTCGCGCGCGCGAGCGATGGCCGTTGCAACGTCCGCGGCCGTGTGACGGCGGCCGAGCACGGTGAGTTCGGGTTCGACGAACGACTGCACGCCGAACGAAAAACGGTCGATGCCGGCGTTCCGGTACGCGTCGAAAACGGCCGGCGCGCACAACTCGAGATCGGGATTCAACTCGATCGTCGCTTCAGAAAATCCGCCCGGAGCGAAACGCGCGCGCAGCTGCCCGGTTACGCGCGCGATCTGCGCGGGCTCGAGCGTGTTGGGCGTGCCGCCACCGAAGAACAGCGTATCCGCGGCCATGTTCGGGGCGCCCGCGATCTCGCGCTCGAGCGCTTCGAGATAGCGCGCTGCTTGCGTCCGGCGCAACGGCCACTTCGCGAAATCGCAATACGGGCAGATGTACGGACAAAACGGCAGGTGGACGTAGAGCCCGCCGTGGCGCACTATGCTTCGTTAGCTTCCCGCAGAGAGCTTTGGTCGATGAGCTCCGCGATGCGGCCGACGACGTCTTCATGAACCTCGGCGCCTGCCGCGCGAATGGCGCTGCGTACGGCGATCCGGTTCGCGCGGCCGTGCGCGACGATGCAGTTCCCGCGCAGTCCGAGCAACGGCGCGCCGCCGTAGCTGTCGTAGCTGACTTTATCGCGTACGTTGCGCAGCGCCGGGCGCACGAGCAGCGCGCCGAGCTTCGTCAGCAGCCCGCCGCCCTTGAGTTCGGTGAGGACGATCTCGCCCATAAGGGACGCGGCCCCTTCGCACAATTTCAGCATCACGTTGCCGACGAAGCCGTCGCAGACGCAGACGTCGGCGGCATTATATAGCACGTCTTTGCCTTCGACGTTGCCGACGAAGTTGAGGGACGACGCTTCGAGCAGCCGCGCGGCCTCGATTGTCTGCGCATTGCCCTTGACGCGCTCCTCGCCGACCGAGATGATCCCGACCTTCGGATTCTCGATGCCAAGAACCGCGCGCGCATACGCGCTGCCCATCACGCCGAACTGCGCCAGCCACTCGGGCCGGCAGTCGACGTTGGCGCCGCTATCGAGCACGACGACGGGACCGGTCTTCGCGGGATAGACGACGGCGATCGCGGGCCGTGCGACGCCTGCGATGGTTCGCAGCCGCACGAGCGCGATCGCGAGAAACGCCCCACTATTGCCGGCCGAGACCACGGCGTCGGCGCGTCCGTCGCGAACGAGGTTGACGGCGACCCCAAGCGACGTACCGTCCGAGTTCCGGACGGCGGTCGAGGGGTTCGCATCCATCGCAACGGCGCCCGGGGCGTGAACGACCTCGATCCCGCCCGGGACGTCCGGACCGAGGAGCGGCCGTATGCGGGCCTCGTCGCCCACGATGAAGATGTGCCCGAGACCCTCGCGCGCGGCAAGAAGGGCGCCGGCCACGATCTCCTCGGGAGCATTGTCGCCGCCCATCGCGTCGACCGCGATGCGTGGGATTCTACCGTTCATCTGGGGGGCATCGGGGGGCCTTCGCCGCCCCGATCTCTGGGGGGCATCGGGGGGCCTTCGCCGCCCCGATCTCTGGGGGGCATCGGGGGGCCTTCGCCGCCCCGATCTAACGAACTCGCGGGCCAAGAAAAAAGATAAGACATCTGGATCGGGGCAGCAAAGCCCATGAATTCCCTCGTTGGACAGCGAGCAGGCAGTTATATTGCGTGCGGTTCGTTGCCTTCCGCTCCAACTACGGCAGGATGTTCCTTCTGGTCATTTTCCGGCAAGGACGTTTGCAACGAGTCTCCCGCCCATGATACACTCCTCGGGTTGTTTAACGCCCCGAGGGGCGGAGAGGGATTGGTAGGAGGTCGAGATGGCGAAGCGCTGCGACGTATGCGGGAAGGGTCCGATGGCGGGGAACAACGTCAGCCACGCCATGAACAAGACCAAGCGCCGTTGGCTCCCCAACCTTCAACCGGTCAAGGTCGACGATCACGGCACCCACATGACCCTCAAGGTGTGCACGCAATGCTTGCGTTCGCGCCGGGTGAAACGGGCCAGCTAAACCGCCCTCGGCCGGCGTGAGCGCAGCCGCTCCGCGCCGCGGTACCGCGTTCGCGGTTGTCGGCAAGATCGTCCGTGAGGCGACGCGCCTCGATCCCGCGGGCGTGCACCTGCGCTGGGGTTTGCGCTGCGCGGTCGGCGCCGCGATTCCGCTGCTCCTTTCGCTTGGGTTCGCGCACTCGCTTCTCGGCGTAGCGGCGTCCGTCGGCGCGTTCAACACCGGCTTCGCGTCGCGGCAAGGCATATATCGGACGCGCGCCACCGCGATGTTGTGCACGGCTGCCGCGATGGGGATTGCGACGCTGGTCGCGACGCAAGCGGCTGGAAACGCCGTGGCGAGCATTGTGCTCGCTGCAGCATTCGGGCTCGCTGCCGGGATACTCGCGTCGCTCGGCACGGCAGCGACGGTCGTCGGCATACAAACGCTCGTAGCGCTCGCGGTCTTCAGCCAATTCCGGGTCCCGCTCGACCAAGGCGCGCTCCTGGGTGCAATGGTCTTCGCGGGCGGAGTGCTTCAGACGTTGCTGCTCGTCGTGGTCTGGCCACTCTCGGGCTTCACCGCCGAACGCAAGGCGCTGGCTGCGGCGTTTCGCGCGCTCGCGTCGTACGCCGAACACTTTCCGAAATCGGATTTACAGTCGCCGAGCCCTGCGACGTTCGCGGCGCTCAGCGATGTGCTCGCGGACCCCAAGCCCTTCGCGCGACGCGGCGAGATCGCGGCTTTTGAAGCCTTGCTCGGGGAGGCCGAGCGCATCCGTACCTCGCTCGGAACGCTGGTTACCGATCGGCACGTCCTCGATCTTGGGGCGAACGCCGAGGGTGCGCGCGCGATCGTCGAGCTCGGAGAAGGCGCGGCACCGATTCTGCTCCGGATCGCCGAAGCGCTCGAACGCGGCGCGGCGCCGGATGACTGGAACGATTCGTGGGAGTCGCTCGAAGCGCGCATGGAACGCCTCGACCGGCGGGCGCCGCGCGCAACGATCGACGACGCACAGGCGATGCTCGGCCAGCTGCGCGCCGCATGGCGCGCGACCGAATGGCCCGCCGCCGAGGCCCCCGAAACGGAACTCGCCTTCGAGCCACCCTCGCTGCCGTCGCGCTTGAGCATGGCGCTCCAGACGCTGCGCGCCAACCTTTCGCCGCGTTCCACGTACGCACAGCACGGGGTCCGGCTCGCGGCGACGCTCGGCGTCGCGACGCTGCTCGCGCACTTCCTTCCGCTGCAGCGCGGGTACTGGATCCCGTTGACCGCGACGCTCGTCTTGCGCCCCGACTTCGCGACGACGTATTCGCGCGGGGTGGCGCGCCTGATCGGAACCCTCGCGGGATCGATCCTCGCGTCGCTCGTCGTCGCGCTGCTGCATCCTGGCGCGCAAACGCACTTTCTCCTCGCCCTTGCGTTTGCGACGATCGCATACATCGTCTTCGCTGCGAACTATGCGCTGTTCACGACCGCCGTAACCGGCTACGTCATCTTTTTGCTCGCCTTCGGCGGGCTGCCGGAGCACACGGCGATGATCGACCGCATCGAAGCCACGCTCGCGGGTGGCGCGCTCGCGCTCTGCGCATATGCTTTCTGGCCCACGTGGGAGCGCGAGATCGTCGCGGCGCGGCTCGCCGGCCTCATCGAGGCGCAGCGCGCGTACTCTCGATTGCTGTTCGGCGCGTTCCTGGAACCCCGCGCGACCGACGAGCGACGGCTGCACGACGCCCAACTCGTCGCGTGGCGCGCCCGCTCCAACGCCGAAGCCTCCGTCGACCGCATGCTCAACGAGCCCGTCGCACCCACCGCGCTCACGGTGCGCGCGGCACTCGGCATGCTTGCGGCATCGAAGCGGCTGGGGCTCGCGACCTTGACCTTGAGCGCTCGCTTACCCGATCCGCAAACCCGGCCGCGCACCGATCTGCGCGAATTCGCAGACGGCCTCGAGCGAAGTCTCGGGGAAATCGCAACGGCGTTGCGCGAACGGCGCGCGCCGGACGCGCTTGCTCCGCTACGGGAAATTCAACTCGCGTTCGTCGAGCGGGTGACAGACGCTGCCGATCCTCGCGCGCGGGCGCTCGTGTCCGAAACCGATCTCATGGTCGACAGCACGAACACTATGGCCGACGTCCTGCTGCGCCTGCACGGCGCGGGCGACGCCGGCGGCGACGAAACAGCGAGGGCGGAACAACCTTCCGCTTGAATCGCGGGTCGTAAAGATCGTGACTGCGGAGCTACATCCGCTCGTCGGCGAGTGGTTTTCCACTCGTTACGGGCGGCCGACGGAACCTCAAGTCTTCGGCTGGCCGCTCATCCGCGCCGGCGAGGACGTGTTGATCTCTGCCCCAACGGG
>Ga0302324_100020391_pt1 | contig 12965 bp, 10 predicted proteins | sample Palsa_T0_1_FD_201949 | JGI IMG/M metagenome (GOLD analysis project Ga0302324, IMG submission 201949) | Peat permafrost microbial communities from Stordalen Mire near Abisko, Sweden - Palsa_T0_1 | ecosystem: Environmental > Terrestrial > Soil > Palsa > Peat permafrost | place: Sweden: Abisko...
GCTGGCGACGGTTTACAACACGCTGCACCAGTTCACGGAAGTCGGCCTGTTGCGCCAGGTCGCTGTCGACGGCTCGAAGGCCTATTTCGACACCAACAATTCCGACCACCACCACTTCTTCATCGAAGACAAAGACGACCTGATGGATATTCCGGTCAATGACGTGCTTGTCGGAAAAGCACCGGTCGCGCCGGAAGGTTACGAGATCGCGCGCATTGACGTGGTGGTGCGACTCCGCCGCAAGAAGGGCTAAGGGCTCAGTCTATCTTCTCGTTCGGATAGACGCCCCACAGCTCGTTCTGCTGAAGCCAGCCGTCAAAGCCGTCACCTGAAATCTCGCACCAGGCCCCGGTGCAATGCTTGACCGTGGCCAGCACGCCGACCTGCAATTGCGCAGCCACTGCGCTCTTGTCATCGGGTTTGGCGTAAAGCTGCGCGAGATCGGTCTTCGATTTCATCTGCACGACGGCGGTGCGCTTGCCCGACAGGAGGGAGTGATAGACCCAGCCCTCGGTGCCGTCGGAATCGCGAATGCGGCGCCAATCCTCGAACTCGGCGGTGATTTCCACCGGCCAGCCGACCCGCGTGTAGATATAGGAAACGTCGTGGTCCTTATCGGGACCGCCGCGCACGTTCACGCGGTCGGCCTTGATGCTGACAAACCGCGGTACCGGCAGGCTGCTTGTGGTATCGCTGCCGGCTTTGGCTGTGCCGGCAGCGAGCAACAGCGCCAATGGGGCCGCAACCGCGACCCGTCCCCAGCCCATCTTCAGCCTCCCACGCCGCAACATCGCGACATGCCCTGTCACTGTTTCAATACGCAGGCACGCCAGGAGAGCCCCGGCACGCTTTTTCGGAGCGCAGTCATCTGATAGAGAGATTTTGATGAACCACCTCTCCGTCACAGTGTCGGCGAGGGCGGTTAACGAGACCTGAACGGGCGTAAGAGGCAAGTCGCATGGCGTCCGGCAAGAAGCCGCTTGTTGTGGTGACCCGCAGGCTGCCGGACAGCGTAGAGATGCGCATGCGCGAACTGTTCGACGCGCGCCTGAACGCCGACGACAAGCCGATGAGCCAGGCGGACCTGTTGGCGGCCGCTAAGATCGCCGACGTAATCGTGCCGACGGTGACCGACCACATCGACCGCGCGGTGCTCAGCCAGGCCGGCGAGAAACTGAAACTGATCGCCAATTTCGGCAATGGTGTCGACAACATCGACGTGGCGACCGCGGTTCAACGCGGCATCACCGTGACCAATACGCCGGGTGTTCTCACCGAGGACACCGCCGACATGACCATGGCGCTGATCCTTGCGGTGCCGCGGCGTCTCGCCGAAGGCGCGCAGGTTCTTACCGGCAGCCAGGAATGGGGCGGCTGGAGCCCGACCTGGATGCTCGGCCACCGCATTGGTGGCAAGCGGCTCGGCATCGTCGGCATGGGCCGGATCGGTCAGGCTGTCGCTCGGCGCGCCCACGCTTTCGGCCTGAAGATCCACTACCACGACCGCCGCCGCATGGCGGCTGTGGCGGAAGAGGAGTTGCACGCGACCTACTGGGAGAGTCTCGACCAGATGCTCGCGCGCATGGACATCGTCTCGGTCAATTGTCCGCACACGCCGGCGACCTATCATCTGCTCTCGGCGCGGCGGCTGAAGCTGATGCGGCCCGAGGCCTATATCGTCAATACCGCGCGGGGCGAAGTGATCGACGAGAATGCGCTGGCGCGGCTGATCGAAGCGGAAGATATTGCCGGCGCCGGCCTGGATGTGTTCGAGCACGAGCCGGCAGTGAGCCCCAAGCTCGTCAAGCTTGCGAAAGCCGGCAAGGTCGTGCTGCTGCCGCATCTTGCCTCCGCGACGATCGAAGGCCGCGTCGACATGGGTGAAAAAGTCATCGTCAACATTAAGACTTTCATGGACGGTCACCGGCCGCCGGACCGGGTCTTGCCGTCGATGCTGTGAGCCGCCACGTAATCTACGCAATGCTGAAATTCCCTCGGCGCTCGGCCCTCCATATTTCATGTCTTGTGTTAATCGGGGCCGTGGCGCTTCCGGTCGCTGCACGCTGTGACGATCAGATCGGCCATGCGCAAGCCGTCACGGCGTCAAACGGCATGGTGGTATCGCAGGAGGCGCTGGCGACGCGTGTCGGCGTCGATATTTTGCAGCAAGGCGGCAATGCGGTGGATGCGGCGGTCGCCGTCGGATTTGCGATGGCGGTGACTTATCCGCGCGCGGGCAATCTTGGTGGCGGCGGCTTTATGCTGATCCACCTCGCTTCCGGCAAGGACACCGCGATCGATTATCGCGAGACTGCGCCGCAAGGCATCACCAACAAGACGTTCCTCGATGCTGACGGCAATGCCGATCCGCATAAATCGCGCGACACCGCGCTCGCCATCGGCGTGCCCGGCACCGTTGCCGGCTTTACGATGGCCGAACAGAAATATGGCTCGGGCCGTTTCACGCTCGCCCAATTGATCGCGCCGGCGATCGCACTTGCGCGCGACGGCTTCGCCGTTACCGGGGATTTGTCCGCTCTGCCTCCGTCAGAGCTTACGCGGCTCGGGCGCTGGCCTTCGACTGCAAAAGTTTTTTTCAAAGCCGATGGCAAGCCGCTGTCCGCTGATGATCATCTGGTGCAAAGCGACTTGGCAGATGTGCTTCAATCGATCGCGACCGGTGGCGCCCGTGCATTCTATGACGGTCCTGTAGCTGAAAAGATCGCTTCGGCAGTTCACGCAGCCGGCGGCGTGATGACTGCACAGGACTTGAAGGATTATGCGGCATCCGAGCGCGAACCGGTGCGCGGCACTTATCGCGGTTATGACGTCGTCTCGATGCCGCCGCCCTCGTCCGGTGGTGTCGAATTGATCGAAATGCTCAACATCCTTGAAGGTTTCGATCTCGCTCATCAGGATGACGCGCACGAGGCGCATTTGCTGGTCGAAGCGATGAAGCGCGCTTACGCCGACCGCGCGCTGTTTCTCGGCGATCCCGACAGTGTGAAGGTGCCAGTGACACGGCTCACGTCCAAGGACTATGCCGCGAAGTGGCGCGCTACCATCGAACCCGATCGTGCGACACCGGCGAGCGAAATCCACGCCGGCGGCACCGTTGATCACGAAGGTCACAACACCACGCATTTCTCCGTGGTCGACAAACTCGGCAACGCGGTGTCGAACACCTACACGCTCAATTTCAGCTACGGCGTCGGTCTTGTCGCCGATGGCACAGGCATCATCCTCAACAACGAGCTCGACGATTTCGCGGTAAAGCCCGATGCGCCAAACGCTTATGGTCTGATCGGCTATGAGGCCAATCAGCCGGCGCCGGGAAAACGGCCGCTGTCGTCGATGACGCCGACCATCCTGCTCAAGGACGGCAAACCGTATCTTGTCACCGGGTCGCCGGGCGGCAGCCGCATCATCACCACGGTGTTGCAGGTGCTGGTCAACGCGGTCGATCGCGGCATGGATATAGCGAGCGCGGAATCGGCGCCGCGCATTCACAATCAATGGATGCCCGATCAGGTTTTTGCCGAACCCGGTGTTTCACCCGACGTGATCGAAGGGCTGGAAAAGCGCGGCGACAAGGTCGTGCCGACGCCGCCATTCACCGCCGCTGCTTCGATCGTCGCCACGCCTGAGGGGTTCGTCGGCGCTATCGATCCGCGTTCGCACTGGGGTCTTGCGGCGGGGTACTGATTTTTACCCAGTCTGCATCGCGGCACGCTTCACGGTTGGCGCCAGAGCGATGATGGTCAGCGCACAGACCACGGCGGGAGTGAAAGCTGCGACCGGCAGATGCGTTGTGTCCCATAGCCAGCCGGCGAGCACCGACAGCACCATCGCGCAGCTGTAGCTGATGGTGAACATGCCGGCCGATGTGCGATGTACATCATCGGGTGCGCTACAGACCGACGGCAGCGCGAACGCCAGCACCAGCGTCAATGCGCCGGCGAAACCTTGTAGCCCGGCCCAAACCACGATCCAGACGCCGTGCGAGGTCAGCATGCCGACCAGGCCGACCAGCGACAACGCGCCGGTGGAAGCATAAGCCCACGGCCGCGTCACCAGTTTCCCGGCGAGTCCAAGCATGATGAGTGACGCCGGCAGTTGGCCGAAGTTGAGTGCAGTCAGCGCGCTGCTGATCAGATCGGGCCGTCCGTCGGCGATCATGTAGTCGGGCAGGAATGCATTGGCGACAAAGTAAGTCGCGTTGACGCTGCCGAGAATAAGCCCGAGTTGCCAGATCAGCGGCCTATTCCAATCGGGCCACCACCGGCGATTGGGCGGCGCGATAATGTTTGCCGCACTGGATCGCGGTGCGCACACCGCGACGATCAAGGCAGTGATCAGTACCGGTACCGACCAGAAGACGAAGCTCAGCCGCCAACTGTTGCCGACCAGCGGCAGTACCAGCGGGATGGTGAGTGCAGCGGCTAGAATTTCCCCGATCAGCAATCCCGTTGTGTAGACCGCCGTGGCAAATCCGATTTGCTTCGGAAACCACGCGCGCACCAGGGGCGGCATTGCCGGTTGCATGATGGAAACGCCAGCGGCCATGACTATGCTGGAGACATAAAGCACCGCAACATCGGGAAGTGCGCCGCGAAGCGCCGATCCAATGGCGTTGAGCAGCAGCCCGACAATCAAAGCCGGGATGAGACCGAATCGCGCAATCAACAATGAGCCCGGCACCGCGGCAATGGCGAACATCATCAGCGGTACGCTCGACAGCCAGCCAATGCCGGTTTCGCTCAGGTGCAAATCGGCATGCAGCATCGGCACCACCGGCGGGATCGCCAGCACGGTAAGCCGGAGGCAGCCGCCGGCCAGGAACAGCACCGCGAGGCTGATGAGACGGGGATTGATGATGGCTCTCTTCCTTTTTTGCGGCGCTTTCTCAGAGCGCTTCCGGCGGCAATCGCCCGCCCATTATGCTCGGTACGCTGATCCTCAGTCGAGCGCCTCCGGCGGACTGGTCTCCTGGGCCGCGCAGGCCTCGCTTTGCTTTTGTAGCGATGTACGATGAGGGTCTGTCTTGCGGCGAAAACACCGGCGGTTGGGTTCAAGCCCGGCATGGTCATTGCATGGTGGACTGCGCGTTCGCGTGCGGGGAGGGCACAGATGGATCAGGTTCTGGAAAAAGTTCAGCCCGTTGATGAAATCCTCCCGTTGCCGCAGCTATTTCTATTTGGCCTGCAACATGTTCTGGTCATGGCGGCATCGCCGATCACCGCGGCCTTCCTCGTCAGCCGCGCGCTGAATTTCACCCCGGAACTCACTCTCAATCTTATCAGCGCGACTTTCCTGATTTGCGGCCTGGGCACGCTGCTGCAGAGTTTCGGGCCGCTCGGCTTTGGCGCGCGCATGCCCTTCATCATGGTGCCGGGCGGCGCGCCGATCGTGATCTTCGTCACCGTCGCCCAGCAGACCAATCTCGCCACCGCCGCCGGCGCGGTCATCCTCACCGCGATCGCCTATCTCATCATCCTTCCGGTATTTGCGCGCTGCCTGAAATATTTTCCGAAGCTCGTGATCGGCACGATCCTGCTTTTGGTTTCGATCAATCTCGTCAAGATCTATGGTGGCATCATTACCGGTCAGGCGGGCACGCCGGCCTTTGCCGATCCCACCAACGTCTTGCTGGCGCTCGCCACCATTGCGATCACGTTGTTGTTTGCCCGCTTCCTTACCGGCATGTGGCGGCAACTTTCGGTGCTGCTCGGCCTTGTCGCCGGCGCCTGTCTTGCCGCGTTGCTTGGTGTGATGGACACGACCGGTGTTGGCACCGGAGCCATTGTCAGCGCGCCGGCCCTGTTTCCGTTCGGCTGGCCGGTATTCAACTTCGTTGCTGCGATTCCGCTAGTCGTGTTCAGCGTCATCTCGATGGCCGAGGCGACTGGCCAGACTGTTGCCATCGCGGAAGTCGTCGGCAAGGACATCGTGCCGGGCAGGGACGTGCCGAAGACCATTCGGGGCGACGCACTGGCGTCACTGGTTGGCGCCTGTCTTGGCACGTCGCTGATCATTACCAGCGGCGAGAATATCGGCATCGTGCGTGCCACCGGGATTCGCTCCCGCTATGTCACAGCCGCGGGTGGTGCTATTTTGATCGTGTTGTCGTTGCTGGCGCCGATCGCTCGGCTCCTTAACGCGATACCCGGGCCGGTGGTAGGCGGCACAGCGCTGATCGTATTTTCCGTCATCGCTGTGATGGGTATCGATATCCTGCGCAAGACCGAACTCAGCGAGCATGGCAATCTGTTCACGCTTGCGGCGGCGCTGGCGATGGGGCTACTGCCGATTCTGGTGCCCGGCGTATACAGCAAGTTTCCGCAGAGCGCGCAGCTTATCCTCGGCAACGGGCTTGCCGCCGGCACTCTGACCGCAGTGTTCTTCAACATCATCTTCAATCATCTGAAATTCGGCGCCGAGCCGGCCTCGGCGCCGAACGCAGAGCCCCCGCCGGTGCGTGCGGCCTCGCCGTAGGCGCTGCTCATGGCCGAGTTGCAGTCTGGGATTTTCTCGCAGGCGGACTTCCTGCTTGCGCCTCAACATTTGCTGCTCAAGTCAGGCAGCGAACGCGGTCAGGCCGTCGCGGTGCGTGGCGGCGTCATCGGCGATGTCGGATCTCGCGACGAGGTCTGTGCGCGCAACAAGGATTTGATGGCGCATGATCTTCCTGGTCATGTCGTCATGCCGGGCTTTATCGACGCGCACCACCATTTGACGCAAAGCTTCGGTAAGTCGCTGGCTTTCGGCGAGCCGTCGGAGATTTTCCGGCGCATCTGGGTGCCGCTCGAAGCGTCGCTCGATGGCGAAGGCGTCTATCTATCGAGCAAGCTTGCGGCGCTTGAGGCCTTGCGCGGCGGTTTCACCACCGTGGTTGACGCCGGCACCCGATCCGAAGCCGATGTTGCTTCTGTCGCACGTGCGACGAAGGAAGCGGGACTGCGTTGCGTGCTCGGCTTCATCTGCAACGACATCGGTGCTGCTGGTGGCGGCCGCGATCGCAGGACGATTCTGCAAGCGGCTGAAGCTCATCTGGCCCACTGGAAGAGCGATGGTCTCGTTCATCCGTCTTTGGCCATTTCGATTCCGGAAGTTGCGACCGACGAGACGCTGCATTCCGTCTCGCAACTGGCCGCGGAAGCCGGCGCGATTTTTCAAACCCACGTCAACGAGCATCTGGTCGCCGTCGAGCGTTCGCTAGTGGAACGCCGCCTGCGGCCGCTTGAGCATCTTGCCGCCGCCAAGGCGCTCGGCCCGCAGACGCTGATTGCGCATTCGACGTTGGTGACGCCGCCCGAATTGATGCTGCTGGCTCGTACCGACACCGCGGTCGCCTATAATCCGGTTGCTTCGACCTGGAAGGGCAATGCGGTGGCGCCTGCAGAAATGATGGCTGAGCTCGGCATCCGGTTTGGTATTGGCACTGACGGCACGCGCAGCGATGCGTTCCGCATGATCGAGGCCGCCGAGACTCTCCAGCGCATCGCGTTCGGCATCGGTGTCGGTGATTTCTCCACCGGTGGCGGCTGGACCTGGCTCGATCACGCCACGCGCGGCGCCGCCGATGCCGTCGGCTTGAAATCGGTCACCGGCGAAATCGCGGTCGGCAAAGCGGCCGACCTGCTCATTGTCGACACTGACATCCCTGAGTTTTCGCCGTCATGGGACCTCGATTGGGAGCTCGTCCGCTTCGGCAACCGCGATCAGATCGTGGCCGTCATTGTCGCCGGAAAGCTTCGGCTATGGCGCGGTTGGCCGGTCGACTGGGACGCCCGCGCGCTGCTCGCTGAGGTCAAGACGATGGCCGGCGGCGCGGTCGCTCTTGCGCCGATTCAGCGTATTCATCCGACATCTCGCGAACATCGCGCACAGCGCAATGGCGCGAGCGAATGATCAGCCTTATCGTGATCATTATTGCGGTAGCGATCGCTGCCCTGATTCAGGGCGCGATCGGCGTCGGTTTTGCGCTTATCGTTGCGCCGATTGCCGCCGTGCTGCGTCCGGATCTTCTGCCGGGCTCAATCCTGCTCCTGATGCTGCCGATGAACGCTTACGTCGCCTGGCGCGAGCGCGCGTTCTTCGATCTGTCCGGCACGAGTTGGATCACCGCCGGCCGATTTGTCGGCACATTCTTCGGGCTATGGATTCTCATTCTGGTCACACGGCCCCCTTGAACATGATCGTCGGGATCACGACTATTCTTGCCGCCATTGCGACCAAGCTTGCGCCGAAGTTCACGCCGAACCGGGCTGCTTTCGTCAGTGCAGGCCTGATCACTGGTGTGACCGAAACCGCTACCGGGATCGGCGGGCCGCCGCTCGCGCTGGTCTACCAGCACCATCCGGCGCCGACGCTACGCGCCACCATCGCGCTTTGTTTCTTCATCGGCGAGATTTTTTCGGTGACGGTGCTCGCGTTCAAAAGCCGCCTCGGCGCCGATCAGTTCGTTAGCGCCCTTGTGCTGCTTGTGCCGTTGGCGCTCGGCCTCGCTTTCAGCGGCCGGGTCCACGACAAGATCAGCCCAGCGCGCCTGCGCGACGCGCTGCTCGCTTTCGCGGTGCTGTCCGGGATCGTCCTGGTCGTCCAGGCCGTGGTCGGATAGCGGACTAACGGCAACCGCCGCATTGGCAGGAATTCTGGAGCGGGCGAAGAGCGGCAATGGCGGAGACAGAGTCCGCTGAACCTTTGTAAACATTGAGGAAAAACAATACAATAGAAATCCGTCGACCGTTTTGTTGGACGAATTGTTGGACGTTTTGCTGGACGTCACTTTTCTGTGAGTAAGTTTCTCCGGCTACCCGTGGTGATTGCCAAACACTCTGACCAATACGCCGTTGGGTTGAGATTGCCGGACGCGAACTTTCCAAAACGATGAAGCCTAAAGGACACCGCGGTCGTTCACTCGTGGTACGCCGCGCGGCTTGTTGGGCAGCATCGGCCTTATGACGGCCCATTCATGGTGGGTGAGCGCAATGGCATGATTTGAAGCTCCCAGTTTTGAAGCTTGAATCACGGGGCCATGACCAATCTCAATACGGTCTGGTCTTGTTCGTGCCGGCTGCAAGTCCGCTTTCGGGGCGAGGCAGACATCGACCGGAGCGATCGATCAGCTAGTTCGGTCGAAAATGACCCAAGGCGGACATCAAGGATCGCGCGGTTGAGTGACCTACTGACCGTCTTAGGGAATCATCCGACGGCCCAAGCCGGCGTCGCGAGCCAGCACGATAGCCTTGGCGCGGCTTCTGATCCCAAGCTTGCCTAAGATTATTGAGACGTGATTACGCACGGTTTTCTGGCTGATCCTCAGCAGCGCGGCGATCTCGCTGTTATCCCGTCCCTGTGCGATGATCTCTAACACCTCGCGCTCGCGCGCCGTCAAGTCATCGATAGATGACGCGCCGGCGGTCGGAGCCGCCGGAAGGAAGTCGTCGAGGGCCTGCACGAATTGGCGCCATGCTGGCTCCCCTTCATGAAGAATATGATTTCGGCTGTCGAGCGGAACAAAAGCTGCATTCGGCAACAGGCTGGCGCCCAACCTACCCTCGGCGAAAGGAATAACCGGATCCTCGCGCGCATGCAGAACAAGCGAGGGGCAATGTATGCGAGGCAAAAGTTCGCGCAGATCGACATGCCAATATGAGCGGATTAACTGCCCGGCATTTTCCGGTGTTGTGGTTTCCCGCAGCATTTCCCAAGAGCGATAGTATTCGGGCGGGGCATCGGGAGACAGAGCTGCGGTTAGGAACTGTCCAAACGGCGTCTTAAAATTTGGCCAACCCAACTCGTAGACCTTCAGACGCGTCTCCCGCGTTTCGACGTCTTCGGCCGTCTGCGGTCGTATCAAATTGCCGCGAGTGTGACATGCATAAAGCACGAGCCGGTCCACGCGATCCGGATAGCTGACGGCATATTTGATGCCCGCGTCGGCATTGCCTGCCGTTGACATAAAAATGAACCTATCAAGGCGCGCAGCGGCAACCACCGCCGCGAGGTCTTCTGCTAGCCTGTCCAGCGAAAAGTCGCTCACATCGCGATCTGAGAGGCCGCAGCCGCGCATATCATACCGTATTAGTGTATGCCGGCGTGTCAGCAGGGACAACCAGGGGCGCCAGACCGTAGTGTCCCAATCCATTTCGAGATGGCGCAACAAAAAGCCGACCCACAGCAGAGCTGGACCAGAGCCGCAAGTGGCATAAGCGATGCGCGTGCCGTCCCGGCTCGTGCAAAAGCGTATCTGCTGCGGTGGATGAGGCATGGCTGTGACCGGAAAGACCTGCCGATCATATCGCAGTGGCCAGTTTGGAGCGAGGCGCGCGACCAGTACCCAAGGGTCAGTGCCAAGCGTGCGCCGGCATGCTTTCGATAACACCAGCACCGCCGAACTCTCGCATGAAGGCTTCCGGCTGGCGATGCAGTTCGGCTCCGCTTCTTTCCCCAATCGGCTTTTGCTGAGCCGAGAGGTAGGCGCCAAGATATCGGCCGCGTTCCACAAGCCAGGTGCCGAAGCGCCGGCGGTCCACGTCGTATTGGCTCAGTGCCGCGCCAAGGTCTCCGCCCGCGGTCCGTAGAACATCGGCAAGACATTGCGCGTCGAGTGCGGCCTTGGTGACACCGGTTCCCACATGTGGGCGCGCGACGAACGCTGCATCGCCGAGCAGAACGACGCTTCCGAAAGTCAGTTGCGGAGACTCCAGATCGTAAATGGCTTGGATCACTGTCTGACGCGTGACGTTCACTAGAGCTGCCACTTGCGGCGCCAGCACGGCATTTGCATGCGCCTGTAATTCCCCGATGACATCCCGCCGGATCAGCGGCGGCGGGATCGACTCGCCGTGGCAAAGTCCTGTGCTGTCAGTGCACCAATCTCGCAAGCCAACAGCCTGATCGATCGAGCGAAACCAGCTGAACTGGCTTCGTCGCGGCCCGTGACCGTCGTCACCGGGCGGCGGCATCGGGATAGCGACAGCCAGTTCGCCTTCCGGCAGGCAGAAGTTCATGTGGCGAAAAATCAGGTCATGATAAGCAGCGGGCAATTCGTTTTCGGTTACGGCGCCACGCCAGGCCACATAGCCGGCATAGCGTGGCTTAACTTCCGGCAATAGCCGCCGCCGAATTGTTGAGTTCATGCCGTCAGCGGCCACCAGTAAATCGGCTTCGTCGCGGGAGCCATCGGCAAAATGCGCTGCTACCCCTTTGGCGCTTTGCTCGAAGGACGTCAGCTGCATTCCCGCCCGATAGAACTCCGCCGGCAAGGCGTCTTTCAGACCACGATAAAGGCGATCCCATGCGGTGGTCACCGTCTCGATCGGCACCTCGCAATTAATCGTACCGTCGCCGTTGAGGCAAATCCGCGAGTGAACGCTGACGCCTATAGAGTCGCCGATTGTTATGCCGGCGCGCCGCAATACTGCGAATAATTCATCACGTGTACCAAGGCCCACACCGCGCCCAGCGAGATCGCCACGTGTACGTTCGTAAACCCTGATCCCCCAGCCAACCGTACGCAGGAGATGAGCGGCGAAAAGACCTCCCAGGGAACCGCCGATGATTAATACGCTTGGCCGCTTCATCGAGGAAACGCTATTCGATTGTTTTCAGACCGGAGGCTTCTAAGCTCGCTGATAACGTTCACGTTCGGACTCAATGAATTGAGCGGCCTCAGACGGCGAGTTTCCGATGCCCGCTGCCGACAGGTCTCGCAGCTTCGCAACCACGTCCGGTTCCTTGAGGATCTCGGCTATCGCGGAAGAAAGGGTCTCCGCAATTTGCGGCGGGGTCTTCGGCGGAGCGACGATTGCAAACCATGACGTAACGACAAAGCCGGGAAAAGTCTCCGCGATCGCCGGCACGTTCGGCAAATCCTCAAACCGCTTTGCACTGTCCACGCCGAGGGCGCGCATTTGCCCGGCCTTGGTCTGCGGCAGCACTGTAAATGTATTTGCGAATGTCATGTCGATGGTACCAGCCAACACGTCCTTCATAATTGGAGAAATGCCGTTATAAGGCACATGCGTGATCTGGATGCCGGCGAGATGCTTGAGCCACTCCATCGCGAGATACGGCGAGCTGCCTACGCCCGGCGAGCCGTAGGTAAGCTTATCCGGATTGGATTTAGCGTAGGCGATGAACTCCGGCAGTGAACCGAACGGGTCTTTCGGATTGACAACGAGAACGTTGGGCAATGACGCAATGATCGTCACAGGCACGAAGCCGCCCGGGTCAAAATTGAGTCTCGAATAGAAATACTGGTTCGTCACCAGCGGAGGCGATGGTGTCGCCAGCAGCGTGTATCCGTCCGGTGCCGCATCAGCCACGAACTCCGCGCCGATATTGCTGTTCGCTCCCGGCTTGTTCTCAATGATGAACGCTTGCCCAAGCCGGCCAGTCAACTTGTCCGCAACGATCCTTGGCAAGACGTCGGCTGCGGCAATCCCAGGCACCACCGGCACGATGATCTTGACGACATGTTTTGGATAGGCGTCTTGTGCAGACGCTAGGTACGTGGTGGCGAGCAGAGACGCCACCACGATGAGATGCCGCAACGCCAACGACGTGTCTGTGGTCATTCCCACACCTCCTAGTCCTGTCGGAGCCTCGCCGGCCGTAATCTGCATCGACCCGAGTGTGCACCGACAACGCGTCACCGTCATGATGCGGGTGTCCCGGCATCTCCGGTGAAATCGCTTAGCCGATCCCGAAATTCGGGATTCCGCTGCCGCGCCTGGCTCGCCGGCATGATGCAATAATAAAAAGACTTTATTTCAATCCGATTTGCGCTCCCGCCAGCGGCAATAATCGGCGGTATGTCCGGAATTGGCCCCAGAGCGTTCAGCTGCCCGCGCGGTTGGGATCGCGCCAGGCGCGCTCGAAGGGCAACCGCCAGGCATGGGGGGCAACCAACTGATGGATCGATTTTGGCCCCCACGCACCGGGGGGTAAAGGCGAAC
>Ga0302324_100020393_pt1 | contig 12964 bp, 15 predicted proteins | sample Palsa_T0_1_FD_201949 | JGI IMG/M metagenome (GOLD analysis project Ga0302324, IMG submission 201949) | Peat permafrost microbial communities from Stordalen Mire near Abisko, Sweden - Palsa_T0_1 | ecosystem: Environmental > Terrestrial > Soil > Palsa > Peat permafrost | place: Sweden: Abisko...
GCCGAAGAACAGGCGAGGCTGACCGCGGAAAAGAAAAAGCAGATTGAGGAGGCGAGGGCGGCCGCCGCGCAGGCCAAAGCCGCCGAAGACGAACGATTGGCGGCCGAGAAAGTCCGGCGCGAGGCCGGGAAGGCGAAAAAGCCGGAGGAAGCAAAAGTTGCGTCGGCCGAGCAGGCCGGGCCGACAGAAGGTCGGCCCAATGCCGACAAGCCTGCCGATCCTGCGGTCGCGGCGCTGACGCCCCCGGGCCAGGCTACCCCGGAAGCACCGAAGGCCGACCAACCGGCAATGCAGGATATTGCCCGCCAGCTGCAGTCCGAACTCAAGCGGGTCGGATGCAAGACCGGCGAGATCGACGGCGAATGGAACGCCGCGGCCCGTCGGGCGCTTTCGTCCTTCAACGACAGGGCCGGGACCAGATTCGACGTCAAACTCGCCAGTCTCGATGCGCTCGATGCGGTCCGCGCCAGGACGGGTCGGGTTTGCCCGCTCGATTGCGACCGTGGATTCCGCGCCGAGGGAGATCATTGCGTGAAGATCACCTGCGATAGCGATCAGGTTCTGGGGCCGAACGGGACCTGCCGCCCCCGCCCGGAACGCGCACCAAGGGTCGAGGCACATCGCGAGCGAAGCTCACCCGCGTCATCGGGGCGCGGCAAATGTTTTGCCTTCAACGGCAAGCAGGTTTGCGAATAGCCCAGGCTTGCGAATAACCGACGTGATTTCGATTTTGGGTTAGCCGATTGGGGCCGCGTCAACCAGGTCGGCGCGGCCTTGTTGGCCTATCCGGCGGCGCTCAATAGGCGCTGCATTCGCTGTGCGTGATTTGCGGGCGGGCGCAATATGAAAGTCCGGACCCGTTGTAGAACGTGTACTGCCTCTTGCCAGGCTTCAGTCTGTTCTCGATGCTCATCGAACACGCGCTTCCGCGCACGGTCATATTGATGATAATGACGTTGTTCGGATAATCGCGAACCGCGCGAAGGGTGTGTCTGCCGAGGACGTGGAGGGATGCCGAACCACCGGGTGCCTCCGTCGGGGCAGCGCCCAGCGTGGCGTTTAAACGCACTTTTCCCTCCACCGTCGAGTCCATATCAAGCGTGGCGCTGCGGTCGACGGAGAGTTCGCCAGTGCCTTCACCGTGGACCGGAAAATTCCGAACGGGCGGATTGTCGCAATTGGCGAGCCCGTCAAAGCTGAACTTGGCGCGAAGCAGGGTGCCGGCCGCTTCACTCGCCACCGGCATCATCAGGGTCGAGGCCACAACGGCCGCGGCGACAGGGATGGTTCTGTATTTCATGGGTTCTGATCCCTTAAATATCTCATTCCCAATAATCTTTTGAGTTTAATTCGACGCGGCGAGATTTGACAATATGTGCGCCGCCGCCGATCCGGGCGCCATATGCGTTTCCAGAAGCCCCGCGTTTCCCGAAATTGCTGTGTTTAAGATCGAAGGAACCTTCTATAAGGGTTCCCGTTAAGCCACGTCTCCCATCATTTCGGACATGACCCATGACCTTCACGCTTCCCAACCTTCCCTATGCCTATGACGCGCTTGCGCCCCATATGTCGAAGGAAACGCTGGAATATCATCACGACAAGCATCATCAGGCCTATGTGACCAACGGCAACAATCTGCTGAAAGGCACCGAATTCGAGGGCAAGTCGCTCGAGGAGATCGTCAAAGGCTCGTTCGGCAAGAATGCGCCGCTGTTCAACAATGCCGGCCAGCACTACAACCACCTGCATTTCTGGAACTGGATGAAGCCAAATGGCGGCGGCGCCAAATTGCCCGGCCGTCTGGAAAAGAAGATCACCGAGGACCTCGGCGGGCTCGAGAAATTCAAGACCGATTTCGCCGCCGCCGGCGTCGGCCAGTTCGGTTCGGGCTGGGCCTGGTTGTCGGTCAAGAACGGCAAGCTTGAAATCTCCAAGACGCCCAATGGTGAAAACCCGCTGGTGCACGGCGCCACGCCGATCCTCGGCGTCGACGTCTGGGAGCACTCCTATTACATCGATTATCGCAATCGCCGCCCGGACTATCTGAAGGCGTTTGTCGATCATCTGGTGAACTGGGAATATGTCGACCAGCTGTTCTCGAAAGTCTGATCTGACCTGTTGGAAATCCGAAAAGGGGCGGCGGCATCGGGCTTGCCGCCCTTTCGTTTGTCCCGTTGGAGGCTGCTTGCGGGGATCACGGGCCGGCCTCAGGCTGGTTCGCCATCTGGCGTGAAACCTGCGGATTGCGCCCGTCGCCTCCGTAGACAGAGGTAATGTTATAATATAACATTCCTTCATGACGCCTTCCGATCCCCATCACCACGGCCATGATCACGCCCACGCCCACGCCCACACGCATGCGCACAGCCATGGCCCGGCCTCGCCGCATCCGGCGCAGGTGGCGCCGTGGTCGATTCTGCGCATGACCGTGGTCTCCCGCGTCGGTGCGGCGCTCGCCGTCAGTGCCGGGCTGTGGGCCATCGTCTGGCTGGCGATGAGGTGAGCATGGCCGCGCAATTGCAATTCCGTGATGTCACGCTGGGCTATGACCGGCATCCGGCGGTGCATCACCTCAATGGCGAGGTCGCCCCTGGCGCCTTGCTCGCGATCGTCGGCCCCAACGGCGCCGGCAAGTCGACGCTGTTTCGCGGCATCGTCGGCATCCTCAAGCCGCTGGCGGGCGCCATCCTGACCGGCGATCTCGATGTCAGGGATATCGCCTATCTGCCGCAGAGCGCGGATATCGACCGCAGCTTTCCGATCTCGGTGTTTGACTTCGTCGGCACCGGGCTTTGGCGCTCCACCGGGTTTTTCGGCGGCATGGGCGACAGCCGGTCGCGCGAAAAAATTGCGCAGGCGCTCGCGGCGGTCGGCCTCAGCGGTTTCGAGAACCGCAGTATCGGTACGCTGTCCGGCGGGCAGATGCAGCGCCTGCTGTTCGCCCGGGTGCTGCTGCAGGACGCGCGCCTGATCGTGCTCGACGAGCCTCTCAATGCCATCGACGCCAAAACCTCGGACGATCTGCTGGCGCTGGTGCGGCGCTGGCACACTGAGAAGCGCACGGTACTGGCGGCGCTGCACGACATGGATCTCGTGCGCGCGAACTTTCCCGAAACCCTGCTGCTGGCGCGCGGGCCGGTGGCGTGGGGCAAAACCGCCGACGTGTTGACCGCGGAGCATCTTCTGGAGGCCCGCCGGATGTGTGAAGCGTTCGACGATAGTGCCGGCGCCTGCCTGGTCCACGATGTGCCGTCGCGGGCGGCCTGAACTTCATGAAACGACAGCATGATGATCTATGATGCGCTGATCGCGCCCTTTACCGAATTCGAATTCATGCGCCGGGCGCTGGCCGCCGTGATCGCGCTGGCGCTGGGTGGCGCGCCGATCGGCGTGTTTCTGATGCTGCGGCGCATGAGCCTGGTCGGCGACGCCATGGCGCATGCCATCCTGCCGGGCGCGGCAATCGGTTTCCTGCTGTCGGGCCTCAATCTGTTTGCGATGACGGCAGGCGGATTGATCGCCGGCTTTACGGTGGCGATTCTCGCCGGTGTGGTGGCGCGCACCACCGAGCTGAAGGAAGATGCTTCGCTGGCTACCTTCTATCTGGCGTCGCTGGCGCTGGGCGTGACGATCGTTTCGATCAAGGGCACCAATATCGATCTGTTGCACGTGCTGTTCGGCAACATCCTGGCAATGGACGACCCGACTTTGCTGGTGATTGCGTTCAACGCCACGATTACGCTGATCGTGCTGGCGGTGATCTATCGTCCGCTGGTGATCGAAAGCGTCGACCCGGTGTTCCTGCGCACCGTGAGCCGTGCCGGCGCGCCCGCGCATCTGGCGTTTCTCGCGCTTGTGGTCGTCAACCTCGTCAACGGCTTTCAGGCGCTCGGCACCCTGCTGGCGGTGGGGCTGATGATATTGCCCGCAGGCATTGCCCGGTTCTGGTCGCGCGACATTACCGGCATGATCTGCATCGCGGTGACGAGCGCGATCGTCTCGGGCTATGCCGGACTGGTGCTGTCGTTCCAGACAAAAGTGCCGTCGGGACCCGCGATCATTCTGGTGGCGGCGGTTCTGTATATGGGCTCGGTGTTGTTCGGCAGTGTCAGCGGCGTGATCCGGCAGATGTTTCCCGGCCGCCACCTTGAAGCGTAGCGGCGAACCGATGCGGCCGCTTCGACTTTGGCTGATTTGTCTGGTGCTGGTGTCGACGGCTCCGCTACGCGCGCAGGAGCGTCTGAACGTCGTCGCCAGCTTTTCGATTCTCGGCGACTTCGTCCGCAATGTCGGGGGTGAGCGCGTCAGCGTGACCACCTTGGTGGGGCCCGACGGCGACGTGCACGTCTATACGCCGGCGCCGGCGGATGCCAAAAAGATCGCGGAGGCGAAACTCCTGGTCATCAACGGTTTCGGTCTGGAGGGCTGGCTGCCGCGGCTGCTGCAGGCCGCGGGCAGCAAGGCGCCGATCGTCATCGCGACCAAGGGGATCGCGCCGCTCAAACTGGGCTCCGATGCCGATCCGCATGCCTGGCAATCCGTCGCCAATGCGAAGATATATGTCGCCAATATCCGCGACGCGCTGGTCGCCGCCGACCCGGCGGACGCGGAAATTTTCCGCGCCAATGCGGAAAATTATCTTAGGCAACTCGACGCGCTCGATCGCGAGGTGCGCCAGGCCATCGCGCGTATCCCGCAAGGTCGCCGCAAGGTGATCTCCACCCATGATGCCTTCGGCTATTTTGCCGCCGGCTATGGCATCGATTTTATTGCGCCATTGGGCGTTTCCACCGAATCCGAGGCCAGCGCCCGCGACATTGCCGGGATCATCACCCAGATCAGGAATTCCGGGATTCCGGCGGTGTTTCTTGAGAATATCAGCGATCCCAGGCTGATGCGCCGGATTGCGGCCGAGTCCGGCGCCAGGGTCGGCGGAACGCTCTATTCCGACAGCCTGACCGATGAAAAGGGCGATGCCCCCACTTACATTGACATGGTCAGGCACAATATAAAGGCGCTGACGCGTGCGTTGGCGGACTAGGGCAGGGGCCCTCTTTCCACGGCAGGGGCCCTCCCTGCCGCCGGTGCCCGCGAATACCGTTCCGGAGTAATTATGCCAGAATTGACGTCTTCAAAAATTCCCGTGACCGTGCTGACCGGCTATCTCGGCGCCGGCAAGACCACCCTTCTCAACCGTATCCTGTCGGAAAACCACGGCAAGAAATACGCCGTCATTGTCAATGAATTCGGCGAAATCGGCATCGACAATGATCTGATCATCGGCGCCGACGAAGAAGTCTTCGAGATGAACAATGGCTGCGTCTGCTGCACCGTACGCGGCGATCTCGTGCGCATCCTCGACGGCCTGATGAAGCGCAAGGGCAAGTTCGACGCCATTATCGTCGAGACCACGGGTTTGGCCGATCCGGCGCCGGTGGCACAGACCTTCTTCGTCGACGAGGATGTCCAGAAGAATGCGCGGCTCGATGCGGTCGTGACCGTGGCCGATGCGAAATGGCTGAACGACCGGCTCAAGGACGCGCCCGAAGCCAAGAACCAGATCGCGTTCGCCGATGTCATCGTGCTCAATAAGACCGACCTCGTCTCCAAGGCCGAACTCGCCGAGGTCGAAGCGCGGATCAGGGCCATCAATCCCTATGCCAAGCTGCATCGCACCGAGCGCTGCCAGGTGGCGCTGTCGGACGTGCTGGAGCGCGGCGCGTTCGATCTCGATCGCATCCTGGAGATCGAACCGGAATTCCTCGACGCCGGCGACGGCCACGATCACCATGACCATGATCACCACCATGGCCATGATCATCACCACGATCACGGCCACAGCCATGACAATCATGGTACCGGCGGCCTCAAGCACTACCATGACGAGGACATGCAATCGTTGTCGCTGCGCAGCAACAAGCCGCTCGATGCCACCAAATTCATGCCCTGGCTGCAAAACCTCGTCGCCAGCGAGGGCCAGAAGATCTTGCGCTCGAAGGGCATTCTTGCCTTCACGGACGATGACGAGCGCTATGTGTTCCAGGGCGTGCACATGATGCTGGAGGGCGATCATCAGCGGGCCTGGAAAGATGGCGAGGCGCGCGAGAGCCGTCTGGTCTTCATCGGCCGCGAATTGCCGGAGCAGACCATCCGCGACGGTTTCGAGAGCTGTATCACCACGTGATGAAAGAGTTCGATCCGGGCGAGGCCGCCTCCATCATTTCCGTCACCGACAAGGTGCGCCCGGTCGCGATCGGGATGCCGGTCACATCGGTGCATTTCATCGGCGATCACGCCGTCTTCGTCGGCGCCGAGAAAAGCGTTGCGATGGTGAGCGGGCAGGGAGAAGTCTCCCGTGTGTCCGTGCATGGCGGCGGCATCCTGTGTGCGGTATCCGACGGCAGGCGCATCGTCATGGGCGGCGATGACGGCAGACTGGTTGCGCTGGACGCCAAAGGCGAGATCACGCTGCTTGCGACCGATGCCAAGCGGCGCTGGATCGACAATGTCGCGCTGCATCCCGAGGGTGCTGTGGCGTGGTCGGCGGGCAAGACCGCCTTTGTCCGCAGTGGCAGGGCTGAGGAAAAATCCTTCGACGTGCCCTCGACGGTCGGCGGTCTGGCGTTTGCGCCCAAAGGCCTGCGGCTGGCGGTCGCGCATTATAACGGCGTCACGCTGTGGTTTCCCAACATGGTGGCGACGGCGGAAGTTCTGGAATGGGCGGGCTCGCATCTCGGCGTCGTGTTCAGCCCCGACAACAAGTTTCTGGTGACCGCGATGCACGAGCCGGCGCTGCATGGCTGGCGGCTCGCCGATAACCGGCACATGCGCATGACCGGCTATCCCGGGCGCGTCAGGTCGATGTCGTGGAGCGTGGGCGGCAAGGCGCTGGCCACGTCAGGGGCCGACACCATCATCCTGTGGCCGTTCGCCAGCAAGGACGGCCCGATGGGCAAGGAGCCCGCGATGCTGGCGCCGCTGCAGGCGCGCGTGTCGGTAGTGGCCTGCCATCCGAAGCAGGACATCCTCGCCGCGGGCTACAGCGACGGCACCATTCTGATGGTGCGGCTGCAGGACGGCGCCGAAATTCTGGTGCGCAAGAACGGCACCGAGCCGGTGTCGGCGCTGGCCTGGAACGCCAAAGGCACGCTGCTGGCCTTTGCCGCAGAGGATGGCGACGCCGGGCTGCTGGAACTGTAGCAACTGGGTTCCCTTCGGAACCATGTGCTCCGGTATCGGTTGGTACCGCGAACAATTTCGCGGTGACCGATATGATCAGGGACGACAGGAAACGCGCCACCAGGGATTTCTGGCTTGCGTCAGTGGTGGTCGCGACCGGGCTGGTGATGTCAGGTCTTTCGCTGACGGAGCTTTCGGCGCGCAATCCGCAAATGGCGCAGGCAACGCAACCGTTGCAGGCGTCGCCTCCCACCGCGCCGGACAATGTTCCCGCGGAGTCCAAGCCCGGCGGTATGCGCCCGACCACGCCGGCGCCCGAGCCGGCTCATCCCGGTGCAGGCGCGCAGACCACGGGCGCGGCGCCGGCATTGCCACCGGCTCCGGCGGAAAAGATCGCCCCGCCGATCAGGGAAAAATAGCTTTCCCTCCAGAACACCGCGCCTCGTTTGACGGCACGATGACAATGGCCGTGATCCGCGCCCGGATGCTGCCGATTATACAGCCTCGATTGTAGCCATCGACTGTCGCATACTGCCCGCCTTGAAGCACGCGATCACGCGGATGCACAGACGAGGCAGGTAATGAAGATCGACGATGTCAGGCGAAACGCCTATTCGATGCCGCTCACCAATCCATCGTTCCCGCCGGGGCCTTATCGTTTCTACAACCGCGAATATTTCGTCATCACCTATCGCACCGATCCGGAAGCGCTGGCCGCCGTGGTGCCGGAGCCGCTCGAAATCACGGATTCCGTGGTCAAATATGAATTCATCCGGATGCCCGATTCGACCGGCTTTGGCGACTACACTGAGACCGGGCAGGTGATTCCGGTCCGCCTCAATGGCGAGGACGGCGCCTATACCCACGCGATGTATCTGGACGACGACGCGCCGATCGCGGGTGGCCGCGAGCTGTGGGGATTTCCCAAAAAGCGGGCGACGCCCAAGATCGAGGTCGAGAGCGACGTGCTGGTGGGAACGCTGCATTACGGTTCGGTGCTCTGCGCTTCCGCCACCATGGGCTACAAGCACCGTCCGGTCGATCATGACACCGTGCTCAAAGGCATGAAGGCGCCGAACTTCATTCTCAAGATCATTCCGCACGTCGATGGCAGCCCGCGGATCTGCGAACTGGTGCGCTTCAGCCTCGAGGATATCACCCTGAAAGAGGCCTGGACCGGTCCCGCCGCGCTCGGCCTGTTTCCGCATGCGCTGGCGGATGTGGCGCGGCTGCCGGTGCGCGAGGTGATCTCGGCGCTGCACTTCAAGGCCGACCTGACGCTGGGCCTGGGCAGCGTGGCGTTCGATTATCTGGCGAAGTGACGCAGTAGTCGTCGCCGATCTTGCCTCTGTCGTCATGCCCCGCGAAAGCGGGGCATCCAGTATTCCGTGGCATTTATCGGAATCGAGACGCCGGCGGTTACTGGATCACCCGCTTTCGCGGGTGATGACAGCGGAGAATTTTGGAACAGCGTACGCTTATCGCGCGCGCCTCACCGCACCAGCACGTTGCGGAACTGCCAGGGATCCGAGGTGTCGATGTCTTCCGGGAATAATCCCGGCCGGTCCGAAAGCGGCGTCCAGTCGGTGTAGTAGCCTTTCACCGGGCCGAGATAGGGCCGCTGGATTTCGAGGCAGCGGCGGAAATCCATTTCGTCGGCCTCGACGATCCCGGCGGCGGGATTTTCCAGCGCCCACACCATGCCGGCCAGCACCGCCGACGACACCTGCATGCCGGTAGCGTTCTGGTAGGGCGCGATGGCCCGGGTTTCCTCGATCGAGAGCTGCGAGCCGTACCAATAGGCGTTCTTGCCGTGGCCATAGATCAGCACGCCGAGTTCGTCGATGCCGTCCTCGATCTCGTTTTCATCCAGGATGTGCCATTTCGGCTGCATCTTGCCGGTCGCGCCGAAGATTTCGTGCAGCGACAGCACCGCATCATTTGCGGGGTGATAGGCGTAATGGCAGGTCGGGCGATAGATCACCTTCTGGCCGTCGCGCACGGTAAAATAATCGGCGATCGAGATCGACTCATTGTGGGTGACGAGAAAGCCATATTGCGCGCCCGGTGTCGGGCACCAGGAGCGCACCCGGGTGTTGGCGCCGGGTTGCAGCAGATAGATCGCCGCACCGCAGCCCTCGGTATGGGAGCGGCCATTGTCCGGCATCCATTTTTCGTGGGTGCCCCAGCCGAGCTCGGCCGGCTGCATGCCCTCGGACACGAACCCTTCCACCGACCAGGTGTTGACGAACACGTTCATCGGCTTCGGCTTCTTGGAGCGCTGGGTGTCGCGTTCGGCGATGTGGATGCCCTTGACGCCGAGCTTGTGGGCGAGTTGGCCCCAGCCCTCCCGGCTCTTCGGATCGTTGAACGGCGTATTGGTGTCGCGGGCGATGTCGAGCAGCGCCTGCTTGACGAACCAGGACACCATGCCGGGATTGGCGCCGCAGGTGGAGACCGCGGTCGGGCCGCCCGGGCTCTTGTGCTTGGCCGCCAGCAGCGTCTCGCGCAGCGCGTAATTGGAGCGCTTTTCGGGGCCGATATTCTTGTCGAAGTAAAAGCCGAGCCACGGCTCCACGACGGTGTCGATATAAAGGGCGCCGATCTCCCGGCATAGGGTCATGATATCGACCGAGGAGGTGTCGACCGACAGATTGACGCAAAAGCCCTGGCCGCCGCCGGCGGTCAGCAGCGGCACCAATACGTCGCGATAATTGTCTTTTGTCACCGCCTGCTTGATGAAGCGCACGCCATGCTGGGTGGCGATCTCGCCGTCCTCGTGCGGATCGATGATGACGAAGCGCGATTTGTCATATTCGAAATGCCGTTCGATCAAAGGCAGCGTGCCTTTGCCGATCGAGCCGAAGCCGATCATGACAATGGGGCCGGAAATCTTGGCGTGGATCGGTTGATCGGACGGGCTCATGGGTGGGTCTCCGGAACAGGGATGCGCGAAGGCGCGCGGGCGTTAGAATGAGGGGATCAGGCGGGATTTCGCTTGGCGGTCACTTCGATCTCGACCTTCATCTCGGGCTTCAGAAGTGCGGCGACCACGAGCAGGGTTGCGGCCGGCCTGATATCGCCAAGCCGTTCGCCGCAGACCGCGAAGACCGCATCGGCGTCCCCGGCGGCGGTGACGTAATAGGTCGCGCGGACGATGTCCGTCATCGCAAAGCCGCCATCTTTCAGCGCGGCTTCGATGGTCTTGAAGCAGTTTCGTGTCTGGCTCGTGACATCCGCCGGCATCGTCATGGTGGCGTAATCGTAGCCGGTGGTGCCGGCCAAGAAGGCGAAATCGCCGTCGACGACGGCACGGCTATAGCCGGCGGCCTTCTCGAACGGCGATCCGGTGGAAATGAGACGGCGTGACATCGGAACCTCGATCTCTGGTTTTCGCGCGGTTGGCCGGCCTTTTATCGGCTTTTTTGGCCGGCACAGCCTCTCGCTATCGCACGACAAGCGATAAGTCACGCTGGGACCGGACCGCAGCGGCCGCGACCCGCCGGCGGGCGAAGATATCCATGACGATCATGATGACCAGCAAAACCATCAGCACGATCGTAATGGTCCGGGTGCGCAGACCAAGCAGAAGCTGGACGCCGCGCGTCGTCGACGGGGTGTCTGTCATGATGTCGCGCTCAGGCCGCGCGCGGAACCAACCGTGTCTTTTTTGCACGGTGAGTTCCGGTTGTCGGCAGCAAAGCGCCGCTCGCAACGATCATGCCCGAGGCGCCGTCGAGCGCCCCGTCGCGCAGTTCAAGACCGAGCAGCCGGTCGCGTTCGAACGGACCGGGCAGCGACAGCTCGCCGGTCTTGCGGGTCGCGAAGCCGAAGCGGGCGTAATAGGGCGCGTCGCCGAGCAGGATCACGGCGCCATGCCCGAGCGCCCGGGCCACAGCCAGCGCGTGGTTCATCAGCGCACGGCCCAGGCCGTGGCTGCGGCACGACTCGTCGACCGCCAGCGGGCCCAGCATCAGCGCCGGGACGCCCCCGGCGCTGACGTGCCACAACCGCACGGTTCCGACCAGCCGGCCCTGATGCACGACCGAGAGCGCGAGGCCTTCGGCGGGCACGCGTCCATCGCGCAGGCGCTGGCAGGTGCGCATCTGGCGGTTTACGCCAAAGCAGGCATCCAGCAGCGCTTCACGCGCAACGACGTCCGAGGCACGTTCCGCACGGATCACGAACGGAGCGGCGTCGGGGGTCAGGGCAACGGGGGTGTTCCGCAAAGCAGTCATGGCACGTCAGTCCTCACTCCAACGGCAGCAGGCCGCGGGAGCGTTGTCAGCAAATCTGCATGTGAACGGGATGGGAGCCGGCGAACCGGCTCCCGGTTATCAAAGCCTCTTGGGAGGTCTCTCTTGGGAGGTCTTTAGATGTGGTAGGTCCGCAGCGGCGGGAAGCCGTTGAACGCCACCGACGAGTAGGTCGACGTATACGCGCCGGTGCCTTCGATCAGCAGCTTGTCGCCGATCTCGAGCGTCACCGGGAGCGGGTACGGCATCTTCTCGTACATCACGTCGGCGGAATCGCAGGTCGGGCCCGCTAGCACGCACGGCGTCATGTCCGCACCGTCATGCGGGGTGCGGATGGCGTAGCGGATCGACTCGTCCATGGTCTCGGCGAGACCGCCGAACTTGCCGATGTCGAGGTACACCCAGCGCACTTCGTCCTCGTCGCTCTTCTTGGAGATCAGAACGACTTCGGTTTCGATGACGCCCGCATTGCCGACCATGCCGCGTCCCGGTTCGATGATGGTTTCCGGGATCTGGTTACCGAAATGCTTGCGCAGCGCGCGGAAGATCGACCGGCCGTACTGCACGACCGGAGGAACGTCCTTGAGGTACTTGGTCGGGAACCCGCCGCCCATGTTGACCATGGACAGGTTGATGCCCCGCTCGGCACAGTCGCGAAACACCGTCGAGGCCATCGCCAGCGCACGATCCCACGCCTTCACCTTGCGCTGCTGCGAGCCGACATGGAACGAGATTCCACAGGGCTCGAGACCAAGACGCTTGGCGAGGTCGAGCACTTCGACCGCCATCTCCGGATCGCAGCCGAACTTGCGCGACAGCGGCCATTCGGCGCCTGCGCAATCATAGAGAATGCGGCAGAACACCTTGGCGCCGGGCGCAGCACGGGCGATCTTCTCGACTTCGGCGCTGCAATCGACCGAGAACAGCCGAATCCCGAGTTCGAAGGCGCGCGCGATATCGCGCTCCTTCTTGATCGTGTTGCCATAGGAAACACGATCCGGAGAAGCACCGGCGGCAAGCGCCATCTGGATTTCGGCGACCGAGGCGCAGTCGAAGCAGGAGCCCATCGAGGCCAGCAGCGACAGCACTTCCGGCGCCGGGTTTGCCTTCACCGCGTAGAACACGCGGCTGTCCGGCAGCGCCTTGGCGAAGCTCTGGTAGTTGTCGCGCACGACTTCGAGATCGACGACGAGGCACGGCTCGACGTCCTGGCCCTCGTTACGGCGGTTGCGCAGGAATTCCTGAATACGTTCAGTCATAGTAGCACCCTCCCAAACGGCCCAGCGACGGGACACGTTCAAAAATGATCTCGGATCAAAGCGCTTCAGCCACATCACGCGATGGAGGCGCGAGGGGGCCAAAAGCTCAGACCGAATTGTGCTGCCGTGGATTGGTTGGGAATGATCCCGCCCGCACACCTGGCAATGAAGGACAAGCCTCTTCGGTATTCGCGCCGGCTGGTGGAAAGCCGGCAGAGACCAAAAAAGCCCGATCCGTCGTTGCTTTAAGTCGCGTCCCCCGTTGAGAAC
>Ga0302324_100020399_pt1 | contig 12963 bp, 11 predicted proteins | sample Palsa_T0_1_FD_201949 | JGI IMG/M metagenome (GOLD analysis project Ga0302324, IMG submission 201949) | Peat permafrost microbial communities from Stordalen Mire near Abisko, Sweden - Palsa_T0_1 | ecosystem: Environmental > Terrestrial > Soil > Palsa > Peat permafrost | place: Sweden: Abisko...
TTGAACGCGGTGTCGAAACACATCCGCGTGCTGGAAGCGAGCGGCGTGCTCGAGCGGCACAGGAAAGGGCGCGACCACATTCTCTCCGTCAATACAAGTTCGCTGGACGAGGTCGATGGCTGGATCGAGCGGACGCGCCGCTATTGGGAGAAGCGGCTGGACGCCATGGAGCGCCTGCTGCTCGAGCTCAATAAGGACCACAAGTCGCGGCGAAAGGATCGCAAGCATGGCTCGCGGTGACACGACGGGCCCGATCGTGCGGATACGCCGGCGCGTGAGGGCCAGGGCGGAGCAGATCTTCGACCTGTGGACCAAACCCGATTTGATGGTTCGGTGGATGAGCCCGTTTCCGGGCGTGGTCGACTGCAAGGCGAACTGTGACCTCCGCCCTGGCGGAGCGTTCAGCCTTGTCATGTCATCGGAGGAAGCAAGCCGCGAAGTATGCGGCACCTATGTGGAAATCGACCGGCCGCGCAAGCTTGTGTTCACGTGGATTGGCCCGCTGACGAACAATGTGAATACGTTGGTAACCGTCGAACTCAATCCGCTCGGCGATGAAACCGACCTCGTGCTAACCCACGAGCGTCTACCGACGCCGGCGATTCATGAAGGTCACACCAAGGGCTGGGGAAATATATTGGACCATCTGGCGGACGCGGTTTCAAAAGACCTTTAGGTCGAAATTTCATATTCGATAACTTCTTTCGGCCAGTCCCTGGAGGATCGGGCCGCCTGCCTGCGCCCCGCGGCCTTCGGGGACGCAGGCGTAACGATGGCTTAATCGATCAAGACCTGAACCCACGGTGTCATCAGTGCGAGGCGAGCACTGCTCACCGCCCGCATTGACGACGACAAGCCGGTCGCCAAAAGTGCTGTCCGCGATCGGGTGAGATAGGAGATGCCGATGCTGCCCCTGGTTCTTTCGTCCGACTCTCATGTGTTCGAACCGCCCGATCTGTGGCAGAATCGTATCGACCCGGCCTTCCGAGATCGAGCGCCGCGCATACAGCGGATCGACGGAGCCGACCAGATCGTTGTCGAAGCGGATCAGATCCTCTCCGGGATCGGCCTTATCTCGAACGCGGGTGCCCGATTCGACGCGCCCGAGAGCATTTCTGCCCAGGGGCGCCTGGAGGACGTGCACAGCGGCGGGTACGACCCAATGCAACACCTCAGGGACATGGAGCTCGATGGGGTCGCCGGCGAAGTCGTCTATCCCTCGCAAGGACTGTTTTACTTCAGGGTGGCGGACACGAAGCTGATGTCCGCGATCTTTCGAGCCTACAACGATTGGCTCGCCGATTTTTGCCGCGTGGATCCCGCGCGGCTCAAAGGTATCGCGATGATCAACCTGGACGACGTCCAGGACGGCATCAAGGAACTGGAGCGCGCCGCCCGGCTTGGCCTGGCCGGCGCGATGATCACCGAGTATCCGTTCGAAGACCGGCGCTACGATCAATCCGAATACGAACCGTTCTGGGCTGCCGCCGCGGCGCTCGACCTGCCGCTAAGCCTGCATACGGCCACGCGACGGCAAGGCAGGATCCGCGGCGCCGGCGAAAAGACACTCCGAGACGCCAGCAGCCGCGCGACGAAGGTGTTTTATCCGGCGCTGTCACTATGCGATCTGATCTTCTCCGGCGTGTTCGAGCGTCACCCCCGCCTCACCCTGGCCATCGTGGAGTTCGAGCTGGCATGGGTGCCCCACGTGCTCTCCGCCATGGACTACACGTACCGCGAGCGCCACGGCGAAGCCATTTACCGGTTCAAGGACGGAATGATCCCGAGCGACTTCTTCCGCCGCAACGTCGTGCTGAGCTTTCAGGAGGACGCCATCGGCATTCGCCTGCGAGACGTCATCGGCGTCGACAACATGATGTGGGGCTCGGACTATCCCCACAGCGAGTCGACGTTTCCCCAATCGCGAAAGATCCTGGCGGAGATATTGACCGGGGTGCCGGACGACGAGCAGGCGAAGATCGCCGGCGGCAACACCGCGCGCGTGTACCATTTTGACGCGGCGCGGCTGACAGTCCCTGCTGAAACCATGAAAAGTTAATTTGGCACCCAGGCCGCGGCTCTGATCTCACCGAATTCACGAGCGATCTTGCGCCAGGACGCGCCGGCATCCTCGCTGACATACACCTCGCCGAACAGGCTGAACGCCACGATGCGGTTCCCGTCGGCGGGATGCGTCGCCAGGCCCCAAATGGTGGCGTTCGCCTGGATGGGAAGTGGCAGGGTTTCCCACGTCTCCCCGAAGTCTGCCGTGCGGAGCACGTAGCCCTTTTCGCCCGTCGTGGTCTCGCCGCACCCGGCGAACAGAACGCGAGGATCATCCGCCTTGACCACGATCCCGCGGGCATAAGGGAGCGGCCATTTCTGTTTGATGCCTAGCGGCTTCCATGACTCGCCCACATTGTCGCTGACAAACATATCGCGCGCCGTGCTGGCATAGACACGCTTTGGCTGGGTCGCCGCGATCGTCAGCGCATGAATGTCCGGATCATACAAACCCGTCTCAAGGTGCATCCAGGTGTCCCCGCCATCCAGGCTGCGAAAGACGCCGTCGATTTCAACCGCGGCCCAGACGATACGATGATCGTCGGGGTCCACTGCGACGCCGGTCACGAAGGGCACGCCAATGGAGCATTCGCGGGCGATGTCCACCGCCAATTTCTCCCACTGCCGTCCCCCGTCGCGCGATCGATACAGCCCCGCCGGGCGTGTTCCGGCAAAAAGAACCTCGGGATCGACAGGGTCGATGGCCAGAGACCAAATCGTCGGCAAGCCTCCATTGGCGTTGAGGCGCTCCCACCGCGCCCCTGCGTTACGGCTCACGAACAAGCCGGTATCGCCGCCGGCGAAAACCGTGCTCGGCTCGGTGGGATGGGTGATCAGCGCCTGGATGCGGCTATTGAGTGGGAATGGGGCGCGATGCCGTGTCCAGCGGTTTCCGGCATCCGGACTGTGCCACACGCCCCAGCCTGCCGTTCCAAGACATATGCTGTAGTCCGCCGCCATGGTTGCCTCCCTTCTTATGCCGGGTCACTCGGCGAGTTATCCCGCGTCAGCCCACAAGCGGCAAGCATCGCGGTTTGGTCACTCACGGCGAACCTTTGGTCATGCAGCCGGACCGGCTCACGTCAGTCCATCCAGCAGCGCCTTCGCCTCATTTAAATCGGCGGTGTTGAAGCCCTTGGTAAACCAGCCGTAGATCGGCGCGAGGACATCGCGGGCTTCGGCATGGCCCCGAACATCACCGCCAACACGTACGACATGCTGCCCGAGGGCGCCGGCACCACCTCCGGCGGCCGCACCGCCGCTGACAACGCCACGGTGCGATCGGTCTTCGTCATCGGCCCGGACAAGAAGGTCAAGGCGATGTTGACTTATCCGATGACCACCGGCCGCGACTTCGATGAGGTGTCGCGGCTGCTCGACTCCTGCCAGCTGACGGCGAAACACACGGTGGCGACGCCGGTGAACTGGCGCCCCGGCGATGACGTGATCATCCCGCCGGCGGTGTCCAATGAACAGGCGGTGGCGAAATATCCGAACGGCTGGACGACCGTGAAGCCGTATCTCCGCATGGTGGCCCAGCCGGCGAATTGATACTACGGTCATGTGCACCGTCTGGTTGACCGGCTCATCGGCTGGTCAACCAGACCGGCAACGCCAGTATGGAGATCGTCATGGACCAGGCGCCTGATAGTTTCATCGGCAACGAACATATCGCCGCACCCTGTATCCAACGTTCTCCGGGCAGCACAGGAGGCACGCGATGATTTTTCGCCAGCTCTTTGAACCGGTTTCCTGCACCTACTCCTACCTCATCGCGAGTCGCCGCGGCGGCGAGGCACTGATCATCGATCCCGTGCTTGAGAAAGTCGATCGCTATCTGCAATTGATGCGCGAGCTGGACCTGCATCTCGTCAAGGCGGTGGATACGCATCTGCACGCCGATCATATCACCGGCCTTGGAGCGCTGCGTGACCGGACACACTGCATCACCGTGATGGGCGAGCAGAGCAGCGTCGACGTGGTATCGATGCGCATCGCTGACGGCGACACGCTGCACGTCGAGGGCGTGAACATGGAGGCGATGTACACGCCCGGCCACACCGACGATTCGTACAGCTTCTTAATGGGGGATCGCGTGTTCACCGGCGACACGCTGATGATCCGCGGCACCGGGCGCACCGATTTCCAGAACGGCGATCCGCGCGCCCAGTACGAATCACTCGGCCGGCTATTGCGTTTGCCAGACGAGACATTGGTATTTCCCGCGCACGACTACAAGGGCGACACCGTCAGCACCATCGCTGAAGAGAAGGCTTACAATCCGCGCCTGCAGGTCAAATCGGCCGAGGAATATGTCGCATTGATGAATGGATTGAACCTCGCCAATCCGAAGATGATGGACGTGGCGGTTCCCGCGAACATGCGTCAGGGCCTGCATCAGGAGGACGTCGCTCGCCACGGTTGGGCATACTCGGCGCGGGAGGCGCTGGATCTGGTCGGGCAACCCGACGTGGTGCTGATCGATCTGCGCGAAAAGGCAGAGCGCGAAAGGCACGGCTGTATTCCACGCTCGCTGCACGCGCCTTACCCCGAGCTTCAGGAGAACATCGGCGCGGGCGGACTGCTGCATGAGCTGGCGGAGGCGACTGGCAAACGGTTGCTGTTCTACTGTGCCTTCGGCGAGCGTTCGGCCATGGCCGTGCAAGCGGCGCAAGATGCCGGTCTCACCACGGCACGCCATATTCAGGGTGGTATCGATGCCTGGAAGAACGTCGGCGGTGCACTTGCCTGAGCTTCGTCAGACCGGGACAACATCCAGGCCTCTCGCACCGCGCAGGCGAACGCCAGGCGCGTCAGGGTGCGCCGGATCGTCGGCTCTGGCGAGTTCTGGGCCACGGAATTCATCCTCGCCCATGACGGCCAGTCATCCTGTTCGGTGAGCGTCAGGGAGTTCCTGGATGGCGAGGTCGCCCGCGAGACCCAGTACTTTGGCAACCCCTCCGAGCCGGGACCGTCGCGCGCACGATGGGTTGAGCGGATGGCGTGAAAGCAGCTCGACGGTCGCGAGCCCGCGCGTGCTGGACCGGGCGGAGCTGCCAGTCGATACGGTCCAACTCGCTCGGTTTCTCATCGGCAAAATGGTGGTCCGGATGCTGGCGGAAGGCGTGGCGGGCGGACGCATTGTCGAGACCGAGGCATACGACATCGGCGACGCCGCGGGTCACGCCTGGCGAGGCATGACCCCGCGCAATCGGACGCTGTTTCTCGAGCGCGGGTATGCCTACGTCTATCTCGCCTATGGCACGTCGTTCATGCTGAACGTGTCGAGCGAGGCCTCCGGCGTCGGCGCGGGTGTCCTGATCAGGGCGATCGAGCCAACCCATGGCATCACGATCATGGAGCGAAATCGCGGCAACCCGCCGGCGCGAGATCTGGCGCGGGGCCCGGGAAGGCTGTGCACGGCGCTGGGGATCGATTGCCGGCTGGACGGGATCGACCTCTGCCAGGCCGGTCCGTTGTGGCTCGGAACCGACGGTCAGGCGTCCGGCGAAATCGGGCAGAGCAAACGGATCGGCATTACCCGCGCGGCCGACAGTCCGTTGCGTTTCTACGTCAGGCGCAATTGGTTCGTCAGCGGCCCGCGGGCGCTCAATGGATGAGAGAAGCAACGTCACGGGGTGAATGGCCGGTCAGTGTGTCCGCCACATCGTCAGCGCGCTCATTTGAAGGTCCGCATTTTCGTTGCTGCCTCATGACAATCAGCCGGCAACGCGGAGGATGGCCAGGCTGAGCCGAGTGTTTACCGCCGCGCTCAAACACGGGATTTCCAGAACATCCTAATCCCGTCGTGAAAGCCCGAAGCCGCTCGGTGCAGTGCTCTCCATGCGCGAGCGTCGACGGCATTCGATCCGGCGAATTGACAATAGCGCATGCGAACCAAGAAGACCGACGCACCGGCAAGCGCGAATGTCCCGCCGAACAACTCAGCACACCTTACCGAGGCAGCCCATTCCCCCCGTAACGGATGCCCAACATGACCGAGCAAAACCACAAGTCAGGTTCGGTCGATGTACAACCGGCAGCGAATGGAAATGCTTCGGCCGCCCGGTACGCGAAGTCCTCGTGGGCAGCGCCGGCGTCCCGCCTGGTGCCTCAGGCGGGTCGAGCGGCTACGTGCAAGCGGGGGATCAGGTTCGGGTGGGCAATCGACCTGCGACGGCACGCTATGGCCGACGCTGTGCTTCGATGATCCGGAACGGGAGCAGCAGCATGAATGAGCCCGAGATTCGAGACGCACTCAATCGCCACTGGGCCGCCTCGGATGCGAACGACTTCGACGTCGAGCACGACATGTATCGAGAGGACGCAGTGCTCGAGTACCCGCAATCGGGCGAGCGCATCAGGGGCCGGCACAACATCCAGGCCTCTCGCACCGCGCAGCCGAACAGCAAGCGCTTCACGGTGCGCCGAATCACCGGCACGGGCGACCTCTGGGTCACGGAATTCATCCTCACCTATGACGGCCAGCCGTCCTACACAGTGAGCATCATGGAGTTTCTGGATGGGAAGGTGACCCGCGAAACTCAATACTTTGGCGATCCGTTCGAGCCGGGACCTTCGCGCGCGCAATGGGTCGAGCGGATGGAGTGAGATCCGTTCGCCAGTTTCGACGCCGGTTCCGACGGCACTGAACGAGGAGGATGCATGCGGTATCAGGCCCTGGCGACCGATTACGACGGAACTATCGCCGACGACGGTGTGGTCGACGAATTGACCCTCGCCGCTTTGGCGCGGTTGCGCGACGGTGCCCGGCGCCTGATCCTGATCACCGGCCGAGACCTGGCTGATCTGCGGCGGGTCATGCCGCGGCTGGACCTGTTCGATCTCGTGGTCGCCGAAAACGGAGCACTGCTATACGACCCGGCCAACCACGAGGTGCGGGCGCTAGGCGACGCACCGCCCCCCGCCTTTGTCGAGCGTCTGCGTGAACTTGAAGTGGCGCCACTGTGGTTGGGGCAGGTGATCGTTGCGACCCAGGAACCGAATGTCGGCAAGGTGGTCAGCGCGATTCGTGATCTCGGCCTCAACCTGCGGATCGCGTGCAACAAGGGCGTCGCCATCGTGCTGCCCTCCGGCGTCACCAAGGCGAGCGGTTTGCGCGGCGCACTGGCGCAACTCGGTCTGTCACCGCTCAATTGCATCGGGGTCGGCGATGCCGAGAACGACCTTGCCTTCCTTGGCGTCTGCGGACTGCCTGTAGCGGTCGCGAATGCCCTGCCATCGGTCAAGGAACGTGCCGCCTTCGTTACCGAGGGCAAGCGTGGCGCTGGCGTCGCCGAGCTCATTGACCAACTTCTCGCGACGGACCTCGCCGGGTTCGACGCCATCGGCGAGCGAGAACGAGTGGCATTCGTCGCGGACGATCTGGGCAAACCACCGCTCTGTGTCGAAGCAGAGTGGATCTCGCAATCGTTGTCGTTGCCAGAGTGTTAGGTCACAGCGCCATGTTACAAAGTGCAAATGACGTGACTGCCGCCGTACAACCCCGTTTCACACCGGCCGCCACCTCGACGGCTTCCGGCACCGCGATCGACAAAGCCAACGTGGGGCTGCTTGCCGACGACAACGCCAGGTTGAGCCGGGATCTTGAACGTCCCGCATCCGATCGCCCGGCCGTGATACCAAAAAGGACGCTGCGCGAGCGGTTGCGTCGCCCGCTTTTGATCCTCTTCCCGATTATCCTGGCCGCCGTCGGCGCGGCGTACTATCTGGCGGAGGAACCTTACGTTTCGACGGACGATGCCTTCGTCCGCGCCGCCAAGGAGTCGGTCAACGCCAGGGTTGCGGGCCAGGTGGTGGAAATCGCCGTCCGGGACAATCAGCATGTGAAACAGGGCCAGCTCCTGTTCCGGATCGATCCGGAGCCGTATCAGATCGCGGTCGATCAGGCAGAGGCGCAACTCGCCAGCGCCCGTCTCCAGATCAATGAGCTCAAGGCCACCTGGCGCCAGCAACTCGCCGATCTTCAATCGGCGAGCGCCACGGCGGACTTCGACCAGCGTGAATATGCGCGAAGGAAAGCGCTTGTCACCGACGGTTGGACGCCGCGCGAGGTCTTCGACAAGGCCGATATGGATCTAAAGGTCGCTCGTCAGCGCGTCGCCTCGATCGAACACCGGATCGCCAACGTCGTGGCCGCGCTGAACGGCGACCCGAATATCGAAATCGATCGTCATCCGACCGTCCTCGCGGCCAAGGCGCAACTCGACAAGGCCCAGCTCAATCTGTCCTACGCGACGGTGGTGGCGCCGGACGATGGCATCGTGACAAGAGTCGACGACCTGCAGGTTGGCGACTTCGTCAATCCCGGCGCCGCGGTGTTCTCGATGATGTCAAGCCGGCGTATCTGGATCGAAGCGAATTTCCGCGAAACCGGCCTGACCCACATGCGTCCGGGACAGGAGGCGGCAATCGACGTCGACGCCTTTCCGGATCGCGCCTTCAAAGCGCATGTCGTCAGCATGAGCCCAGGCACCGGATCGGATTTCGCGGTCCTGCCGCCCGAGAACGCGACCGGCAATTGGGTCAAGGTCGTCCAGCGTCTGCCGGTACGCCTCGAGTTCGACGAGATCGATCCGAACAGGCCGCTGTTTTCGGGCCTTAGTGTCACCGCGCGGGTCGACACTGGCTATCGCCGTACCTTGCTCCACCCGCTCCAGACCCTGCGCGTGAGCGAGGCGGCCAGATGAGCGCCGCACTCGCATCGAGCACCGCAACCGACGGCCATCGCGCGATCATTGTCGCGGCGCTGATGGCGAGCTTCATGCAGGCGGCCACCATCTCGCTGCCCAATGCGGCCTTGCTCTATCTTCAAGGCACTCTGTCGATGGCCGATGACGAGGTCGGCTGGGTATTTACTTCGTATATCGCGGCAAGTGTCATCACCATGCCGATGACGCGTTGGCTCGCGGGACGCTATGGCAGAAAGACCGTGTATCTGATCTCGATCGCCATCTTCGCCCTCGGCCTCGTACTCGCGGCGCGTGCGACGACCCCGATGCAATTCGTCGCCGCCCGCATCGTCCAAGGTGCCGCGAGCGGCCCCCTCGCTCCGCTGTCGATCGCGATTCTGTTCGATATTTTGTCACCTTCACAGCACGCTCGTATTAACCTGGTGTGGACCGTGACCCTGATGGCCGGCGTCCTCAGCGGTCCCAGCATCGGCGGCTGGCTCAGCGAATATCATGACTGGCCTTCGATGTTTTATCTGGTCCTGCCAATCGCGGGTTTCATCTTCCTGGCGGTGTCGCTCTCGCTTCCGGAGAAGCGAGCCGAGCACAATCCCCCATTCGACTTCTTCGGCTGGACGACGTTCTCCTTCGGCATCATCGGGTTGCAGATGCTGCTCGACCGCGGCGAGCGCATGGAGTGGTTCAACTCGACCGAGATCTGGGCGGAGGCGGCTGCTTCGGTGCTAGGTTTCTACCTCTTTCTCGTGCACGTCCTGACCACCAAGGCTCATTTCCTCGACAAGGCGTTGTTCAAGGATCGCAACTTCGTTCTTTCCGCGATCATGTACTTCGCGTACGGCTTTGTCTTGCTGCCGACGATAGCCCTGACATCTCCGATGCTGGACGATCTGCTCAACTATCCGGCCGACACGACCGGCTATATGGCGCTTCCGCGCAGCATCGCACTTTTGGGAGCGCTGATCATAACGGCCCGCGTTGTTCCGGCGTGGATCGACAATCGGCTACTGTTGTTTGGCGGGACGGTCCTCGTCATCTACGCCAACTGGCAAATGCTCGGCTACTCACCCGAGATGGACTGGTCGCCGGTTCTCGTCGCGGGCCTGCTTCAAGGCGCAGGCCTGGGTATCTTGCTGCCGACACTCACAAAGACGGCCTTCAGCACGCTCGATCCGGCAGTCCGCCCGGAAGGCACCGCGTTCTTCAATCTGTCGCGCCTCTATGGCAGCTCGATCGGCGTCGCATTGGTCCTGTTCTTCTTTTACGACAATACCCAGGCCATGCACGTCGCGCTCGCGAAGGATCTCACGCCCTACCGCGCCGCCGCTCATGTCGGGAATTCGGTCGCCGGGCCGGGGCTTGCCAGGCTCAACGATATGGTCACCGGGCAGGCGGCGTTTGTCGGGATTATCGACCAATTCAAGGTCATGATGATCGCGATGCTCATCGTCAGCCCGCTTGTGCTGTTTCTCCGCAAGCCGCGCCCAGAGAATCAACGAAGGGTCTGAGCATGGCAACCGCCGATGCGCTTCGCTTTACAATGTTTCCTCTTGCACACGGATCTGACGCGATCCCGGCCGCCGGGTTCATCTGGTCCGTTTCCGCAACAAACGCGAGCAGTGCGAGATAAGTTCGGTTCAACCGACATCGCCGGAGATTCCATGATGGGCGTGATCGTTTCGGTTAACGTCGGACTTCCTCAGAACGTCGCCTGGCAGGGCAGGACCGTTCGGACGGCGGTCTGGAAGACACCGGTGATGGGGCGGATTGTCGCGCGCCGACTGAATCTCGATGGCGACGGCCAAGGGGACCTTCGCGGCCATGGCGGCGAACAACGAGCGATCATGGTATACCAGCTCGATTCCTACCGGTACTGGGCGAACTATCTTGGGCGATCGGATCTCGTGGCCGGGAATTTCGGCGAGAACCTCACCGTGGAAGGCCTCGCCGATAACGAAGTCTGCATCGGCGATCGTTTCAGGATCGGCAGCGCCGTCGTCGAGGTCAGCCAGCCACGCGATACTTGCTACCGCGTCGGCATCAGGTTGAACCGCCCCGAGATCGCCGCGCTGCTGGTCGCGCACCACCGGCCCGGCTTTTATTTCCGCGTCATAGAGGAAGGTGAGATCGGCGCCGGCGACCGCGTCGAGAAGCTCTCTGACGGTCCCGGGCGCATGACGATCGCCGAGATCGATGCCCTCCTGTATTCGGCGGAGCACCCGGTCGAAGCCTTGCGCCGCGCAGTCCGAATTCCGGCACTCAGCCTGGACTGGCAAGGCTCGATGCAGGCGCTGCTCACCGCCGCCGAAACGGGAGGCACAACGGGCAACGCCGGCCTCGGCTTAGGCGCATCGGCGCCCCTTGCGTGGCGTGGGTTCCGCCCGGTCGTGGTGGTTGCTTCGCGCGAGGAAAGCGCGGACGTCCGATCGTTCGAGTTCGCCGCCGAAGATGGTTCGCCGCTGCCACCGGCGCTACCCGGGCAATACATCATGGTCCGCATGAGGCCGAGCCCGGATGCTCCCGTCGTCACGCGAAGCTATTCGCTGTGCGGTCCGCCCGGGACCCCCACCTATCGCATTGGCGCCAAAAACGAGCGCGGCCTCGCAAGCGGCTTTCTCCACCAGAGCGTGCGGGAAGGCAGTCGCCTGGAGATCAGCGCCCCGCGCGGCTCGTTCACGCTCGCCGCGGGTGCGACCCCCGTCGTTCTTATCAGTGCCGGCGTCGGCGTCACGCCGATGTTGGCGATGTTGCATGCCGCGGCTGCTACAAACGCCGGGGCGTCGCGGCCGATCTGGTGGCTGCATTCAGCCCGCGATCGGGCGCACCAATCGTTCGCCAGGGAGGCGGACGATCTGCTCGTCGCGCTCCATGCCTCTCGTCGCTGCGTGATCTACAGCCGGCCCGAGGCGGGAGACATGCCCGGACAGGACTTCGATCGACCTGGCCATCTTTCGGTTGAGCTGCTCCACGAGCTTGAGGTTCCCAAAGACGCTGATTTCTATCTGTGTGGTCCGCCCGGATTCCTCGAGGATTTCCAGAAAGGCCTGGCGACGTGGGGCATTCCCTGGCCCAGAGTCCACGTCGAAATGTTCGGGCCCGCACCCACTCGCACGCCGGGCATCTTTGGCGTCGCCGCGGCCTTACCTCATCGTCCTGACGGCCCAGAGGGCGGCGGACCCGTGGTGACGTTCTTGCGAAGCGGTCTGGCTGTGCCCTGGGATTCCCGCTTCGGCAGCCTGCTCGAATTGGCGGAGGCCTGCGCCGTTCCGGTGCGTTGGGCCTGCCGATCAGGCGTATGCCACAACTGCGAGAGCGGCCTGGTCGAAGGCGAACTCGCCTACGCGCCCGAGCCATTGGATCCGCCGGCCGAAGGCAATGCGTTGATCTGCTGCTCAGCGCCAAAAACCGCGGTCGAACTCGACCTTTAGAGCAACTTCCGATCAGGTGCATCGAATGCCATTGGCCTTGCCCATTCGTCGTCCCCCGGGCTCGACCCATGGGCGCTAAATTAAGGGGCGCTTACCTCAATTCACGCGTCATGGCCCGGCTTGACGCGGCCATTAATCGCCGCATGTGCCTCGACAGATGGCCGGGTCGAGCCCGGCCATGACGAAAAAAGCGGAATGCCGCGACCTTAATTTAGCGCCTCAGGGATTCGACCGCGGCGCCCTTGGGGTGTCTCGCCAGTTATTTGCTCATCGCGCAGGAGTGGAAAATGACAGCCTACGACGCGATCATCATTGGAACCGGCCAGGCTGGCCCGCCGCTGGCGCGACGCATGGCGGGGTCAGGCATGCACGTCGCCATCGTCGAGCGGGGCCGCTTCGGCGGCACTTGCATCAACACGGGCTGCACACCAACGAAGACCCTGGTCGCCAGTGCGTATGCCGCGCATGTGGCCCGCCGCGGTGCCGACTATGGCTTCAGCGCCGGCGACGTTAAAGTCGATATGAAGCGCGTCAAAGCACGCAAGGATCATGTCGTCGGCCTTTCCAATCGCGCGGTCGAGCAGTCTCTCAAAAATCTGGAGAATTGCCGGGTCTATGAAGCCCATGCGAGGTTCGTGTCGCCGCGCGCGGTGCGGGCCGGCAGCGAGGTCCTGACGTCCGACCGGATTTTCATCAATGTCGGTGCTCGCGCGGCGCCGCCTGACATACCCGGCCTCGATCTGGTCGATTTCCTCACCAAC